>Ga0207708_10000140_pt1 | contig 57251 bp, 44 predicted proteins | sample KBSK5101metaG_FD_184340 | JGI IMG/M metagenome (GOLD analysis project Ga0207708, IMG submission 184340) | Corn, switchgrass and miscanthus rhizosphere microbial communities from Kellogg Biological Station, Michigan, USA - KBS K5-10-1 metaG... | ecosystem: Host-associated > Plants > Roots >... | reverse complement strand
ACGACTCCGTCTCCAGCTTGTTTCATGAACCGCCGTATACGGAACCGTACGTACGGTGGTGTGGGAGGACGGCGGAGGTGACTCCGCCTCCTACCCGGTCAACAATTTGGCAATGCCGATACTGACAACACCTCAAGATGTATCTGCACGAAGACTATCTCGACATAGTTTATTTCATGAGAAGTAGTGCCTAAACTGCGCTGGAATATAAATAACATTCGTGCTGTATCTGGTTCAGGGGAGGTGACTTCACATGAAAACCAGGATCCAGCAGTGGTTGAGTCAGATCGTATTATCACTCAAGAACAAAACAAACCCACTCAGTCTTTATGAGAAACTCTCGCTGATAATCTCAAGTTTAGGCGTTCTTTCTCTCATCTTCATCGTTGTTCAAGTCATACAGACTACGACAAATATGAAGGCCTCTATGTATGCAACTATGACGAGTCATACGTTGGAGATGGATAAGATATTCCTTGAATACCCTCTGACCCGGCCTTATTTTTACGACGACAGGGATCTTTCAGAGCTTAAGAATGAGAATGAGGATACTCGTCACAGGGTTATGATCGTCGCAGAGTATCAGCTTGATTACTTTGATCTGCTCATGACGCAATTGGACTACATACCCACCGATGAGGATTCTGAGGAAGACAAGGCGAATTGGAACAAGTACATCGCTGATAGTTTTGCTCATAGCCCAGCTCTGTGTAAAAGAATAAACCTCAACCCTGATTGGTATATGACAGAACTGGTAAAGATCTCTAAAGAGAATTGTAAAAATCCTGGTTAGTCTTTTTGGTTAGTGTTACGGCTTAGACCGACATGGGCGGTAAAGTTCGACAACATCAGTCCAAGATCAGCACGCTAAAACTGTCGCGGCGAGATTTTCTAAAGCGTGCAGGCTTCGCCACAGTCGGCGTTTCCTCCTTTTGTACCAACTCCTCCGCAAGCCAGTCTCACAGGTGCATCATCATTGGCGCGGGGCTCGCCGGTCTCACCGCTGCTTACTCGTTGAAACGGGCAGGATGGCAGGTGATAGTACTGGAGGCTAAAAACCGTATCGGAGGACGGGTTTTCTCTTATAGTTTTGCGCAAAATCCCAACTTAATTTGCGAACTCGGCGGCGAATGGATCGGCGTGAGCCATCACCGCATCCGAACCCTTTGCCGCGAATTCAATATAGAGTTGCAGGATCACAGCTTCAACCCCTCGCTCATGCGCGATGGTGTAGTTAAGCCTCCTGGACAGTGGGGCTTTTCACAGCAGGCCATTAGCGCGTTTGAAAAATTCAGACAGCAGTACAAGACTTACAAACATAAGGACAAACTTAAGCTGGACCGTTACGATTGGTGGACCTTGTTACAGCGCATAGGGTTTACCGACGATGATTTGCTATTGCGCGATTTGATGGATAGTACGGACTTCGGCGAGTCAATCCGGCACGTCTCGGCATTTTTGGGGGTGGCTGAATATCTCAACGCAAATGCTAACAACGAAATGGATTTTAAGATCGTGGGAGGCAATTCGCGTCTGGTAAAGGAACTTGCTGCGCGCACTGGTCAAAACAACATACACACAGGCGTGCAAGTTCACGAGATACGGCAGAGTGCGGGGACCGTAACAGTAAAAGCAGGGAGCGATACTTTCAGGGCTGACGCTTGCATCTGCACAGTCCCGTCGCGTGTCCTCAAAGAAATACGCTTTGATCCTCCGCTGCCTTCAGCTCAGTTAGCAGCCGCCGATGAGTTGCAATACTCGCGAATAGTCAAAAGCCCGATTCTGTTCTCCGAGCGTTTCTGGGGTGCTGACAACTTCTCACTCGTCAGCGACGTGACTTCGCACTACTACTTTCATAGCAGCAAGAACCAACCGGGCACCGAAGGCATCCTGTGCAGCTACGCCATCGGCGAAAAGGCCGACGTTCTCGCTGCTCAGAGTGATCGCCGGCGCATGGACATAATTACGCGCGACCTTACGCCGCTCGATGAGCGTGCGTCACAACTCGGCCGTGCGATCACTTCATATGCCTGGCAGTCTGACCGCTATACACGGGGTGCATACGCTCTCTATCGGCCGGGGCAGTGGTTCACTATTCGCCCGCTGCTGAAACGGCCACATTCCAACGTTTTCTTCGCTGGAGAACACCTCGCTGATTGGCAGGGCTACATGGAGGGCGCGGTCGTCTCCGGTGAGGAAGCGGCCCAAACGTTGATAAGAAAAACAAGAAGTAGACCGTAAGGCTATTAAGCGAGCACCCTCCCGAAGGATTGCGCAACCTCTTCCGTTTTAAGATGAACTTTAGTGATGACAGAGTCCGGACCATCTTTGATGAAATGGGCTCGACCTACGATGATATCGAGGATCTCTGGTATTCATGGCTGTACTGCAGAATCCATTTTTTTATTGTGAAGGATGTCATCTGCCAGTGGACCGACGACACACCACGGCAAGTGCTGGATGGAGGGTGTGGCACTGGGTTTCAGTCATTTCTATATGCAAACGCTGGAGCGAACGTAATAGGCATAGATATATCACCACGTCTGATTCAAGTTGCGGAGCGCAAAAAACTCAATCCACCCATCATTGGTTCCATCCTAAATCCAATGTTTCGGTTTACCGAATCCTACAATGCAGAATTAGAAACGCTTTTGTATAACTGCCTGGGGAGCCCCCAATACAGGGCGCCAGAGTTCTACGTCCAGAGCTTATTGGATCTAAAAATTCCTGACTCGACAATCGATCATGTGAACTGCTGCGGTAGCGTTTTGAGCTTCGTCGCAGATTACGATACAGCGCTAAGGGAAATCTCAAGAGTTTTGAAACCGGGGGGCACTTTCATATTCGAAGTAGAAGCTAAATACAATCTCGATTTAGTTTGGGCCGTATTCGACGCCTTAACAGGAGGGCGCCTGGGATACGAGACCGGGCTAAAACAGTCAGTCGCTCCATTTACAACTCGGTGCTCCAAATATTTGGATGTTGAGTACCCGTTCGGCGAGATCGAGAACCCTGTTTATATGCCAATTAAGTTGTATACGCGTCGAGGATTACATCGCGACCTGGACAGACATAAGCTGCGGGCCAAAAAATGGAAGACCATCCATTCAATAACAAACTTGTTCCCGAGCACAGTCCTTGACTCCCGGCATCCATCTCGACTCATAACAAGCGTATTCTCCATCTTGGCCACTCTTGAGGAAATCACCCCTCCGACATTGCCGGGGTGTAGCATTGTGGTCACGGGAGAGAAATTCGCGTAAAGCGTTTTCATTCAATTTCCCTGTTTTGCGCATCAGCAATTTATCCGACAGAAGTAAACTGCGTTCAAAGCGCCGTGGTATTCGAGCTTTGTTAAATGGCTCTATCCACAGATTGCAGCAACTTGACCTGGGCCAGCGCTTGGAGTACAAGTGGGCCGGCAAACCTCCCAATTACAACGGAACAAAACTAACTCGCATGTAATCAACTTCCCTCAAAGGAGGAGTCGATGTTGAAAAAGCTCTTCTCGATCGGATTAGTAGTTCTGTTATTTCACGCAGGTAATTCACTGCTCATTCACGACGCGCGCGCGAATCAAAACGATGCTTCTTCAGACAAAGTAAAAGCCTCGGTTGCTAAACGTGGCACCGGCCCCAAAGCGAAGGTCACAGTAAAACTAAAGGATCAGACGAAGCTGAAGGGCTATATCAGCAACGCGAGCGGCGATTCGTTTACTGTGTCAGACTCAAAAACCGGACAAACTCGAACACTGGCCTATAGCGACGTCGCCGAAGTTAAAAAGCAAGGCGGACTGTCACTAGCCGCGAAGATCGGGATCGGAGTCGGCGCCGGCGTTGGCGCCCTCGCACTGCTGTACGTCATCGGCTGTGCCGGCGATAACGGCGGCTATGCCTGCTGATTCGCGCAGAATAGTGCTGACAGACGAATGCCAATGAAGCGGTGTCGTCTGGTCCAATGTGTGTTTTTCGCTTGCACAATTGCGATTTGACAGCGCTGGCGATTGCTATTAAGGTATCGCCTGCTCAAAAGCCCGACAGTTAACCTCCCAACCCAGATTAGTGTTACCGGTTTTAAATTTCCCCCGTCGTACCTCTCTGTCAGAGGCGTGACTGGTTAACTAATCGCTTGATCAAATTTACTCGCCCAAACAAAGGAGACCCATCAAATGATGCGAAGCTTCATAAATCGCCGCGCGGCGATCGCGATCGTCGCGTTGTCGCTCCTGCTGGTAAGCGGCTTATCTGCTCTTTCGCAAAGAAACCCCGCTGCTAACAAGGAACTTCCCTTGAAACAACTACTGCAATTACCGGGCAAGGTCGTGAGTGAGGCAAAGTCTGCTCGACCTAACGGTGATCTTCGACTAACCGGTTACCGAATTGAGGAAGTCAGCCTGCCGCAAAATCTAAACGTTGAGATTCGCGGTCAACAGGTTGCAGTCGATAAGGCTTTTCGCGTTACCGTCCAGGGTGGTCCATTCCCCGTTCGCGCTCTTCCCGCAGTTGTCTGGATTGACGATGAGATCGTCGGCAACGGCATTGAAAACGAAACGTTGTCGCAGATCACTGCAATCACATTCGACAGGTCGTTGATACGTGAAGGCGGCGTCGTGTCGATCTCTTACGGTGAAGACAAAGAGAGCCGGCGCAAATTCCCGCAGGCACTCCAGTTGAAACAGGGAGGAGGAAACCAATGAGAACCATTCGCACACTTTCGATCGCTGTTTTCTTTTTCCTGATCATCGGAACACCCGCGGCGTTTGCACAGGCGCCGGATCCCGGCACTCCCGGTCCTTTGGCAGTGACGCGCGAAGAGTACAACTTCGGAGACACTGCTTTTCAACCGTCAAATTTTCCCGGACCAGTTGAACTAACCGCCTCGATTCACTATCCGACTAACTTAGCTGCTGGTCCATTTCCGGTGATTGTTTTTCTCCACGGCCGTCACGCGACTTGCTTCAATGGTCAGGGGGCTGCATTCCTGGAATGGCCCTGCTCCCCTGGCCGGACGTCGATACCCAGTTATAAAGGTTACGATTATGTTTCCCAGGTGCTCGCCAGTCATGGTTACGTGGTTGTTTCGGTTAGCGCCAACGGAGTCAACGCAGTCGATAACGCTGTGTTCGATCTCGGCGCCCTGGCCCGCGCCGAGTTGATGCAAAAGCATCTCGACATACTGAACACATTCAACACTACCGGTGGCGCGCCTTTCGGAAACAAGTTCGTCGGCAAATTCGATCTGACCAGGGTCGGCACGATGGGCCATTCGCGCGGGGGTGAGGGAGTCGTGCGTCATTACGTTTTGAATAACTCGTTGGGCGCGCCTTACGGTATCAAAGCAGTGTTTCCCCTCGCGCCGGTTGATTTCAACCGCTTTGTCGTAAATAACGCTGCGGTTGACGTGCTGCTCCCGTATTGCGATGGCGATGTCAGCGATCTTCAGGGCGTGCATTTTTACGACGACGCTCGTTACAACGTACCCGGCGATCCGGCGCCGAAACACTACATGCTGGTGATGGGCGCGAATCACAATTTTTACAACACTGTGTGGACCCCTTCGAGTGGTATTCCCGGCGCCGCCAATGATTGGTTGGCGTTCGTTCAAAATGGGAATTCCGATTCTCAATGTGGCAATCACAAAGGCAATAAACGGTTGACCGAAGCGCAGCAACGCGGCACCGGATTGGCTTACATGAGCGCATTCTTCCGCGCTTATGTTGGTGGTGAAAGTCAGTTCATTCCGATCTTGACGGGTGATGCGCCTCCGCCGGCTTCCGCGCTAACCAACGACCTCTTTGTTTCTTATCACGCGCCGGATCTTCCAAATCTCCGGCTCGACGTGAACCGTTTACTCGACAACACCAACCTTTCCGTCAACTTCCTTGGAGGCGCGGTAACACCGACCGCACTCACGCCATATGACTTGTGTGGCGGAGATGCGCCGCCTGCGAACAAGTGTCTGCCTGGTGCATTCAATGCGCAACAGCCACACACGACTCCAAGCGCGCGATCGTCTGCGCGAGGAATGACCCAACTGAGAACTGGTTGGAATGATCTCACCGGCAATTACAGAAACAATATTCCAGCGGCGCTGGGGAATGTTTCCGGATTCCAGGCGATTCAGTTTCGCGTAAGTGTGAACTTTGCGGACGCTCGCAATCTCGCGGGTCTCGCACAGGACTTTCGCGTGGTTTTAACCGATGCGTCTGGCGCATCTTCCTCGGTGCGCGTCAGTGATTTTTCGGGTGCGTTGTACTTTCCGCCGGGTGAAGTTGCACCAGTGCCGAAAGTCGTGCTGAACACGGTGCGTGTTCCGTTGAGTGCGTTTGGTGGAGTAAATCTCAACGCGGTCCGGTCCGTGCAGTTTGCGTTCGATGAACGATTACAGGGAGCGCTTTTGATCACTGACGTGGCGTTTGCTTCAGCGCCGCAGTAACAATGGAATAAGCCGCGGATTTCGCTGATAAACGCGGATCGATCCGCGTTCGTCCGCGTACATCCGCGGCTTAAACTCCGAGGATTGCCTTCGCGATCGAGAAGTAAATGATCAATCCGGTGGCGTCGACGAGCGTCGTGATCAGCGGCGCCGAGAGTACCGCAGGATCTACACCGAAGCGTTGCGCGAGAATCGGTATCAACGATCCCACTGTCGTGGACCAGACGCAGATCGCAAACATCGTCACTGACACGGTGAGTGCGAGCGGCATTGGCGCCTGCCACAAAAGCGCCTGACCAAAAGCAATCGGCGCGACCATCAGCCCGACGAGCATGCCAGTCGTCGCTTCACGTATCGCAACACGCCACGCGTGACGCACCCCAACCTCGCCAAGCGCGAGACTCCGAATCACAGTCATGACGGTCTGCGCGCCGGCATTCCCACCGGTACCAATCAATAAAGGAATGAAGAACGCGAGGGCCACGACTGCCGCCAGTTCCGCTTCAAAGCGATGCAACACAGCACTGGTCAACGTTCCCGCCACAAACAGCAACAACAACCAACCGATGCGTTTGCGCACTACGCGAAAGATCGGATTATCAAAGTAAGGCTTGTCCATCGCGCCGGGCTCAACCGCGGCCATGCGCAGGATGTCTTCCGTCTGTTCTTCAATCAGCACGTCGATCACGTCGTCAACCGTAACGAAACCCACCACGCTGCCATCGTTTTCCAGAACCGGCACCGCAAGCAGGTTGTACTTACCAATCTTCTGCGCCACCACTTCCTGATCGTCGAGCACATTCACCGTGATCGGTTTACGACGACTCACCTTGAGCAGCGGTCGATCGAGTTCAGCCATCACCAGATCGCGCAACGACACCGCGCCAAGCAAACGATCCGTCTCCGGGTCCATGATGTAGCACGCGTAGATTGATTCTTTTTCAACAGCGACGGCGCGAATGTGTTTGAGTGCGTCACCAACCGTCATCTTTGGATCCAGTCGCACAAACTCTGTCGTCATGATGCCGCCGGCGGTGTGGTCCGGATACTGCAAAAGATCTTCGAGCTCGCCCCGGACTTCAGCACTGAACTTCGGCATGATGCGATAACGTTCGTGCAGCCCCATCTTCTGAATGACGTCGGTGCGCTCGTCAGCCGAGAGTCCTTCGAGGATCGCTGCCACGCGTGCGGGTTCCAATCGTTCGAGAATCGCGGCACGTCGCCGCATGGTGGGTTGGTCGCAGAGCTCGATACAGCGGGCCAGCGGCAGCATGGAAACAACCGTGGCAGCTTCGGCGAGGTTCAGTTGATTAAGTAATTCCGCGAGATCTTCAGGCGGCAGGTCCGCGATTTCCGAACCTATGCCGACAAAACTTTCATCCAGCCGAAGCTGAATGCGTTCCAGTAGTTGCTGGAGATCTTTTGTGGAGGGCATGAATCATAGGCCACGGATTACACGGATTATCAAACCGATCCGTCTTTATCCGTATATTCTGCGTCCAGACTTGCCTGCGCCGCAGCAAGACGCGCAACCGGCACGCGAAACGGCGAACAGCTCACGTAGTTCAGACCAATCTCATTACAGAACGCGATGGACTGTGGATCGCCGCCATGTTCGCCGCAGATTCCGACTTTCAGATCCGGCTTCACACTACGGCCACGCTCCGTACCCATGCGAACGAGTTGGCCCACGCCATCGCGATCGAGTACCTGGAACGGATCGTCTCTGACGATTTTGCGTTCAATGTAGTTCGGCAGAAAGCGACTCGAATCGTCGCGGCTCAGTCCGAAAGTTGTTTGCGTGAGATCGTTGGTGCCGAATGAGAAAAATTGCGCGTGCTGCGCGATGCGATCGGCCATCAACGCCGCGCGCGGCAACTCAATCATCGTGCCGACCAGGTAATCAATAGTCATGCCATTTTCGCCCATCACCTGGCGCGCGACTTCGTGAATAAGCTCGGCTTGTTGCCGCAACTCTTCGCTGACGGAAACCAGCGGCACCATGATCTCGAGCTCTACCTTCTTGCGCTCGCCGTGGACCTTACAAGCCGCTTCGAAAATCGCACGACACTGCATTCTTGTTACTTCCGGAAACAGCAGTCCGAGACGACAGCCGCGAAAACCCAGCATCGGATTGGCCTCGCGAATACGATTGACCTGGCGTAATAGCGCACGCTTGTGGTCGATCTCGTCGAGCACGTGGTCCATATCGCTCAATGTCGTGGCTGCTTTCAACTTCATCTTTAACTCGGCAAGTTCGGTCATGAGCTCTTCGCTATTCGGCAGAAACTCGTGAAGCGGTGGATCGAGTAAACGGATCGTCACCGGCAGTCCGGCCATCTCCCGAAAGATCCCGATGAAATCGCCACGCTGCAACGGCAATAATTTTTCGAGCGCCTTCTCACGGGCGCCCACACCTTCTGAAAGGATCATTTCTCGCATTGCGGCGAGCCGTTTGTCTCCGAAGAACATGTGCTCGGTGCGGCAGAGACCAATACCCTCTGCGCCAAACTGTCGCGCCGTCTTCGCGTCGAGCGGCGTGTCGGCGTTTGCACGGACCCGAAGGCGACGAAACTTATCGGCCCAGGTCATCAGCTTGTAAAAATCATTGTCGAGAGTCGGTTGAATCGTCGGCACTTGCCCGAGAAACACACGACCGGTTGAACCATCAACTGTGATCCACTCGCCTTTCGTGACAACCGTGCCATCTACGGTGAACTGTTGTTGACTGTAATCGATATTCAAAGCTTGCGCGCCGCTGACGCACGTCTTGCCCATGCCGCGTGCGACTACCGCAGCGTGACTCGTCATGCCGCCACGCGCCGTGACGATCGCCTGCGCCGCGACCATGCCATGAAAGTCGTCAGGACTTGTTTCAAGACGCACGAGCACGACCTGTTTGCCTTCGCGCGCCATCTCTTCCGCTTCGTCAGGACTGAAAACAACCTGCCCCTGCGCGGCGCCCGGACTAGCGGGCAGGCCAGTGGCGAGCACGGTCGCATTCGTCTTCGGATCGACAGTCGGGTGCAGCAGTTGGTCCAGCTGTTCCGGCGTGACGCGTTTGACGGCGGTGGCTTTGTCGATCAGTTTTTCGTAAACCATCTCGACAGCGACACGCACAGCGGCAGCGCCGCTGCGTTTGCCGGTGCGCGTTTGCAGCATCCAGAGTTTGTTGCGTTCAATCGTGAACTCACAGTCCTGCATATCGTGGTAATGTTTTTCGAGCAGGTCTGTGATGGAGGCAAACTGATCGTAAACTTCAGGCAGTTCCTTTTTGAGTTGGCTGTTCGGATTCGGCGTACGGATACCGGCAACGACGTCCTCGCCCTGCGCGTTCAGCAGGTACTCGCCATATAGTTCTTTCTTGCCGGTCGAGGGATTGCGGGTGAAGGCGACGCCGGTGCCGCTGCCCGCGCCCATGTTTCCAAACACCATCGCCTGGACGTTGACTGCCGTGCCGAGTGAATCAGGGATGCGATTGATGCGTCGATAGTCGATCGCGCGCCGGCCCATCCAGGAATTGAACACCGCCGCGATCGCCACGCGCAGTTGTTCGTATGGATCTTCCGGAATCGCGGACTGCTCGGTGAGAATGATCTGCTTCTCAGCCGCGATGATCTCGCGCAAGTGATCGGACTGAAGATCGGTGTCGCGCCCGCCTTGCGTTTGTGCTTTGAAACGATCGAGCACGCGCTCAAACTTCTCGTGCGCCACGCCCATTACGATCTCGCCGAACAACGACGCGAAGCGACGATAGGCATCGAGCGCGAAACGCAGATCGCCGGTCTGTTCCGCCAGGCCTTGCACCGTCTCCTCATTCAAACCGAGATTCAGCACCGTATCCATCATGCCCGGCATTGAGAACGCTGCGCCTGAGCGAACCGAAACGAGCAGCGGGTTCTTCGCATCGCCGAAACGCTTGCCGACCTTCTCCTCGATCTTAATCAGGCCCTCTTTCACCTGTTCCCACATGCCTTCAGGAAAATTCTTGTCATTCTCGAAGAAGGCGTTACAGGCTTCAGTGGTCACGACCAAACCCGGCGGCACGGGCAGTCCGGCGCGAGTCATCTCGCACAAGCCGGCGCCTTTTCCGCCGAGCAGCGCCTTGTCGTCACCAGGCCCTTCGTCGAAGAGGTAAACCCATTTATGCGTTTTTGGCTCGGTAATTTCAGGAGTTTCTTCAGTAACGGTGCTCATGTCTTTGCAAATTATCAGATTTGCTGATCCATGTCACCCGTGTTCATCTGTGGCTGAAGAAAGGCTAAACTAAGGAGCATCATGGCAAACGTAAATAGTCTCAACGTGAACGGAAAGAAACTGCGCGTTGACGTCGATTCGCAAACGCCGCTGCTCTACGTTCTGCGCGATCATCTGAACATGATGGGAACGAAGTATGGTTGTGGCGAAGCGCGTTGTGGCGCGTGTACGGTGCTCGTCGATGGGCAAATGATGCGATCGTGCGTGACGCCGGTGGGACGAGTCAGTGGCAAACAAGTCACGACGATCGAAGGGCTCGAGAAAGACGGTAAGTTGAGTGCGCTGCAGGACGCTTTTCTGAAAGCCGATGCACTCCAGTGTGGTTATTGCACCTCGGGAATGATTATGTCAGCAACCGCATTGTTGAATAAGAACTCGAAACCCACGCGCGATGAGATCGTCAAGCACATGGATGCGAACGTTTGTCGTTGCGGCACTTACTTACGCATCGTGAACGCAATTGAGATGGCAGCGAGGACGGCGAAGGAGGTGGCCGAATGACAAACGCAATCGACGATCTCGAACGGGAACGTTATGAGTTGTTCGAAGGCCCTACTTATCGCTTCAGTTTTAATCGGCGCCAGTTTCTCAAAGCGTTCAGCGGCGGCATCGCGCTCATCATACCGATGTCAAATCTCATCGCGCAGCAAGAACAGGATGAGTCAGGTAGAAACAGATCGAACGAGCGTGTGCCCGACTACATCGGCGCGTGGATTCATATCGATGAAAGCGGCACAGTCTCCGCGTTCACTGGCAAAGTGGAAATCGGACAGAATATTCGCACGTCGTTGGCCCAGGCAGTTGCGGAAGAGTTGCACGTGCCGATGACGGCTGTGCGGCTGGTGATGGCCGATACGGATCTGACGCCGTTTGATCTCGGCACGTTCGGGAGTTTGAGTACTCCGCGAATGGCGCCGCAGTTGCGCAAAGCAGCAGCGGCAGCACGAGAGACTTTGATCGCGCTCGCGGCTCAGCAGTGGAAAGTTGAGCCCTCGTCGGTGCGAATCGTGAACGCGCGTTTCGTTAATCACGATGCTTCGAAATCCTTGACGCTCGCGGAAGTCGCGAAAGGTCAGAAGCTCGTCAAGACAATTCCTCCTGACGTTGCGATCACGCCGGTGCGTGATTGGACCATCGCGGGCACATCCGTTCCGAAAGTTGATGGCCGAGACTTTGTTACCGGAAAACATCAGTACACGACTGACCTGAAGCGCGAAGGTATATTGTATGGACGTATAGTTCGGCCATCTGCATTCGAAGCGAAGCTTATCTCCAGCGATACAAAAGCAGCCGAGGCGATGCCGGGCGTTGTCGTTGTTCGTGATGGCGACTTCATCGGTGTGGTTGCACCAGATCGGCAAACGGCTATGCGCGCTGAGAAGGCGATCGCCGTTCACTGGCAGGCGCCGGGACAGCCAGGCAACGATGAGTTGTTTGATTATCTGAAGAAAAACGTGACGGTTGGTGGTCGCGGCGCCAGCGGCCGTCCGGTCGGTTCAATCGTAGACGGCATGGCAGCCGCAGATAAGAAACTTTCGCAGACGTATACAGTCGCTTACATCGCGCACGCGCCGCTCGAGCCGCGCGCCGCGGTCGCAGAGTGGAGTAGCGGCAAGCTGACAGTTTGGACAGGCACGCAGCGGCCGTTTGGTGTGAGATCTGAACTGGCCGAAGCGTTTCGCATGCCGGAAGAGAAGATACGTGTGATCGTGCCCGACACTGGTTCAGGCTACGGCGGCAAGCACACGGGCGAATGCGCGATTGAAGCGGCGCGACTCGCGCGCGCGAGTGGCAAGCCGGTGAAACTCGTCTGGACGCGCGAAGAAGAATTCAACTGGGCCTACTTTCGTCCGGCGGGCGTGATCGAAGTCAGCACTGGGGTTAAGAACGACGGCACAGTTACGGCGTGGGAGTTTCACAATTACAACTCGGGTGGCTCAGGCATTCAGGTCAAGTACGACTTTCCGAATCAGAACATTCAGTTTCACAACTCTAAATCGCCTTTGCGACAGGGCTCGTATCGCGGGCTGGCTGCGACTGCGAATCACTTCGCGCGCGAAGTACACATGGATGAGTTGGCCCACCTCGTCAACATGGACGGGGTTGAGTTTCGTTTGAAGAACATCAAAGACGAGCGTTTGAAAGCGGTATTGCAGGCAGCGGCAACTACATTCGGGTGGGGACGTAAAAAGTCTGAAGGACGCGGCTACGGGATTGCGTGTGGGTTTGAGAAGGGGAGTTATATCGCGACTGCTGCGGAAGTTTCTGTTGATGCAAAGACCGGACGCGTGAAGATCGAGCGCGTGGTTGAAAGTTTCGAATGCGGCGCGATCGTGAACAGGTTGCACTTGCACAACCAGGTTGAGGGCGCGGTCGTGCAGGCGATTGGCGGCGCGTTGTTCGAAGGCATTCAGTTCAAGGATGGACAGATTCTGAATGGGAAATTTTCGAAGTATCGATTGCCGCGGTTTAGTGACGTGCCGAAGATCGAGATCGTGTTGCTCGACCGGAAGGACTTGCCTTCAGCGGGTGCGGGCGAAACGCCGATTGTCGGACTTGCGCCGGCGGTTGGTAATGCGATTTTTGATGCGACAGGTGTGCGGGTTAGATCGATGCCGCTCGCTGCGAACGGTTTAGTTAGCCGCGGATAACACGGATAAAAACCCGGATTTGATCGTGGTGGTGATGGTTCCCTCAGCGGAGTAGCGACGGAAGTCGAATGTGGTCACTGGCGCGACGCCCAGGCTTGACGACGTCAGAAAGATTTCGTCAGCGTCCGTGAGGTCCTGCATTTCGTAAATGCCTTCCAATAACGGGATGAAATTTTTATTCGCAACTTCGATCACGCATTCGCGCGTGATGCCCGGGAGGGCGCCGGTGCTCAGCGTCGGTGTGTGCAGCGTTCCGTTTTTGGCCCAAAACAAGTTTGCGGTCGTTGCGGAAACGATCTCGCCACGTTCATTCAAGACGACCGCTTCATCGAAGTCGCGACTCTGCGCTTCTTCCCACGAGAGCACGTGCTCGAGGTAGTTCAGGCTTTTGATTCCGGTGAGCGGCGAGAAAGTGTTGGCTCGATACGGTGAAACGGCGAGCGACATGCCGGTGGGCGCGAGTTTCTGCGGTTCACCGGTCATGATCAGCAGGTCAGTTTTCTTCGCGCCGGGCGTTTTTGTTTTCCAGATATCGCGACCGCTGCGAGCGAGCAGTATCACGCGCGCGCGACCTTCGCGCACCTGGTTAACTGCGATCAGTTTGTGCAGAGCTTCGCCGACGTTCTTTTCGGTGCAGCCGGTGTGATCGATGTCAAGTTTCTTTGCGTGTGCGGCAAGGCGTTGCCAGTGTTTGGCCCAGAGAAACGGTTGTGAGTTGTAGATCGCGAGGGTCGTGAACACGCCGCGACCGTAGAGCATGGCCGAGGAGACCGGCGCGACGCGCGCTTTCGTCGCCTCAACCATGGTTTTGTTGAGGTAGATGACGGGATGCATCCGTGGCTAAACACTTACGACTTCGGCCTGGAGCTTCGTTGCGAGTGCGTCGCGCCAGGACAATTCCATTTCGGCAACGTCAACCCGAACGGTTTCTTTATTATCAACAGTAATAACAAGCTCATTTCCACCAGCGCGGCCGAGAATTGCGAACGGGGCGTGGTTGCGTTCAGCGATCTCCTGCACGGCAGCGGCGTCGGAAGGATCGAAGGTTATAACGATTCGTGAAGGCGACTCACTAAAAAGCAGCGAGGTTGGACCAAGTGGTCCTTTGAGATCGACCTCAGCACCGATCGCGTCGCGTCCCAACGAAGAGAAACAGGATTCTGCCAGCGCGACCGCGAGTCCGCCGTCGGAACAGTCGTGGGCCGAAGCGAGCAGACCAGCCTCTGCCGCGGCGAGACACGCTTTTTGCACTGCCACTTCGCGATCAATATCGAGTGCCGGCACTTTTCCTGACGCGACAATCTCGGCCGTCGTCACGCCTGCGATGCTCACCGCGTACTCGCTTATCGAGAGATCGTCCTGCGTAGTTCCGAGCAGCGCGATCGCGTCGCCTTCTTTCTTAAAGCCGGGCAACACTGCGCGCTTGACGTCTTCGATCAGTCCTACCATTCCGATCACCGGCGTCGGCAGGATGCCGCGACCTTCGGTTTCGTTATAAAACGACACGTTGCCGGAAACCACCGGGGTCTCAAACGCGCGACACGCCTCCGCCATGCCGTCGATCACTTCCGAGAACGACCACATCACTTCAGGTCGCTCGGGCGAAGCGAAGTTCAAACAATTCGTAATCGCGATCGGACGTGCGCCAACACACACCACGTTACGCGCCGATTCAGCGACGACCAGTCTTGCGCCTTCACGTGGATTCGCGGCGCAGTAACGTCCATTGCCGTCGAGCGACATCGCGAGCGCGCGTCGAGTTTCTTTTATTCTGACTACAGCCGCATCAGCGCCCGGCAGGATCGCGGTGTTAGTGCGAACCATGTGATCGTACTGGCGATACACCCAGTGTTTGGAAGCGATGTTTCCGGAAGAAAGCAAACGCAACAGATCTGAAGTCAGATCCGTGCTCTCGATCCGTTTAATCTGTGGCTCCTGCTTCGCGGGCGCAACCATCGGACGCTCGTAGCGCGGCGCCTCATCCGTCAACGCCTCGACCGGAATGTCCGCCACTGTCTCGCCGTTATGGACCACCTGCATGCGACCCGTATCGCGCACGCGCCCGATGACAACTGCATCGAGATCCCACTTGCGAAAGATGTCAACGACTTCACGCTCGCGCCCCGAGTGGGCCACGATCAACATGCGCTCCTGCGATTCCGACAGCAGCATCTCGTACGCCGTCATGTTCTGTTCGCGTTGCGGCACGAGTGACAGGTCCAACTCAATGCCCGTGCCTGCGCGCGCCGCCATCTCACATGAAGATGACGTAAGTCCGGCCGCGCCCATGTCCTGAATACCGGCGACCGCACCACTGCGCATCGCCTCGAGACACGCCTCGAGCAGGAGCTTTTCGAGAAACGGATCGCCAACCTGGACTGTCGGACGTTTTTCCAGCGCTTCTTCGTCAAACTCCGCCGAAGCCATGGTGGCGCCGTGAATTCCGTCGCGTCCGGTTTTGGCGCCGACGTAAAGCACTGGATTGCCGATGCCGGTCGCCTTACCGAAGAAGATCTGATCGTGACGCACGAGACCAAGCGCAAACGCATTGACGAGCGGATTCAACGCGTACGCATCGTCAAATGCAACTTCGCCACCGACGGTCGCGACGCCAAACGCATTCCCGTAGTGAGCAATGCCGGCAATGACGCCCGCGAGCAGCGATCGATTACGACGGCCATGCTGCGGATGATCGAGCGATCCGAAACGCAGACTGTTCATCGACGCAACGGGCCGCGCACCCATCGTAAAAATGTCTCGCAGGATTCCACCGACTCCAGTCGCAGCGCCCTGAAACGGTTCGATGAACGAAGGATGGTTGTGCGATTCGATCTTGAAAGCAGCGCACCAGCCGTCACCAAGATCTACGACGCCCGCGTTTTCCCCAGGCGGGACGATTACGCGCGATCCAGTCGTTGGCAGACGTTTTAAATGAATACGCGACGACTTGTACGAGCAGTGTTCGGACCACATGACCGAGAAGATTCCGAGTTCAGCAAAACTCGGTTCTCGGCCAAGCAGTTCCTTTATTCGCTCGAATTCTTGTTGAGTGAGGTTATGGGCGGCGATAACTTCGGGAGTAATCATTTGGAAGTTTGAACTCTCAGCGGTCCTTTGCATATCTCTGCGATCTTTGCGTTGAGAAGATCTTCTAACGCAGAGAACACAGAGATACGCAGAGGGCCGCTGAGGTTTGATTCACTGCTACGTTCCAGTACCTTTCTTAACGACTTTGTCGATCGCTTCACGTAGCTCGACAGTATTGACGCGCCCGATGTGCTTGTAAACAACCTCGCCTTTCTCGTTGTACAAAAAAGTTGCCGGCAAGTCGCCGCGCCATTTTCGATCGACCAAATTGATCGCGGGCTCGGGATCGTTGACGTCGAGGAGGTACGCGGGCATCGTCGCCTTCATCGCGTCGAGAAACTTCGGCACCTCGGCTTTGATCTCACTGACGTCGTCGAGCGACACCGTGAAAAACTCCAGCGAGTTTGAGCCATAATCCTTATTGATCTTCACGAGATCGGGAAACTCGTCGCGGCAGGGATCGCAGAAGGTGGCCCAGAAGTTGACGAGCAACGGTTTCTGCCGTTGTTGTGTGAGTAAATTCTTGAGCGCCTCAGTATCGATCGGCGATACGACAGTTGGAAGCTTGCGTGGGTGCGCGGCGCGGCCCTTTCGTTTCTGGGCCGGCGCCGCGAGACTCACTAACAGCACGAACAACGTGATGGGAATGATCGCTTTTGTAAAACGCATTGCTTACGCTCTCTTGATAGTGCAACCGAAAGCCTTCGCTTCTGTTTTTTCAATTGCCTTGCCCGCCAGCGCGGCGTCGAGTGCATTGCGCAGGTCGGATGTTTCAAGTTGCTCGACGTTACGCGCGTTGTCGATGCGCCCGTGATAGAGCAACTTGTTGTTCGCATCGAGAAAGTAAGCTTCGGGCGTCACGCTGGCGCCGAGTTTGTCGGCAATCTTGTTGCTGGGATCCTTGAGGATGGTAAAGGTTAATTTGTGTTCAGCGGCGTGCGTCTTTACTGCGGCTGCATCTTCCTTGACGTTCGAGTTGATACCGATCACATTGATCCCGCGCGCTTTGTAATCCTGGGCCAGCTTCTCCATGCGTTCGTTGTACGCATTCGACACCGGACACTGTACGGCGATGAACAGCAACACAGTGCCGTTCTTTCCGGCCAGCGACTTGAGCGAGTGGTCCTTGTTGTCGACATCGGGAAGCGTAAAATCGTCAATCGTAGTGCCAATCGCCGGCGGCTCGGGAACTTCGCCTTCAGCGCGCGCACCGACCGCAGAAATGGCGCCCGCAATCACAAACAGCGACGCCAACAGGATCGATAATTTTCTCATCTTCATTTACAAAATCTCCTCAACGCAAATCAGGTTGTGTAGTCAACAGATTACACAGATAAGACAGATTGAGCAAATCAGTATAATCTGTGTTTGATGTCCGAAACTATTGAGCAGGCGTTGCCAGTTCCAGTCAGGATGGAGGCCGATGAACGCTATACCGGACGAGGAGTTACCATCGCCTTTCTCGACTCCGGTTTTTACGCGCACAAGGACCTGACAGAACCCGTCAACCGCATCCTCGCTTATTACAATATTTTCGAACCTACGGACGATCTCGCCTCGCTAAAAACGCATGATGTTGCCAGTTGGCATGGCATGATGACTTCGGTTGTTGCGGCGGGAAACGGGTACCTTTCTGACGGTTTTTATCGCAGCATCGCACCGGAAGCGAACGTTGTCCTGGTGAAGATCGGGAAGAGCGGACGCATTCCGGAAAGTAACATCGAAACAGGCCTGCGCTGGGTGTTTGCCAACAAAGACAAGTACGACATTCGCGTCGTCAACATCTCCGCAGGGGGCGACTTCGAAGAGTCGTACTTGAGCAATAGCCTCTGCCAGTTGGTTGAAACAGTGGTGAAGTCGGGGGTGACGGTCGTGTGCGCGGTCGGCAATGCCGGACTCCTGCCCGGTCATCCGGTTTTACCGCCTGCGAATGCGCCATCGTCGATTGCGGTTGGTGGTTTGGACGATCAGAACTCACTCGATCGCGCGAAGCGTGGCATGTATCGATCGTCGTATGGTCCAACTATCGATGGGCTGCAAAAACCCGAAGTGATCGCGCCCGGGATCTGGGTTGCTGGTCCAATACTGCCCAACACACCGACAGCTGCTCAGGCGCATCTTTACGCCGAGCTCGACAACGCCGCTGATGAAGACCTGCGCGACATCATCGTGCTGCATCAGGACGTCGATAAACAGCTCGATGATTCGAAGGATCTGTCAGTGTCGTTGTTGCGGCAGTTGATTACGATCAAGTTGCGCGAGGGCAACGTGATAAATCAGTACTACAAGTTTGTGGACGGAACATCGTTCGCGGCGCCGATCGTTTCTTCGATCGTTGCATGCATGTTGCAGGCAAATCCAAAACTCGCGCCGCAACAGGTCAAACGTATTTTGATCGACACGGCCGAGCGAGTTGCGGGTGTAGAAGTGGAGCGACAAGGCTGGGGCGTGGTCGTGCCGCGCAAGGCGGTTGAGCTGGCGTTGCGCTTGCGCACCTAGTGCGCGTGTGCAACAATTCGCGGCACCTTAAAACCCATCGCAAGAGATTGGAGAGTGTTTGAGTTCGTATGTCTGAGAATGAATCTGTAATAGGTGGCGGCGCGGCACAAGCGAGCGAGACTGCGCCGGAAGTCAGCACTGAAGAGATTACGTATCACGCAGTGGAGAAGGATGGAGTAGTCACGGCCATTTGGGAGATGCAGGGACGCAAGCACCTGCGCACAATCGATCCACGCTCACGTCAGGGACAGGACATCCTTCGTCTTTACACCACCGAGCATCACGACGAATCCGGCGAAGCCGCCGCGTCTTAATCAAGCCGCAATAAGCGCGCGGATTTCACGGATGAGCACGGATCTGATCCGTGTTCATCCGTGAAATCCGCGGCCATTTCTTATCCAAGAATTTGAAGAAAAACAAAATTTTTGCAGAACGGCGACCTGTATTTGCGTACACCCCGCGCCGCATAGACGGGCTAAGTTCCTTCATCGCAACCGTTAGCTCAACCACGCCGCGACACCTGCGGCCGGAATACTCATTGCATGGCCGAAACTGTCATTCCGGCCTTTTACACGTTCAGTCCCTAACCGATAAACGAGCTTTAAGCGACCTATCAAAGGAGGATTATCCATGAGAAGCGCACTACGCTTGGCAAGCGCGGCGATCTTGAGCCTCTTGTGTGCGATTAGCGTGTTTGCACAAGCGAGCCAAACCGGAGGTATTACCGGTGTAGTTAGTGACGCTAGTGGCGCCCTCGTTAGCGGGGCCACCATCGATGTCATTAGCGAAAGCACAGGCAAGTCAGTCCGAACAGCAACCACCGCAGGGGACGGTGGGTATTCCATTACGCTGTTGACGCCGGGTGCTTACCGGATTGAAATAACGGCCCCCAACTTTAAGAAGGCTGTGGTGGCGGCGGCCCAGGTAAGAATCGGTGAGATTACCAGGCAAGATGTCACGCTCGAAGCCGGCCGCATCGAAGAAACAGTGAACGTCGAGGCGGGTACCTCACTAATCAACCCCTCGAGTGCAGTGACCGGCCAACCGTTGGGCTCCGAAACCCTCCGACAACTGCCGCTCGCTTCGCCAAATTTCCTGTTCCTGTTGTCGCTTTCCGCAGGTACCGCGAGTGAACCAACTGACGTTCGCACGGCCGGTCGCGGCACCGCCGACGTCAATGTTAACGGACAGCGCACGAGCAACAACAGCATCTCGCTCGAAGGCATCAACGTTAACGACTTTAACCTCGCACACTTCGATACCGTTCCGCTGCCGAACCCGAGCACACTTGAAGAGATGAAGATCTCAACTTCACTCTACGATGCTTCGCAAGGCAGCAAAGGCGGTGGGGCGCTGGGACTCGTTATCAAGTCGGGTTCCAAAGACTTCCATTGGGAAGGTTACTGGCAACACCGCAACGATGCCCTCAATGCCAACGAGTGGTTCCGCAACGCGAACGGCGTGAGCAAACGCGCCCGCTTGTTGCAGAACGTGTTTGGCGGCAGTGTTAGTGGTCCAGTGCCGGTGCTGAACGGTTTTTGGTTCTTCAACTATCAGGGAGTACGCGCGCGCAACGGTTTGGATCCGAATGGTTCGAGTTTGACTCCCACTATTCAAGACTTCCCCAGGAATGCTAACGGCACTACCTCCGCGGCCTTGTTAGCGTCTGCTTTTGGTCTGAATGTGGCGCAAATCGATCCGGTCGCGGTTAACATCCTTAATCAGCAAAGCACACTCTACAACGGGTTTCTGGTTCCGAGATCAGGCAGCGCTGGTTGCAAGACCGCGGCGACCGTAGCAAGCGGATTTCCGTCAAATTTCACCTGTAGTTTCTCGGGAGTCGCACCAATCGAAGACAACCAGTACACAATCAGCTACGACCGGATCATGCGCGACGGAAAAGACAAGATTTCCGGCCGCTGGTTCTGGGACAACGGTGCGGTTGCAAAACCCTACGGCACTGCCAGTGGGACGCCGCCTTCGCTCGCGTTTCCGCGCACTGATACGCAACAAAATCGGTTCCTATCAGTAACGGAAACTCACGTTTTCAGCGCAAGCAAGATTAACGAGCTGCGCCTGGGTTTCAGTCGCTTCATCTTCGCGAATATTCCGACCGACTCTATCAACCTGTCTGATATTGGAGCCACGCGCGGAAACAGTGACCTTTTCCCGGGAATGTATCAGGTCACCGTCACTGGTTTGTTCACAATAGGCACGGGCGTCAACGACGATCGTGGCACGGTGTCGAACCAGTACAACATCGTCGACACCTTCTCGATGACGCACGGAAAACACAGTCTGCGGTTTGGTGGCGAGGCAATTCAATACCAGTTGAATCGTTTCAACAACTTTGCCGTGCGCGGTGCATTGACTACCGGTTCAACATCTTCCGGGGCAGCGAATGCAAACGCCTTTACTCAATGCAGGCTCGATACAAATGACTGTAGCGCGTTTCAGAATTTCCTGCGCGGAAGGGTGACGGCGATCCAGTCAGCGTTTGGCGATCCGGCACGAAACTTCATCGCCACTGATTACGCAGCGTTCATTCAGGACGACTATCGCTGGTCGCAGAGGCTCACCTTCAACCTTGGTCTCCGCTGGGAGGGCATGAGCTTTGGTCGCGACAAGTTGTATCGCGCGGGCGTTTTCGATCCGAAGCTGGCAGCGCAGGGCTTGAATCCTTTCCTGTTCCCGGAGAAAGTTAATTTAGCCGGCTTCACCGGTACGCCCGGTGTGAAAGATTGCGCGCTGTCAAGCTGCTTCGACGGCAACAACTTCGGGCCTCGTGTCGGCTTTGCATGGGACATAAAGGGTGACCAGAAGACGGTGTTGCGAGGCGGCTACGGCATTTACTATCAACGACTGTCGAATCAAAACATTCTGCAGAACTCGTTGGCAGCGCCGTTCACTGTACAACCGCTGTCGACGAACGCAAACCCAACGGCGCTGCAGTTGGCAAACCCGTTTGGTGCGATACCACCACCATCGATCATCGCCACTCAGTTTATTCCTTCGGCGACGTTCTTTGCCGGTCTCAGAAATGTGACCACGGGCTTGGCGGCTACCGACCCGAACGATCCAAACGTGGCGCCAATATTTGTTAACGCGGCTGGACAAAGGTGCCTCAACTACGGCGGTACCGCGACCAACTGCTCGATCAACCTGGCCTCGTTCACCAGCGCTCCGCTGGATGCCTACACGCCTTACACGCAGCAGTACAACTTGACTGTGCAGCGTGAGATCGCAAATGGTTGGGCGGTTGAGCTTGGCTATGTCGGCACGCACTACACCGGCGGCATTGGTATCTGGGATCCATTCCTGGCTCCCCTTTACAGTCCGTCGAACCCGCGGACGGTACGTGATATCAATGGGAACACCTATACGATCACTACCAATACCGTGAACAACGAAGAGTTGCGACATGACATTATCGGCTTGTCACGAAAACGTGGTTCACGTTACTCAGGCAACATCGGATTCGCCAACTACAACTCATTCCAGGCGACCGTATCGCGCCGCATGAGCCGTGGTCTCTATTTCCAGGGTGCTTACACGTTCTCGAAGACCGTTGACAACGTAAGCGGTTCGTTGAGCACTGATGAGTTAAATATCACCCGCAATGGTCAGGGTGGTGGCAATTTGCTCAACTCGCAGAAGGATCCCTTCCAGAATAAGGCGCGCGGTGATTTCGACCGGCCGCATCGTTTGGCAATCAGCTACTCTTACGACCTGCCGGTGCCGGACGGTAGTTTCTGGAATAACCAGTTCTTCAAAGGCTGGGCCATCAGCGGTATCATCACTTACCAAAGTGGTTTGCCGTTCTCGATCATTGACAGCACCAGTGGTGGCGCGTTCGGTCAAACGGGAGGCGGTACGGCTTCGTGGAGTGGGCTCTGCACCAACATCTCGACCACTTACACCAGCGGCTCGAGGACCGATGAGCTCGCTCACTACCTGAATCCGACGTGCTTCAAGACAGCGAGTCTGGTTCCGAATGGTGCTGCAAGTGCGACGGGCTTCGGCGATATACCGCGAAACGCATTTCGTGGGCCGATGCAACAGAACTGGGATCTCTCAATCATCAAGAACATCCGCATCAAGGAAAGCCATGAATTGCGCTTCCGCATGGATGCTTTCAATTTGTGGAACCATCCGGTCTTTGGTTTCCCGAGTTCGGTGAACATTGGCACACCGTCGACTTTTGCTCAGATCACTAGCACGGTCGTTCCGGCCCGACTGATTCAGTTTGGCTTGAATTATCGTCACTGATAATTAACCACTGCCACGGATTACACATCTGTGTAATCCGTGGCATTATTCTTTGTATGCGTCGTCTCCTCCCTATCGTAGTTTTGTTGTTGATGGCGTCTTCCATCCACGCGCAGCGCGACCGTGATACTTACACCAACAACTCGAACACTTTCGAAGTAAGCGGTGAAGTTCGCTTTAGCGACACCGGAGTTTCACCGCAGAATGTCCAGGTGCGTCTGGAGAGGTTTAGCGGCGGTCTAATCGATCAGATCGTCACCGACAGTCGTGGCCGCTTTCGTTTTCCAAACCTGCCAAGAGGCTATTACAAAGTCATCGTCAATGCTCCTGGTTATCGTTCGGCTCAGCAGGACGCTGACTTGCAGGTGCTTTTCCGCATTTATCTCGCCTTCGAGCTCGTAGCTGATTCATCAAAAAGTTCAACCGGGATGCCATTGTTGCTCGACGTGGTCGACGCTCGCATTCCACCCGCGGCGCGTGAAGATTTCGATAACGGTCGCGCGGCATTGTCCAAAAAGAACTACAAGGAAGGCATTGCTTTTCTGGAAAAGGCCGTACTGGGTTATTCAAACTTCTTTGAAGCCCAACTGCTGCTGAGCATCGCTCACATGGATCTTAAGGAATGGGAGAAGGCCGAGCAATCTTTGCAGCGCTCGCTCGAGATCAAACCGCAGAGCGCGCTGGCGATGATCTATTTGGGCGAGGTCTACTGGCGTCAGAAGCGTTACCCGGACGCCGAACAAACACTGCGTGAAGGACTGAAGCTCGACGAAAAGTCGTGGCACGGACAGTTTACGCTTGGGCGTCTTTACTGGGACATCGGTGAAGTGGCGAAAGCCGGTGGTCCAATCGGTAGGACGCTCCAACTGAAACCCGATCTCGCCGAAGCGCATTTGCTCGCCGGTAATATTCTATTGCGCGTGAATCAACCTGAGCGTGCGTTAGTCGAGTATCGGGAATATCTTAAGCTCGCCCCGAAGGGTGAGTTTGTGCTGCAAGTACAGGAACTGGTTCGCAAAGTAGAAAAAACACTGGAGAAGAAATAATTCTTCGAGATGATAAGGCCTGCGACCACAACTGAAGCTTCTGTTCTGACCAACCTGGCGCTCGAGGCAAAGCGTTACTGGGGTTACCCCGAACACTGGATCAAACACTGGGAATCAGATCTCACCATCTCGTCGGATTTCATTCATGACAATCATGTTTACGTCGCGGAAGAGAATGAACAGATCCAGGGTTTTTACGCGCTCATTGTGACGGGCAATAAAGCGGAGCTCGATCACCTGTGGGTTAAGCCCGCTCTTATCGGAACGGGGATTGGTAAAGAGTTGTTTCTTGATGCGATGGAACGGGCGGCGGCGCTGAAGGTTATCGCGGTTGAGATCTCGTCTGATCCTAACGCGGCGGGGTTCTACCGGCGAATGGGTGCTAGTGAGATTGGTGAGACTAATGCGAGCTTCGATGGCGTGACCCGCAAGTTACCACGGCTCAAAATAGAACCGTAGTTACACACACAAAAAGCGGGGGCAAGCCCCCGCTCTTTCGCCCAGGTTTTGTTAGAACATAGGCTTGTCTGGTTTAGGTCGCGGCGATTCATTTTCTGAGCGTGGCGACTCTCGTGGTGCTTCAGAGCGTGGCTCGGAACGTGGAGGTTCCGATCTTGGCGCTTCTGAGCGTGGTGCCTCTGAGCGCGAAGGTTCAGAGCGGGGTGGTTCGGATCGTGGCGACTCCGACCGTGGTGATTCAGATCGCGGTGACTCATGCCGCGGTTCCGAACGTGGCGGTTCGGAACGCGGCGCCTCGGTCCTTGGTTCGGGTCGCGGTTCGGAACGCGGTGATTCATGACGTGGTTCCGAGCGTGGCGGCTCAGAGCGCGGCGATTCAGTTCTGGTTTCAGGTCGTGATTCGCGTGGCTCGGATCGCGGCTCCGATCGCGGCTCTGATCTCGGTTCCGTACGCGGCTCGATGCGTGGTTGTGAATCCGGCGTCTCGCGTTCACGACGTTCCTCACGACGATTCTCGCGTGACGGCTCCATGACTGGAGTCGCTGGTTGTTCGTTACGCGGTTCAGTGTTTTCCGTTCCTTCCCGCGTCCTGGGACTCTCTCCTCTATCACGTCCGCGTGAGCGACGTTCTTCGGGATTACCATCCGGCGTCTCGGTTCGCGGCTCATTGCGACGTGGCCGCGGTTCGGGTCGCGCGACTGCACCAGTCGGCTGCGCGTCCGTGTTTGTGTTTACGACAGGCGTAGTTGTGTTCGGCTGCGCCGGTTGGTTTGGCCTTGGCTCTCGTCCGCGGAAAACTCTGTTGCGACGGAGATCCTCATCCAGCGCGACGCCCGGTCTACGCTCGGCAGCGCCAGTCGGTCGATCGGGAACATGCACCGTCGGGACTCTGCCCCAATCACGGCGACGCGGAAGATCATCACGCTGCGGATCACGATCGATCACTCTACGCGCAATCGTTTCATCAACTCTGCGGCCGCGCCGTTCGGGATTGCCAAAGTCTCGACGTGGCACACGCGTCACGCCACGCCAGTTGTCGTGATCGTGCCGGTGCCGGTCTCGATCGCGGTACTGATCTCGATCACGATCCCGATCATGATCGTGACGATAACGACGATGCGGATCACGCTGGTAATAACCTAACGGATACCAGCAGACGTTATCGCCGAACGAGAAATCAAAAACGAACGCGACCAGTGCCGGACGCCACCAACTGCGCTGGCGATAGAACTGGCTGCGCGGACACCAGGCCCAGTAACCGTTAAAGTAAAACCAGCGACCGTAGTGATAAGGCGCCCAACCCCACGGCTCATAGCCAACCCACGTCCAACCGTAAGGCGGACACCAGGTCCACTGCCCATGACGATACGGCGCCCAATCACTGTAAACACTGACCGAACTCGGAAACGGACGCCAGATCCAACCGTAATCGTCCGTCTTGATCCAGTCGCCATAGCTGGCGAGATCTTCGCCACCCCAAACATCTTCGTCGTAATACTTGACGTCGTACCTGAGTCGCTGTGCGAGATAACGCTCGCGATCGGTAACCCAGTCGTCGATCGCATCGCGTGGCGCGGCAGCCATTAGCTCCCAATCGCCGGCAGTGTCGCCTTCGATGACGAGTTCCGCTGCACGACCGTCTCGAAGCGCAAAGCCGGAAGTGTCGGAGTAAATCCGGGCACTGCCGCCATCGCGCACAGTCAAACGGACGCGACCGTCTTTCGGAACGTCAATCCGGTAGAAGCCATTTTTCTCAGCGGCGAGAGTAGTTTTGGGTGCGTCGAGTTCGAAATACCCGCGTTTGCGGTCGAAGTTTGCGAGCCGAACGGTTACGGTGCCTTCGACGGCGCTGATTGCGATTCCTTCGTCGCGCAGCGTGATGATGTGCAGGACCGAGTTGCTGCTGAGACGAACGAAATTGCGGGCGTCGACCTGTATTTCGAGTTTGCTATCGGCGCCGGTGCTAATTGTGTCGCCTTCGACAAGAGAATAGTTCAGCTTGGCCGCTTCCCAATCGTTACTGTCGCTGCGCTTCAGGTTAACCTGGCCTTCGAGCATGCTGATGCGCACGACCCGAGCTTTCACGTCGTAATCGTCGGCATCGTCATCATCGTCGGCGCGGACTGTGATGGGAATCAGGAAAAGGGTGAGAAGAAAAGACGAAAGGAGAAGAATCGTTTTTAGCCGGGAGACTCTCATTGTTATGCTCCTTCTTAATCTGAAATGCGGAGGCTTCAAATAGGAGCAATGTCCATGCCCGCAAATACGTTTTTTGCAGGGGAATTAAAGGAATTGAGACTTCTCAAAGCGGTGGGCTCGTATCACGGCGTGAGAATCTTTACTTGAGAATTCTCAAATTTTGTTTGGTCCAGACAAATGCAATTTGTGGGAATCAGCGTCACTTGAATTTGCCTGAGACGGTGCATGCGCCGAGACGATATGGTGCGAACTCTTCCTCATGACGTGGTAATAATCGGCGCTGGGATCAACGGTGCCGGAATCGCTCGCGATGCTGCGATGCGCGGATTGAAAGTATTGCTGATCGAGAAGGGAGAAGTCGGGCAGGGAACGACCGTTGCATCCACACGTCTCATTCACGGCGGTTTACGCTACCTCGAACATTTCGAATTTGGCCTCGTGCACGAGTCGCTGCGTGAACGCGAAATTTTGTTGCGGATTGCTCCACATCTTGTCCGGCCTCTGGCGATCACGATTCCCATTTACAAACAGAGCAGACGCGGACGGCTGACGATTCGTGCGGGAATGGTCCTTTACGATCTGCTTTCGTGGGGTAAGTCGCTGCCACGCCATAGAATGCTGTCGCGCGCCGAGACTCTTAAGCAGTTACCGGGACTGAATCCCGAAGGTTTGGCCGGCTCGGCGCTGTATTACGACGCGCAAGTCGAATTTCCCGAGCGTCTGGTGATGGAAAATGTCCTCTCGGCGCGCAAGTTTGGCGCGGAGGTGGTCACTCACACGCGCGTGACGAATTTGGCTGTAGCGGGTGGCAAGGTTTCCGGAGTTGAGGTTGAGGATGGCCATACGCGGTGTACTGAAGCGGCCGTAGTTATCAATGCCGCCGGACCTTGGATCGACCTCGTGCTCGAGCGAGTGGCGGTCAAGAGTCCGAAGCTGATTGGCGGAACGAAGGGCAGTCACATCGTCGTGCCAACATTTCCCGGTGCGCCAGCGAACGCGATCTACCTGGAGGCCCGCAGCGATGGGCGGCCTCTCTTCATAATCCCGTGGAATAGGCTTTATTTGATCGGTACCACTGACGTTCGCTTTGAAGGCGATCCGGATGAGGTTCGTTGTGAACCCTGGGAAATCGACTATCTGCTGTCTGAGACGAACCTTGCTTTGCCCGCCGCCCACCTCACGCGCGACAACATTGTCGACACTTATTCCGGTGTGCGACCGCTTCCGGTCACACATGACAAAGACGAACAAAGCATCACGCGCAGGCACTTCATCCGCCAACATCCGCAGCTTCCAAATCTGCTGTCAATCGTTGGGGGAAAACTCACGACGTATCGCAGCCTCGCGGAAGAGTGTGTGGATTTGATCTTTCAAAAACTCGGGAAGGATTCGCCGCCGTGCAGGACCGCGACTGAAGTTTTAGCTGCGGATTAAACGGATTTCATCCGCGCCAGAGATTCGCGGGCGAATTGTTTCTGAAGCCGACGAGCGAGCGGAGCGCTGAGTTTTACGAGTGGATGCTGCGGGCGTGAGAACGCGAGGATGTCGTACCAGACGGAATCATCAGCCAGCCACTCGATCAGAAAACGTTCTTCGCCACGCTCGACATGATCGGGCAAGGTTCCGTAAGCAAATCCGAAGCGTCTCGACTCGTCTATCACATAAACTACCCGACACGCATTTAACGACCACATCCCAAACGCACGCGCTTTAACTGCCACCGTCGCGCCGGTTTCGACTGCAACGCCGCGTGGCACGATCGTCACCCAGCCGAGATCAAACTGTCGCCAGTTTTTCAAAGCCTTGACCGCGCGTTGATATGTCGCTTCACCTTCACCCAGCCGTATGCGATTGTGATCGACGTTGTAACCTGCGGGAGGCATCGTGTTCGTGGCGCCTACTTCGGAATAGGTGAATGGCAGGTTCCGCTGCTCGGTGATGAACTTGTCAACGTCGCTTTCAGTGGGCGCGCTAATCCTGAACATTAGATTTGATGCGAGCCCTTGGATGGTGCCGGTCATACGCAGATCTCAAGTGCAGGTCAGTGATGTGCGTATAGATCTGCGTCGTTGAAATATCGCTGTGTCCCAAGAGCGCCTGGACCGAACGTGAATCAGCACCGTGTTGCAGCAGATGCGTTGCAAAGCTATGCCGCAACGTGTGGGGCGAAACGTTCTTGATGCCCACTTTTTCAGCGTGTCGCTTGATCATGGACCACGCGAGCTGTCGAGTGAACGGCCGTCCGCGATGCAGAAAAACAAATGGCGAAGTAGCTTTGCCATAACCAGCCTTGACCGCCGCGTACTGCTGCAACCAGTGAATCGCACTCTTCCCGAGCGGCACGCGGCGTTCCTTGTTTCCTTTACCGTGACACACCACAAGTCCAGCCATGAGATCCACGTCCGTCTGTTTCAAAGTAACCAACTCTGAAACACGCAAACCGCACGCATACATCACCTCCAACACCGCACGGTCACGTATTCCTTCTTCAGTCGCAACATCCGCCGCCGCAAACAATCGATTGATTTCGTCTTCGGTAAGAAACTTCGGCAGGTAACTAAACCGCTGCGGTGTGTCGAGATCCTCCGCCGGATGCGTGGTTGTGTGTCCGTCAAGCATGAGAAACTTGAAGAAACCGCGCGTGGCGCTGACGATGCGTGCGATCGAAGTCGGTGCGAGTCCTTCACGCGATAGACTCGCGATCCACTTGCGCAAGTCAGAGCGCGTGAGTTCGGTAAGTTGTTTCTTGCTGGTGTCGGCCCAGGATTGAAGTCGACCGAGATCGCGTTTGTAGCTCTCGAGTGTGTGACGCGCGAGACCCTTCTCGACCTGGATGTAGGTTAAGAACTCTCTGATAAAGTCGCGATGCACACGCGGAGATTACACTAAGTTAGCCACAAAAAGGCACATAAAGCACAAAACAATAATCGATGAAGAGGAACTTTTTTGTGACTTATGTGCCTTTTTGTGGCCCGGATTATTCATAGCGCAGACACTCGATCGGATCGAGTCGCGAGGCTTTGCGCGCGGGCCACACGCCGAAGATCAATCCAACACCGATCGACACAGTCAGACCAGTGATAACTGCCCACGACGGAATCGTCGCCGGCAAATCCGGAACCAGCAGCATGATCAGGCGGCTAATACCTATAGCGAGGAGAACCCCCAACACGCCACCGAGAAAAGTAAGCATCATGGCCTCGAACAAAAACTGGCGCACAATGTCTCGCCGCCGCGCGCCAATCGCCTTGCGCACACCAATCTCTTTCGTTCGCTCAGTAACACTCACGAGCATGATGTTCATCACGCCGATACCACCGACGAGCAGACCCAAACTCGAGATCGCAATCGCGATCAACCCAACCATCGCCGTAATGCTGTCAAACTGTTCGATAAACTTGTCGGCAGTCTTGATGTCAAAGTTGTTTGGATCACCAAACTTCACGTGACGACGCCGACGCAGGATCTCTTCAGACTGGCTGAGTGCTTCCTGAACTTGTCCGGTGCGACCGCGAATCACGAGCAGCAGATATCCCTTTGCCGGCGCGATCTTTTGCGCCGTGCGGAACGGAATGTAGACGGCATTGTCTTCGTCGTTCTCGCCGAAGAAGCCGGCCTTACGTTTTTCGAGAACACCGATGACTTCGAAGTTATAACCGCCCATGCGCACCTGCGCGCCGGCGATCTGGTTGTAGCCGGGAAACAGCGCGTCAGCAGCATTCACGCCGATAACCATCACGTTCGCGCGTTGCTGGTCGTCCGATTCGGTAAAGAAACGTCCTTCTCTGAGCGAGATGTTGGTAATGCCCGCGTAATTAGGAGAAACGCCCTGCGTGTTTCCCCAACGGTAATTGCGTCCCTGATAAGTGACGTTGTCGTCGAATTGTCCACCACCGTAACCGACATTCGGCGCTACATGCGCAACCTCTTCGACCGCGGGCGCCTGTGCCTGGATCGCTTCTGCGTCAGCGATTGTAAATGGCTTTCTGAGGCGCTCGGAACGATCCTCGCCCGTGCGTGGCCCAGTGGAGAGATGGAACGCGTAGATGTTGTTCGTTCCATACTCTTCGATCATCGCGACGATATTCTGGCGCAGACCGGTGAGCAGCGAAGCGATCGAGATCGCGGTCATCACGCCGATCACGATTCCCAGCACGGTGAGAAAACTGCGGAACTTATGGCCACGCACACTATCGAGCGCCATCCGCAGCGTCTCACGCAAAATGCCTTTTGGTAGTTGAAACTTCATTACGCTTTGCTCAGTGCCAGAATCGGATCCAGTCGCGCGGCCTTGAACGCCGGATAAATGCCCGCGATCATTCCCACCGCAGTCGATACGATTAACGCAAGCAGTATGTAACCGATGGTTATAGTCATCGTGATCGACGCCAGCGTCGTGATTAATGTCGTCACGCCCCAGGCGACGAGCAGTCCGATGATGCCCCCGAGGGCACAAAGAATTCCCGATTCAATCAGGAACTGGAGCAGAATCTGACGGCGCGTCGCGCCCACCGCTTTTCTCAATCCGACTTCAAACGTTCTTTCAGTGACGCTCACCAGCATGATGTTCATCACCACGATGCCGCCGACTATGAGCGTGATCAGAGTGATCGGAATCACGACCTTGGCGATGGCGCCGGTGAACTCATCGATCTGATCGTTCAACGACTCGACGTCTACCAGTCCGAAGTCGTCCTCTTCGTTGCCGTTGAGACGATGCTTGATTCGCATCTGGACGCGCGCGTCTTCGATGGCCGCGTGAAACCTCTCGCGCGAGCGACTCTTGCCGTGTATCTGAAGACCGTTACGCCCGAAGATCTGGAGGTGCGTAGTTATGGGAATGTAGATGTGACGGTCGAAAGAGTCGCCAAAGAACGAGCCGCGCTTCTCTTCCACCCCTACAACGCGCATCGGCAGACCCCGAACTTTCAACGTCTTCCCAATCGCATCCTGGTTCGGAAAGAACTTGTCTTTGATATCGCTGCCCAACACGACCACGAACGCGGAGCGTTGAACTTCGTCATCGGAGATAAAGCGTCCCTCGGCGATGGTTTTGTCTTCGATGTCGACCATGTTGGCGCTGTGGCCAAAGACCTGCGCGCCCGGAAACTCGATTCCGTCCTGCCTCAGGTCAGTTCCGCTGCCGGCGCCGGCGCCCACCTCGTCGCATGACGCGCAGTGATCGCGGACCCACTCGTAATCGTCCCAATTGAGCCGTTTGTTTCGGCGGTTTCGTCGCTCAAATTCCTCGTCATCCATGTGGCCGGAGAAGGCCATCCGGGCGATCATGAAGTGGTTGTTGCCGAGAACCTTGCTGATCCTTTCAATCACGTACGTGTTGAGGCCGCTGATGGACGCTCCGACTGTGACCACCGAGGCGACGCCGATAATGATCCCGATAAGAGTCAGAAAAGCCCGCAGTTTGTGCGCAAAGATCGACTGCAGGGCAATCTTCAGAGCGTCCGAGTAAAAGGAAAGTATGGCTCTCATAACGCTTAGGGTCGGGGCGGTATACGCGCCCAAAAGCCGCGAAGTTCAGTCAGCCGCCGATTACACCGATGAACACGGATCGATCCGTGTTCATCGGCGTAAATCGGCGGCTGATAACTAAGACGTTGAACTGTGGTCTTGTATTAACAGTCTAACTGAGATCAGTTGCAGCCTCGGCAGCCGGCTTGACCGTGAACCTCTCCGCCCAGCGGATGCGACCGGTGATCTGCATGACGACGAAGAGCGTCAGCACGGATCCGATGGTAATCGCGAGCCCGGTGAAACCCTTCAGGAAAAATGCGTAGGAAAACATCACCAGGTAGATAAACTGCGCCAGCGCTGCTTCTCTGCTCGCGAACCGAATCCCAACAACGAGACGCAGATAACTCACGACCAGAAAAACCGACACGGCGGCCGCGATCGCAAACGACACGTGAATCGACACGTGATCGACGAGGTAAGCCAATAGCAGATGGAAGGAGAAGAACGCGGCAGCGAGGAAAAAGTAGTTCATCGGGTGAAGATCGATGCCGCGCATTGTCGTGATGATGAGCATGAGGAAGAAAAAGAAGAAGAGTGATACTGGGGCAAAAAAGCTGATTCTTCCCGCGAGCGGTCCCGGTTGCAGTTTCTCCGGCATGACCATCGCGATCTGATATCCCGACAGCAGGCTCTTGAACGACCAGTTGAGGTCCCAGCCTGTGGCAGTCTCTGTTTTTTCGGAGGGCGAGAGCGTGTTGTCAGGGAAGTCAATGTCTTTGAAGTTTGTTTTCATGCGGAGGAAGAAATCGCGCACCTGCGCAACCTCACCACCGCCGAAGCTGTAACGCCATTCGTTAAGACCCTGCGAACTGTAGCCAATGGCAAGTTGTGCAGTCTTACCGGTTCCGATCCTGGCGGAACCGATGGCTGCATTTTTGTCGTTGGTTATCGCGACTGGATTGCCGTCAACGACGAAAGTGAGATTGTCGTAGATCGCCTGGCTCGTCGGGAATTGCAGCCTGAAATCGACTGTCTGTTCCTTGTCGCTCGTGTTGCGAAAACCGTAAACACCCGAGAACGCGACTTTGTAAGTGCTGTACCACAGTAGACCTTTTTGTCGATGTTGGAGATCGAGAGCAACGTCGATGCGGCTACTCTCCAGCGGCACGTCTGTAATAGATTCTTCCGTGACCTTCTTGACTACCTTGACACCGTTCTCGAGCGTTTCCTGCTTTTTTTCTACTCGCGTTTTGTAAGAAGCAGCCGGTGGTCCCTGATTTTGTTGCGTGCCCCAGGTTGAGGCGACTCTCTCGGAGGAGACAGCACCCGAATCATAAGTGCGAGCGAAAATAGTTGCGCCCAAAATGGCCCACGCGATCGACGCGCAGATAAAGATGAAAGTGATGGCAATGATTTTCCTGGTCATGTCTCTACTCCTTGTCGGTGGTCAATGGTGGACACAGATGCAAGGATTGTCCGCGCTACGCGTGGGGTGGGCAATGTGGTGAGCCACAGAAAGAGTCTGTGCGAAACTACGTGTTGCGCATCTGTTTGATCAGCGTTTCCATGTGGCTCAAATAGTTTTCCAGAGCACTGCGACCAGCCGCAGTTAACTTGTATTCAGTTTTGGGAAGTCGACCTTCAAAATACTTCGAGCACGAGATGTAGCCTGCTTCTTCGAGCTTGCGCGCGTGAACACTGAGATTGCCGTCAGTGGTGTTCATCAGGTTCTTGAGATCGCTGAACGTAAGCGACTCGTTCGCGGCAAGCGCGCTGATAATACCCAGACGCAAACGCTCGTGAATCAAACGATCGAGATTAGGAGCGGCACTCTTCTGCTTAACGACCGCTGCACGAGCGTTCACGTCTGAATCCTGTTTTCGTTCCTGTTTTGCTGTTGACTGTTTAGCCACCGTATTTCCTCACAATAATTGCACCAAACAAAAGATGGAGCCCGCCAAAACCGGCGGCCATGAACCAGTTGGTCCATGTCGGATAACTGAAAAGCGCGATCGCGCCGAGCACCATGAAACACAATCCCATAGCGGGCACTGCGCGAACGGAAAACATGCCACCAGTGATCACGCCTGTGCCATAGAGCAACAACCAAACACCGGGAATGGCGTGTGGTATACCAGCCTGGGCGAGTACGAGAGTTAACAAGCCGCCGGCGATGACGGGAGGCGCGAGGCTAAACACGGCTTTGCGGCCGGAGCCTGAGAACAATGATGTGTGGGTGGCGCGGGCTTTACGATCCATGGACCAGCCGGCAATTAAAAGCGAAATGAAGCCTTCGGCAAGCCAGATATAGACCCACGATTTGAAGTTTGGTTGTTTAGCGGCGATAACGCTGGCGACGAGGGCAGTGGCGCCGATGGCCATCTCGCCGCGACCGGAGATACCAGTGAAGGGCGTAGCGCGCTCCATGGTTTCGCGTATGTAGCGAAGGTTATCAATAGCGCGGTCATGAAGAGCGGGTACAGGCTCCATGCGCAGCATATTACGCTCACGCCCGGAATTCTGTCAAGTACTTTATCAAGCAAAGAAGGTTTTTTCACACAAAGGCGCAAAGAGGACGCAAAGGCGCTAACAAAATCCGGAGGTCTTCCTTTGCGTCTTTGCGTCCTCTTTGCGCCTTTGCGTGAAACCCCTGCTTAGATTTTAAGAGCGTCAGCTACTAACTCAGCCTGTTCCTTCTGATGAATGCTGTACGACCCTGTCGCGGGACTCGCGGAGGCGGAGCGCCCGACGTAGCGGGGGCGTTCGCAGTTTGACAGCAGGTTCTCGAGGCGATCCTGAACAAACGTCCAGCCACCCATGTTCTGCGGCTCTTCCTGCGCCCACACGATCTCATTCGCGTTCGGATAGCTCGCAAGCATTTCGCGAATACTCTGCAACGGGAACGGATAGATCTGCTCGAGCCGCACTATCGCCACACGTCGATCGTCACTCTTCTTACGCGCGTCGGCGAGGTCGTAGTACACCTTGCCGCTGCATAACACAACCCTCTTCACCGCCTCACGATCACTGATCTCCGCATCGTCAATCAGCGGCTGAAAACCTCCGTTGCCGAGATCGTCAATCGACGACGAAGCGGCAGGCAAACGAAGCAGACTCTTGGGGGTCATGACAATCAGCGGTCGCTCCATGCCAGGCCGTACCTGTCGTCGCAGCAAATGGAAATACTGCGCCGGCGTAGTCGGATAACAAACCTGCAAATTGTTTTCCGCGCACAGTTGCAGATAACGTTCGAGACGCGCGCTCGAGTGTTCTGGTCCCTGTCCTTCGTAACCGTGCGGTAACAACATCACGAGCCGTGAACGCTGTTTCCACTTATCCTCCGAAGCGGCAACGTATTGATCGATGATCGTCTGCGCGCCATTACCAAAATCACCAAACTGCGCTTCCCACAACACCAGCGCGTTCTGCGCAATCACTGTATAGCCGTACTCAAATCCCAACACGCCTTCCTCAGAGAGCGAACTGTCGTACACATCAAAACGCGCATCAGGATTCGATTCGGATCGCAACTCCGCGAGCGGCGCCCACGCCTTGCCTGTCTGCGTGTCGAAAAGAACAGCGTGACGCTGGCTGAACGTGCCGCGCCCTGAATCCTGTCCACTCAAACGCACGCGATTGCCTTCAAGCACGAGCGATCCGAATGCCACGGCCTCGGCAAACGCCCAATCAAGCGGCGCGCTGCCGTCGCCCATCTTCGCGCGTCGCGCGAGTTGGCCCACCATCTTCGGATTCACGTGGAAGCCTTCGGGCACGACCGCGATCTTGTGTGCGATGCTTCTGATTGTTTCCCCTGAAACTCCGGTCGGAACGACTTCGGAGCCGTCCATCTCTTCCACGCGCGACTGCGACTGTGCCGGTTCTTCCGCGACCTTTCGCTTCGCGTTTGCCAACGCTTCTTCATAACGGCGCACACGCTCGTCGATCAGGTTCTTGACTTCTTCCTCAGTAACCACGCCTTCATTGATCAACCGTTTGGAGTAAACCGTGCGCACGCCTGGATGCGCTTTCACGCGCGCGTACATGAGTGGCTGCGTGTAGCTCGGTTCGTCGGTCTCGTTGTGACCGAGGCGACGAAAACCAATCAAGTCGAGCACGACGTCTTTATTGTACTTTTGGCGATAATCGAGCGCGATCTGTAGAACGCGATACGCCGCTTCGGGATCGTCGCCGTTGATGTGAAAGATCGGCAACTGCGTCATACGCGCGACGTCGGTTGAATAGATCGTCGAGCGGCCGGCCTCGGGAGAAGTTGTGAATCCGATTTGATTGTTGATGATGATATGGATCGTGCCGCCGGTTCGATAACCTTTCAAGCCGGCGAGATTCAACGTCTCCATCACGATGCCCTGGCCCGCAAAAGCCGCGTCGCCGTGTAACAGCACCGGCAGTGCGAGATCGATGACCTGTTCGCGCGTGGCGCCTCGACTCATCCTCTCGTCCTGCGTCGCGCGGACCATGCCTTCAACTACAGGATCCACTGCCTCGAGGTGGCTGGGGTTCGGTGAGAGCGACAAATGAACTTTGCGACCGTCTTCAAGCACGCGTTCTCCGGTTGCGCCCTGATGGTATTTCACGTCGCCTTCATCGGCGGGAAACTCGGGATGCACCGAGCCTTCAAAAGCCGCGAAGATCCGTTCGCACAGATTGCCGATCACGTTGGCGAGCACGTTCAAACGTCCACGATGTGCCATGCCAAACGTGATTGATTCCACGCCACGCGCAGCCGCACCGTCGATCAGCCTATCGAGCAACGGAATGATCGTTTCGCAACCTTCGAGTGAGAATCGTTTCTGGCCCAGATATTTCGTGTGCAGAAAACGTTCAAACTGTTCCGCCGAGATCAGTTTCCAGAGCAGACGTTTTTTCACCTCGACCGGGAGCGGTTCGGGTTGCACAAACTCACGTCTGATCTGCTCGCGAATCCACTGCTTCTCTTCTTTACTTTGAATGTGGCGATACTCGATGCCGACCTTACCGCAGTAGGCACGCTGAAGAACGTCGAGAATCTCTCTGAGCGTCATGCTCTCGCGGTTGGCGAGTCCATCCGTGATGAACGTTCGATCGAGGTCCCAGATCGTCAGGCCGTAGTTCTCGATGTCGAGCTCGGGATGATAGAGAATCGGCAGCGCGTGCAGCGGATCGGTGTCGGCAATCAAGTGACCACGGACGCGATACGCATTAATCAACTCGATGACGCGAGCCTCTTTCAACGTCTGCTCGTGTACCTGGTCGCCCGGAAGAAAGAACGGATTACGATCGATGTTCCAGCGCAGAGGTGCGTGCGGAATGCCGAGATCTAAAAAGATGTCTTTGTAAAAGTCGTGCTTGCCGATCAGGAACTCGTGTACGCGCGCGAGAAACGCTCCCGACTCCGCGCCCTGAATGATGCGGTGGTCGTAAGTGCTGCTGATCGCAATCGCCTTGCTGATGCCGAGTTGTGAAAGCGCTTCCGGCGCCATTGCCTGGTACTCAGCGGGATACTCGATCGCCCCGGTGGCGATGATTACTGACTGGCCCTCCATCAAACGCGGAATCGACGCCACCGTGCCGATCGTTCCCGGGTTAGTTAACGAAAGAGTTGTGCCCTGAAAATCGGGGACCTGGAGCTTGCCTTCGCGGGCTCGTTTGATGACGTCGTCGTAGGCGGTCAGGAACTCAGAAAAGCTGAGAGTGTTTGCGTTCTTGATGTTGGGGACGAGCAACGTGCGCGAGCCGTCTTTCTTTGTCAGATCGACTGCGACACCAAGATTGACCCCAGTTCGTTTTATGCGCGTGGGTGTGCCGTCGACTGCGGCGTAGCCATCGTTGAGTTGTGGAAATGCGTCGAGCGCGCGCAACATCGCCCACGCGATCAGGTGTGTGTACGACGCTTTGCCGCGAGCATTCTCTGCGAGATGCTGGTTGATGATGCGACGGTTTTCATCCAGCAGCTTGACCGGGATTCTGCGTTCGGAAGTCGCGGTCGGGACGGAGAGACTTCTCTCCATGTTTTCGACAATCTTCAGTGCCGGGCCGCGGATGGGAATCACTTCGCCTTCGGGTTGCGGCGCGGGTGTCGATGCTGGTTTTGCTTCGGGAGCCGGCGCTGCCGCAGCGGGAGTGACCTGTTGTGCTGCCACTGTAGGTCTTGCGCCATTGCCGTCGCCGATAAGTTCTGTGAAATAGGAGCGCCACGAGTCGTCGACGAGCTCGGGGTTGCTGCGGAAACGTTCGAGCAGACCCTGGACGTAGGTGGCGTTGGCGCCGAATTCTTCGGCAATAACTTGCGATAAATCGGGTTTAATTTGCTGACTCAACTTGTAACCTCGGTGAGTCAAGACTATCACTCTGAAGCGGTTTTTTCACGCAAAGGCGCAAAGTTTTACGCAAAGTCGCCAAGAAAGCCTCCTTTGCGTCTTTGCGTCTTCCTTTGCGCCTTTGCGTGAAACTTATCTCTCAATCAAAAACAAAAACTCTCGATTCTTTTCCTCCGCGTCGCGCACCCACTCGTGCGTCCAGCGCATGCCGCCCATAACGTTCCGCTTGTAGTCGATTTCAACGACTTCGAGCAGTTTTCCGGAGCTTCTGATCACGTCGTTCAGCTCTTCCGCTGTAGCTCGACCGCCGGAGCTGTAAGACAGAATGATGTGCTTCGACTTTGTCTGTTTTAATAATTGTTCGATTGCTTCAACTACTACAAAACGACCCGCTTCGTTTCTGCGAAAGTCCTCGAACACGGATGCGCTTAGCGTGTCGGACGTATCGGCACGTCGCTTTGCTTTACCGAAGACTTCGGGTTTGTCGAAGAGGCAGATCGAAGTCCAGAGGTGATAGTAAGACGCATAACGGACGCGCGATGGCGGCATCTTGTCGTTGTTCGAACCGTACGGCGGATCGTAATACGCCAGATCCGCGTCGACATTCGAAACGATGTCAAAAATGTCAGCTTGATGAACCTCATGCTCTTTAGTCTTCGGGATTATTCGCGGAACTCTTAGCTTCATCTGCCGGTGAGAACGCGGTGACCACTCGCTCAGGTACGACGCGTAATGTCCGATCGTGCTGTCAACTTCATCCATCGCGAGTATCAAGCTTGTCAGCCCTACTGCTTTTTCATGACCACTAAGTTGTTCGATCTCTTCGCGGATCGCGTCGAGCTTGAGTGTGTTGTGTCGTTGCCAGGGCTTCTTTAAACCGTCTGTGTTTCCGTAGTGCTGGGTGAACCAGCCAGGTTTTCCCGGCACTGCGTTCAAGTGGTCTATCAGCTCCCTGTAGTGCTCACGCGGAGACGGGCTCAACAGGTAACACTCGGCGAACACTTTGGACCACGCGGCGATATCATTTGCAATGACTCGATGGCCCGCCTGCGCAAACGCCTGCGAGACGCGTGTCGTGCCCGAGAAGCCATCGAACACCGTTTGCGGTTGTACTTTTTGAGCGAGACTAAGTATGTGAGGCACAAGTTTCAATTTTGAGCCTGCATACTTGATGCCTTCGGTGGTAATCTCTGCGTACTTCTGCATCTGACCCCAAAACAAATGAAGAAAAAAACTAAAAACCCACGAGCGAATGAAGCAAACATCGCCAGACGAAATTTCGTCAAGAGCCTGCCGGCGCTCGGCGCCGCCGGTCTCGCAGCGTCGAAGCTGCCGCTCGACGCTCTCGCACAAACGCCATCGCCTACGCCTTCGCCGAGTCCATCACCCACGCCCGCGCTGCGCATCAGCAAAGAGATGATGCACCAGGCCGAGAAACTGATTGGCATCGAGCTCACCGACGCGCAGGAAGCGATGGCACTCGGCGGCGTCAATCGCAACCTCGACTCGTACGAAACGATTCGGAAGATCGACATACCGCTCGACACCGAACCCGCCATTGCCTTTCATCCGGCGCGTGCGCGGAAAGAGCTCTACGCTTCCAAAACAAAGTTTCGTTTTGGCAAAGTTGACGTGCCGCAGTTTAAGAGTATCGAGGATCTTGCGTTTGCGACCGTGCCGCAACTGGCGGAACTGATTCGCGCGCGACGAATCTCGTCAACCGAACTGACGAAGATGTATCTCGCGCGGCTGAAAAAGTATGGAGACAAGCTGCTCTGTGTCGTGACGCTCACCGAAGATCTGGCGCTGAAGCAGGCGGCTGCGGCGGACGCCGAGATCAAGCGCGGCAAGCATCGTGGTCCATTGCACGGGATTCCATGGGGCGCGAAAGATCTTTTTGCAACGAAGGGGATCAAGACGACCTGGGGCGCCGAGCCGTATCGCGATCAGGTAATCGATTACGACTCTACCGTTGTTGAACGTTTGAACGAAGCGGGCGCGGTGTTGGTGGCGAAGTTGTCGATGGGTGCACTCGCGCAGGGTCCGCGATGGTTTGCCGGCGTCACGCGCAATCCGTGGCAACCGGAAGAAGCACAGACAGGTTCGAGCGGCTCTTCGGCGGGGCCGGCAGCGGCAACGGCCGCGGGGTTGGTGGGCTTTTCGATCGGGACGGAGACGCTAGGTTCGATCGTCTCGCCATCGTCACGCTGCGGTTGTACTGGCCTGCGACCGACTTACGGTCGCGTAAGCCGTTACGGTGCGATGGGACTGAGTTGGACCATGGACAAGATTGGCCCGATTTGTCGCGGCGTTGAAGACTGTGCTGCGGCGCTCAACGCGATCTACGGACCTGACGGGAAAGACATCACCGTCGGCGATGCGCCGTTCAGCTGGAACGGGGATACGAACATCAGCACGCTGCGCATCGGTTATCTCAAGACCGAGTTTGATGGTCCAACTCAGCCTCCGACAAGTGAACAACAACGAACGCAAGCGGAACAACGGCGCGCGCTTTATAAAACCGCGCTCGAGGTGTTGGAAAAAGCGGGCGCGAAACTGACGCCGATCGAGTTGCCAAAACTTCCGGCCGGTGCGTTGAGATTTATCCTGACAGCGGAGGCGGCGGCGGCGTTTGACGACATCACTCGTGATGGACGCGTGAACCAGTTGTCGGGGCAGGCTCCGGGCGATTGGCCGAATACGTTTCGTACCTCGCGGTTCATACCGGCGGTTGAGTACCTGCGCGCGCAGCGTGCTCGCACTTTATTGATACGCGACATGGAGAAGCTGATGTCGCAGTGGGATGTGTTTGTAAGTCCGGCGCCGGGAAGCGCGAGTTTGCTGGTGACGAACCTGACGGGAAATCCGGCGGTGGTGCTGCCGTGCGGCTTCGTTAACAATCTGCCGGTGGCGATCATGTTCACTGGAGGCGTTTACGACGAGGTGTCGCCGCTGCGTGTGGCGCTCGCGTTTGAGCGGGCGACGAAGTGGCATGAGATGCATCCAAAGATGGACGCCACGGATTAACGCGGGTTGGCGCGGATCAGGATCTCGAAGCTGGAGCCTTTGCCGAGCTCGCTACGAACGTTGACGGTACCGTCGAGGTCTTCCACGGTGGTTTTGACGACGTCGAGTCCAACACCGCGACCGGAGAGCTCCGAGACTTCGCGGGCGGTTGAAAAGCCGGGCTCAAAGATCTTGTCGATCAATGAGGGATCGATGCCGCGGCCGTCATCAGTGACTGTAATTGAGATCTGATCAGCACGTTGCGCGATTTCGATGATCACTTTGCCGCGCGTCTCAATGCCGTGATCGACTGCGTTGCGCACCAGGTGCAGTAGTGGATCGGCGATTAGTTGATTCAGTAGTGACGCGTCGCCTCTGACTTCAAAGTCAACGTGTTTACCTGACGCCCGGGCCGCGGCTTCACCCGCACGCAGTGCCTGCGCCAGTATATCGTCAACTGAAATCGTCGTAAGTTTAGCGGCAAACTTCTGGAACGCACGTTCGAGCATGGGCAGTTGCTGCTCGAATGTGTTTGTAGGAACCGCGGAGGTTTCCTCGACTGTCACAGCCGGAATGTCGGGCGACTGATTCGACGCGTACAGAATTCTAAAGTTAACTTTCCCGGGCCGCTCGTTGTTGACGCTCGGTTCTGTAGAGATCACCTCTCCGGTTTTACTCAATGTCTCTTTCAAACTCTGAAACTGTCGATCGAAATCGTTGACGTCCAAATCTGTTTGCACGAGAAACAATCTCGCGCCCTCCGCGAGCGGTTGTTTGCGTAGCGTGTGCAGCACGTTTTCAAATTCGTGAGCGGCGGCGGCAAGAGTCGTTAATCCGTTTGCGGAAGCGCTGGCTTTGAGACTATGGACGCTGCGGAAGAGGGTATCGAGAAGTTTGCGCGCTTGCGGGCCGTTGCCGGCGGCGTGGCGCAGTTGTTCCATCGTCGTGAGTATTTCTTCAGGAGTCGGTATCTTCGACCTCCGGCTGCACGTTTTTTTGCGGTTGTTGTTCGTCGAGATCGCGTTTGATGGCGTCGAGTATGCCGTTGATGAACTGCGTGGCTTCGTAAGTCGAGAAGCGACGCGCAATCTCGAGTGCTTCGTTGATCGCTACGGTGCGTGGTGTGGGTTCGTAAAGGAACTCGTAGACGGCGAGGCGCAGGATGTTGCGATCAACGACCGCCATGCGCGAGATGCGCCAGTGTTCGGCGCGCGAGCGGATGCGTTCGTCGAGCAGCTCGAGGTTTGAAAGAGTTCGGGCAGCGAGCCGGGTAGCGAATTCGCGCGCGGTCTCGTCGAGGTCCGATTCCCCAAGCTCAGCCCAGTAGCTACGGACGACTTCGTCCGCAGACACTTCGGCAACATCAGCCGCAAAGAGCATTTGCAAGGCACATTCACGTGCCTTACGTCGCGAACCCATAAAGTATTACCAAAACCGTTCAGCCGCGTGCGGCCTCACTCAAAAGCTTCCTTGTAAAGATTTACCAATTCCACCGCTGTCATGGCGGCTTCAAAACCCTTGTTCCCCAGTTTCACTCCCGCACGATCGATTGCCTGATCGACCGTGTCGGCAGTGACGATACCGAATACTACCGGAATTCCCGTTGTCAAAGCAGCCTGAGAAATTCCATGCGCGACTTCAGCAGCGAGGTAATCAAAATGCGGCGTTTGTCCACGAATGATCGTGCCGAGACAAATGATTGCATCAAACTTCCGCGACTGCCCGAGTCGTAACGCCAGCAGTGGAATCTCGAATGAACCCGGCACGCGGTAAAGATCAACCTGTTCGTCTCGTGCTCCCAATCGCTTGAGAGCGTCGAGTGCGCCTTCCACCAGGCGCGCCGAGATCAACTCATTCCAGCGGCTCGCGACAATTGCGAAGCGAAAAGTCTCAGCGTTGAGATGACCTTCATGAACAGTAGGCTGCAAGCGTCTGGACTCCGCAAGCTGAATAGTTACGACATTTTGCAGTATAGGAGATGCTCGGAGACGCATCAAGTTGATGAATTCCGCTAATTGCGATTCATTTCGAGTTGGTGAAGGCGTTTATCAATCGCGTGAAAATCGAGCTGAATTTTGCGAATGGCTTCATTTATTACGATTTGGTCGCGATTAACGTCGCGTACGATACTATTGAGTTCACTGATTTGTATGCGCAAGTTATCCTGACCTTTTTCCAGTCGCTGCTGGCCTGCTTGTAACTGCTCAATTTCAGTAATGACTTTCTGCCAGTTCGGACGCGTATCGTAGAGTCGTTCCTCAACAGTTTGTTCGACTCGCCCAAGTCGTGAGTCAAGATTCTTAATCGCCGTGAGGATTTCGTCCTTGTCGCTAGGTGATAGTCTTTTTGTAAGGTCTTCGCTCATTTATTCTTCACTCCCTTCTGAGAGTGATAGTAGCATCAGCAGACGCATCAAGCGACGGCTATTTCTAATCAAAAGCGGCTATTTGTTGTCGAATCCGGCTAAATACGCCTGCGGCGTTAGACCAAGTTCATCGGTGTGGGGTTCTTGGGGTCTTTGGTGTAGTCGTAGAAGCCGCGGCCGGACTTGCGACCGTAGAGACCCGCCAGAACCATACGCTTCAGTAGTGGTGGGGGCGCGAAGCGTTTCTCGCGGAATTCGTTGAACATGATCTCGGCGATGTAATAGGTCGTATCCAAACCGACGAAATCGCCGAGCGTGAACGGACCCATCGGATAACCACAGCCAAGCTTCATCGCGTTATCGATGTCGACAATCGAGCCGACACCCTCTTCCAAAGCACGAATCGAATCGAGCATGTACGGAACCAGCAGCCGGTTAACGATGAAACCCGTCTTGTCTCCGGCGCGCACCGGAACCTTGCCGAGCTTCCTGCTAAACTCCACAGCCTGCTCGTAAACGTCTTCGTCAGTCAAAATCGTCTTCACCACTTCGACCAGCTTCATCAACGGCACGGGATTAAAAAAGTGCATGCCGATGAAACGTCGCTGGCGCTCGTCCGACGTTGACGTCATCATCTCCGTGATCGATAGCGATGAGGTGTTCGAAGCAAAAATAGTTTCCGGTTTGCACAGTTCGTCCAACTGTCGATAAGTGCTGCGCTTCTCGTCGAGATTCTCAATGATCGCTTCGATGATAATGTCGCAATCGGCCAAATCGTTGAATGAGGTTGTGCCTGACAAACGACCGCGAATCTCCTTCTGCTGATCGGACGTTATTGTTCCTTTTTCGGCAAACTTCGCCAGCGACTTCTCGATACGACTAAACCCGCGCGCGATCAGATCGTCTGAAACTTCTTTCACGACCGTCTCAAAACCGGCGGTCGCTGCCACCTGTGCGATACCAGAACCCATTAATCCGCACCCTAAAACTCCGACTTTCTTAATCTCCATAATCTCTCCTGAATTATTAATTGGCGTAAGTCTTTGACGCGCCTTTCAACCACTCTTCATACTCTTTGCGCCATTGCCCGTACTCATCGACCAGCTTCTGATCCTTCGGCGTGTTCGTGAGATTCGAAAGAATAACCAACAGACGAGTTCGCAACTCCCCGGCGCGGGCGTCCGGAACCGGCGCCTGCATCGCACGCTGCGTCACCGCCGGCACGTCATTCAAATCGTTGTTATGGATCACTGCCGAAACTTTTTCCTGAACCTGATTCATCGCACTCACATAGTTCAGAAAGATCAACGTGTTTGCAGAGGGTACGTTGCGCGCAAGAGCCGGACGATTGAAATTTCGGACGACTTTATAACCAGCCACAACGATTATCGCCAGTGAGATCACCTGCAACACGCGCCAGATTGTCGTAATACTCGCGCGCGCGCCGGGCCTGCGATAGTCAACAAAGACCGCGAGCGCCGCGCCTGAAAAAAGTCCGGCGAGGTGCGCCGAGTTACCGATAAAGCTGCGACCAATAAAACCGATGAACAGATTGATAAATATGATCGGCAACAGCCCCGTGCCGAACACGCGCTTGAAACCTTCAGGAAGCTCGCGTCGAAATTTGATACCAAACACAAACAGCACACCCACGAGGCCAAACAGCGCGCCGGATGCGCCTGCTGAAGGCACGTCGGTCGCGTGAAAGATAAAAGTTCCGAGCAATCCACGCGCAAGACTGGGACGAATCGTCAAGTAACTGCCGACTACGCCGGCGATGCCGGTAACCACCCAGAACACGACAAACTTCGCCGACCCGTAAAGTTTTTCAACAAATGGTCCGAGTATCAGCAAGCTGAACATGTTCATGAACAGGTGAAGAATATCGATGTGTACGAACATCGGCGTGACGAAGCGCCACCACTGATTGTTCGGCGGATTGATAAGATAATTGAGCTTGGCCCCATACGCGATCAGCACCGCATCGGGAAAACCTCTTTGCAGAGCCGCAAACGACATCCCGCTTGATTCCCACATCAAGAGAAAGACGAAGATGTTTGCGATGAGCAACGCGACTGTGAATTTGTAAGGACGATTGAGGACTGCGCGCGCGAATCTTACTGTTTCTTTATCGGCCGGTGGGGACTGGCTTGAATCTGCGGGTGATTTGCCTGCCGTGGGCGCTCCACAGACGGCGCATTGAGTTTGGCCTGCGCCGACTATTGCCCCGCAACTACGGCACATTGTCGGCCGGCCGGGATTAGTTTGGTTTGAATTGCGTTCTGACAATCAGGGGAAGACTAACAAATATAGGTCCTATAAAACACATAGGACCTATATCAGAGCTCGAAATTCCTGGGTCAGCCCATCTTCTCCAACAGCGTCACAAGGTCGTCCGCATGTTCTTCCTCGACGGCGAGGATGCCTTCCATCATGCGTCTCGACGTCGGATCGTCGTTGCCGAAGTAGGTGATCATCTCGCGATAACTGTCGATCGCGATTCGTTCGGCCACGAGATCTTCTTTGATCATGTCCGTCAGTGTTTCGCCCTCGACGTATTCGGCATGACTGCGCATCAAAAGACCTTCGGGATTGAGATTTGGCTCACCCTTCAGTTGCACTATACGTTGCGAAAGCTGATCGGCATGTCCCTGCTCTTCGTTTGAGTGCTGTAGAAATTCAGCCGCCACACCCTCGGCGTTGATGCCCGCGGCCATGAAATAATGTCGTCTGTAACGCAGCACACAAACAATCTCTGTCGCCAGAGCTTCGTTCAACAGCTTGATCACAGTCTCACGGTCAGCGCTGTAGCCCTCGGTTACGGCGCCATTCTGAATATGTTGTCGTGCGCGTTCGCGCAAAGTCTTGATGTCAGTGAGAAATGGTTTATCAGCCACGGCCTCACTCCTTGCTTAATGAATTTAGGGGTGGGAGGATATTAGCCTCTTCAATCGGTGGCCGCAACCTTACCCTGTAGTTTCAACTCTGTTGGTGCATTTGCATCGTTCGTCACTTCAACCGGAACCTGCCAAACGAGCGTGCGAATGCGACACGTTCCGGTGTTGTCTTCACGGCAATAAAACAGTGTGATTTGCGCGCGAAGATTTGTTGGACCAGCAGCAGTTGCATTCAACGGGATGCGCAGCGGCAACTTCAGATCTTTAGCCGCACGCGACGCGACTTTCTCGTCGATCGCGATACTCTTGCCGTCTGAAGAAACTTTGTAACGCTGCGGCGCCAGCGGATTGAGATGGTAGCCGGCAGGCAGTTCAACGTCGATTTGCAGCGTGCCATTCGCGCCCGCGCGAAGACGTTGCGATGGAACTTTGATCTCTTCAGCGTTTGGTCCGGAGGCAGTTTCGAGCGCCTGCATATTCTTCGCCGGCGGAGTGAGCCCGCTGATCTTCAAGGTCGTGGCGCGTTTGGTCTTTAGATCGATCACGCGAATGGCGTGGTTATTTGTGTCCGCCACGTAAAGATTTCCATTTGCGAGGGCTAGTCCGCCTGGTTCATAAAATGAAGGCGATGGTCCATCCGCCTGGCCCGGCTTTCCGGTCCCAAACAGCGACGTTACTTTTTCATGTTTTGGATCGAGTTCCTTGATCTTGTGATTGTAAGTGTCGGCGATCAGTACTTTGTCGCCATATATAAGCAATCCCAGTGGATGTTGTAAGCGAACGTCGTCACCAGTGCCATCGACGTCGCCAAACTCAAACAGATCTCCACCAACCAGTGTCTTCACCGAACGACCAGCAATATCGATCGCGCGAATGATGTTCGATTCACTATCGGCGACGTAAAGTGTTTTGCCGTCGGTTGCCATTCCCGAAGGTTGTGCGAAGCCGGCCTCGAGCAGTGGACCATCGAGACGCGCTTCACGACCCGAGCCTGCGAAAGTCGAAACTTCGTTCTTATCGAGATCGAGCATCCAGATCTGATGCGGGCCGGCCATCGCGATGTAGAGAACGCGACCGGCCAGTTGCAGATCCCACGGCGAGCTCAACGCGACCGATCGCGCTGGTCCGACTTTGAAATATTCGTGCGTCTGCTGGCCGGTGCCCGCAATTGTTTCCACAGTGCGCGACTTCAGATCAACGCGACGGATGAGATGGTTTTCCGTGTCAGCGACGTAAAGACTGTCGCCGCTTAGGGCCAGGCCTTGTGGACGATAAAAAGTAGCTTTATCGAAGGCGCCGTCCCCCGCGCCGATCTCGCCGGTGCCGATTGTTTCTACCAGCGTGCCGTCAAGTTTAGTAACAACGATGCGGTTGTGATTTGAATCGGCAATGAACAGACGATCCCCCGTTGCGTCGGCGAGAATTTTGCCCGGAAAGGCGAGCGGCAGTTCGCCGACTTTTGCGCGTTCGAGCACGAGTTTGAGCGGCTCTTCGTTCAGCTCACCCTTGGCGCGGAAATCGGCGATCGTTTTGCCGACAGCCTCATCGATAACGTCGTAATTGCCTTCTCCGGAGACGCCGCCGATGATGTAGCCGGCGGGGTCGACGAGCACCTGCGTGGGCCACGCGCGCACGCCGTAGCTTTGCCAAACGGCGTATTCCGAATCGTTGTACACCGGATGCTCGATCTCGTAGCGAAGAATGATGCGCCGGATGTTTTCAGTCTCTTTTTCGTTCTGAAACTTCGCGGAGTGAACGCCGATCACGACCAGTTGATTGGCGTACTTTGCTTCGAGCTTCTTCAGATCCGGGATGATGTGGATACAGTTGATGCAGCCATAGGTCCAGAAGTCGAGCAAGACAACTTTGCCTTTCAACGCGGCGAGCGATAGTGGTTTGTCAGTATTGAGCCAACCGCGACCGCCCGTGATTTCCGGCGCGCGAACCTTCGGTCTTTCTTGTGCAGACATGGAGACACCCTGAACCATCAAAATAAGGAGCAGTATTAAAAACGTGTATTTCACTGATTTCCTTCGAGTAGTTGATCGACGCGCTCGATTGCGCGTCTCAAGTGCGGAATAGTGATCGATCCGCCGACGACGAGAGCCACGTTGAAGGCGTCGAGAAACTCTTCGCGGTTTATTCCAATCTCGGCGCATTGCTTGACGTGATAGGTGATGCAGTCGTCGCAGCGAAGCACGGCTGACGCCACCAGGCCCAGCAATTCTTTTGTTCGTTTATCGAGCGCGCCGTCTTCGAAAGCCTGTGTATCGAGCGCGAAGAACCGTTTGATACCGAGGTGATTACTACTGAGCAGTTTCTCGTTCATCGCCGCGCGATAGCGGTCAAACTCATCCATTGCGTGCGCCTTTCATGCGAAATTGAACTCTCATTGTACGATCCATGTGCATCCGTGCAAATCGGCGGCTAATATTCTAACCTTTACCCCTTGAACAAACAGGCATTCACAACTCTCGAATACCAGCAACTGCTGGAACTGATTAAGCGCAACGCTCAGACCGAAGCCGGACAGCGTCGCGTCGAAACACTCGCGCCGTTTGCTGACGCGACTGACTTGCGACGAGCACTCTCCGTCATCGCGGAATGCGTAACGCTGCGCAGTCGTGGAGTCAGATGGGTATTTAGTGGGTTAACAGATCCAGGCGAGGCGATTGCGCGTTTGCGTGTTGAAGGCGCGAGTCTCGATCCGCTTGCGATTCTGCAAACTGTGCGTCTCTGCGATCAGGCCATGTCAGCGCGCGCCGCCATTCTCGCTGAACGTGAGAATGCCACAGTGCTGTGGCAACTGGTGGAAAACCTGCCACGCGATCTCAACACGCTTGTCGCGCGTGTGACGAACAAGATTCTGCCAAGCGGAGAGCTCGACGATCGGGCGAGTCCGGAACTGGCAAGTATTCGTCATGAGATCACTGTGCTGCGCTCGCGCATCACGCGCTCGCTTGAACGATTAATGCAACGCTCCGCCGAGGCGATTCAGGATGAACTCGTGACGATTCGTAACGATCGCTTCGTGATTCCGGTCAAAGCGGATCATCGCGGCCGGGTTGCGGGCGTGGCCCATGGTTACTCATCCTCCGGCCAGACTGCTTTTGTCGAGCCGCTCGAGACGATCGATGCGAATAACGAGTTACAGAGTCTACACGAGAGTGAAGCCCGCGAGATCGCGAAGATCCTTTATGGACTATCGGCGGAGTTACGCGCGCAATTGCCGGCGATTGAGATGGCAGCAGAGGCTGTGGCTGAGCTTGACTTCATAAACGCGCGCGCAGTTTTTCACCAAACGTTCAACTGCGTCATTCCTGAGATTCAGACTGAGCAATATGGTAGCGGTGAGTTGGAACTGATCGAAGCGCGCCATCCATTGCTCGAGGAGAACCTGCGTGCGACGGGCGGTTCGGTTGTTCCGGCATCGTTCGCGCTCGATAACGAGAAGAATGCGATGGTGATCTCCGGTGCGAACGCCGGCGGCAAGACAGTGGTTTTGAAAACCACGGGCCTGCTTGCTTTGATGGCGTTGTCGGGCATTTCTGTTCCGGCACTTGAGGCGCGGTTTCCGTTTTATAAGTCAGTGTTGGCGGACATCGGCGACCATCAATCGCTGGCGGCGAATCTCTCGACGTTTACTTCACACGTCGCGAACATCGCACGCATGCTTGAGATCTGCGAAGCACCGGCGCTGGTCCTTTTGGACGAAGTCGGAACCGGAACTGATCCGGAAGAGGGATCGGCGCTCGGCGTTGCTGTCGTCGATCATTTCCGCAGAACTTGCAGCGCACATGTCATCGCGACGACGCACTACAGCGGACTCAAGATGTACGCGGCTAATGAAGAAGGCGTCGTCAATGCAAGTGTTGAGTTTGATGAAAAGACTCTAAGACCGACGTATCGTTTGCTGGTTGGTGTTGCCGGTGCTTCTTCAGGACTCGAGATCGCGCGCCGCTTCGGTGTACCTCAGGAGATTGTCAACACGGCGATGAAGTCTGTTAACGAGTCGTCGTTGCAGGCGTCTGAATATTTGCGTCGTATCAAGCGTGAAGCAGAACAGGCTGAAGCGTTGCGCCTAGCGTTGGAAGAAGAGCGACAGGCGGTCGCAGAGAAATTCGCGTCGTTAGATAAAGAAGCCGTGAAACGCGAGCGTGAGCGGCAGGCGGCGTTTGATCAAACAGTGCAACGCTCGATCGCCGATCTTGAGAAACGCTCGCAGGAGTTGGTTTCGAAGATCACGGATCGCACCGAGCGAGTCAGAGTCGAACGCGAAGCGCAACGACAAGTCGCGGAAATCAAACGAACTGCACAGCGCGCGGTTCGCGTCGTGCGTGAAGGGCAGCCGGTCCAACCCGAGCGCGTCGAGCCGGAGACCGCGACTGAAGAAGCTCCACGATACGTCGCTGCCCCGCAGCGCGAGATCGTTGTCGGAGATACAGTGAAGCTGCTTTCGTTTGGATCGGTGGGAATTGTCGATCAGATCAAGGACGGCGTGGCTGAAGTACGCGTGAAGTCGCTTCGCTTGAAAGAAAAAATCGAAAACCTGGAACTTGTAGCGGCTCAATCGAGTCAAAAGACACAAGCGGGCAAGTTGGAAAAATTGCGATATTCCGCACGCGCGGAAGTTCAACTGTCTGCGGCTGAACAGAAGGCGCAATCCGAGTTGAACGTGATCGGCCAGACCACGGATGAAGCCGTTGATGCAGTCGACAAGTTTCTCGACGAAGCATCGCTGGCGAGTTTGAGTAAGGTGCGAATCGTTCACGGGCACGGCACCGGCGCCCTGCGCCGCGCCATCGCAGGTCTCCTGAACGGCCATCCTCACGTATCTCGTTTCCTCCCCGCCCCACCCGATCAGGGCGGTGCTGGTGCAACGCTGGTTGAGTTGAGACAATAGACGACGTTTAGCCACGGATAACGCGGATAACACAGATCAATCCGTCACTTCCGCGCAAATCCGTGGCTAAATATTTCAAATAATGCGTTACCCCCAGACATTCATCGACGACCTCAAACGGCAGGCAGACATCGTCCGGGTGATACAGGACTATGTGCAGCTCAAGAAGAAGGGCGCCAACTGGATGGCGTGCTGTCCTTTTCACAAGGAGAAGACGCCGTCGTTTTCCGTCAGTCCTGCCAAAGAAATCTTCTACTGTTTCGGCTGTCACAAGGGCGGGTCGGTTTTCAACTTCGTCATGGAGATCGAGCGCGTCGGTTTTCCTGAGGCGATCAAGATCGTTGCCGACAAGATCGGAATGCCGCTGCCGAAGCTGGTTGACGATAGTCGCTTCGAAGCACGTCGCCAGGAAGCCGACATCGTTATCCAACTCAACTCATGGGCCATGGAATGGTGGCAACAGCAACTCGAGTCGAGCAACGAAGGGCGAATCGCCCGCGATTATCTAAAACAGCGAGAAATCTCAGAAGAAACGCAAAAAACCTTCCGGCTTGGTTACGCGCCCGATAGTTGGGACGCACTTTCAATTTATTTACGTAACAAAGGGGCCACCCAGGAACATATTGATCGGAGTGGGTTGGTTGTAAAAAAGGAGGACAGCAATCGTTCTTATGATCGATTCCGCGGTCGCTTGATGGTTCCTGTGCTTGATGTTCAGGGACGAGCCATCGCGTTTGGCGGGCGCACGCTAACAAATGACGATGCGAAATACATCAACTCGCCGGAAACCGCAGCTTACGTAAAAGGACGAAATCTTTTTGGTCTAAATCTCACTCGTGATGAGATCAGACGACAGGGTTTCGTGATTTTGGTTGAAGGTTTTCTCGATCTGATCGTGCCGTACCAGTTTGGAGTGCGAAACGTCGTGGCGAGTTTGGGAACAGCGTTGACGCACGATCAAGTAAAGCTTCTAAGTAGGTTTGCGCGCAAAGTTGTAGTCAACTATGATGGCGACCGCCCCGGCATACAAGCGGCAAAGAAAGCTATTGAAATTCTCCTCGCTGAGGATCTTGAAGTAAAAGTTTTGGTGCTTCCAGACAATGCGGATCCTGACGAGTACATCCGGAAGTTTGGCGTAACTGGATATCAGCAACAACGGGCACAGGCACAACCACACATACAATTCGTGATCGACAGCGCTTTACGCGACCGTAATCTTCACCGGCCCGCGGACAAAGCTGAAGCCGTCGAAGAAGTTCTTCCCTACATACGGGCGGTTAAGAATGGTGTTCAGAAGCGTGAATATTTTGACATGGCGATGGATGCGCTCGGGATCGATCGTGAGAACGTCAACACGTCGACCTGGCGACGCGAGTTGTGGCAAACAGTGCGACACAATCGTCCGCTGCGTACTGACAGTGTCCAGGTTTTGACAAGACGGACCGAAGCTACCGCGGCAGAGCAGCGTTTGCTTGGCCTGCTTTTTGCTGACGGAAATCTGCGCCGCGAAGTGTTGCCGATGCTGCGAGAAGAGGATTACGAAGACCTGGCAACCGCGCCGCTCTTCAAAGCCGTGCTCGAACTCGAGCGCGAAGGCGTGGACGTCGATTTCGAAACTCTGAACCGCAAGACTGAAGGTGATGAATTTGCTGCACGCATGATTCCGTTAGTGCTGATGAACTCCTCGCTACACGGATCGAACGAGCATTACGTCGCTGAAGAATGTGTTTCCACTTTCAGACGGATGAAACTCGAACAACGCATTGAAGAACTGAAAAGAGAACTAGCCATCGCCGAGCGAGAACAGGACATCGAGCGAGTTTCAAAACTTTCGGCGGAACAGATTCAACTCTCCGCGCAACGCCAGGGAATGCTGCAACCCCAGGGCGAAGCGGCCTCGCGTATCAGGTAGTAAAACCGGAGCTGTAAAAGTGAGTAGTAGTATGGAAGACAAAGATCGTGACGACGTGATGGAACGACTGCTCGAATTGGGCGGCGACAAGAAATACCTTACGTTCGACGATCTCAACCGCGAATTGCCTGACAATGTCGTTTCTCCAGACGACATTGAAGACGTACTGCAAAAGCTCGAAGGCTCGAACATCCCAGTTGCCGATTCCGACGAACGCCTGCTCGAGCAGGCGGCAGCGACAGTAGCGGACGAAGACGAAGAAGGTCTCGACGAAGACATCGAACTCGATCTCTCGGCCGGCGCGCTCGAAAAGACAAACGATCCGGTACGACTTTACCTGCGTGAAATGGGAGTGGTCCCATTGCTCACGCGCGAAGGCGAAGTCGCGATCGCGAAACGAATCGAACGTGGCCAGCTCAAGACGCAGAAAGCGATCGCCCGTTCTCCGATTGCAGTTCGCGAAGTGTTGAAGATTGGCGACGATCTTCAGAACGGCCGTATCAACATTCGCGACACCGTAACTTTTTCGGAACAGGCCGAACTAACCGGTGACGAAGACAAGGCCGAGGAATACCGGTCCTGGACCATCGAAGGTATTCAGAACATAGACAAGGCTTGCAAAAGCGCCTTGAAAGAGCTTGAGAAACTAAAGGCTGAACAGAAGCTTACCCACGGAAAAAAGAGCAGGAAGTTAACTCGTTTGCAGCGCAGAGTGGCGCGCTGCCGGCTCGAAATCGCGCAGGAGATTGGTCGTCTTAATCTCACGGAGCGCGCGCGACAGCGTTTGATCAACGCGATTCGCGCGGTGCAGAAGTTAGTGCGCGAAGCAGAGCGCGAGATCGATAGCGCCAACGAAAAGTTAAGCCGAAAACGGATCAGCCCTGAGGAGCAGAAAGAATTGCGTCGCCGTATTCCGATGGCGCGCAAGAAGCTGTTGCAGATTGAAATCGACAACTTTGTCAGCCCGGTCGAGATTAAGCGATCGCTACAGTCCATAGTGATTGGCGAGCAGCAAACCGGCCAGGCGAAGCGCGAGTTGGTCGAGGCAAACCTGCGGCTGGTCGTGTCGATCGCAAAGAAGTATACGAATCGCGGGTTGCAGTTTCTGGATCTGATTCAGGAAGGCAACATCGGTTTGATGAAGGCGGTGGACAAGTTTGAATGGCGGCGCGGTTATAAATTTTCAACGTATGCAACGTGGTGGATTCGGCAGGCGATCACGCGAGCCATTGCCGACCAGGCGCGCACGATTCGTATTCCGGTACACATGATTGAGACGATCAATAAGTTGATTCGCACGTCTCGATCGCTTGTCCAGGAGTTGGGCCGTGAGCCGACGAGTGAAGAGATCGCGCGAAAGATGGACATACCGGTGTCGAAGGTTCGCAAGGTCTTGAAGATAGCTCAGGAACCGATTTCGCTGGAGACTCCGATTGGTGAAGAAGAGGATTCACATCTCGGCGACTTCATTGAAGACAAGTCGATCCTGAATCCGGCGGATGCGGTGGTTGCGTCGAACCTGCGCGAGATCACTGACGAGGTTTTAGCGACCCTTACGCCGCGCGAAGAGAAAGTGATCAAGATGCGATTTGGTCTTGGTACTACGGGATCGGAGCATACGCTCGAGGAAGTGGGCCAACACTTTGCGGTAACGCGCGAACGCATTCGACAGATCGAAGCAAAGGCCCTGCGAAAGCTGCGCCACCCCTCGCGCTCGCGAAAACTCAAAGCCTTTCTTGACGGCGCTCCACGATAATTTTTAGCCGCAGATGAACACGGATGACGCGGATCTGATCCGCGTCATCCGTGTTCATCTGCGGCTAAAATCACTTGAAAGTCAGAAATGCAGTGCTCTTTGCGGTGTAATCGAATTCGTAGTTGTAAGGATAGCCGGGAAAATCGATCACGCGAACGAATTGAACTCTCACCTCGATCCGGTTATCTCGTGCCGCAGGGGTGATAATGGCATCCGCCGGTACGCTGTATTCGGGGCCGTTCTTCATGAGTTGCTGCCCCGTCCATGAAGGCGGATAGCCTTGCGCCGCCGCCACGTCGGCGTAGTGCTGCATGAGATCTTTATACGCATTCGCCTGGAACGCGACCGGCACGTAGAGATACCCCGCGTAGGCCGTTACCCCCAGGAGCGCCATCACGATGACAAACTTGAGGCTCGCACTGCCTCGTTCACCTGATCGATGCATTCGCATTAGCGGAAACTCTCTTTCTGTCTTTCCAGTGCCTTTAATCCAGCTCGCAGCGAAAGACGTAAGGATTTCGCACTGATAAGCCGGCCTTCGACGATTCGGGGCCGGCCTATCCCTTCGAGCAACACCCAGTTGATTCGACCACCAACACTCTTCTTGTCGTGCTTCAGAGCGCCGGTGATCTGGTTGAGATCGAGATTGTCCGCGCGCGGCAGTGGTCCACAAAGACTGACCGCATCGCGCAGTTGTTTCAGTTCCCTGGCGTCGATTAGACCCAGGTTTCGCGAGAGTTCTCCGGCAACTAACATTCCATACCCGACGGCTTCACCATGACGGAAGTAGCGATAGTTCGTGACGGTCTCGAGGGCGTGTGCAGTCGTGTGTCCGAAGTTGAGCACGCGCCGCGACTTGGTATCAGACCGGTTGGTTGACTCGCGCTCGTCGTTCGCGACGATTGAGGCCTTGAAGCCGCATTGCGCCGCGATCAAGTCTTCGAATTCCGGCGAATGCAACTCACGTTTGTTTTGCAGGCAGTTGATCGTCATTTGGAAGAGCGACTCATCGGCGACGAGGGATTGTTTGACCATTTCACAGAAACCCGAAGTCAACTCGCGTGGTGGTAGCGTCGCGAGCGTTTCAGTATCGATGAAGACTGAAGCCGGTTGGTGAAACGCGCCGGCAAGGTTCTTTCCGGTGGGCAAGTTGATACCGGTTTTGCCGCCAACGGATGAATCTATTTGCGACAACAACGTGGTGGGCACCTGGATCAGCCGGAGCCCACGCAGGTAAATCGCCGCCGCGAAACCCGCGAGATCGCCGACTACGCCGCCCCCGAGCGCCATCACCAGGTCGTCTCTTTCAAAGCCGGTTTCGCTGAGGAAATCAACCGCTTTTTCGAGTATCCGGAACGACTTGTAACGCTCGCCTTCAGGCATCAGCCAGGGGAACGTCTTGAAGCCCGCGGATTTCAAAGACCGCACTACTTCGCGCCCGTACAAGTCAAAAACCCGCTGATTGGAGATGATGCCAACCCGCCGCGGCGCTTTGAACGGAATCAAGTTGCCGAGATCGCGTCTGACGCCGGCGCCGATATTGATTTCACTGCTGCGAGCTTCTTGTTTTAGTGAGATTTCCAGGCGGTGCATACGGGGCTGAATCCAGTTCGTTCGCTTGAAAAAGCGAATGGGCGCGACATACGTGGGAGTGCGTCGCGCCCATCCATATTCGTGGTTACTGTCCTCACCCCAGCAACCACTTGAGACGGAGGATCCAC
>Ga0207708_10000139_pt1 | contig 57326 bp, 79 predicted proteins | sample KBSK5101metaG_FD_184340 | JGI IMG/M metagenome (GOLD analysis project Ga0207708, IMG submission 184340) | Corn, switchgrass and miscanthus rhizosphere microbial communities from Kellogg Biological Station, Michigan, USA - KBS K5-10-1 metaG... | ecosystem: Host-associated > Plants > Roots >... | reverse complement strand
GCACCCGTATGGCATTTAAGTCCACCGATGTCATCGATTTGAGCACAGACCGTAAGGAATCTCTTTCCCTGCCCTCGACCGTCCCCACACCCGACCCCCCGGGGGACCGCCAACTATCTTCGGATAATCTCGGGGTGCCCCCGCTCCCGCTTGGGGAGAACGTTCAGGGGAAAGAGGACCCACCAGTTCAGCCCGACCAAGGGGAGGGAGAAAAAAGGACTTAAGACTTAAGGACTGAGGATTTTTTTTCACCCCTTCGGGGACTTACCGACAGGAAAGCAGGAAAGAAGTAAACGGGATGAGAGTATGAGAGAAGGGTTTTTTGGGGACCCCTGTCAACGATAATCGTTGTCTCATGGGTGCAACATGGTCGTCAACAAGGAAATTGAGATGGAGGCCAAAAAGTGGCCAATTAAACATAACTCTGGAAATTGGTGGTCAGGGGAGCACGCAGAACTCCCACCCTTTTTTGAGGGTTAAATACCGGAGGGATGAGGCGTTTTGGACCTTGATGGTGGAATCGGTCAGGAGATGCCGAGCCAGGATGTAAAGACCGATACGGGTGCGTTTGCGGATGAGTAGCAACGTATCGGCAGGCAGGTCAACAAGCTGAAATGGGTTTTCGTAGACTTTCCAGAGGGGATGCAATTGGGACAGCAGCATGGGTTGGGTTGGGGTTGGATTTTGTGGGTGTGGGAAGAATCAGGAAGTGGGAATTGCCCGGGCGCGCATTGGTGGTGATGTCGGCAAGATAGGCAGTGCGGCGCTGTTGTTGGGCTGGGGAGAGTTTGGGCTGGCGACGTGGGCGCCAGAGATTGGGAGCTGGTTGTTTCATAGGTTCATGGTTTGTTGGGTGGTTGTTCCACGTGGAGCAAGGGAGGCGCGGTAGTCTTTTTCCCATTCGTCGGCTTCCTGGGAGGCGAGGGCCAAGGCCCAGGCAGGGGCAGGGGATTGGGCGCCGATGAGGTGGCCGAGCCGTTCTTGAAGCCTGTAAGCTTTCTCAGCCCGGATTTCCTCTTCAGTCATGGTTGGGTTGCCACCGATGAATCGATTAAGCTTACCGCGCACGCCACCGGAATACATACAAAGAGTGGCGCCTCGCCGAAGCTTCTGACCTTCTTCACAAGGCATCGACCCTGTCGAACCGGTGGCTATCCGTTTTGAAAGGGGGCGAGGTGAGCACAGGGAATGGACGTTAAGAGGGGTTCACTTCCATTGACAAGCCGCAATCGGGGCAATGGGTGGGTTTGGGGTCCCGAGCCTCATAACCCAGGTGGTGGCAAGCCAGTTGTTCGGCAGTGGCCTTTTTGGCTTCAGCAACCACGGTTTGGGAGCTGGCCAAGAAAGCGGCCAACGTCGCCGTCACCGTGGCCATGCAACCCAGGCACAAGTCAGGGCCCGAAGAGGGTTTTTGGGGGTATTGAACGGAGAGGGCTGCCGTAAACTTTTGCGGACCTTGTTCAATGACCGCTTGGCGCCGCCCCAGGAAGGCGGGGGCCCCGCACAGGTCGCAGACGTGTTGAACGCTCATGGCATGTTGGGGGGTCGGGGTGGGAGAGGTTTTTCCACCGGCACGATGGTATGGGGCCCTTTGCATTGGGGCCAGTGTAGGACGAAAAAGGGACGTTGAAAGACCAAGAACTGGCACCCACCAAAGTCGGTGATGGAGACGGAGGTGTTGGTGGACCCAGCCACCATGGTGGAGATGTTGGAGAGAGGGTCCGAAGAGGACCGGGAGAGCAGGCGCGCCAGAACGAATCCACACAGGAAGGTCACAAGCGTGATGGCGGCGATGAGGCCGATGCTCACCCGGGCGATGCGCTGATAAAACCGCTGGGTGGGATAGGCCGATTCAAGGTCGTTTATTCCATTGTCGTTGTTCATAGATTTGCAGAATCCAAAGAATTGGTGAAAAGACAAGCGCGCCGAGCAGGAAAAGACTCCAGAGGACCAAATTGCAAAACAGGCCCAGCCACAAAAGGATGGTCGACAGACTTTGCACGATGAAACGACCCATGGCGTGCCCGAGCCTCATGGAAGGCGTAAGTTCTGGCAAGGACATTCTCTTCGAAGAGTCGTTGTACCGTGACCTGGATGGCCGCGGCGGTGAAGTAGTCGATACCGTAGGTGGCCGGGTGCGGTTCCTTGTCGGGGTAACCCTCCAGGAGCCGCTTCAGACTCGCTAGTGCGAAAGCTTTGTGTGCATGCGACAGACTCATAATTTGGGGACCCTACCACGGGCGGCCCCGCCATTTCCCGCGTTTTTTTTGCGCCGTCCGCCCCGCTGCCCGCTGGCGTGATTGGAGGGGTTCATGTGGGAAAGGTCCGACAGCGGCGGTTTTTCCACCTTGCCGACTTTGTCGGTGAGGTAAACGGGCTGTTTGTTTGCCGCCACAACGGAGGGCAGCTCGAAGGAAAAACCGTCGGCTAACGCACCGCGTTTGATGCCCAGGTTGAGGCATTGGGTATGGTATTCTTCGATGGTCATAGTGGGGGAGTGCCCGGAGGGCAAAATTCGATGACAGCAGCGTAACGCAACATTTGTTCAGGACTGTTTCGGATATCGAGCACCCCGCCGGTGTGTTTTGCTTCTTCGTCGGTCAACCGGCGCCGGAGATGCAGCGCCTTTGGCCCTTGCTCCCACCACTGCGGGCCTTTGGAGAGGCCCACTCCGGCCAGTTCCTCTTTGGCCGCTGCCACCAGTTGCGGATGCAAGGCGCGAGAAACGCTGACGTGCCACACGGGCCCGCCCAATTTTTCTTCGATTCATTCGTAACCACTGTTGACCGTTAAGATGACCCAGATGCCGTCGGCGCGGATGTGACGGAAACGGGGATGGGTCGTTTCACAAGCCAACCGGCAATGATTGTTCAATGCCTCTTGCTGGAAAGGGTTCATCGTGGGTCATTCATGGCCCGGGCTTCGTCAGCTTCAATGAAGGTGGCGCATTCCTCACAGGCCACGTTGTAAGCGTCAATCTTCAGTGGAGTGATGCGCCTGCGGCATTCCCGGGCGGCATGCCGGAGAGCGTCAGCCTGGACTTCGCGCAACAGCTTGGTGGCTGACTCAGCGCCGATGGGCGTTGTGCGCCAGTATTGGTCCCACCACTCTTCAGCAGTTTTCATTCGAATTGTGTTTTGTCCAACGTCACCGTGCCCCTGACTTCTTCGCCGAACCCGTCGACGGCAGCGCGCAGCCCGCAAACAAGACAGCGTATGAGCAGGCTCATTTCCGATGAGAGCTGAGTTTCCGGCGGCAGGTCGCCTGCATCAGTGCGGGATTTCAAAGCCAGTTGGCCCGGAGCAACCTGTTCAATCTCGATGATGAGGGCGATTTTCATTCTTTGCCTGGGTTGTCATCTGTGCAACGGTCCCACCATGAGTATGGCTCTTATTTTCTGGATACTGATGTTAATCTGGGCTGTGTTCGGCCTGTGGTCCTCCTGGCCCCTCTCCGCTGCCACCGCCAAACCCCAAGCCGGGAACCTTCTGCTTTTCATCCTGTTGGTTCTCCTGGGTTGGGCTGTGTTTAAGGCGCCCGTCCACGGTTAAGTTACCAGCGGCAGCCGCATCTCTGGCACCGGCGTTTGACGATTTTGCCGCCGCACGGAGCATACTTTTCCCAGCGCGAACAGGTCTTGGGGATTGGGGTGATGGGCTGGTCATCAACGAACCTCGTGCGTTTTGATTTTTTGGGCTTCGGCTTCGTCGGATTTGTCCTTGCCATTTTTGTCTCACCGATGCAACACTAATCTGTAATGATACTTGGACAGTTGGTTAAAAGTTGGCGCAAGGACCGTGATTTGTCTTTGCGCGCCGCCAGTCGCCAAATCGGTTTGGACTTAAACGCCCTGCACCGGCTGGAGTGCGGCAAGACCTGCGACGGGGCCAATCTGGTGAAGGTGCTCAAGTGGAGTTTCACCGATGCGGTGCCCAAACATAAGCCTGCCCGTTCCAAGCTGTGACTCGTGCCGAAATCCTCAAAAGATTTCCCAACGCCAGCGCCGCCTTTGTGCGGGCCAACGCCGATGAACTATCGGGCCGACGTGCATCTGCGGCTGATGGGGTATCTGCCCCTGTCCCAAAACACGATTCGGGGAAGTCACTGGAGCCGGTTGCACAAGGAGAAGAAAAGAGCGGCGGCCTTCTTGGCGCCCGCGCTTTTATCGAGTTCCATGTTTTTGCCATCCAGCCCTTGGACTGGGACAACTGCTTCACCAAACCACTTCAAGACCTGCTTATCGAGGCTGGCCTCCTGGATGGCGACGGCTGGGATGTCCTCCAAGGCCGTGTTGTCCCGCATCAAGTCCACAAAAAGAGTGAACAAAGAACGGAAGTAAGAATTTGGTATTATTGACGGGGTGCTGTGCTGACCCCACTCTGGCCCCGCTATGGCAAGCCGACTCAAGAGCAGGACCGCTCACCCTCCAGGGTCCTTCCAATTCCTCCAACCGGAGACGGGTCAAACCAAGGCGTTCGTGGGCTCGTTTGATTTCGTCGTCGCGCAAGTGATGACGTTGCGGCGAGGCAACCGTTTCCTGGCCGAAAAACACGGCTGGGCCACTGACCGGGCGGGCGTGGAGTTTGACGTGGAGATGTATAACGTGGCCCGGTGCGAAAAGCATCGGTGGTTCAACTTCCTCATCACTGACGCCGCCCCCCCTGAACCCCCTGTGCGCGACATCCCCGACGGGGGGCACTCAAAAAAAAACGCGCTGGAAAGTGCTGTGGGCGCAGGTAGGAGCGTGGTGGCCGGGGTGCGCACGTTACTGGACTGGGTGGGCAGCGGCGGTAAACCGGTGGCGCCGGAGGTGGCCACGGCGCGAGCGGCCACTTGTCTCCATTGCCCGCGCAACGATGGCGGAGATTGGCGTAAGATTTTCACGGAAGTGGTGGCCAACAAAATCCGGTCCCAACTCGAAATCAAACACCAGATGAAGTTGCGCACACCTCACGACGAAGGGTTGACCGTCTGCTCGGCTTGCCTGTGCCCGTTGCCGCTGAAAGTCTGGGCGCCGCTGGACCACATTTTGGCCCATCAACCCGCCGAAGTGGAACAGGCGTTGGACCCGGGCTGTTGGATTCTGAAGGAGAAAAAAGGGGAATGAAGAACAAACACCAACTGGAAATCATGGCCGCTTACATGGCGTATCTGTCGGTGGGCGCGGCCCAAAGCGGGCTCAAGACCGAAGCCGACCGGGCGGGCAGCGCGGCTCAGTTACTTCAATGGGTGGTGGACCAGAAGACTCCTTCGACCCCGGGCCTGGACCAAGCGTATCAGAAAGCCAAGGGCGCTTTCCGGGCATTGAAGAAGGAACTGCCCGGCTCCAGCCATGCCGAGATTCTGGATTTGCTCCCGCAATATCTCATGGACGAAACCCGCAAACAATACCTGGAAAACCTCAATGGACCCCAACGAAGTCAACCGAATCCGTAAGTTCATGGGCCCGGAGGATGCGGGCTTACAAATCAACGTCGACGCCCGCGATGGGGCGGTGGAAATCGTTTTCAGTAAGCCGGTGCAGATGTTGAAGCTTCATCCCGCTCAAGCCTTGGGCATGAGCGTGGCCATTGCCGAACGAGTCTTGAAAGCCGCATGGCCGCCGACGCCGCCCCCGGCCCCGCCCGCACCTCCTTCCATCACGCAGGGATGATTGTTGCCATTCCCTTTTGCAGCGTGGACGCTCCCGACGCCCTGGCGTTGCTGGAGTGGATTGAGGTTCTGGGCGGGGTCCGGGAACACACCTGTCTGCTCACTCTGGACGCGGCAGTGCAGTGGTCGACGGCGTCGGCGATAGCCGCGGCGGCTCAGAAATCTTTTGGCAACGTTCGTATCGTCTCGACGGAGGAACCGGTGGAAGGCTGGCCCGCAGGTCCCAACGCCCTTTGGTTGGAGGCCGCTCGATTCGCGCAGGAGCAGGGCCAGCCCTTCCTTTGGCTGGAGCCCGACGCCATCCCGTTAAAACCTGATTGGATGACCAAGTTGGCGGCAGCTTACGCGCTGCTCTCCCCGTCTTGTTTCATGGGGCACCTTTACAAGACCAATTCGGAGAAGTTCCCGCCGGTGGTGATGAGCGGCATCGCCATTTATCCTCCGGGCGCCATCCACTTGGTTGAACCGCATTTATCAACGGTGCCACAACGGGCCTGGGATATTGCGTCCACTGACGCCATCAAGCCTTACTGGAGCAACACCAAACTCATTTACCATTTCTGGGGTAAACCGGACTTGGCGCCCACTTTTGCCCGGGTCAAAGACGACCGTTCATCCGAGAACACTTTCACTCTGGCCAACATCCCTGATGAAGCCGTCATCTTCCACCGCAACAAGGACGGCACCCTGCTCAACATTCTGCGCGGAGTCGACCCGGTGGTGGGCGCCAAAACGTTGGTGGTGGTTTTGCCCGTGTGCAACGCCGACGCCACGCTCATGCTCAAAAACCTCGATTGGATGCGGGCCATGGGCATGCCCCGCACGCACGAGTGTTTGGTGAGTTCGGACCGCACGACCATGGAACCAGTCCTGCGGCGCATTAAACAACTGGCCCAGGTTCCCTTTGTCCGTGTTCACGAAACTTCTTACGCCCTGACCCGCAAGGTGGTCTTCAAACAGACCGCCGCGTGGCAGCATGCCGCCCACTTCATGGCGGCGATGAACCGCAACTGGCTTTGGCTGGAGGCTGACTGCATCCCGATGAAACCGCGCTGGCTTCTGATGATGCAGAACGAATATGACAAGTGCGGCAAAGCTTTTTGCGGGCCCATCATGCACGGGCCGGGCCACATGAACGGCACCGCCATCTATCCGGCCAACACGCCCAAACTTCTTCCTCGCACCATGAGTCACACCAATAACGCCTGGGACGTGGAGGCCCGGGACGAGATTGGGCGCAACGTCCATGACTGCACCCGCCTTTGGCAATGCGCCTGGGGCGTGGTGCGCGGGAGGCTGGACCCGATTGCGGGCGAAGAGTTGCCCGGATTTCCACGGGGCAGTTCCATCATAAACCAAATCAGGAGCGAGGCGGTTTTGTTTCACCGGGACAAAAGCGGCACGCTCATAGACCGTCTGCGAGAAAGACTCACCACATGACCGCTGATATCCTCATTGTCACTTACGCCAAAGACTTCCCTTATTTAAGGTATTGCCTGCGTTCGATTCTCAAATTCGCCAAGGGCTTTAATGCTGTGCGCATCTGTGTGCCCCACGAGCACGTGGAAGGAGCCCAGGACATTGTCAAAGAAGTTGGAGGCAAAGATTACCCGATGCTCGTCAACGGTTACGCGGAGCGAGCCGACAAGGGCATGCTGTGGCACATGCGCCAAATCATGTATGCCGACCAGTGGAGCAGCGCCGACATCATCGGCCACCTGGACGCCGACTGCGTCTTTGATGCCCAGGTCAGCCCGGAAGCTGATTGGCTGACCCCGGATGGCAAAATCATTCTGCGCTACGAACCTTTCGGGTCCATTTGCAAACGGCACGACGTTTTGGAACGGTGGCAGAGCTGCACCCAAAAGATTCTGCCTTTCCCGGTGAAGCACGAAACAATGCGGGGGCACCCGGAGGTTTATCACCGGACCACTTACCCACTGGCTCGTGAGCTGATTGAGCGGAAGGTCAACATCCGCATCGACGAATACATCCTTTCTTGCGAGAACACTTTCCCGCAGACTTTTTGCGAGCACGTCACCTTGGGCAATGTGGCGTTGGAGAAACAGCCGGAGAAATATCACGGGGTTCAGCAGACCAGCGATTGCCCGACCCCGGACAACAAAGTGTTCCAAGCCTGGAGCCATGGCGACATCAATCAGCCCCAAGACCTTTGGTATAAGGGAAAGCAGTCCTCTTACGTGCCCGCCCAAAAGTTTGATGAGCTGCTTGCCCGCTATGTCCCTACCATCGCGGAAGCCGAAAGGATGGCTGAGTGAAATGCATCTGACCGTTGTCACCTCCTGCTTCAACGAGGCGCCCTTTGTGCCGTGGTTCCTGCGGCATTGGCGGGGGCTGGCCGACCGCATCGTGGTTTACGACGACCATTCCACCGACCAGACCGACGAATTGCTGCGGGCGGGCGGGGCGGAGGTGCGCGTCTGGCAGGGAGAAGATGGCATCGATGAGACGATGCGCCTCAAGTGGGCCCATGACTTGGTGGGAGAGTTCATCAACCAAACCCATTGGCTGGCGGTGGTTGATTTTGACGAGTTACTTTTCGGTCCTTACAAGGAACGAGACGAATTGCGCCGGGTCCTGGACGACGAGCTAACCCGGGGCACGGAAGTCATTCAGACTTTCGGGTTCAACATGACGGGGCGCGAAGGTCACGAGGGATTGCCCGCCAATACTGACAATCGGCAAATCTGGGAACATATCCCTTACGGCGTTTTCGCTCCCGTCTATTCCAAACCAATCGTGGTGCGTCCAGGCACCCGGTTGGGTTGGAGCCGCGGGCGCCACAAGCTGGAAGGATGCGAGCCCAAGTTGTCGCTGGGCGCCAAGCTGAAGCTGCTTCATTTCCGCTACCTGGGCCCGGGTTACACCGCGGCGCGCAACGCCCGGAATCTGGCCCGGTGCGGGTTAAAGAGCGGGGACAAGGCGCCAGCTTGGAGTTGTGAGCCCAAGCGCAACAGCGCCCAACAGGAAGGAACTGCCTTGTGGAGTGTGAGAGCCCAACGGGAGAGCTTCAACGTTTTGGAGATGCCGATTTGATAAGTCGGATGTCTGACCTTTTGGACACGGCCATGTTGGTGTTCCAGAACAATTGCAACGTGCCGGAAGCGCGAGTCGTGCGGGCGTGCTGGCATGAGTTGAAACCGCACGTGTGTCGGCAACTAAACAACCCAAATGATACCAAGAAACCTGACGGACCACCAAGTTAATGGCTTGAACGAACGCATCGTAATCAAAGTGATGGATGAACCCGGACCCGGCGGGGCCCACCATCATTACCTCATGGAGCTGGTGGGCAGTAAGCCCGGGGAAGCAGCGATTGGCGTTAAGCAGTGTCACCTGGAATTTCAGAACGGCCCCATCCAAGAAGTGGGCCACAACGGGTTCACTCACGAGGCGTTGCTCGCCATCGTCATCGACCGGTTGCGCTGCTTTCAGGCCGGGCCGCACGCCTGCCGGGAAAATGCGCTGGCGCTCACCAAGGTTCAGGAAGCCATGATGTGGCTCAACGAACGGACCAAGGGACGAGTCGCCCGTGGTGTTGAGGGCACCAACCAAAAATAGTATGGCCCGCTACACCGACATTACCCCCGACCGGCTGGAGAGCGGGGACGATGGCCGCATTCAGGTCCAGTCACCCGACAAGGATTGGCGCGTTCGCTGGATGATTGGCCGGGAAGCCCTGGGAGTTTTCTCCGATGGCTTGGCCGGGCGCATCCGGGACGCGCAGTATAACGGCATCGTTCTCACCCTGGAAGCGGCTCTGGACGGACTGGGCAAAGCACAGGCTAAAGCCTGGGGCCCGTTGGCGGGTGGAAAACAAACTGTTGAAAGTGTTCTGTTGGAAGTCATCAATAGGCGCATCGCCGACCCGGAGTTGCGAGCCAACACCATCGCGCTCTACCGGCAACTTGGTTTGATTGCGTGATTACGCTGGGACATTTAGACCTGAACATCTGCACGCACTGCAACAACCGGTGCGTTGCGTGCAGTCACGCCTCGCCCTTTACCAAGGCTTACCACATGAAGGCAAGCACGCTGGAGAGAGACTTGGCGGCCATCAAGCCGTTCATGTTCTTTCACCGGCTGCAATTGGTGGGGGGCGAGCCCCTGCTCCATCCCAACATCACTGACATGCTCTATGCGGCCCGGCTCTCCGGGGTGGGCCGGGAGGTGATGATTATCACCAACGGGAAATTGCTCCCCAAGATGAGCGACGTGTTCTGGGGGCTGGTGCAGCTCTTGCAGATTTCCGTTTACCCCGGCCTGGACCCCGCCATCTTGCCCTTCGCCCAGGAGCAGGGGAAGAAGTGGGGCTTCCCGGTCTACCACACCGTTTTCACCGATTTTTATCTTCAATTCAGCAAGGAGCCCACCGATGGCCAAGAAAGTTTCAAAAACTGCATCTGGAAGACCGATTGTTATACCTTGCACGAAGGACGATTCTTTCTGTGTCCTCAAAGTGCTTTTTTTCCGCACCAGTTCCAACGTCTGGAAGCCGGTATCGACGGTTTGCCGGTTGGGGAAGGACTCACGGAAGGAATCCTCGCTGATTTTTTGCAGCGGACCAGTCCCTTCAATGCCTGTAAAATTTGTTGCGGTGGACACGGCCAGACCGTCCCGTGGCAAGAACCCAAAACGAAAGAGGAATGGTTGAAACTCTCCACTGTCCCATGAGAAAAATCCAATTCGGCGCCGGGCAACTTCACCTTCCCGGCTGGGAAAATTACGACCGCGAGGTGGACTGCGCGCAACCGCTGGACCGGGAGAAATTCCCTGACGGCTGCGCAGACTTCGTCTTCTCCGAGATGATGGTCGAACACCTGACGACCCGGGAGGCGTGGAACTTCCTGGACGAGTGCTTTCGCATTTTGAAGCCCGGCGGCGTCGTGCGAATTGTCATCCCGGATTTCGTTAAAAACTGGCGGGACCTGGATGATAACTATCGGCGTGTAAACGGGGGCGTTACCGGTGCTGTTACAGATAAAGACCACGCCAGAAGCATCATTTTCGGCCATGGCCACCAATCGATGTGGACCAGCCCCATGATGTCAGCCGTGCTGGAAGCCATTGGGTTCATCCGGGTGTTTTCGGTGCCCATGCATTTTTCCAACCACGACGAGCTGCGGGAAGTTGAGCAACACTGGCGAAGTGTGGGCAAGGAGTGTGCCTCCGTCGAATCGGGCTGCGTGGAGGGAACCAAGCCGTGAGTCAGCCAACCGAGGAATGCGTGCGCGGCTTGCGCAACAACATTTACGGGCCCAACCCCAAGTATTGCACCGACGATGGCTGGGAGAGCACCAAACACAATTGGATGAAGCCCGAAAACGTGAGGTGGCTGGAGGCCCAACCGCAGAACCAAAAGAAGACCCCATGAATTACGGAGCGATGACATTGACGGATGCCAACGTGCTGGAAGCTGTGTTAGATGCGGTGGTGGACCGGCACCGGCGCAAGTTGTCCTTCCTGGAGATTGGAGTTTTTGCCGGAGGCACGGCCCGCGGTGTTTTGGAGTGGTGCAAGAGCCGTCAATTTGAGCTTCATTATGTGGGTGTAGAGGCCGGTGCCATCTGCCAACCGACGGTGCCCTTCGAGGGCGCCCGGTTGGTGGTTGGTGACTCCATCGAAGTGTGGAAGGACATCGACGACCGTTTCGATTGCGCTTACATCGATGGTTGCCACGGCGGGAACCACGTCATCCTGGATACCCTGCACTACGGGGCCAAGGTGAAGGTGGGCGGGATGCTTCTCTTCCATGATACAGCGCCGGAGATTCAGCATGACATGAAGGAAGCCTCCGGCCCTGACCATCCGTGGTGGTATAACTCCGTCAACGACGCCCACAAGCTGATGAAATTTCCGTTCGCCAACTGGGAGTTGTTCAGAACCGATTACGAGCGGGGCAGTCGCATCGGCGGGATGACCGCTTACCGGAAATTGGCTGAGTGAGCAACATCCTGCCTTTGGTCGCCGTTTCCTCGTTTCGTCCCTTGGACGAGAATGCGGAGGTGGCGCGCAACCAGATTCGGGCCATCCGTTCATGGGATGCGGCCTTCGACCAGATTTACCTTTTTGGTGAGGATGACCCGCGCCTGCGCAGTGACAAAATCAACTTCATCCAGTCCGAACCTTACCCGCCCATCTCGGCGCTGATTTCCACCTGCGTGCGCACGTTGCAACCGGCCTGCATCCTCAACGCTGACATCGTGGTGCCTCCGCACCTGCGGCGCATCGCTCAACAGGCGTGGCTTTACCCGGCGATAGCCTGGACGAGCAAACGGGCTGAGTTCGATGCGGAGAAGTTCAATTTGGACACCGCCAAGGTGAAGGACATGGGCGCGGACATCTTTTGCGCCATGCCCCCGGCGTGGCAGCGGGCCTGGGACGCCATCCCGGTGGGCTACCGGATTGGGTGTCCGACCTGGGATTCCTGGCTCCTGGGCTTCTTCGGGACCACTTACAAGCGCCGGTTCATAGACCTGACTCCGCTCCAGCCCATCTTCCATCCCAAGCATCAGGAACGGCGCCGGGGCACCATCACCGCAGACCTGCCCCGGGACAAATACATCACTTCCGGCCTGGGTTTCCCCCTCGTCTACCACCGATAGCGTTGTTGATTTGGTCGGACACTACTAATAGTGTCCCGCCAAGATGAACTTCAAATCGGCGTCGGTCATCGAGCAGATTACTTGGCAGATGCGGCTCGCCGACTATCCGCGAGCCCAAAACCGTGCGCTGGTTGCCGCGCTCTTCGATGGGGCGCCCCCCTACACCCCGGAGGAAGAGAGGGAGAACAACGTTGTCGTCAACGTCAACTTCCTGGAGAGCACCAAGCTGGCTCACGATGCCCGTCAGCAATTTGCCAACGCGGTGCAGAAACCGGGAAAGTTTTTCACGGCGCGGCTGGACTCCGGGCCCACCCATCGGCGCCAAGAGTGGGGCACCATCGTCACCAACCAAATCAATCGGGTGATGAAAAGTTGCCCGCACTATTACGAGAGCCTGCGCAGCCGGTGGGCGTTGCTCGTGCTCCATGGGATTGCCCCTTCGGTTTGGGAAACCTCGCAGTATTGGTGCCCCGACACCATGGGGGTCGAAGACATAATGATTCCTTCGGGCACTTACCTGAATCTCAAGAATCTTCCCTTCTTCGCTGTCTACCGGGCTTACACCGCCTTCCAACTCTACCAACTGACCCACGGCCCCCGGCGGGACCCGCGCTGGAATATGCCGGTGGTGGACTCAGCCATCAAATGGGCCAACGACCAAGCTGCCCAGCTAAACGGGAGCACGTGGCCCGAAGTGTGGGCGCCTGACAAGATGGAGCAACGGATGAAAGAGGACTCCGGGCTCTATGCCAGCGATGCGGTGCCGATTATTTCGGCCTGGGATTTTTACTGGTGGGCCGAGGAAGACAAAATCCAGGGCTGGCGCCGGGCCATCGTGCTGGACGCTTACGGGCAGCCCGGCGTGGGCGGGCTTCTGCCCAACAAGCCATCGGCCACCGACAAGAACATCATCGGCGGGAGCAACCAGTTCCTTTACAAGCCGGGCAAGGCGCGCAACGCCTGTTCCATCCGGGAAATCGTCAATTTCCAATTCGCCGATTTGTCGGCAGTCGCACCTTTCCGTTATCACGCCGTCCGTTCGCTGGGGTTCATGCTTTACGCGGTGTGCCATCTCCAGAATCGGCTGCGTTGCAAATTCAATGAGGCCGTGCTGGAAGGGCTGATGATGTATATGCGGGTCAAATCCATGGACGACGTGGAGCGGGCCCTCAAGGTGAACCTGATTTCCCGCGGTATCATTGACGAGACAGTGCAATTTTTGCCTCCGCAGGAGCGTTGGCAGGTCAACGAGGAATTGGTTGCCCTGGGGCTGGCCCAAAATCAGGCCATCATCAACGAAAACTCAGCGTCCATGGTGCAGAACTCCAATTATTCCAAGCCGGACGTGGAGAAAACTGCCTTCCAGGTCCGAGCGGAGTTGAATGCCACCACCGCGCTCATTTCCGCGGCTCTGCTTCAGGCGTATCAGTATCAAAACTTCGAGTATAACGAGATTTTCCGCCGGTTCTGCATCAAAAACTCCAGCGACCCTGATGTGCGCAAGTTCCGGCTGGGCTGCCTGCGCGCCGGAGTGCCTGAAGAGTTCTTGGACCCTTCCATGTGGGAGCTGGAGCCCGAGCGGGTGATGGGCAGCGGCAACAAGACGCTCGAATTGGCCACCGCTCAGACCCTCATGCAGTGGCGTCCGCTTTACGCACCCAACGCGCAGCAGGAAATCCTGCGCGTGGCCACGCTGGCGGTCACCGACGACCCGGGGTTGGCCGTGGCGCTGGTGCCCGACAATCCGGCGGCCACCACCGACTCCAAGAATGACGCCATGGTGTCCATGGGCACGCTCATGTTGGGCTTGCCGGTCAAATTCTCCGACCGGTCCAACCGCATCGAAGTCACCGAGACGCTTTTGGCTGAGATGGCGTTGCTCATTAAAAAGATGATGGCTCGGCCCAACAAAATGGCCACGCCCCAAGAGCTGGACGGGTTGCAAATGGTGGCTGGCACCATCAACGAGCAAATCCAGTTCATCGCTCAGGACAAAAACGAGCGGGAACGGGCCAAGGAATACGCCAACGCGCTCAAAGACCTAACCAACGAAGTGAAGGGCTTTGCCCAACGTTTGGCTCAGGCCATGAAGCAGGCTCAGCAGGCCAACGGCGCCAACGGCAACGGCGAAGCGCAAATGGAAATGGCCAAAGAGAAAATCAAACTCCAGGGCATGCAGCTCCAGGCCCAGACCAAGGCCAAGAACATGCGCGAGAGCCACGCCCAGCGCACCGCCGAACGGCAGGTGTCCTTCGAGAACGAAGAGAAACGTCGTCAGCAGGAGCACGAGTTGGAGATGCGCCGCAAAGGCGTGGAAACCGCCCAGGAACTTCAGGCTGAAGACGTGCGCACCGCCGGAGAGATTCAGCGCGAGCGCGCCAAGACGGAGGCACAAATCCAAAACGACCGGGAGAACACACCCGAGGCCGAATAACCCATGGACCTGCAACCCAGAACCCGCTTTCAAGAGAACAAGGCTTACGTTTCCGCTCACAAAGAATTGGTGGTATCCGACCAGTTCCGCGCTGCCTGTGAAGCGGCTCTTGCTCAAATCACCGTTGGCCTGCCCGAAACCGACGACCCTGCCGAGGCCGCTGCCAATTGGCACCGGGTCGAAGGGGCCCGTGCTTTCCTCAAAACCCTGCTCAATGTCGCCGAGAGCGCACCGTTGTCTCCGGCCAAACCGACCCAAAACCTAACCCGTTAAACCCATGCCAGCAGCTCCCGCCGCTCCACCTCCCTCAGCACCCGCCGCACCCGCCGCACCGGCTGCACCAAACTTGTCGGCACGTCCCGCACCCGCTGCCCCAGCGGGTAAACCCGCCGCTGCCGCTCCGGCGCCCCCAGGCGAACCGGCTGACCCGTTCGCTGAATCCTTCACTGCCCTGGGCAAGTTCACTAAGAGCGATAAGGGATTGCCAGAGGCCAGACCCAATGAGACGCCAAGGCCGCCGGGTGCGCCCAAGCCTAAAGTCGACCCTGCCCGGCCCGGTGAACAGGGGGTGGGTGACCCCACCGAGGAAGAGCTGGCCGAAGGACAGGCTCAGGCCGTCAAAGAGGAAGAGCAGACGCAGGAACAGCAGGACCAACAGCCTCCCAAAGAGAAGGACGAGGAACCGCGGGTGGACGAGAAGGGCCGCCGCCGCAATCCCTGGGACCTTGTGAACAATTACCGGAGCCGCAACCGGGAATTGACCAAGGAGATTGACGAGCTGCGTTCTAAAGGCGGCACCAACGGCGAGCCGCCCGCGGAGTGGAAGGCAAAATACGAAGCGGTTGAAAAGCGCAACAAAGAGCTGGAGGACGAAATTGGGTTCACCAATTACACCAAGAGCAAAGAGTTCATCGACAAGTTCCAGGCCCCTTACATGGCCGCCTACAAAGAGGCCGCTTACGCTCTATCTGGACTCAAAGTTCGCTTTGAGAAAACTGACCAAGAAACAGGTGAAACCGTCGTGACCCAGCGGGACATGACCCAGGACGACATCACCATCTTGGCGAACATGAAGCCGGAGGATGCGCGCATCGAAATGAAGATGCGTTTCCCAGAGGATTGGGTGGAGGTAAAGACGCACGTCGACAAGGTGCGCGCCATGGCCAATGCCCAGAACACCCATCTGGAAGAGCGCCGCAAAAACGGCGGGGAATGGCAGCGCCAGCAACAGGAGCAGCGCACGCAGCTCCTTCAAAACATGGTGGCCGAAAACCGTAAGACCTGGGGCGACCTGTTGGCTGAGGATACAAAGAAATTTGCGTTCCTGCGACCCGTGGACGGGGACACAGCGCGCAACGAACGGCTAGAGAAGGCCACCAAATTCATCGAGGAAGCCCTCAAGGTCAACGCCATGGACCCGCGGCTTTCGCCCGAACAGCGCCGGGAAGTTTTGCGCAAGCACGTAGCCATGCGCAACCGGGCCATCGGATTTTCCGTGCTCAATCACGAGAACAAGACGCTCAAGGCCAAAGTGGCGGAGCTGGAGAAGAGCCTCAAACAATACGCGGAATCCGAACCCGCCGCCGGTGAAGGCCGTGGCCGGGAAGGGACAGCGATGGAAGTCTCCACGTTGGACCAAGCGGCGGAAGGACTGCGGAAGTATGCCAAGTGAGATTGGTTGCGGGTCCGGGTAACGCTCCCGGCCCCACCGAGCTTATGAGGCTGGTGTGCGCTTCGCTACCCGCAAGCCAGTGGCGCCGGGGGAGCCTTGCGGCCCCCGGGGCGATTCTCGGGCAATTAACCCGATGTCGCCTTGCTTCCGGCATCAAAAAAACAGCGCCCGAGTGGCAAGAGGTGTTTTGCAGAAGTGGGAATCGCACCCACCCTTTTTCCTTTTCAATGGGAAACGCTCCACTTTGGAGCATTCAGCTTGTAACCACATACCGATTGGACGCTGGGGTTAGTCTCACCAAAAAGACGTTGACTGTCCAGCCCCTTTGTCTCATACATCGCATCATCTGCATCAGCAGATTCGCGCTCAAGCCGACGTTCGGCTTCGGGGTCAGTCGCCCGTTACCACGGCTAAACCAGTAGGCTCTGAAAGAAGAGCCGGGGCCCCTTCCGGTGGGACCGAAGATATCTGGCTTCAAAAACACCTCCCGCACTCAGTCCATAGGCGCATGTTGCGTTCGTGGAGGCTGGAGCGGAACACAAAACGTTTTTGAAGTTATGGGTGATATCATCTCTTGCGACCAGTTTCCCCAATTCTTGGTCGACCAACAGCCTGTTTACGACAAACTGATTCTCTCCGACATTCGGCCCACGGATAGCTGGGTTCTGAACGTTGCCACCGGCACCTTTGAAGCCTTCTCCGGCGTCGAACATACGCTGGACCGCTTCCGCCACGTGTTCCCCAACACGACCAAGCAATGGAACCGCACTCAGTATGGTTCCTGTTTGGGCACGCCTTGCGATAAGAACGAGTATTGCATCGGCTGGGGCGCCACGCGCATCACTTACTACCTGGAGGAACAGAGCTGGGCCACGCCCCTCTTGTGCTTCGACCAGGACATGCACGTGACCAAGGCTCAGGAGCACTTCAAGCAGATTATCTCGGACATCCTGCGACCGGCGACCACCGACATTATGAGCAACTTCCTGCGCAAGCGGGCGTTGTTCCATGCCGACAAGAAGTTCATCGCCAACAGTTCCCTCACTCAATTCACCTACACCTGGACGGTGGTGGGTGACGAAGAGATTTACTTTGACTGCTCGGCGGCTCCTGGTGGGGTGTTTAAGCTCGTCCCGCAGATGCTCCAGAGCCGGTTTGAACCGCTCATGCGACGTGGTTACGCGGGCAAAAACCCGTTCAAGGAAACGGCTCCTTACATCGAACTGGTGACCGACATTGCCACGGCCTGGGAGCTGGACAAGTTGGGTGGGACCACCGGCGTGGGCGGCACTCCGTCCGTGTCTGGCAATTGGCGGTTCACCGAATGGTCTTCGGCCAACGCTTACTGGCGCTATGGCTTCTCCGGCCAAATCGGCAACTTCATGGTGCGCGTGGACCCGATGGGGCTCAGGTTCAACTTCGTGCAGGACTTGGGCGCGGGCTCCGCTCCCAATCGGTATCGCTATCAAGTGGTGCTGCCCTACAAGAACGAAGTGACCAGCGGTGCGGGTGGTTCCCCAGGCTTGGGCTCCGTGGAAAATCCCGACTTCGACCGAGCGCAGTTCACCCTGACCTTTATCTGGCACAAGAAAGGGTTGGAGGCGCTGGTGGCCGATGCCAAACCGGTCAATCCCGAGATGCCGTTCTCCGCAAGGAATTTTGGTGGGAAGTGGCAGTTCGTGATGGACAATCTCGGGACGGACATCAACGGATGCGTCATCGAGAACAAGCGCCGGAACAAGGGTCAGTTCATCGCTGACTTCAAGCTGGCGATTCGTCCGCTCTACACCGAGTTCATCAACGTGTTCTTCCACCGACGTGAGCCGATGTGCATGCCTGAGATTCGTAACTGTAACACGGACCCGGGTTACCCGACTCAGGATTACGATTCTTGCAACCAGAGTTGCGAGGAATTGGAAGCGTAAGCTCCTTGGCGCTCCATGGGTGGGGTGCCCGGCTTTGGGTTGGCCGGGCATCCCTTCCCTTCACCTTCAACTTTTACTTTCATGCCTGAAGATTATTACGACAACGCCAGTGACAGCGTGCCTGCGGAGGATGCTTCCGTGGCCCGGGAAAATCCCAAGGACGACCGCACCCCTGAAAGCAAATTGGCTTTGGTGCAAACATCCTTCTTCAACAAGCCCCCCAAACCGGGCGACCGGGAAATGGTGGAGATTGTCGACGTTTACGAAAACGAGGTGTCCATCAAATGCATCTATGGCGAGGGCGAGGAAAAGGAAGGTTTGCCTGAGGACGAACCCGGCATGAGTGACCAGAGCGCCCCGTCTGAAGCCGAGGAAGCGATGATGTAATAAGGAGCCCACTATGGCCTGCGATGCCCAGGAACTCATTCACGAAATCCCTTGCGACCTGTGCGCCATATCGCCGGGGCTTGTGCCCTACGCGGTGTTGGTGCTCCTGTGCGCAATCCGCGATGGAGACACTATGGCCTGTGACCCTCAAACTCTCATTAACGAAGCCAACTGCCTCTTGTGCCAAATGACTCCCGGCATGGTGGGCTACGCGCAATTGGCTGTCCTTTGCGATATCGCCGGAGGCGGCAGCAGCGGCAGCAGCGGGCAGGTCATGGAATACACCGGCCCCGACCCGACCACTGACGGCATCACGCCCACCGACCCCAATCAACCCGCCATCGCTTACAAGGATGATGGGAGCCTTCCGATTTTTGTTTGGAACACCACCACCCATATCTGGCAATGAAAAGACTCTTCGCTCTGCTTCCGTTGTTGCTCCTGCCCGCTTTGGCCAAGGCCGCCGCGCCGACCTTCGGCCAAGTCATGTGGACCAACGACCTTGCTAAAGTGCTCTTGTCCCCTGAGCGGTCCACCAACCGGATTCAACTCGGGACCAATCTGGTCACCTTCGGTGGAGTGTCTTCGTCTTTTCCAGCGATGTGGCGGGAGGGCACCACGCTCAACTTTCGGTTGGCTGACAACTCTGCTTTCGCTCCCATCACTGCCGGGCTGATTCGCAGTCGGACCGCGGGCATGATTTTGGACACGGAAGATTCGGGCACGCCGTTCGCTTACTCGTTCCTGTTCCGCAAGAAGGGCGACACCGGCAACACCAACTCAGCCATCGCCAATGATGCGGAGCTGGGAAATCTCCAGTGGCAAGGTTGGGATGGGGCGGCTTTTACGACCGGAGCGGGTTGGTTGCCCAAGGCGGAGCAAGCCTGGGTGGCTGCCACCAGTCTGGGGGCTCACATGCAACTGCGGCTCACCGCTTCCAATACGGTGGGTTTTGTGGAGCACACTCGTTTCACGTTGCCCCTTTTCAGCAACGCCATGGTTACCTTCAATGGTGTCACCGCTTCGCAACCGGCGCTCAAACGCTTTGGCCGCTTCATCCAGGTGCGCTCCGCGGACGACACTGGCTTTGCGGACTTTTATGCTTCCAACGGCATTTTCGTCGGGCCCGTCGTGGTTGATACCAGCCTGCAAGTGACCAATGGCACCGCTGGGAATAACCCGGCGCTGAGATTGTGGACGGGTGGGGGCCGGTGGTATACGGAGTTCGTCAACGGCGAGGTGGCCGGTTCCACCAATCGTATCTCCCTTTCCATCGGCAGTAATACCCTGGCTCAAGGGCAGGTTATTGGATACATCCACAGTCTCGTCAACAATGGCGGGGTTCAAAACATCGTCCTGACCAATGGAGCTGGGAGCCCATGGTTGACGAGCAACACCGTGATTGCCCCAGCGAGCACCGTTTTCCCGGGGCTTCGTCAGGGAGTTGTTTCCGGCTCCGAAAGCTGGAATCCAACCAACGTCGGTTTTGGAAGCATTGGCTTTGGGTCCAACAACACTGCCGGAGGTTATTTCAGTTCCGTGCTGGGTGGGGGCAGCAACTCGATTGCGACCAACAGCGCCTTCTCCGCAATTGTGGGCGGTGAACTGAACCAGATTGGTTCCACTGCGGGAGGGCACGTCTTCATCGGTGGGGGCATCAGCAATATCGTCAGCTTGAACGCTTCCAACTCTGTTATCGTGGGTGGGCGCGGGGGCTTTCTGGATATCGCTGCGCATAGCTCCTTCATCGGCGGTGGTCTGAGCAACCGGATTCAAAACATTGGCGGCACCATCGGTGGTGGGTTGGGCAACCTGACCGGCGGCCAAGCCGCCACGGTAGCCGGTGGCCAGAACAACGTCAGCGGCAACACCGTCAATTCTGATTTCACCTTTGTTGGCGGTGGCCGCGGCAATCAAATCAATCCTGATTACGGCACCATCGGAGGCGGTGAAACCAATTTCGTCCAGAACAACGCCACTTATGGGTTTATCGGTGGTGGGCATGGCAACGACGTGAATGCGGACATCGCCAACGTGCCCGGCGGCTCCAAGAACATCATCAACATCACCAGCCCCAATTCCTTCATCCTTGGAGGCACCAGTAATAACGTTTCTGCCACCACGGCAGCAGCGGGTATCATCGGCAACTTTGGCACCAACGGCACCCCGGGAAGCGTTCTTATCTCTCCCCGGGGCACTCACGGAAGCAATTCCCTGCACGTGACGGGCACCGCCTCCACCAACATCGGACCGCTCTTTGTCCGCTCTGGTTGGTCCACTACTTACGGGCGAGTGGGTGGATGGTTGACTAACGATGTCACGGCTCGGACCAACCACACCGGCGCCGGTGGGTTCACCAATCTGGCTACTTACATCGTGCCCGCGCACGCTCTGTCCAACACCAGTGACACGATTATCTTCTACCTGCGGGGCAATTTCCAATTCGCCCAGGCGACCACCAACGATTTCCGGGCCATTTACGGAACCACCACGATTTTTGACACTGGGTTCAAAGAGGCCAGCAATTGCACCTGGGAAGCCGTCGTCGAAGTGACTCGCACCGGGAACAGCTCCCAGCTCATTGGCTCAAAAGTTCAGTGGATTATGAACGGAGCCGCGGGGTCTGGGAACAACGGGGCGCTCTCCATCTGGGCCACCAATTCAGTCAATGCCGAGAACAACGGCATCACCAACATCTTCGCCTTCCAGGGCGCCAGCCGAACGGCGTCGACTATCACCAATGACTTGTTCAAGGTGGAGTGGCAGGGATATCCGAATTTCTGATTTATGAAAATACTCCTGTTGTTTGGCTTGCTCGCTCTGACTGGTTGCCAAGCCACTGTGTATAAGCCCTTCGTCAAGGAGACGGTTTATCCTGACGGGCGAATCACTCGGGAAATCAGTGGCGAGAAAGCCACGGGTGTCTCCATCGACACCTTCACCAAACCGTTCCCGCGATGAAGAATCGGCGTTCCTGGAAAACCACTTTGGGCGGGAGTTTGTCGGCCTTTGGGACTTTCCTGATGGGCGCCACCATCGTGCCCTCGTTGACCAGTATGGCAGCCGCCGAAAGCCTCAAATGGTTCGTCGTCGCCGGGTTCATCCTTCAGGGCTTGGGCACCTTTTTCGGGCAGCTCTTTGCCGCTGACCAGACTGCGGTGATGGACATGATTGAAAAAAGCGGCGGTGATACTCAGTGGTCGAAAAAGTCCGATGAACCATGAACTGGGCGGCGGTGACTCCGGCGCCTTAACGACCGTAGTTGAGACTTTGCCGGGATTGCATGGCTCGCATGCGGTCCCGGTATCTGTCCTTCCACGTCTCGTCCTTGTAATCGGGGTTGGAGAGCATGAGCCGCTGGATGGTGAATCCTTTGCGGCGCGCTCCTTCCACCCCGCACACCAGCGCGTCGAACAAGTCAGGGGAGCGTCCGCACTTGACCTTCATCTTGGGCTTGGGTTCCACCTGAATCTTGTTGGCGCCCACAAAGCCCCACTCGCGCATGCACCCCTCGTTCATCACTTCTTCGGTCATCCCGCGGAACTGGCCTGACTGGATGGCATAGGCCACCGAGAACCAAAGTTCAGTGACGAAATTGTAATAGTAGTCCTTGCAGAAAACCTTGATGCCGTCGGACACGTAGCGTTCCGTGGCCCGGCCTCCGAACTCCACCAATCCTACATTGGGGGACCATAGCCGGGCGAAAGCCCCCACAAGTGTGCCTCGGCCAGTGGAGTCGAAGAAGAAGTTCTCCGGCGCGATTTGCCTCTTCTCACATTCGACTTTGACCCATTTGGCGATTTGGTCTTCCGGCAGGTCGTTGACGTTGACCGAGACTGGGACAAGGAGCGTTTCTTTGAGTGCGATAAGCTCTTTTTCATTGGGGTCCTTTCCGAACCAAAGTTCACCGAAGATGCAGCGGTCACCGCCGACCGCGCCGTAAGCGGCATCGAGGAATCCAATCTTGGTGTGCTTCTCTGATTTCCAGATGGCTTCCTCCATCGCTTCAAACTTCAGGCACATGGCCCGGGTGATGACCCGGCGGAGTCCCTGACCCCGGGGCATGCGGCCCTCGTCCATCATCGTGAACTGAAGCGAGTCTTCCCCGTAAAATTGTATGTCAGCTTTTATCGCTTTGCGCGTAATAAGGAATGGGAAGGGCGGTGGCACGTCCTCGGCCACGTCCATGTTGGGGCAGTCGCTCCCGGGCAATTGAAGGCAGATGCCTTGGTCGAAGCGGGTTCTCCAAGTCTTGGTCTTGGGTTGCTGGTCGATGCCGCCGTCCCATCCCCCCAGCTCTGCGTGGGGCTCACAGAGTAGGCCCAGCGCGTCGGTGGTATCCTTGGGGTTGCCCAGGCCCAGGCATTTGAAGTCCGGGTTCTTGTTGAGGTTGGAAATGGCGTCGATGAACACCCGGGGCATCAAGTGCATCTCGTCGGCAATCATCCGCACCCGTTTGTTTTTGATGCCAGCAAAGGAGCCCAACCCCTGATACTCGCCACCCTTTTTGCAAGGAACGCCGCAGATGCCATTGCGAAAATCCCGACCTTCACTAAAGAGAGAACGCTGGTCCGTGACAATGCGCTGGCGGCTTTCGATGAGTTCGCCGGAGAGCCACGAGTAACGCTCTTTGGCCGACTTGTGCAGCCGTTTGATTTCGCCCCACACACGCATTTCCAACATTTCCCGTTCCGTGGAGGAAACCAGCACCGTGGTGCATTCGCTGAATGCGTAATAATCGACCAAGCTGTGGACGGCTGCCGAGTGGGTTTTGCCCGATGAAGCCGGGCCCATCTCACCGATGATGCGGTTGTTCAGGTAGCATTCCAACTGGAGGATGTTCCACTTGTGCCATTCGTGCTCCGGCCAGATAAGCTGGATGAGTTGCCGATAGTGGAAGGGCAGTCCGTTGCCGCACCATTGGCCCGTGGTCTTGTTCATCCACCGGCCCCCGTATTGGATGGCAGCGATTTCGATGGCCGCCGGAAGCATCAACGGCTCCCACCGACTGCCGTATTTCTCCTGCATCTGCGGGGGCTTCTGGCGAACGAAGGGCATATATGGTGGTTACTGCCCCAGATACTCTGCGATTTTTGCCGAGTGTTTTTCAACAAATCCAAGGTTCAGGTTGCACTTGGAACACAACAGGCCGCGCACCCTTCCGGTTACGTGGTCATGGTCTATCGCAAGCACCCTCTTGGGAGGTTTCCCGCAAATGGCGCATAGTCCATTTTGTTGGGAAAGGAGCGTGTTGAACTGCTCCTGGGTTAATCCGAATTTCTTGAGTTTATGCCTTACTGCTCTTTGGACCCGCTGGGGATTGTTCCTGTCATCACTCCAGGGGATGAACCGTTTTGGTTCCACGTAACTGCCTCGTTTGCCGTATGTGTGGTGTCCGTGGAGGGGGCGGATGGCTTGGGTTGTCATACCATAGGGTGTGGTTTTGCGAATTGACGCTACAAGCCATAGTGTCCAAGTTCAAGCCCATGGCCAATGGAAACGGCGGTGGGGTGCGCATCGCGGACGGTCAATTGGACTGGAGTGGTGGAATTGACTCAGGCCGCGTTCCCACTATTGCCTCGGAAGGCTTCGAGACGGGGCTGCGGCGCAACCAACTCTTCTGGATGACCAATTGCACCGTGCGCAGCGGTGGAGTGCGTCAGCGCACCGGCTGGAAACCCATCATTCAGCAAGCGCCGTGGCTGGGATTTTACCAAGGGGCCTTCATGTATGAGCCCCCTTTCGCTCTGCCGTATATCGTCTGTGCCATTGGCGGGGTCATTTACAAGGTCGACACGGTGACCGGCGAGGTGACCAACCTCACGGCACTGTTCCCCGGCACCGAGATGCCGCCCCTGGAGGAACATTACTTCTTCGTGCAGGGCGAGCAGTTCCTCATCATCCAAGCCGGGGACCTGACCACGCTGCCGCTTTTCTGGGATGGGACCATTCTGCGTCGTTCCAATGGGTTCATCGGGGTGGGCGACCCCAACAACGAGCTACCTGCCGCCGGGCCGATGGACTACTACATGGGCCGAATCTGGTATGCCTTCGGACGCCAGTATGCCGGTGGGGACATCGTGGGCGGGCCCTCGGGAACCGCGCCTTACGATTTCCGGGATTCCATCCTCAAGAACACGGAGAACCCGGTTTCCCTGGCGGGCGATGCGTTCATCGTGCCATCCAACGCCGGGAACATCCGCTGCTTGCGTCACTCGGCCAACTTGGACACCGCATTGGGCCAAGGCCAACTCTATGTGTTCACCCGCCGCTCCATCTACGCGACCAGCGTCCCACCAACACGGGCGGAGTGGTCCACGCTGACGGAACCGCTCCAAAGAGTGGCGCAAATTGATTTCGGTGCGGTGGGTGACCGTTGCGTGATACCGGTCAACGGCGACCTGTTTTACCAATCGATGGATGGTGTGCGTTCACTCACCTTGGCCATCCGCTATTTCAACCAGTGGGGCAACGTGCCCATCAGCCGCCCGGAGCAACGGGCCATCCAGTTCAACAACCGCGCTCTTCTCCGGTTTGCTTCCGGGATGAACTTTGACAATCGCCTTTGGCAAACGGTGATGCCGTTCCAGACGGCGGTGGGCTGCGCGCACGCTGGGGTGATGCCGCTGGACTTCGACATCCTGGGGTCCTTTGGCGACAAGCTGCCTCCGGCCTGGGAAGGGATGTATGAGGGCCTGGACTTCCTGCAATTGCTGGAAGGAGATTTCGGCGGCCTGCAACGCGGGTTCTCTTTCATCGTCAGCAAGCTTCACCCAGGGGAAATCGAACTCTGGGAGATGACCACCCAGGACCGCTGGGACAGTCAGGTGGACAATGATGGGGACCGGGTCACGTGGTTCCTGGAGACGCCTGCTTACACTTTTGGCGACCCGTTCATGTTGAAGAAGCTCGATGGGTTGGAACTCATTTTCGACAAGATGTTGGGCACGGTCAATTTCTTGGTCGAATACAAACCGGACTTCGCTCCCTGTTACATTCCCTGGCACGCCTGGAAACAGTGTGTGGCCAAGGATTGCAAGGAAGACCCCGAAGCGGTGACTTGTCCTGATTACCCGACCCAGCCTTACTGCGAGGGCTTCAAGGCCACCGTGCAACTTCCTTCCCCGCCGGTGCAGTGCGAGCTGAACAACGCTCGGCCCACCACTGAGGGCTACCAATTTCAAATTCGGCTCACCATCAAGGGATGGTGCCGACTGCGCGGGCTGCGTGTGTTTGCCCAGCCCCGGGCAGTGGAGCCTTACAAGAACATCGTTTGCTGACATGAACATTCCTTGCGTCCTTGCCAATAAGGCGTGTCTGCCGTGTAACGACGACCCGATTGCCAACCTCTCGGCGGAAGCGCCCGATGTCGACGTGTTCCCGGGGTGGAACTGGTATATCGGCGACCCGCCATTGGGCGTGCTCTACGCGCAGATTGGATGCAAACGGATTTGTTACTCGGAAGTTTCCCAGCAGGAGGCCGATGACTGCGCGCTGCTTCAGGCTCAGGAATGCACCTGGGGTGGTTGGGACCCGCCGACGGACCCGCCGCGTCCACCTGGGCCTGATGGCCCGCCCGGTTTCCCGACTCCTGGAGGCAATCCTCCGAGCGACCCGCGCAGTCCGCTTCGGACGTTCCGCAACACCGAGCAGAGCTGCACCAAAGAGTGTCCTGACGGCCAGCCCTTCGTTCAAACCGTGCGAGCGGGCACGGTGGGGGATTTGACTCAAGCCTTGGCTGACGCCAAGGCGCACAGTCTGGCCTGCAAGCGAGCCAATGCGAACAAGATTTGTTTCGTTAACACGCCCACTTCGGGTTGTGTGTCGGAAGGCTACGAGTTCCAAATTCTGGTGACGGGTGGAACCCAGTTCGGTTTGGAACATGACGGGGGTTACATCTGGGCGCTCATCGGTGAGTTGCCGCCGGGCCTTTCTCTGGATGGCGCCACCGGCGTCATCTCGGGCACACCGGTGCTGGATGGGTCTTACAACTTCGAGGTGGATGTGTTCGATGCGGCGGGCAACTTTGCCAGCCACGTCTTCACCGTTTGCATCGGCGACATCACCACTGATTCAACGCTGCCCAACGGCAACGATGGCACCGCTTATTCGCAGGCGTTGGCTTTTGCGCCAACCGATGTGAGCGACGAAACCTGGACGCTGGTTGCCGGGGCACTGCCCTCCGGGCTTACTTTGTCGACTGCCGGAGTCATCAGTGGAACGCCCGTTGAAGTGGGCACTTTCCTTTTCACCATTCAGGCCAGCGGCACTTGCTTCGGAGCGCCCATTACTTGCCTGCGCACCTTCACGCTGGAGATTGGCAATTGCGCTCTGACCTGTGTGCAATCGGCGCTCATTACGCCTCCGGCCAATGAGCCTCCTTACTTCAGCACTTACGCTTCCAACGTCGGCTTAATCTTCGGCGGCGGCGGTGGAGCTGGCAACTGGGTGGGCTCGGGCCAAGTGGCTGTGCTCCACGTTATCAATCCTGCCACGCTGGCCATCGTCAACACGGTGAGTTACGCGGTCGACGAAGTTCCTGAAGCTGGAGTTTACGACCCCATCACCGAGCGCGTTATCATTGCCAGCACCTCCAATCTGGGCGCTGACACTGCCATCAAGGTCATTAACCCCACCACGCTGCTCACGGAGGACACCACCGTTATTGGTGGTAGCACCGGCCCGCATGCGTTGGCTTTGGACACGGTCAACGAACGGGTTTACATCGGAATGAACGTAGGTGCAGGTTTTAATTCCGAACTGTATTCCTTCGACCTGAACACTCACGCGGTTGCGTTGATTGCTTCGGGCAACACCACCTTGGGAGCGGTGGCTTACTCGCCTGATGACGATTACATCTTCTGCGCTCTGGACTCCGGGACCATCAGCATTTTTGAAGGGGCCACTTTAACCTTGGTTGCCACCCTGGCGGTGACCGGCGGCAACGCTACCTCGCTGGCTTACTGCCCGACCAATCGCTGTTTGTATGCCGGGCTTTTCCCGCAGTCGGCGGTGCGGGTGTGGGAACTGGACACCAATGCGTTCACCAACACGTCCGTCAACTTTGTGGTTCCGGGCACCGGCAGCGACGTGCAGATTACGGTGGGGACCACCACTGAGATGGCGGTGGGCCGCTCTGTCACCATCGACGGGTCCATCTACACCATCGTTTCGGTGGACAGCCCAACACTGGTGACGGTGAAGAACGTTGACGCCCCGCCCGCCACGCTGGTGATGGCTCCGGCGCTGGTCAATTACCTGGGCATCACACTGGTGGGCAGCATCGCTCTGCCGGAACCGCCCAGCGCATGTTCCTACGATGGTCAATTTGACCGCATCGTGACGGGAGCCAACGCCGCTCAGAGCATCCGGTTCATCGACCCAGCCCTTCAGGCCATCGCCTGTTCGGTGTTCCTGGGGACTGAAGTCACTCAATGGAACAACCTGGGAAATTCCGGGTGCCAGCTCTTCATCCCGACCAACAACTTCCCGGCTTTTCCAACCATCCCAACCGACAACCTTTATCACGTCATTATCTGATGCAACTCAAACGATTGGCCGACGTTCGGCAAAGCCGCATCCCCGAATCCATCGGGGTGTGTGCCGCCGATAACGCAAAGCTGCCCGCGGTGGTCAACGAGGCGCAAGAGCGACTGGTTTACGCCGGGGGCGATGCGGGGTGGTGGGGCAGTTGGGCCAAGGTGGTCTTCAACGTCGACTCTGCCGCCAACCCTTACATCACGTTGCCCCGCTCGATTGCGCGCATCATCAACCTGGATTATTGCCGCTACCCGGTGCGCATCCAGAACGAGTTTTACGAGTTCCTTTTTGCCGGAGTCGGCCTTCAATCCTTCGTCGATGCGACGTGCCGGGGCGCGTGCGTGGTGCCGCAGGCGTTGGACCGCGGACAGTTTCCGACCTTCACGGACATGACGCCCAACCGGACCATTCGCATTTACATCACTGACCCGCTGGACGTGGGGCGGCGAGTGCTGGTGCAAGGCACCGACACCAACGACATGGTGGTGCGCAGTTTGGACGGCACCGTGCAGGTGCAAGGGGTCTTCGTCGAACTGACCACGCCCTTTGTGGACACGGAGTTTGCTTTCAACACGCTGACCGGTTTGCAGAAGGACACCACCATCGGTCCGATTCAAATCTGGGAAGTGGACCCCGACACCGGCGACCAAGAGTTGATTTCCACGATGGAGCCTTCGGAGAAAGTGGCCGGTTACCGTCGGTATTTCCTGAACGGACTCCCGCGCACGTGTTGCCCGCAGACCGACCCGCCCAACACCATTGTGCAGGTGACGGCCATGGCCAAGCTGGCGTTTATTCCGGTGATTGCCGACACCGATTATTTACTCATCCAAAATATCCAGGCGTTGAAGGAGGAATGTCAGGCCGTGCGTTTTGGGGAAATGGATGATACAACCAGCGCCCAGCAAGCGGTTTTGCGGCATCGCAAGGCGCTCAACTTGCTCAACGGTGAATTGGTTCATCACTTGGGCAAGGAACAACCGGCGATAAACTTTGCTCCGTATGGAACGGCGCATCTCGGTAAACAACTCATCGGTTCACTGACTTAATTTTATGCTATCAGCAGGAGGCAGAGGCCGAGACTTTTTCTTAGGCAACGAGGGTGAGGCTTTAACCGGCGGCTTCGGTCTGAACACGCCCACCCCCGAAGAACAGGGGCTTACCTACGACCCCAATTTTGTTCCTGACCCCAATCGTATCGGTTCAACTTACATGGGATACAAGGAGGCCAATGGTCCGACGTTGACCCGGGAAAACTTGGGGCTTCCCGCGACTTTTGGCGGCGGTGGTGGGCGCATTGTTAGCGGTGGGGGCGGCGGCGGTGGTGGGGGTGGTGGATTGGTGGGCGCGCCTCCGCGGGACTACGACCCGACGCACGGCGGGGTGCCTGGGGTGAGCAACCCCATTGACGTTATCCTGGGTAACATGGGCGGCATCACCGGTATCCAAACCGGGCTCACCGACAACGCGCTGCAACTCCTGCGCAATCAGTATGGCCCCGGTTACTTTGCCACCCTGGAGCAGCTTCGGCGCAACACCGACCGGCGGGCGCACGGGGACATTTCTGATTTGATTCCTGAACTCTGGCAGACCAACGCCGAGAACGCGGTGGGCGGTGGTTACTCCGGCAGCGCCCAGGAAAACACCAAGCGCCTTCGGGATTTGGGCCTGACTCGTTACGGGGTGGAGAATGAGGCCACCAATTCGCTGGCCAAAATCTTCGGCATGACGCCCACGGTCAATCCGCAGGACATGAGCGGCATTATCTCCGCGCTCGTTCAAGCGCAGATGATGGCCGACATCTACCGGTCCTCGCCCAATCCCAGCGCGTATGCGCGCAGTCTGCCTTCCGGCGGAGGCGGCGGAGGTTTCAGCGGTGGAGTTCGCTACGGCGCCAGCGGCGGCGGTGGGGCCAGTAAGGTGGACGACATTTTGAAACGAATGGGTGGAAATGCCTTCGGTCCTCCAATCATTGCTCATGGCACCAAACAGCCCGATTACACTTCGTCGGGCCCGACCTGGGGCAACTTCTACGATAGCCCAGGGCTGACTGACCTGGACCGGCCCATCCGTGATGACGCGCCCGCCGGGATGATTGATTGGGGAACGGATTTTGGTGGCAGCCTCAACTACGGCGGGGGCGCGGCGTGGGAATCGCCCTTCGGCTACACTCCGCCCACTGGCTTCGGCGGCAGTCAGGATTACGACCCGGGCGGGTTTTACGGTCCGATGTTCGACCCGTTTGACACCAGCGGTTGGGGCGGCGGCGGTGGGGCCCCGGCTCCCGTGATAGACTCAGGCAACGACTGGGGCATGGACCCATTGGGCGGTTCGATGGGTGACGCTGGCCCCTACGACTTCCCCTGGATTTGAGTTATGATTATTCCTCCCTGGCTAAACTTCGACCCCAACGAAGCCGCTCGGCTCCGCATCCAAGCCGCCGGGCAACGCAATCAAATGGCCGTGGCTGGGCTCAATGCGCAACTGGCCCGTGAACGGTTGGACCAAGAAACCGCCCAGCAAAACGCCGCCCTCCAATACAAGTATCAGGAACTCTCCGACATGATGGCCTACCGACAGGAAGAGTCGGAGCGTCGGCGGAGCGAGGGCGAGGCGCTGGAACGGTTGCGTCAACAGAAGTATGAGCAGGATGCCCTGCAAGCTTCCATCCGTGCCGAAGGGATGCGCGATTATCAGGACGCCCTTTCCCGCGGTGAACAACCGGCATCAGCCTTTGCCCGTAACGCGCACAAGCTGCTTTACAGTTCTCCGGCGGCCATGGAGCGGTTCGTGCAAAACCTGGGCGAGACTGGCGACCTGAACGAATCCCAAACGCAGCAGGGCGCGCACTACCTTGGGCGGCCCGGTGGGCGGCCTTACTTCATCCCGCAAAACTCGTTGCCCGAAGACATGAGCGGCCCGCGCTTGGCGGAAGTGGCGCCGGGCCTGCGTATGGTCAAGACCGGGCCCAACAGTTGGGGCTTCGTCAATCGACCAGTGGCCGAAGGTGGGCTCACCGACATGGAGAAAGCGGAGCTGACCAAAAACATGCGGGAACGAATGTATTACCTGGGCGAGCTGAAAGGGGCGACCCCCGCTGACCTGAAGGCCAACCCGCGACTCAAGGAAGCCGCTGATGCCGTTGAGGGCCTGGAAGAGACGCGGAAAGAAATTCTGGACACTGCGCGCAACCGATATCGAAATGCGGCCTCAGACCCAGTCGCCAAGGCCACGTTGGCGAATCGATTGGCCCAGGAGCATCCCGACTGGACTCGCCAAGAAGTTATCGACGAAGTCAACCGTTTGACTAATAAACGTTGAGTCATGCCGGAAACTTTCAGTGCGGCGGATTTTGCTGAAGAAGCTCCTGAGCAACCCACGACAGAGCAACCGCAAACATTTTCCGCGGCGGATTTTGGCGGAGAACCCGAGCAACCCGAAGCCCGGGTGCGCTACCCAAAGGAACCTTCCGACGAGGAAGTGGCCGAGATGTTCGGCCAAAAGCCCAAGGGCAAAATCCGCGGTTTCTTTGAGGGGTTTGAGCATCCGTTTGCTTCCACGGGCCGGGGTCCGCGCCTGCTCCTTTTTTCTGATGACCACCTGAAGGAAATTCTCCATGAGGCACACCGAGAACAAACCGGCGGGTTGCTCAAGCCGGTGCCCGGTTACGAAACGGCCAAGACGGCGGGCACCATCGCTGGGTCCATCACCCAAGGTGTCCTCACTGGCTTTGCGGCAAGTCGTGGAGGCGTCCGGGGCATACAAGCAGCGTTGGCGGCCACGTTCGGTTCGGCTGGCGCTTATGACGCCTTCATCAAAGCGGGCACTCGCGCTCTGGAGGAAGGCAAAGGCCCCGACGAGGCGCTGAAGATTGGTAAGATTTCTGCCGCGGCAGCTTTTCCCATTTCGGCAGGGTTGGGTGCTTACGCTCCTGGCGGTAAAGGTTTTGTGGGCGCGCTCAAAAGAGGCGGCATCCTGGGCGGTTTGGGTGGCACTGCCACGCTGGTTGCCAACCTCGTTGAAAAAGCCCAAGGCTTGCAGACCCCGGCAATGGAGGGAGTCCCGGAATCTGCGCTCACGATGGGATTGCTTCCGCCGGGGCTGCATATCGGTGGCAAAGTCATGGGACTTGTCCCCAATGCCGTGGCGGCGTTGACCACCAAGGCGCCACGCAAATCCCCAACGTCCAAACCCAGCCCGACCCGAATGGCCGAGCTGGAGATGCAGTATTACCTGGATGACCAGCCGGTTGAGTTAATCGAAATCAGCGAAAAGACCGGGAAAGCTTTGGTGAGAACCGCCAGCGGCGAACAACTCTCCGTGCGCGGCAGTCAGCTCACTCAAGTTCCCGTTCGGAAAGGAGTCGCCAATGCCATACCAGAGCAAGAAGCAACGGAACCTGTTCCGGGCGTGCAAACACAATCCCTCTTCGGTGAAGGTGAAGTGCCCACCCGTCAGCGTGGTCAACGAGTTCGAGGCCGCCGAGAGCGCGCTGCACCATCCGAAAGGGAAACCGAAGCCTCGGGCAGTGAAGTATCATTAGCCCTTCAGGCGCGCATTCTCCAAGTCGGTCAGGATTTGGAGGCGGCCAAACAGCGGGGCGCCCCGGCGGAGACGCAGATGCGTTACGAGGTGGAGTTGGGTGACCTGATGGAGCAAGCCCAGCGCACGATGTATGTCGACGATTTGGTGGACACCGAATCGAAGTTGAATCGCATGCAGCGCGCCGGGCAGCGCACTCGGGGTGGGCCTCCGCCGCTCACGCCCCGTCCCAAACCGCCCACCGCTGAGGAATTGGCCGGGGATGCTGCCGAGCGAAAAGCCATCGATGATGCGGTTGAGGAAATCAACCAAGTCGATACGCCGCCGGGTGAGCCAAAGGTCAACGTTGAGCCGCCCAATCCCGATGACCCATTCTCCAGTCGTGGGATTGCCTGGACGGATGCCAATAACGAAATCGTCATCAACAAAGCCGCGTGGCGCGAGTGGCTTGACGAGATTCCCTTCTCGCAACGGCCCCGGGCCATCAAGGCGCTTTTGTCGGAGGAAGCCATCCACCGGATGGGGCGCCACTTGTTTTCCAATGAACAGTTTGCCGGGCTCTGGCGCGGGCTGACCGGAGTGGAGCGGGCGCTTCTGAACAAGTTTTACACGGGGAGCTGGCGAGGCGTCACCCCGGAGGGCCGCAGTTTCGCTGACCACAATTTGGGTCACGAGTATTTCCGGTTGGTCACCCAATGGATGTTGCGTCAGGAGCCGACCGAAATTGCGGAAGCCAACGGGCTGCGCTGGATTTCCAAGTCGGCCCTGGACATGGTGCAACGGTTCATCCTGTTTGCCCGCCGGGTGGCCGGGAAGGCTGGCGACATCCATAAAATGCTCGATGTCCTGGAGCGCCGCCGGGCGGAACTTTTGGAAGCGCGCATCCGTGGCGAAGCACCTCCGAAATCACTTCCAGCCAAAAGCGAGGGGCAAGGCCCGTTCGGGTTGCGTCGTGGCGGAAGGCGCCGTCCACCGCCGGAGGACCAAGAAGGGCTCAACCTTCTGCCGCCCATTCCTGGACAGTCTGCGGCCACCGGCGCGGAGATGGGGTTGGGACCTACCACCCCGCCCCCGGAGATAACTCCGGCCATCATCAGCGAGGCCATCGAGAAAACCCTGGCCGCGGACCGCCCGGATTTCCGCACCATGTTCCAAACGCTCAAGACGCAGTATCCGCGTTTGGAAACGGGCCATGTGGCCGAACAGTTGCCCGACAAGGTCTGGGAAACTCTGGGAGCCAAGTCCGGCAAGGAATTGGAGAAGCTGCGGGACCGGCTCAATCTCCGTTACGAATCGACTGCCGGGAAGATTCCCGACCGAGCCGCCGAAGCCCAGCCGCGGGGCACCGAGGTGGACGCCGCTATGGCCCGGGCCAGCCGGATGGAAGAGAAGGCCACCGACCTGGAGAACAAGGCGACTGCGCGCCGTCAGAATTTGGGCGAGATGACTCCGATGCAGCGCATGGATGCTGAGGTGGAGGCGACTGGGTTTCGAGCTGAAGCGCGCAAGCTCCGCCGGGACGCAGCCGAACTCGCGCACGCAGCCCGCACCGGAACGCTTCCTCACACCCCAGAGAAGCCCGGCGAGCGTCCGACCACCCCGCCGGGTCAGCAGGCCCGGGCGGATGTCATCGCCGCCATCGGCCAGAAGCTTCTCAACGAGGGGTTGGGCGCGCAGGGGGAAACCCCTTCGATGCGCCGGGCGGCCATCAACCCGAGTGAAATCGGGTGGGGCCGGGAACGGGAAGGGGCCGAGCCAGCTTGGCGCCAAATCGGTCAGGAATGGCTGGGGCACGTCAAAGCCCTGGGCAAGATTCTTACATCTGGTTCGGCGGCCCGCACCACCAGCCGGGCGGCGGGCGGCAAACGGCTCCCGGACAGCGTGACGCACCGGGTCACCGCCTTCATCGACCGGACCACCGGCGCGGTGGAGTTGCTGGGAACCTATGCCCACCCTCGCAAGGGTGCCATGGTGGTGGACCCCAGCGCCCCGGCGTCCGCTGCTCGTCCGCATATCTCCCTGGAAGAGCTTCTGGCACGAAGAGTGGGAGGCCAACAGCGATATAGGCCCATCTACTCCATCATGTTGGACACGCCGGTGAGCCAATTCCGGCAACGCTATGCAGGACAAAATCAATTCAAGGAGCAGTTCGCCGATGCTGCGGACCTTGAACAGAGCCGCCGCCTGGAGAGCGCGGAGGAAGCCCCCGCCTTGCAGAAGGAGGGCGCGGCCCCCGAGCATCCCGGCATGCGGATGGCCGGGGACCGGCTGACGGCCCCGGAAGCCGAAACCTTGTTCCGGGAGATTAGCGACCTGGAATCAGCTCAAGGTGTTCTGGCCCGGCTCAAGACCAAGTCTGAAGCTGGGACCCTCACGCCTCGTGACTGGATGGTTATCAACGCGCTGCGCAAGGAGCATCTGCGGACGCTGCGTAACAACCCCAACCTCAAGGACACCGATGAAAGCGTCACTCAAACCATCCAAAAAGTTGTCGATGAAGCCCAAGCCAGCCGTGGCGCGCAAGAGTTCGCCAACCGACTTGGGGTGGCTCCGGGACCTGTTCCGGGAGGCGGAGCGCAAGGTGAGCCAGCCCCAGGCGCCGGAGCCCGTGAACTCGCCTTAGCCGAAGGCCAGCCCCAGGCGGCGGAAGCCACCCGGGCTTACCACACCCGGATTGGTCAGCATGGAGAGTTTCCCCAGGAGACAGGGCCGCGGCCCGAGCCTCCCGCCGGAGGTGTGACGGCGGGCGAAGTGGCCCAGCGCGCCCAGGTCCAGAACCGCCAAAACCTGGACCAATGGCTCTACCAACGGCGCAAGCTGAGTCCCAGCGCCTACACCGGCACCGACGTGCCGGGAGCGCCGGAAGGTCCGCTGGCGTTCCGCCGTCCGCGCCCGGTGCGCTTTACCGCGGACGTTCTGCGCTACTATGCCGAGTGGATGATGCCCCGGCTCCTGCGTATGTCGCAGGGCAGCAACACTCAAGGCTTCTTCACCCGGCTTTATGCTCCACAGATTTACCGGGCCATCGACCGGGAGAAGCAATTGTATGGCGACCTGAGCCGATGGCTGGACCCGGCCAAGCGCGTTGCGGGCGCCGTCTGGGACCCAAATGGTCCGCTGCGCGGGCGGCTGCGCGAGGTGCGGGAGAACTTTCGGGCAGTCCGATGGGCCAACCAGCTTATCCCGGTGACCAACCGGACGGCTTACTCCAACTTCAATCGGGCGGTGGAGGGCCGCATTCAGCCTCCGACCTTCGCCCAACGGGCCGTGGCGCTCTGGCAGCAGGCCAACTTCCACATCGGCGAAATGCTGGAGCCGGTCGTCCCGGGCTTTCAGGCCAATGGCTCCATCCAGCGCAATCTGACGGCCTTCGGTTACGACATCATCCGGCAGGGGCGCGGGGACGTGTGGCGGGATTGGATTCGGGGCATGGCCCGGGCGACCGGGACCAATGAGGCCGACATTCGAACGTTCTTCCTGAGATGGAAGGAAGCGTTGGATAACGCCGCGGAGGACCCGGCCCGGGCAGAGCGGGTTTTGCAGGACTTTAACCGTAACTTTGCCAACGTCGTCACCCATGTTCGAATCGATGATTGGCTGGGCGGCCACTGGGAACCGGTGGTGCATTCCAACCCATACAACTACCTGGAAAGCGCCGCTCGCCGGGCGACCCACATCCGAGCATTCCGGGAAGAGTTCCCAGTCAACCCCGCCACGGGCCGCAATGCCACTTGGCAGCGCGCTTACGAAGCGATGCGAAGGGAATTGCCCGGCAACATCAAAGACCTGGACGCGCTCTCCAGAGCCATCAACGGGCACCCCACGGATTCTTACGCAGACTTCGCCAAAGGCGTTCTGGCGCCTGACACGGCGTTCGGGTCGACCTTCCGTAAATTGAACCAGACGGTGGGCAATCTTTGGGCCAAAAGCGTGCTCACCGGCCAGATTCCAACCCAGCTCCCCGAGACTTTGGCGGGGGCAACACCCCAGTTCCTTGGGGCGGAGAACTACCTCCGGGCCATGACCCAGGTGCGTCAGCTTTGGAGTCAGATGGAGCTGGATGGGCAGGTCAATCGGCTGATTTACGATATGTCGTATGACCCCAACAGTCCCATCCGCTCGGCGGCCAGGATTTTGGGCAACGTTGTGGCCAAGGGAACAGGTCAAAACTTCCTCAACGAATTGCAGGAAGGCTTGGCCGCGGCCACCGCCCGCATCGTCCGGGAACGCATTGACGCTGGAGCCATGACCCCATGGGAGTTTAATCGCACCCAGCAGACCTTCCGGGCCATGCAGTTCACCGGCGAGCAAGCCCGGCTGATGATGCGTCCATCCGCGGACCCTGCCGTGCAGGCCCAACGGGCTGAACTGCTCAACCGCTTCGAGCGCACGGCGGCCAACTGGCTCACCAGCGGCAACAAGTCCATCGCCGAAGGAAGCCGCCTGGGTGGCAACCGGCTCTTCAATTCGCTGTTCCGTTTTCAGAGCTACCCGATGATGAAGATGAACCAGCTTCGTCGGGTCTTTGGCCAGTGGTATGAGACGCTGCGCGACCAAGGCGCCACCGATGGCGAGCGGGCGGCGGCAGCCCGGTTGATTGGCCGGTTCTTTGTCGGCAACGGCCTGCAAGGGGCTGGCGCGGTTCTGGCCACGTCGTTGTTCTACAACTGGATTTTCGGGACTGAAATCGCCGCGCACGAAGCGGCGGATGAACCGGTGAAGTTCATGGTCGAATCGTCCATTTCCTCGTTGGGCGGCCCGCTGTATCTGGTTTGGCGCGGAGCGCGCATGCAGGGCCTACGCGGAGTTGGCGAGCAGGCGACCCGCACGATTTTCCCGTTCTCCATCGCCAACGCGCTCATCGATATGTTCGGGGGTTACGGGGCTTACAAGGACGAAAATTTGGATGACCGGTTGGCCACCTTTGTGGAGCAGCGCATCCCGGGCACGCGCATGATTCGCACCGGGCTTTCCATCATGGGCCTGGGACAGAAGAACGAAAAACTCCAGGTGGCTCTGCGCGGGTTCTATCGCTGGCGCGCTTCCGAGCTGGGCTGGACCAAAGAGGAAACCAATCGGCGCATCGATTTGGCTGGTGAGTTCCGGGTTCAGATGAAGCGGGCGACCCTCGCGCTCCAGAAGGGCGACCGGGAAGCGTATCGGGAAGCGTTGACGGCGGCCTCCGCCGCGCACCAAGCCGAGAAGCTGGCGGGCGGCAAAGTCAAAGGCATCGCCAACCGACGCATCGCCCGGTCCTTCCAGGCTCGAAAAGTTTTGGAAGATTTGGATGGGCGCAAGCTGTCACCGGCGGAAATGCAATCCTTGGAAGACCGCATCGGTGCGGAGGCGGTGCGCCGTCTGCGGCACTACGACATGATGTTGGACGCCGCTGCCGACGGCATCATGCTCCAGCCCTTGGAGTAGTTCATTTGGTTAGTTGATTTGGGATGGTAGTCCACAGCCAGTAAAGGGCCACGCCCATACTGAACACGCAGCTTGCCGTCAGGAGGGCACGCAAGGGATTCACCCAGCGCGGATGATTCACCTCAGCCATCGCCAACCAGCACCCGAAGAAAACGGCCATGAGAATACCAGTGGCGAAAAGTTTAATGACAAAGAGATTCAAGGCTTACAATGCCGCTGGTATTGCCTCCGTGATGCGCATCCGCGCTCCGTCCCAGACACAAGGAATTTTCAGGCCAGATGTCCCCCGAGTGTTTTTGTTGATTCTCAGCCACAACCGATTTGAGCTGTTTTGTTCACGCCACGCCCCAATGTGTAGAGCTGCCGAGTTCTCAAGTTGACCGGAATCCTTCCCGTCGTTCAGCCCCACCTCAGGACTGACATTGGCGCCCTTGGGCGGCCTGGGCACTTGGCTGGCCACCACCATCACCGTGCCGGTATTTTTGGCCAGACTCTTCACGTCGGACATGACTTGCGTCATTTGTTCATAACGGTCTTTGCCCTTGCCCTGAATTAACTGCGCGTAATCCAGCATCACCAAGAGCGGACGCTGACCCATCTTCAATTCGGCCTTGCTGATAATTTGCTCAATGCGATTGACGGTCAGCCCGCTCTGGGGACACACAAAAATCTTGTCCAGGTTGCCTCTCTCGCGCCATCCAGGGATGTATCCCCCTTGGTATTGGAAAGCAACGTCTTCCTGACTGATGCCGACTGACGAAGCCACGAACCGCTCGAAGGTGACTGAGTCGGCCAGCTCCATCTCAAAAAACAGGACCGGGGTTGGCGCGGCTTTCCAGGCCATGTTCTGAAGCAGCGCAGTCTTGCCCACCGCTGTCCCGGCAACGAAACAGATGACATCGCCGGGCACGCTGGGGCGAAGTTCCTTCCCGAAGGTGGGCAGCCAATCCTTAAAAGAATAAGAACGGGAGGAATCCAGGACCAACGAAGCCTTATAACGGTCTTCCATTTCGACCATCGACAAAATGGGCACGCTGGCCCCGGCCACCAGAACCGAAGCCCGCTCCAAGAGTTCGCCCATCGCCGTGGCGAAAGCGTCCTTGTTGCCGAACAGGGTCCGGTAATCGGACACGTCTTTCTGAGGCAGTGGGATGGTGACCACGCGGATGCGCTTGGCCTTGCCATCGAGTGAATCGGCCACAGCCTTGATATGCTTGGCCCCCACTTCGTCGTTGTCGCCACAGATAACAACATCCCGACCCTCCAGCCATTGGGTGTAACCCTCTTTCCAGTTGCCGCCCCCGCCTACATTGGTGGTGGCGCTGAACCCAGCGGCCACCAGAGTTTCCACATCCTTCTCCCCTTCGGTGACCCAGATGGCGTCCTTGGACGCGAGAAGTTCCGGTAACCGGTAAAGAACACGTTCCACTCCCTCCATGCTGTTGGCCCAGCCGCCGGGGTTGACCTTCTGTTGCTTGAAAGTCTTCTTCTGGCCCTCGGGCTCAAAGCGCAAAACGCGGAAAGAAGGCTGGCCCAGAGCGTCCCGATAAATGTATTCGGCCTTGGGTTCCCCCACCGGCTTGCGCCACGTATCACCCCGGGTGGAAACTTTTGCCGCCAGCTCGGTGAGCACGTCTCCGGGGTCTTTGCCGTCCCGGAAGGCGATGTAATCGATGACGCTCCCGCCCTTCTGACAACCGAAGCAGAAAAAAACACCTCGGTCCAGGTTGACGGAGAAAGATTCCGTTTTCTCCTTGTGGAACATGCATAGGGCCATGCGGCGGGCCCCGGTGCCGACGAGCTTGACTCCATCGGCTTCCAGCACGTCCTGAAGTGGAAATGCCGCGACAATTTCCTTCCGGTCCATGGGCATTTATTTCTTGGGTCAATTGTTTGCAACTCGTCCTTCCAGGTATTGAGCCACGTAGTCCCGCACCGGTCCTTCCTCGGAAATCAACGTGGTGAGTTTGATGTAGGCTGAAACAAAATCCTCTTCGTAGCCTGCTGGGATTTGGGTTTGCTTCACGTCCTTGCCGATAAGCGGGAAGGCAGCGTCGTTCTTTGCCATTGCCGCTTTGATTCCGTTCTCGCTGGCGCCCATCCTCCTGAACGCCTCACACATCCCTTCGTGAATTGTCATGGCCAGTAGTCATTGATTTCTCTCCAGAGAGCCAACAGACCCATGAACAGTTGATGGTAATACTCCACTGGCTTCGGCCAATAAAACGCCTCCACTACAAACGGAGGCTTGGACGAAACGCAGATTGAAACGAGCGCATCCACTTGCCCTTCCATTGGACCCGGGAACCGATTGATTGCACCCCCGTAAGCTGCCAGTTGCAAGACCCATTCGGGATAATAATTAAATCTCCCGCCTTTGTTGGAAATATCTTGAGATTTTGTGTCCGTGATAGCCACGCGCCCGTCCTTCAACTGGCACAAGTGGTCCAGGCGCCCGCCGTAACCGTCGCCGAAGCAGACCATCTCGGTGCCGATGGTTTTGAGAACGTAGCGGTCATACCAATCGGCGTAAGCGGCCATCATCGGGTTCTGCTCACCGATGGGCACCATCTTCCCGGCGTGGAACATCTGCACGGCGTTGTGAAAGTCCCCGCCCTTGTCCCGGGCGGCTTTCCCGTGCTCTTCAGCGGATTTGGTGCAGGCGTCGTAATGGGCATCGTCGTCCCAGTGGGGCAGGCGCGGAGTGGTCACCGCGGCTTCCCACATCTGGCGCTTGAAATACTGGATGAGCCCTTCGCCTTTAATCATCGAAAGGACCGTGGTGGGCGATGGGAGCGGCAGCGGGTTACGCTTGCGCGCAGCGCGCAGGCCCTCGATGCATTCTCCACTGGCGGCGTAAAAGTGTGAGGCCATTACATTTTGCTGATGATGTTTTTCAGCTCGTCGATGGTTGCGTTCAAGTCGTCCCGTGCCGATTTAACTCTAACACTCCGGTCGGGTGTTGCCTTCTTGGAATGTTGCTTGCACTCATGCTCAAATCGGAGCACGTCAACGCGGAGCCGCCGGTAAGCGTAAGTGAGCTGAGTGAACAGTTGCGAGTAATCGGGCATCAGGCGCGTTCCTCTTTGACGGCTCGGGCGAAGTCTTCCAGCTCTTCGGCAACCAAATCCATCCGTTTCAAATCGTTCTCAGTCGGTTCCGCGCCGGGCTCCAGGAAACCTGTAATCGTGTGGAACAGTCCATGGGCCCCAGCGAAGAAGGCTCGCCTGCATTCCTTGCGTTGAACCGCACTGATGTTGGGCGGATACACCGCTTTGGCGTAGCTCTCCCAGGCTTTTTCGACGTAGTTCATTCAAAATTGAATCGACGTTCCACGGTGGGCTCCGTGAGTGGTTTCTTCTTTCGTCGACTGGCTTTCCCCATCTTCAGGCCCATGGCGAAAGCCTGCTCTGGTGTGGGTGGGCCTTTCTTGGCGATGGCGCCAAAGAGTGGGTGCTCGCATTTGTAAAGCCGCTCCACCCGTTCCCGCACTTCGTTGGAGAAATAACCGGCATAGTATCCGAGATTGGACCGCTGGATGTTTTCGCATTTTTCCCGAGTGGGAGATTCCCCGCGTTCTTTGCGCAGGCGCATGCACTCGTCGGTCAGGAGCTTAAACACTTCGTCCGCGGCCTTCTGGGTCGTGACGTTGATGGCGTCGTGGTAGGTCATGTGTCATCACTACTGCCAAGGCGTGAATCCCGGAAGGTTTTGGTGTCTGAATCAAAAAGCGGTTCCATTGCTTTGTGCATGGCATCCTCTGTCTCACCGGTGAAAATCACAATTTCCCAACCTTCCGGGATACCTTCTCCGTGAGTCGGGCGTGAGACACGAATGGGCTGGCCAGCTTGCAGCCGTTCCATATTTTTTTTGGAAAGCCCAAGGATTAACAATTCGCTGTTGGGCTTATCCAGGGTTCCGCGTGCGATAATCATTTGGCCTCTTCCTCTTTGGGTGGTGGGTCAATCTTCACCTCCACCACGCCGGGATTTTTGGGGTCACCGGACACGGTGCCGTCTTTGAGTGGGAGAAATTTGGAGATGACGCGCACGCCGTTTTTGTCCCCGCCCAGCGCGTAAATGGCTCCGGCCATTTCGCCATCAATCCAGATTTCAAAAACAGGCGCACCACTGACAGAGTGGCGACCAGCGATAAGTTCAGTCATTGTGATTCCTTCTTCTGAAACGGTTTGCCGGGCACCTTGGCGGGCGGCGGCGTTGGTTTAACACGCGGGTTCAACTCAATCTCGGCAGCCCATTCGCCTTTCCAGATGGACTTGCCGTAATCGTAATGCTTCCAGGGCACCCCAAGCATCCAGCCATCGCCGCGAATGAGGACCACGTCAGCTTCCGTGTTGAACTCGGTCTTGGCGCGGAAGGCCGAAACAGCCGTCCCGCGATTATCCACCAGCACCCGGTCCGGGCCGTGCAATGCCAGTCTCTTTTTTGCTCCGTCGATTAGAGGGCTCATGTCGTTTAGTTTGCAATGTAACCGCAGTTTCATCATCGAAATGCAGGGTGTAGGCGATGCCGCTGCCTGAGAGCCACTGGTGACAGAATCCGCAGTAACGCTCCAGTGCGTCGTTTGGATTGTGGCTCTTGCGCTCGCACTGATGGCAGGTGATAGCGATGGGGTTTATACAGTTGGCTTCCTTTCCTCTTCAGCGCCGTTGTCGTCTTCGACCATCTCAAAGATTTCGTAACAGCCAGTGCCGTTGCGAATGTAAGTAGTGCGACCTTGGGCCTTAAACGCTTCGGAGAGCGCCCGGGCGGCATCCACGAAGTCGTTCATCGGCATGGGCACCGGGATGGTGCAAAGGATTTTGGTTTTTTTCTTTGGCATAGGCTTACTTGCTGATGTATTTGGAGTTGCTGATGCCCCACTGCTCTTTCCAGTCCCAGTCGTCCTGGGCATACTGGGCGAAGGTGCGCGCATCCAGTTCCACGATTTGGTCGACCGACATTTCCAGCATCAGAATGAGCCGGTCGTAATCGCTGGTGTGGTCCTCGGGCGGGTTCTCCATGAACCGGACGATGTGGCCTTTGTTCTCACGCAGGCCGCGCAGGTTCAATTCGAGGACTTCGATGCACTCCTGCCGGTAACCGGAGAAGGCTTTCTCAAAAGCGGTGAAGTGGCCCGCTCTATTTTTTTTGACGAGTTCCAGCAGTTTGTCTTTGTCCAGTTTGACTGTTCTCATGGGTTGGTTGGGTTGTTTGATTTTGGTGCTCTGGCCTGGAGTTGAACCAAGCGAAGCGACTGTTACTTTGGCGCCCTATTGCCGGGGGGATTTCACCTCAGCACTTTTCCCCCACCAGGGCGAGTTGTGTTTGGGTTCCGGGAGCGACCTGTCTCTCCCCCTATCGTCAGCGCGCCGTTTCGTCATCGCTCAGAGCATTAAAATGGGACATCGTCTTCGCCCGGAGGCGGAGGCGCCTGAGGCGGTGGTTGCTGTCTCGGTGGAGTCGGCTGGCCCTTGTTCTGGGCGCCTTCGTTCTCCTTTTTGGCCAGCTCGCAGGCAGCTCCGAAAGCGATTTCCTCTTTGCTGGCCGGGTAGTGCTTCCCGTTGGCCGCGGTGTAACCGGTCCGAGACTTCTCTTCAGTGCAATTCATTATCAGCCCGAACCACCGTTTGGAATCTGTCCGGCCAATCTGCCCAAGCGTCTCGGGCTTGTAATCCTTCTTCTTGGTTCCCCGTGGTGGGATGGGGCAAATCGCGTAGTTGAACGGATGGGCCTCCCAGTAATTGCCCTGGGCGTCCCACTGCCAACCGCACTTCTCACACCACATCGTTGCCGCATACTTCTCCGACTCCTTGGTGGCGCTGCTCCGGCAGTTGGGGCAGTTGAACGGGGTCTGAGCAGGAGCGGCAGGCGCCGGGGACGCCGCCGGGGATGGCGCCGCAGCCTGGGGAGCCGTTGGCGCCGCGGGAGCGGAGGGTGTGTCCTTCGGCGCCGCCGCTGTAATGGAACGATACGCTGCTTGAGCCAGTTCGATTTCCTCCGGGGGCATCGCCTGCATCATGGCGCTCACGGCAATCTCATGGGCCTTGAACGCCTTGGCCGCACGGTCCCGGTTTTCTTCTGGGGACGCCTTGGGGTCCAGGTTGAAGACGTTGACGGAGGTAGCCGACCCTTTGGCGACCAGAGTCTCGATGGTTTCGGTGGGCAGAATCCAGCAAGACTCTGCCGCATACTTCCACCAAGCCCAGGAGGCTTGGGCGACCTTCACCAGTCGGGCGAAGCAATACCCTTCGAACCGCTTCACGTCCCAAGGCGCCTCGGGCTTTGGTGGAGTGACGGGCGCCTGCGTGGTGCGCGGAGGCGCGTTGCGGAGGGCGGCTTGTTCGGCAGCGGCCTTGTCCTCCAGGTCTTGGGTGAAAAGTTCCGAGAGCCCGGCCATGCGCAGGGTGGCGTCAATGTGCGCGGACTTCTCCGCCATCTTGAGAGCCTTGTTCAAATCTCCTTCGTCCTCCGACACGCTGCGGGCTCCGACCCCGTGGGCCACGATGGAACCGTTGGAGGCAATCAACTCACAGCGCAAAATGATGGATTCAATCTTCACCCCGCCCAGCGCGGCCTTCTCGTAATCGGGCAGCGTGGGGAACGTCGGGGTCACGTTGAGCATGCCGCAAATTTTCTCGGCACCGGGCTTGCGCAAGGAAGGCTTGGAGGGTCCGCGCTTGGTGGCGACGGAACCGAAGTCCACGCCGTCCACCAACGCATCCCGAATCCAATCCAGCAACACTTTGCGGTTGGCCTTCCGCCGGTCCAGGGCCGCAGCAAAAGCCGCCGGGTCCATGTCGATGGGAGAAGACACTTCCATCTTGGGACGGATTGCGGGCAGGTTTGGGTTGTTGTCCTCGGGTTCACCTGGGGCCATGACGGTTACTTCACTCATTGGTTTTTTCCTCCGGTCCGGCCACGCATGCCACGAGCCGGGTTAGCTGCAATTGATTATCGGCGAGTCGTTGGAAGCTTTCTTGGTTGGTCTTGATGATGTTGAGTTGGTGTTCCCGCATCGTCTCCATCATTTTGCGGACCATGACCATGTCGGCCTCGTGCTGGGCGCGCATGTAGACCATCGTGCGCACCAGCCCGAAGAACACCCAGAACAGGCCAATTACCGAGCCAGTCAGAAAGCACAGAGAGACGTAAATCCAGGTCATTCGAGAGCCTTGTTGAAGAGTTCAATCAATTCACTGCTCCAGGCCCGGCGTCCGTGTTCCAGGTCACACAGGTAGGCTGCGCTGATGCCCATTTTGCGGGCTGTATCGTTGAGCCCCTTGCGAGCCTTCTTGCGCTTGTTACGCATGGCCTCGGGCTTGGGGATGACTCCGTCACCCCCGCACCTGGGGCACAAATCGTAATTGCTCATCGTTCTCAAATCGAGTCGGTAAACCGCTTCGTATGTTTGATAATCGCCATCAGCCCACTTCGTCCACTGTTGCACCCGTTCGTGCCGCACCCTGATAAAAGTCTTCATTCGCAGTATTGTGTATTTTGGGTTGTATCGTCAATGAGAAATTATCGAAACTTGCAGTTTTGTTGTCCCCACCTTATTCACCGGGCGTGAAACTGTTATCTGCCTTCGCCTCGGTCCTTCTTGCCCTTACCGGTCATTGCGCCAGCTTGCAGTGGGACCCATCGCCATCCTCCACCAACGCCCCGGCTCCAGCCTTTTACCGGATTTACTCAGCCTTCGCGGCTGCCCCCAGTAATGCGGTCTGGACAGCTTACGGGGAAACCACCTCCACCAATCTTTTCATCACCAACAACGTTTACCGCATGTTCACCGTGCGGGGAGTCAGTGGCGCTGGCACTGAAAGCGACAACTCCAACGTGGTCACCAACCATTTTGCTCCGCCAAATCCGCCGGGCAAAGCCATCATCACCGGGGCCATCGAAGGGGCCAACCAACTGGGAGGGCCTTGGACGGTGCTCGCGACGAACCAAATTGAGGTTCCCATCGAGAGCACCAACCAATTCTTCCGCCAATCCATGCGCATCGCCATCCGTTAAGCAGCAGCGGCCTTGCCCTTCTCCTTCAGATGCCGAATGAGTTTTGCGCGCAAAATGTTGTCCAGATACTCGCCCGCAGCTTGCTCGGCATACTTGGCAATGGGGGAACTGCCGTCTCGCCAGTCCATGCGCTTGATGCCCGCCGCGGCCAGCCGGTAAGTCACCTGACAAGGGGTGAAGCCGGTGGCGATGCAGATTGAGCGCGTGGTTCGGCCCAGGCTCCCCAGGCGGGCCACCAACATTTGCGTGGGGTCTTCCCACCGGACCTTGATGGGCTTGGTGGGTTTGCGTGTTCTCATGCGTCACCTCGCAACTCTTGCTCCGTGCGCAGCCCTTCCTGCGCTCCATGAAGAGGGCAACCACACGCCGGACAATTGTTGAACTTGAAGCGAGGTTCTTGGGCGGGGACCGGGTCAGTGCTGGCCGGGACCGTCTTGGCCCACTTCCTGTAAGTCTTCTTGTAGACCTTCAGCGCGTGCAGTCCTTTTCCTTTGCTGGCGCGCACGATGGTTCGGCGTGGTTTCTTATCCTTCTTGCCCGGAGGGCGACCGCGTTTCTTGGGTTCATCGATGACCACTGACTCAGATGCGGCAGGAACCTTTCCCCAGGGTTTAGTGTAATCGACGCGCCCGTTGCGAATGTTGGTGATGGCATTTTGGATGGCCTTTTTGCCACGCAAGCCAACGATGTTTTCGTAAACAGGGTTGCCGTCAAAACGCTGGTATAGCTCATCGCCTTTTAGGCCGCTGTTGTGCATCTTGAGCAGTAAGTCTCTTTCCTGTTCGTCGAACGGTTTGAACTTCATTTTGGGTTGGTTGTTTTTGCTGACACGATTTGCACAGTAGTTGTGTCCCACTCCAGGTCAGCGATTGGAGATGGAAAGTGTTGCCACAGCCTTCGCAGTGGTCTTGTGTCTCGTCGGGGGAAATTCCGATAAGGGGAATCTCCATCCCATCGACTTTGACGTGGGCGTGCTTCACGCAGCGGCGTTGACCCAGGTCGGTTCAATCCAGATGGCTTTCACCTCGGCGAGTCCCGCCCCGTAACGTTGCTGTCGCCAGTGGCCGCAGCGCAGATGCACCACCGGGCTGGCGTGGTGCCCACCTTGGGGCGGTGCCTTGGGTCTTCGATAATTTTCTCCCACCCATTTGGGGCGGAAGAGCGCGGGCCGAATTACCTGTTTGGTTGGTCCTTTGCCTTTGCTGATTCCAGGCATCGTCATTTCCCCACCGGTCTGCATGCCGGACTGCTCCATGCCCAGCACCAAGAGCAACTGCATGGCGAGGTAGGAGAGCCGGGTAATTTGGAGCAAGTCATCGGGCTCTTGCCGGGCCTGAGTGTCGTAGACCATTTGCTTTTCGGGCTCCAACTCTTCCAGGGTCGTTTCGCTGTCGAAGGGGACCCGGTGCGAGTAACCACCATCGGGATTTCCGTTCAACCAGTAGGAGTCAGCCTTCATGTGGAACATGGAATCCCGGTTGGTCTGCCGTCGGGCGATGAAAATCTCATGGCGCTTGGCCAGTCCAGGAACCTTGGGCAAGAAAACCGCTTCACCGATGGCAGCGCGAGCCACCGCTAAAGACGTGATGTTGCGGTTGAAAACCTTGCGGGATGCCTCAATCGGCAACATGAACAGCAGAGCTGGCGCGGGCCACTTGATGTCAACGAAACGGAAGTTGCTCGGTGGCTCGGTATCCAGTAACGCCTCGAACAGCTCAGCTCCGACAAACCACGTGGGCACGCGGTTTGTGGACAGGAGCGCATCGATGACGGCTTCCGCTGCAATGTTGTGAGTGTGCTTGATGAAGCCCAGGGTGATGTCACGAGCGGTGAGAGCCGCTGTCAGCGCGTAGACCTTCGGAGAATACCAACCCTTGGGCTCGGCGTAGCGCCGGGGATAGAAGTGGTCGAACAGGAGCGGCTTGCTGTCGACGAGTTTCCTGAACTCATCGGAACGGATACCCATGTCTCGTAGGAAAGACAGGTCGAATTTCATAACTCATTCCTCGCACTTGGCCACGATGGCTTCGGCCAGTTCTTGTTTTTGGTTCTCGGTGAAGCTGCCGTATTTCTGCTCGGAGATGGTTCCCCAGTCGTGCAGTTGCTCGATGACAAGGTCCACCAGTTCTTTGGCCAGATGTTCGTTCATGGTGATTTGCATAGGGTTTAATCGAAGTTGAATTTTCGGTCAGGTTTCCGCAGGCGTAGCTCAGGGTTTTTCTGTCGGTTAGCGTTCTCGATGGCGACGATGGCACTTGGCGCGGCGACGAACTCAATGATGCCGCAGCAGTCCTCGTCCAGCGTGATGCTTTGCACGTGCCCAAACCAACGCAGCCGTTGGCGGCCATCACGCAAATCGGCGGCCACCTCCACCGGTTGATAAAGGCGGCCCTCCATCACGGCGGCCACGAAGGACCCGCGGCCCTTCTCCCAGAACTCTCGGGACAATCCGCCCGGGGAATCCTTGTCCAGCGCGATGGTGGCAATCCAAATCTTGCGCTCGTTCTTGGTGTAATACATCCGCACGTCGCCCAGGTTGGGAGGCAACATCCAGGGCCAGTCCATTCCCTCGATGATGTAGCCGGTGACGATGCGCGGGCTCCAGATACCGATGACAGGTTTTAGCTCGATGGTGGCTCCCTCAGCTTTCTCGCTGGCCACAGACTTCTCCAGTTCCCGTTCTTGCTTGGCGAGGAAACGGGCTTGCCGTCGGCGACGTTCCTCCTCCACCTCGCGGGCTTGTTCGTAAGCTTTCTGTTGCTCCTGGTCACGCTGGGCCTGTTCCAGTTTACGGATGGATTCTTCGAAGGCTTGCGGACTGAACCCAAGCCGTTGGGCAGCGTCTCGGGCCTCGTTAATCTCCCGCTGCATGTTGTCGATGCCCTGCCCCTGCTTGGGCAGGAGCATCCAGGGAGATTGCACCTCGGTGATTTTGTATTTGGTCCTCTTGCGTCCGCGCTCTTCCATAAGCTCTTGCTCCACTCGTTGCAGACGGGCGCCTGCATTGTAGGACTTGATGCGCTCGGGGTGTGGCGCGGAACGGGTCCGGCCTTGGGACATGGTCCGGCACATGACACCGGCGCTCATCTTGCACACCGGGCAATCCACCTTCTGTTCCACCAAAGTCAGCCCGCGCACAAAGTTCAAGTCGTATTCCTGCTCGGGATAAATCAAAGCCAGAGAGCTTCGGCGTTTCTTCACTTCGCTCTCCCAGGCATCGCGCCGGTCCGGGTGCGCGCCATTGCGCAGGGTGCTACCCGGACCCAGCATCCGGCAGGCTTCCCCGGGACTCATCCCGCAAACCATGCAAGAAATGGACTGCTCGCACTCTTCGAGCGGGCGCTTTGCTGGACCGCGCATCAGTTCGTTGACCTGTTCTTTGGCGCGGCGTCGTCCTTCGGTGCCCATGGCGTCTTGCGTGGATTGGTTGGTCTGACAATCGGGACACAGTTCCCAGGTGATGCCGTAGCGGAAGATGGGCTTGGCGCGGCCTTTTTCGCCGCACCACGCACAGTCACCAGTTGCATTGGAAAGCTGAGCCATTTTCTTTTCGGTTTCGATATTGGCGCGGATGCGCACGGCCTCAACGCGCCGGGCTTCGTGGATTACGTCGGCCAGATTCACTCCGCTGTATGGGTCGGCACATTGCTGGCCCACCTTTGACCGACACGTGGGGCAGGCAGTTAAGTCGCAGACTTCTTGGGTTGTCATGGGAAAAAAGCCGGACGATTCCTGAAGGGACGGCGTAGTTAGGACCGCTGCTCCGGTGTAGAACGGAGCAAAGGAACCGTCCGGCAAAAGTGTTTAATTATTCTCGCCACCACGTTGGGATACGCCAAGGGTTAAAAAGCCCGGGCCTTCTTTCTCGGACATGAATTGCACGAATCCCAGCATGTGCTTTTTGCCTGCTTCCCCGGTGTAGGCGGGAAGGCGCAAGATGCATTTGGCGGAGAAGACTTCCCCATCCCCATCAAAGGGCTTGGCCATGCAAAAGAGGAAGATGTGCTCATCATCCTCGTAAGGGTAATAACGGAACTCGCCCGGTTGCAGTTCAACCAGCAGTCCCTTCTCCAAGAGGGTCCGATTGACGATGTCTGTATCGTCGCAAATCTCCATCAGCTTGCGTATCCAACGCTCTTGGTCGTTGGAAAGAGTGATGTCCATTGCGGCGAGATGCCGAACATTGATTTCGCTCATAACTACTAGCCTTTCTCTTTGCCCGCGTCTCGTAAGTGAGACAGCGGAAAGGACGGCAGTCAATCCATTTTCTGCCGTCGTGTTCCGATGTCAGACAGTCACCCGGTCTTCCCCGGGCAACCCGATTTCAGTCTTGGTCCAAAGCAGGAAAGTTGACCCGCTGTTACGCAGGGCCACGTTGAGCCACGCTCTGTCTTTGAGCAGTGGCTCGTCCTTCTCAGGCACCCAGACATCAGCCCGGGTTTCTCGAACGATGGTTACCCATCGACCTTTTGGTGCGCTCATATCATTCACAGGTTGATTCTCCTTTCCGGCCCCGGTGTCCGCTTGGGCACGTTGGGCTTGTTGCAAGGCGTGACGTGATACCACTCCTTTTCGCCGACGTGCAGCTTGAGCGGAACTTCGTAGAAGGCTGCCAGCCACGTAGCAACCCCAATCCCGAAGGTAACTGACCCGTAAGCATCGGCCCATTTATTGCGTGCGCGCTCATAACGCTCCCGGCGCACGCGGAGAGAGAACCGGAAGGTTTTCCAGTCCAGTGCCCCGCCAATTTCATCGGGCGGAATGAGCAGCAACGGCCCGTCGTCGGTATTGTCAGGAGTGATGCCGGAATGGTCGGCCAGATACAGCGCCCAGTCGGCATCGTTGCGCTTGCGGAAAATGCGTTGGTCATTGTTGCTTGGCCGCAGCAATTCCCACCGCTCCGTTCCCGTCGCGTAAGGGTCAATCTGAGGCGGGTAACCCTTCCAAGCGTTCATACGTTGATTCTCCTTTCCGGTCGGCCTCGTTTCGCCTTGGGCGCTGCCGCCGCCTTCTCGGTTGCGTCGGCTTCAACGGTCAAGTCTTTGGCCTGCGCTCGCAGAAGCCGCACCCGTTGCAGCCGCAGCTTTTCCAGCTTGTTGCTTGCGCGCTTCAACCGGATTAACCAGCGCGTTTGCGTCCGCTCGTTTTCGAGCAACTTGTCTTCGTAGGTTTGCATGCTACTTCCCTTTCGTATTTGATGCGGGGCAGTGTTCTCAGTTGTGTAGGTGACGCTGCCCCTTCGTCCACCCAGCCAATGCCCACCCAGTTTTGCACGTGCCCTCGCCAATCAAGGACACGGGAGATTTTCTTTTCCCCTCCTGCCACCATGGCCAGGATGCTCAACCGGGCAATCGGAATTTCCTCTTTCATGGGTCAATCGAAGTTGAACCGTCGTTGCGGTTTGCCCGGCGTGCGCTCGTCGGCTCCTTCCGCTGTCGCCAGGATGACGCCAACAACTCCGTGCGTCTTGGCCATTTGGTCACCGCACCCCGACAGGACAGCGCGAGTGTGTTTGCACTCACGGCCCCCATTGCGCGTGCGCTTGGTCCAGCCCGGGCAATTGCAGGAAACCGTTCCGTCATTGTAACGAATCGTTTCGTAGCTGCCACTGCCCGATGAACTCTCGAACCAGTAAACGTGAACCGCTGCTTTCATACGGCAAACCCTCCATCTTCAGACGCCTTGCTTGGCGCGGCCTCCGTCGTTTCACTTGCAGGAACCTTGCTTGGCGCGGCCTCCGGTTGCGCGCACGTGGGCGGGTCTGCGTGAAAGACGCCCGCCGCGGCTGCGGCTGCGTGCGTGATGGTCTGCATCATCATCGTAACGAGCAGAATTTCCTGAGGCGAACAACGGGCGATAGCGTTCAGCGCCTCGCCCACCCGGTCGATTTTTTTGTCATCTGTCATACGTTTCCCTTTCTTCTTTGTGCCGTTGCCACGATTGACAACAGAGAAGGCCAGCCCGCGTGATGCTGGCTGGCCGTGCTCTACTGTCGAAAGGGAGGAACGCCGTCCGTTCCCACCCTTTGAATTTTGTCCTGCTTATTCCTCTTCAAAGTTGAAGAGCCGCTCCGGTCGTTCCGCGATGGCTTGCGCCACCTCGGCCTTCAGTCCATCGAAGGCAATCTTGGTCTGTTCCCTCAGCCCCTCGAAGTCGCGCATCCGTTGCGCCTTGTCTTCGTTGTTCTCCCCGCCCACCTTCGACATGATGGCCTCGGCCTTTTGCACAAGGTCAGCCAATGCCGAATCGTTGAACGTATTCCTGTTGGCAAACGACTGGACAAACGTTGTCAGGTCATTGAAGAGCGTGTTGCGAAACACCCTCGGCTTGCCGTCGCCATTGATGGAAAGCTTCATCTCAATTTCTTCGACGAAGTCCTTGAAGCTTGCCCAGAGCGCGCCGGTTATCGCCTTCTCCGCCCGGGTATAGGACGCCCGCAGCTTGGCCTCTTCTTCCGCCCGCGTGGCCGGGTCCAAACCGTCCGGGACATCGAATTGCACAAGCCGATACTCTAACCCAAACAATTCGCTCATCCGCGTTGCGCTCGGGTAATCCTTGGCCGCGAACTGGGCCCCAATGGTGCCCGCCATCCGCTCGATGGCCGGAGCGTAATCCTGCTCGATGAATCGCTTCACCAAGTCGGCCAGCACGCCGCTCGCCCGGTTGACTTCGGCCTTCACAGCCTCCGCCGCTTCCCGCTTGACCACATACCACCCTTCGTCGATGAACGACGGATTGCAGTAGCGCGCCAGCATTTCCTTGCGCAAGGAGCTTTGATACTCCGTGATGTCCCCGTAAAGTTTGGACTGAATCAGTTGCTTGCTCCCCTTCAAAACCTTGCGAGCCTCAGCAATCTTTTTCTGCCATTCCTCATCGGTGAACATACCCGGGGGACGCGGACCGATTTGCGCTTCCACTGCCGCATCGGTCAGTTCCATTTTTCGGACGTTGCCCCATTGCCGGGATTTGAACCGGAACAGGAACGCATTTTTTAGCAATGCGCAGTCAATCATACTTTTCCCTTTCTTTTGTTTTCCGCTGCCACCATGACAGCAGAGAGAGAGGCACCGAACTCTCGATGCCCCTTTGCTCTAGTGTTGATGGTGTGTGTGCTTGTGCGTGTGAGAGTGCATCTTTTTGCCGTGCCGATGCTTTGTCTCCACCGTTCCGCCCATGGCCTTGAACATTTCCCGCAGCATGGTTTCTGCGTTGCCGTGGTTGGCTGTGCTCACCGGGTCGATGGATATCTTCAGCGTCCCATCGGCCAGGATTTCCACTTCCATTTTGTCGGCTGGCATTTAGAACCTCGCTTTCTGAATTAGGAGTTTACCGTTCTCTTGTTCCTTGACGCTCCATCCAAACCGCTTGGCTTGGTTGAGCACGTTCTGCTTTGCCATCTCTCGTTTGATGGCAGGCACGTCCACCCGGGACCGTCCCACCACGTTCAATTCGCCGCTGACTTTGTCGAACGTGTATTGAAAGCCGGGATACAACGCTTTCATCGCGCTTTCCAGCAACTTCGGGTCGGCTTTGCCAAGGTCAACCGTTGCCGTGTTGATGGTATCGCAGGGCATTATTTTTTCCTCCGTCGGACCGTGAATCCGATAACCGTAATCACCGCCCACAATGCCAACAACGCAACCACGTCGGAAGCGTGCAAGTGGGGAACCAATGTGCCGTGTGCTAACAGCATACTTTGCCTTTCTTTTTTCTGTCTCGTTAGTGAGAACAGAGAGACGGGCATCCGTTTCCAGATGCCCGCTTGCTCTGTCATCAGTCGGCGACTACGCGCCGGAAACCCGCGTCGCTGGCCTTCTTCGGCTTTGTGTAAAACCCAGCCTCCGATGCTGAGATGAATTTCCCATCGGCCATATCTTGCAACGCCTTGATGGTATCGGGAGCCGATTTGATAACCGGCGTGACGAACTCGCTCGCCTTGACCAGTGAGAACCCGGTCCGAAACGCCGTGTCGCAACACGCTCGAATCTCCGCGCCCGTCCACCCCTCGTCCTCGGGCAATGCCTCATCGGTAATCGCGTATCGTTTGCGCCAGATGTCCCAGATGATTTGCCGCTCCTTGGCCGATGGTAAGTCGACAAAGAACGTGCCCAACGTGAAACGCCTTCTCAGTTCCGGCGGAAGAGCCTGGATTTGATTGCACGTTGCGATGAACAGCCCTTTGCCTTGGCTCACGGCTTTGAACGTTTGCATCGCCGCTCTGACCTTGGCCTCCGACTCGCCGACGATGCCGCCTTTCATGGCCCCGAAGTCTATCGACAAGACTTCCGCATTGGCCACGCCGCCCGACGCCTTGGCAATCGCTGACTTGCCCGTGCCCGCCGGGCCCAACAGGATAATGCCCGGTATCTCTTGGTCTTGCATTTCCTTGAGCACCGTTCCCAATTGGTCGGCCCCGACGCCCGACAAGTCGCCTTTCGCGTTGAGCGAACCCTTCTCAATTTCATCGATGAACCCGATGCATCGGACCGGTGTGCGTCCGCTCGTGAGAATGGATGACAGGAACCCTTTCAGGTTCGACAACCCGCCCAACGAATCGAACGACTCTTTGCCGCGCCAGACGGACAAACCCGGCGTCTGTTCAACCAGTCTCCGCTTGCGTTCCCAGAGGCTATCGTGGTCGACGCCAGCCTTCGTAATCGATAACGCCATGGCTTGCTCTGCCGCGAAAGCAGACAAACCCAGCATGGTATCGATTGCGCGCTCCTTGCCGTAGTTGTCCGGCACCTTTGGCCACACCGCGGAATTGACCGCAGACTCCATCACCCGGTCGACGATGAATCCCATCGCCGTTTGGTCTGGCAAATCCTCCGTTGTGATGACTACGTCTTGAACGATTTCCGATGGCAGCCGAATGCTCGGCCCCAACAGGATAGCCGTCCCGGTTACTGCTTTCCACGTGTCGCGCAACAACCACAACCCTTGACTCACGCCGTCCCGGTCAAAGAACCGGTGAATGTTGTGGAAAAACGCAACCATTCCCTTCACCGGATTCTCAGCCAATTGCTTGAGAATGTCCGGTAAACCCATGGTCTGCGGGTCATACCAGCCGATAGACCGTTCCCCGGGCTTGTTCAGCCCGCGCAGCCCTCGGCAAATGTCCCACTCAATAACCGGCAACGTGTCAGCCTTCCCATTCAACGCATCCAGGCAAGCCTTGATGGTTGAAGCCGGGTCCGCTGTCTCGATGCCAAGTAGAGGCACGCTTGCACGTCGGCAAGCCTTCATTATGTGCTCTGCCATAACTATTTCCCTTTCGTTTATCTGCCCTCGGAATTGAGAACAGAGAAGGCTTTCCCAGATGCTATCTGAGAAAGCCATGCTCTGTCATCCACCCGTTGAATTTTGTCCTGCTTACAGGTCCGGTGTCCTGCTATCGGCCTTTGTCCACGGCAGCCTTGTCTGGCTCGCGAAGTATTGGCTCATTTCCGCCAGCAACTCTTCCACCGAGGCAAAGAGATACGTCCCTTCGTTCCTTGTGATTTGCTCTTTGCTGCCCATCCCGTCATTCAACATAATTGTGTAGGTGATAACGGGTTTGGCTGGCTCCTTGCGCCATGCCGGAACGCTCACGTCGATTGCTTGGATTTCACCAATGCCCGGCCCACCGTTGTGCAACAGATAGACCGTTTGGCCGATGTTCAGCTTGGTTAAGACGTTCATCGGGCATCCCTCGCAATGCGGACCACGGTGTAAACGTGTCCTCGTTCATCGGAACGCACCAAGCGGCCAACCGTTTCTTCCATGACCTTGCCCGCCTTGGTCATCACCTTCGCCTTGGCCCCGTCAACGAGCACAGTCGGCACGCAGACGCACCAATCTCCGCCCACCTTGGTCCAATGGCCCACGCCTTCGGGACGCGCCATTTCGGCAACCGGCGTGTTGACGACTTGCCTTGCCTCATCGGCCTTCTCCGCCGGGACCAACCAGCATTGCCCGTCCTTGTCCCACTTGCCGCCCAATGCCGCCAGCTTTGCCCGCACCGGGAATGTCCGGCCCGTGATTGCTACCATACCGTTTTGCATACTCTTTCCCTTTCAATTGAACCGTTCTGGGCTCTTCAGTCATGGAACACACCATGAGACGGGCATCCGTTGCCCGTTTCGCCCTACTCGTCTGAGATGTCGCCCACCGTCGCCATCAGCCCCAACGCATGCCGGATGCCCGGCACGTCGCCCCGTTGCTCGGGCAACAACGTCAACGCCGTCCGAACGTCCCGCGCCAACGCGCACGCCACTTCGCGCAGCTTGTGACTATCCAGCCTTTCCCAATCAAATTGCTCGGGGAAGTCTGGCCGATATGTCCGATGGCAGTAAGCCTTCACGCTGCCGCCTCCGTTTCCACCCGTTCAACCGGGCTCTTGCAATACGTGTCAGCCCACGTTCTGAACTTCGCTCGCTCTGCCGCCTTCGCCTCCGCTTCAACCCTTGCCGCCGCAAGCTGGGCCTCCGCCTTCGCCGCAGCTTTCTCCACCCGTTTCACTGCCGCTTGTCCCGCCCGCTCAGCCTTCGCTTCCCTTCGCTCGCTGGCCTTCATTGCCTCCGTTTCCTGCCATGCTTCCACAAGCCGCTTATTCGCCGCTTCAATCTTGTCCGCTTCAAACGGCAGGAACCCTTCAACACTGCTCAACTTCGGATAACGCATAACTACCTTTCAATGATTCGATTGCACGGAATTGCGCAACCGTCTACACCTTGGCAATTATGTCCTGCTTGTCTGCGAAAGCCTCCCCAGTTATCCTCCGTTCTGCGATGTCATCCCCTGCCCCCATTCCTGCCCCAAAAGGTAAGCCCAAACGGTCCAACGCTTACATGCAAGCCCTTGCCATCCAAGACCGTTTGCTGGCCGATATCCTCAACCCAGCTGTAAGAGCCGCCGATAGGGCTCAATCAGCGCGAGCTTGGGAATGCATCGAAGACCGCAAGCGGATTCTGCGTGGTCGCCCACTGCCGGGACAACTCAGGCCCGACCAACAGCCCAAAGCCATGCGCACCCGTATGGCATTTAAGTCCACCGATGTCATCGATTTGAGCACAGACCGTAAGGAATCTCTTTCCCTGCCCTCGACCGTCCCCACACCCGACCCCC
>Ga0207708_10000136_pt1 | contig 57790 bp, 53 predicted proteins | sample KBSK5101metaG_FD_184340 | JGI IMG/M metagenome (GOLD analysis project Ga0207708, IMG submission 184340) | Corn, switchgrass and miscanthus rhizosphere microbial communities from Kellogg Biological Station, Michigan, USA - KBS K5-10-1 metaG... | ecosystem: Host-associated > Plants > Roots >... | reverse complement strand
AGCACGACAAGCGTTATCCGATTCACCGACACGCGCCGACCTTCGAAGAACAGTCGACCGAGTTGCAGATGTTTGAAACGGGCATCAAGGTCATCGACCTGATTCAACCGTTCCTGCGCGGCGGCAAGATTGGTCTGTTCGGCGGCGCGGGCGTGGGCAAGACGGTTATCGTGATGGAGTTGATCAACAACATCGCGAAAGCGCGTTCTGGTTTCTCGGTGTTTGCCGGTGTCGGCGAGCGCACGCGCGAGGGAAATGACCTGCTGCGCGAAATGGTCGAGTCGCAGGTTATTCAGTTTGGTGACGTGTTCAATAAGAATTTCCACGACACCGGCCAGTTCGATCTGACAAAGGTCGACATGAACACCATTGGCCAGTCGAAAGTGGCGCTGATTTACGGGCAGATGACGGAACCGCCCGGAGCGCGTCTGCGCGTCGCGCTGTCAGGTCTGACAGTCGCAGAATATTTCCGCGATCAGGGTATGGACGTGCTGCTCTTTATTGACAACATCTTCCGGTTCACACAGGCCGGTTCGGAAGTGTCGGCACTGCTTGGTCGTATGCCTTCGGCGGTCGGTTATCAACCGAACCTCGCGACTGAGATGGGCGAAATGCAGGAGCGCATTACGTCAACCAAGACTGGTTCGGTCACGTCTATTCAAGCGGTTTACGTGCCCGCTGACGACTACACCGACCCAGCGCCGGCGACGACGTTCGCACACCTCGACGCGGTCACGGCGCTCTCGCGACAGATCGTGGAGCTCGGTATCTATCCGGCGGTCGATCCTTTGGCTTCTTCGTCGCGCATTTTAGATCCGCGCATCATCGGTAAGGAGCACTACGACACTGCCCAGGACGTGAAGCGCGTGTTGCAGCGTTACAAGGATCTACAGGACATCATCGCGATCCTTGGTCTCGACGAGTTGTCTGACGAAGACAAGCTGACCGTTTCGCGCGCGCGCAAGATCCAGAGGTTCTTCTCGCAGCCGTTTTTCGTGGCCGCGCAGTTCACCGGTCTCGAAGGGAAGTACGTCAAACTCGAAGACACCGTGCGCGGCTTCCGCGAACTGGTCGACGGCAAGCACGACGATCTTCCGGAACAGGCGTTCTACATGGTCGGCACGATTGAAGAAGCAATCGAAAGGGCGAAGACGCTCGCCAGGTAAACTCAACTATGGCGGAGAAGATTCAACTCGAGGTGGTAACGCCGGAGCGACGTGTTCTGGCAGAGCCGGTTGATATGGTCACTGTGCCGGGACTGGGTGGCGAACTCGGAATCCTGCCGGGTCACACGCCGCTGATCTCGCAATTGCAGACAGGTGTGCTGACGTTCGTGCAGGAAGGGAAGAGTTATCCGCTGCATGTGTCGGGAGGGTTTGTCGAGGTACGCGACGATCACGTTTCAGTGCTGGCGGAAGTGGCGGAGCGCCCTGAAGAGATCGACGCTGCCCGCGCAAAACTCTCACGCGACAAACTCGAGAAGCAACTGAATGCGTGGACCGGGACGGAAGAGGATTTCGAAGTCGCGAAGGCGAAGCTCGATCGATCAATGGTTCGGCTGCAACTCGCTGGCGGAAGGTAAGAGTTTCACGCAAAGGCGCAAAGCTAAGACGCAAAGCCGCAAAGAAGAAGGTAATTTCTTTTGCGCCTTTGCGTCTTAGCTTTGCGCCTTTGCGTGAAACTTTATTCGCGCCTTATTGCCGTAAGCATTTCACGCACTGCGTTCTCCAACCCCACAATAATCGCGCGTGCGACGATGTTGTGACCGATGTTGAATTCGGTGATCAGTTTGATCTCCGCAACTGCGCCGACGTTCCGGTAAGTCAGCCCGTGACCTGCGGCAACGTTCAATCCGTATTGCGTCGCTAGTTCAGCCGCTTCTCTCAACCTGCGCAGTTCGTGCGCGACGTGCGCCGCTCCCTCACCGTGAATCCCGCGCGCGCCGAGTGTCGCTTCCGCGTAAGCCGCTGTGCACAGCTCCACCTGTTGCGCTCCGATATCGTGACCGGCTTCGATCTGTTCGGGATCCGGATCGATGAATAGACTGGCGAGAATTTTTCCCTGTCGCAGCTTTGACACCGCCGCACGCACGATTGCGATATTCGCCTTGACGTCGAGGCCGCCCTCGGTCGTTATCTCATCCGGCTTCTCCGCTACCAGCGTGACCGCATCCGGCTTCGCTGCGAGTGCAATGCCGAGCATCTCTTCAGTGGCCGCCATCTCGACATTGAGATACGTCGTCACTGCCTTACGCAACAGTTCGAGATCGAGATCCTGAATGTGTCGCCGGTCACCCCGCAGGTGTACGGTAATTCCATCCGCGCCGGCTTGTTCGCATGCCATCGCTGCCGCGATAACACTCGGCTCAGGCGCACGACGCGCCTGTCGCACCGTTGCGACGTGATCGATGTTGACGTTGAGACGTGCTGTCATGGCCTGATTATATTACTTAGTTGCCGTTAGCTCATGCGTAGCGCGAATCGCGGCATCATAAACGCCGCGACGCGCCTGCTGCCGGATCAGTGCAACTTCGTTCAGCATCTTGAAACTGTCGCTGAACAAAGTCACCTTGCTGTCGTCGTTATGGTCCCAGCGCACCGGCACTTCTTTCAATCGCAAACCCGCGCGAAACGCGAGATAGAGCAACTCCACGTCGAAACCGAACCGGTCGACCGTAGCCGCCTCGACGATCGGCCGGCACACACTCATGCGAAAGGCTTTGAAGCCGCACTGCGTGTCCCAGAACGGCAACCCTGTCGCTAAACGAACCACGAGATTGAAGACTCGCCCACCCTGTTCGCGTCGCCAGGGCTGATGTATGCCGATCAGTTCACGGTCCAATGCACGCGATCCAAAAGTCACGTCGTACTCACCGCGCACAATCGGATCGACCAGTTTCGGTGCTTCCGTGATCGGTGTCGAAAGATCTGCGTCCGAAAAAAGCGTGACATCGCCGCGGGCGGCGAGCAGTCCAAGCCTCACGGCGCGGCCCTTGCCGAGGTTTGACTTGTAACTAATGACTGACGTACGTAGGTTTCCCGCGTCCGCGAAAGCGTGACGCGCGAGTTCGGCCGTGTCATCCGCTGAGCCGTCATCGACGACGATCACCTCCGCGTCGGGCGCGCTTTGCCGCAAATAATCGACTACTGCGCGAAGGGTATTTCCCAGTCGAGCAGCCTCATTGTATGTAGGAATAATGACCGAAAGAGACGCGGACATGAAGCCTCGATGCAATATACCATAGCCCCTGTGGTATATTTCTGACGTGGAAGTTGCAGGGCAAATAAGGGAATCATCGCCGTCTCGTTTCAACGCTGCGTGGATCGACAAAAAGGTCGCAATCACCGCGGCGATCGTGATTTTAGCAGCCGCGGTCTTCGGCGGCGCGATTGGCAATAGTCGAAACTTCAGCAGTTTTACCTCTACAAACGCCAAGAATTCCTATCACGTCGCTGATGAGATTGAACGCGACTACAACGAAGCAATCTCAACAATAACCAGCAATTATTCAGGCGATATCGACCACGAAAAGGCGACCCAGGCAGCCATTCAGGGCATGCTTTCCACGCTCGATCCGCATTCCGCTTACTTTCCTTACAGCGAGTTCAAGAAGCTCAAAGAGGATCAGGATTCGCGCTTCTACGGCATTGGCGTGACGATCGTTTCGCACCGCGACGGCGTTTACATCCAATCGGCCGTTGAAGGCACACCCGCGGCGAAGCAGGGCTTGAAGTATGGCGACCGCATTCTAGAAGTGGACGGCAAGGACGCGCGCGATTGGACCAGCGAGCAGGTTTCGAAAAACGTTCGCGGCGCGCTCGGCGAGCCGGTGACGATTAAAGTCCAACGCGCTGGCTTGGAAGCGCCGTTGTATTTCAATCTCGTTCGCGATGCGGTGCCGTTGCCGTCGATCCGCAACGCGTACATGATTCGTCCGGGTACCGGATACATCGGATTGACCGGCGGTTTTCAGCGATCCAGTGACGATGAGCTCGCGAAGTCGATGAAGCGTTTGGGAGAGCAGGGGATGCGCCAGTTGATTCTTGACTTGCGCGGTAATCCCGGTGGGTTGCTCGATCAAGCGATCGACGTGGCGAGTGAATTTTTACCGCGTGGGCAGGTGATAGTCTCCGTCAAAGGTCGCACTGAATACAGTGAACCGATAGTTTACAAGTCGGTCGGATCGGATCCGACGACAGTTCCACTGGTCGTGCTTATCAATCGCAACAGCGCTTCGGCATCCGAGATCGTCGCGGGCGCGATTCAGGATCACGGGCGCGGTTTGATTGTGGGTGAGACGAGTTTTGGCAAAGGCCTCGTACAACGAATATTCCAGTTGCCGTTCAATACCGGGCTCACGTTAACAACCGCGCGTTACTACACTCCTTACGGACGTTCGTTGCAGCGCGACTATTCGAGCGGTTCGCTTTACGACTACTACACGCGCCACGACACAAACGATCAGCCGGCTGTGAATAACACGCCGCGCAATCTCGAAGCTCCACTCGCACTTGCGTCGCCAACGCCACATCCGCACACTGGGCCGGCAGTGCAAACGGCGGCGGGCAGAGTCTTCTACGGTGGTGGTGGTGTCACGCCGGATATCGAGGTTAAAGAACCGGCGAGCACGCCAGTGCACGCACGAATCGCTGAAGCGGCGTTTCACTATACGCGACAGTTGGCTGCAGGCGTCGTGCCCGGACTCGAAGCTTACCGTGTAGACAAAGTTCAATACGGAAAGAGCGCCAAGCCCACTGACTTTCCGATTACTGATCGCGTCGTCGAAGCCTTCCGCAACTTCTGTCGCACGCAGCCGGACTTCCAGGTTCAGGTGTCTCAGATTGATGAAGAGCTAGAGTTTGTAAAACTCCGTCTGCGTCAGGAGATCATCACGGCCGCGTTTTCCAGTGATGCAGGCGCGCGCGTGTTACTCGATAGCGACGCGCAAGTCCTGCGCGCTCTCGACGCGTTACCCGAAGCCAAGCGTCTAGCGGACGCCGCTCGCAATGGCGGTGTCTGGCTCGGTTAGCCACAAAAAGGCACATAAGGCACAAAAAAGCCGAAAGGGAATCAGTAAGCCCGCTCCCCTTTCTAAAATGTTTTGTGCCTTATGTGCCTTTTTGTGGCTAACTGTTTTTTGTGCTATTTATATCCCGCACGTCTAACCGCTCTTCCGGAAAACAATTGAGTTGAAAGGATACTTTCGCATGAAAGACCGGTCGCGCTCCGTTTACGATCTTGGCCTGCTGATTGTGATCGTTAGTGCCCTGGCATTTATCACTGCCACGGTTCATTCGCAAAACCAAACTTCTTCTCAAACTCCGGCGACCGCAGCGCCACAGCAAAGCCCGCGCGCGACGCCGAGCCCCAGTCCGACTCCGACCCCGATCAACTGGTCGACCGATCCGCTGCTGAAACGTTTTGTCTTTCGCAGTATTGGACCAGCCAGCATGGGCGGACGCATCGACGACATCACCGCTGTCGAACAGAACCCTTACATCATCTATGTAGGATTCGCGACCAACGGCGTCTGGAAGTCGACAAACAACGGCACCACTTTTCAACCGATCTTCGACACTTACGGAACGCACTCAATCGGCGATATCGCCATCGCGCCTTCCGATCCGAACATCGTTTGGGTTGGCACAGGGGAAGCTAACAATCGGCAGAGCTCGACCTTTGGCGACGGCATCTACAAGTCAACCGATGCGGGAAAAACTTTCACGAAGATGGGCCTGGAAGACTCGCAAACCATCGCCCGCATCGTGGTCGATCCGAAGGATCCGAACATCGTCTACGTCGCGGTGCTGGGCCATCTGTTTGGACCAAACAAGGAACGCGGCGTTTACAAAACGACGGACGGCGGCAAGACGTGGAACAACGTGAAGTTCATCGATGAGGATACCGGCTTCACTGACATTGCGATCGATCACACCGACAGCAAGGTGCTTTACGCGGCGTCGTATCAACGCCGCCGCACGAACTTCGGCTTCAACGGCGGCGGCCCAGGCAGCGGCATCTGGAAAACGATAGATGCCGGCAAGACCTGGAAGAAACTCGAAGGCAGTGGCTTGCCGGAAGGTCTGCTTGGTCGCATCGGACTCGACGTTTCGCGTTCAAATCCAAACGTCATTTACGCGCAGATGGAAGTGGGCGCGAGTACCGGCACGGGCGGCGAGGAACCGACGCCCGGTGGTCCAGCGCCAAGCCCGAGCCCGTCGCCATCGGCAAGTCCCAGTCCGGCTGCTTCGCCCACGCCGACTCCCCTCGATCCAAAGAAATCCGGCGTCTGGAGATCCGATGATAAAGGCAAGACGTGGCGCATCGTCAGCAACGAAAACAATCGCCCGATGTACTACAGCCAGATTCGCGTCGATCCGACTAACCCGGAAAACGTGTTCGTCGGTGGTTTGAACTTCAGCAAATCGACTGACGGCGGCAAGACGTTCAAATCGTTGCAGCAGGGCATCGCGCACAGCGACAACCACGCGATCTGGATCAATCCGAAGAACGGCGACAACATCATGGTCGGGAACGACGGTGGTCTGAACGTCAGTTACGACCAGGGCACAACGTGGGAATTCGTCAACACGATTCCGGCCGCCCAGTTTTACGCGATCGGAGTGGATATGCGTAAGCCCTATTACGTTTACGGTGGTTTGCAGGACAACGGATCGTGGGGTGGTCCAAGTCAGACGCGCAACAACCAGGCGGGAATCACTAACGCCGATTGGTATCGCGTTGGCGGCGGCGACGGTTTCTACACACAGGTCGATCCGACTGACTACAACATCGTCTATGCCGAATCACAGGGCGGCGCGATGCAGCGTTTAGATCTGCGAACCGGTCGCAGCGTCAGTATCAGGCCGCGGGGCGTGCCGCGTCGTCCTGGCGGTGGAAGAGGCCAGCCCAGCGCGAGTCCTTCGCCCGGCGCTTCACCGAGCGCTTCACCGGCGGCTTCACCGACTCCCGACCCGCAGGCCCAACTCGCTGCGTTCGCGGCCGCGCAGGGAATTGGCGGTTTCGGCGGCGCGAACTTGCAATCGAACGTAGTGCCGACACCGCCTGCGAATGAGGTCTATCGTTTCTACTGGAACACGCCGCTTTATCTCTCGCCGCACAACCCGCGGGTGGTCTACGCCGGTGGGAATCGTCTCTTCCGATCGATGGATCGCGGCGATACCTGGACGGCAACGATCGATCTGTCGAAACAGATCGATCGCAACACGCTCCCAATCATGGGAGTGCCCGGCAAGGATCCGATGGCTTCGAAACACGACGGTTACACCGGCTACGGTTATGTTGTGACGGTCGCTGAGTCACCGAAGCTTCCCGGCATTCTCTGGGTCGGCACTGATGATGGCAATGTTCAAGTTAGTCGTGATGGCGGCGCTACCTGGACGAATGTCTCAAAGAACGTGCCGGGAATTGGCGAGACGTATCACATCTCGCGTGTTGAGCCTTCGCACTTCGACGCGGGCACTTGTTATCTCGCTGTCGATGGACATCGTCTCGACGATCTCAAGCCATATCTTTTTGTGACTCGAGACTACGGCGTGACGTGGACTTCGATTGTCAATAACCTTCCCAAGTGGGGCACGGTCAACGTTGTTCGTGAAGACGCAAAGAACAAAGATCTGCTTTACGTTGGAACTGAGTATGGTCTTTACATCTCGCTGAACGGCGGCGCGGAGTGGAAGCCATTCATGTCAGGCATGCCGACGATACGCGTGGACGATATTCTGGTCCATCCGCGCGACAACGATCTCATCGTTGGCACGCACGGTCGCGGCATCTATATCATCGACGACATCACGCCGTTGCAAGCGATGTCGCAGAAAGTGCTCGACTCGGAAGTCACATTGTTTGACGTGAGACCGGGGACGATCTGGCAAAACGATCCTCGACTCGGTCGTTACTGGGGTGGCGCGAAACTCTTCCGCGGCACGAACCCGGCTGCGGGAACGGCAATTAGTTACTATCTGAAGTCTGCTCCATCCGGCGAAGTGAAAATGACGATCTCGGATTACTCGGGCAAGGTGGTCCGAAACATCGTCGGCACGAATGAAGTCGGGTTGAACAGAGTACAGTGGAACCTTCGCGGTGATCCGCCTCCGCGTCCGCCCGGTGGTGGTGGGTTTGGCGGCGGTGGCGGAGGAGGAGGTGGTGGTGGTTTCGCCGCCCTCCTGGCCCAGGGCCTCCCGCTCGAAGCCGGCACCTACAACGTAACGCTGACCGTTAATGGTAAGGACTACAAGACTAAAGTCGTCGTCGAAAATGACCCTGGCTTAAACTAAAACCAAGCCACGGATTACACGGATCAAAAAACCGATCTGTGTAATCTGTGGCTAGATCACTCTCGCGATCACGCACTTCAGGTAATAAGTCTCAGGCATGCCGAGCAGCACCGGATGATCCGCGGCCTGCATCCGTTTCTCTACGATCTGCACACGACGGCGCGCGTCGAGCGCGGCCTGATTAACGATCTCGAGAAACAACTCCTCCAAAACGTGATATGAACACGTACACGTTACCAACACACCACCCGCATTCAACAGCTTCAACGCACGTAAGTTGATCTCTTTATAACCGCGAATCGCAGCCTTCAAACTCGCGCGATTCTTAGCGAACGCCGGCGGGTCGAGCACGATCACGTCGAAACGCTCGCCACCCGCTTCCAACTCACGCAACGCATCGAAGACGTTCGCTTCACGGAACTCAACGTTGTTGAGATCGTTCAGCGCCGCGTTCTTTCGCGCGGCCGCAACTGCGTCAGCGGAAATATCGATACCAATCACGTTCTCGCACGTCGTTGCGAGGTGTAGCGCAAATGCGCCGTTGAAAGTGAAGCAGTCGAGTGCACGTTGTTTATTTGTCGTTGCGGCAGCGGCGCGTGCGGCGAGACGATTCTCACGCTGGTCCAAAAACGATCCGGTCTTTTGTCCGCCGAGTGGCTCGACGTGGAAACGCAGCCCGTGCTGGAGAATCTCCAACTCCGCGGGAGGATTGCCGTAGACAGTCGCTGAGATCAGCGGCAGTCCTTCGAGCTCTCGCACGCGCGCATCGTTTCGCTCGATCACAGCGCGCGGATTGAATTCTTCGATCAGTATTTCAGACAGCAACGACTTGAGCGCGTCAGTCCCCTGCGACAACGTTTGCATCACGAGCACGTCGTCATATCGATCGACGATCAGTGAAGGCAACAAGTCTCCTTCGGAATAAATGATACGATAGGCGTTCGTGTCGGGTGGAATGTTTCTTCTGCCGGCGGCCTCACGAATTCGTCGCTGCCACCACCCGCGATCTATCTCTTCGCTGCTCTGCGTCAGGAATCGCAGCGCAATTTGCGAGGCGTCGCTAAACAGTGCCTGGCCGATAAAGTTACCGCGTTCATCTTTGACTGAAACAACTGATCCGCCCGCCGCGTCAACGTCAACCAGATCGCTCCGGTAGATCCACAGATGACCATTTCTGACGCGATCCGCACCGCGTTTGTTTACGAGAACGGTTTTCATTAACAATACTCTGCCACGAAAAGGCACAAAAGGCACAAAATGGGTTAAGCTAAGTCCTGCTTTTTTATTTGATTTTGTGCATTTTGTGCTTCTTTGTGGCTAAAGCTTTTATGCCCAATTTCAATCCTCAGAACACGCGCGCGATTGACTACGAGAAGGACCTTGCCGATCCGGGCGAGTTTCCTTACACGCGCGGCATATACCCGAATATGTATCGCGGGCGCCTTTGGACCATGCGGCAGTATGCCGGTTACGCGACCGCTGAAGAGTCAAACGCACGTTACAAATATCTTCTCGCACAGGGCACGACCGGCCTTTCGGTCGCCTTCGATCTTCCCACACAGATCGGTCTCGACTCCGACGATCCGTTGTCGCTTGGTGAAGTGGGAAAAGTCGGGGTTGCGATCGACTCGCTCGAGGACATGGAGCGGCTGTTTGCCGGGATTCCGCTCGACGAAGTCTCGACCTCGATGACTATCAACGCGACGGCGGCGATTCTGTTGTCGTTGTATCTGGCGGTCGCGCGCAAGCAGGGTGTTCCGTTCAGCAAAGTCAGGGGCACACTGCAAAACGATATTTTGAAAGAATACATCGCGCGCGGCACTTACATTTATCCGCCCGCGCCTTCGCTCCGTCTCGTTACGGACATCTTCGCTTACTGTGCTCGCGAAGTGCCCAACTGGAACACGATCTCGATTAGCGGGTATCACATTCGCGAAGCCGGTTCGACTGCCGTGCAGGAAGTTGCGTTCACACTCGCTGACGGAATCACTTACGTCGAAGCAGCACTCGCGGCTGGACTCGGGATTGACGACTTTGCGCCACGCGTCTCATTTTTCTTCAACGCGCATAACGACCTGCTCGAAGAGATCGCGAAGTATCGCGCAGCGCGACGTTTGTGGGCCCGCATCATGCGCGATCGTTTCAAGGCACGCGATCCGCGTTCGCTAATGATGAGATTTCACACGCAGACGGCCGGCTCGTCGTTGACTGCGCAACAACCGGAAGTGAATATCGTGCGCACGACGATTCAGGCGCTCGCGGCTGTGTTAGGCGGAACGCAGTCGTTACACACAAACTCGATGGACGAAGCACTCGCGTTGCCGACTGAAACCGCGGCGCGCATAGCATTGCGAACACAGCAGGTGATTGCTTACGAGTCGGGAGTTGCTGACACCGCTGATCCGCTGGCGGGTTCATACGCGATTGAACATCTGACTGACGAGATCGAAGCACAAGCGCTCGAGTATCTGAAAAAAATTGAAGCGATGGGTGGGATGCTGCGTGCAATTGAAACCGGGTACGTGCAGCGGGAGATACAGGAATCCGCGTATCGATATCAGAAAGCAGTTGAGACGCAGGAACAGGTCGTGGTCGGCGTTAACCGTTTTCAGATTGAAGAGGAATCTCCCGTGAACGTGCTGCGGATCGACCCGGCGTTGGAGCAGGCGCAAGTGGAGCGCGTGCGAGCATTACGGGCGCGACGCGATGCAAAGCTCACTGGGGACTCGCTGACCACGCTTGAACAAGCAGCGACGACGGATGAAAATCTTTTGCCGCACATACTCGCCTGTGTTGAGGCGTACGCGACTGTAGGTGAGATAAGCAATACGTTGCGACGTGTTTGGGGCGAGTATCGAGAGACGTCAACGATTTAGAGGAAAGGCCATCCACAGATTACACAGATTGTTTAGAAATATCTGTGTAATCTGTGGATGGATTGAATAGTTTATGAACAGAAGAACCTTTACCAAATCCCTGGCGCTCAGCGCGGCGGCACTCGGCTTCAATGGCGTTCCGTCGTTCGCGTTTAAGCCGGCGGCGCCACAATTTTCCATCACCATGGACGATTTTTACTGGCAGAACGCCGTAAAGCTCACGGCCGCCGAACGCAACGAATCGATTCTCAACACGCTACAGACGAACTCGATCAAAGCAGCTGCGTTTGTCATCGGCCGCAACGTTGAAAGCGACGAGGGGAAACAACTTCTCTCGCAATGGGATAAGGCGGGTCACCTGATCTGCAACCACACCTATTCACATCGTAACTACAATGCGCCTGAAACAGTCGTCGCCGATTATCTGCAAGACATCCTGCGCGCCGAGGAACTGCTCAAACAGTTTCCACGCTTTCAAAAATACTTCCGCTTCCCGGCGTTGAAGGAAGGCGAAACGGTGGCGAAGCGCGACACGATGCGAGCTTTCCTGGCCGAGCACGGCTATCGCGTCGGTCACGTTACGATCGACAACTCCGATTGGCTCATCGATCAGCGTCTAACGGCGCGCCTGAAGAAAGACTCGAGCGCCGATTTGAAACCGTATCGCGATTTTTATCTGGAACACATGTGGGCAAGGGCTGAGTACTACGATGCGCTCGCGCGTCGTGTTATGGGTCGTCCGGTGAAGCACACGCTGTTGGTGCATTTCAATCTTCTGAATGGTCTTTTCCTGAACGACGTGATCGCGATGCTGAAGTCTAAAGGCTGGCAAGCGATTGACGCCGAAGAAGCTTTCAAAGATCCTGTATTCTCAGCGAGGCCGAAAGTGCTGCCGGCGGGCGAGAGCATCGTCTGGTCAATCGCAAAAGAGAAAGGCACGATAGCTAAGTCGTTGCGCTATCCGGCCGAGGACGGCGAATACGAAAACGCGCGCATGAATAAGCTCGGACTATGAAGCGAATCTCACTGGTGGTCTGTGTTCTAATCATGGCGGTGTCCGCCGCGAGACCGCAAACATTTGACACTACGCGCTGGACCCTCTACACAGTCAAGGATGAACGTTTCTCAATCGCCTTGCCGGTTCTTCCAGTGTTAGAGATTAGCAAAGAAACGCGAACGCTACCTCGGAAAGATCGCCGGAGACGTGTTATCAAGTGTTCTGTGAAGGATGTCGATTATTCCATTCAGATTGTTGAGAACCCGAAGCCGCGACTGACCCTGGAGGCATTCATAGAGGAACAAACAGCAGCAAACCCGTCCGAGAAACTTACTTCCGGACGTGATTTCAGTCGCGATGGCCGCGCTGCTAAAGAATTTGTTTACGCTGATGGAAAGGGCATGGTGCAATTCTTTGCTACTGAAGACCGGCTTTATGAAGTGCGCGCGTATGGCGCGCCCGTAGACGACCCGCGAATCAACACATTCTTTCACTACTTAACGCTGAAAAAACAAAAAAACGCGATTGAGATTTCCGAGAAGGTTCAAGCTGGAGCCCTCGAGACGGACACTGAAAATGTTTTCATCGGCAATCAAGTCGATACCAAAGTTCGTCTTATTAAAAAACCCGAGCCTTCTTACAGCGAGGAGGCCAGAAGCAGGGCAATCACCGGAACTGTGATCTTAAAATGCATCTTCGCAGCCAACGGTACCGTGACCAACATTCGAGTAATGGCAGGTTTGCCTTATGGATTAACAGAGAGAGCCGTCGAGGCTGCGCGTAAGATCAAGTTCGTTCCGGCTACGAAGGACGGGAAAAACGTTTCGATGTGGATGCAGCTCGAATACAACTTCAATCTGTATTGATCGCCGATGGCCCACCTGCTGGAAGTTCGAAATCTTCAGACACACTTCCCGACTCGTAGCGGACTCGTGCGCGCGGTTGATGGCGTCAGCTTCTATCTCGATCGCGGCGAGTTGTTGGGACTGGTCGGCGAGTCCGGTTGTGGGAAGTCGATGACGGCGCTCTCCGTGATGCGACTGATTGCGCCGCCCGGAAAGATCGTCAACGGCGAAATTCTCTTCGACGGCAAAGACCTGCTCAAACTCTCAGACGCCGAGATGCGCGAGATGCGCGGCGACGACATCGCGATGATCTTTCAGGATCCGATGACTTCGCTCAATCCTGTTTTCACAGTCGGTGAGCAAATCAGTGAAGCGCTGCGGCTGCACCGCAAGCTGTCGAAGAAGGAGGCACGCCAGGCCACGATCGAGGCAATGCGAGAAGTTGCGATTCCGGATCCGGCGCGGCGCGTCGATGATTATCCACATCAACTCTCGGGCGGCATGCGACAACGCGTCATGATCGCGATGGCCCTCGCCTGCAATCCCAAACTGTTGATTGCCGACGAACCAACAACGGCTCTCGACGTCACGATTCAGGCTCAAATTCTCGAGTTGTTGGATGAGTTGCGAAAGCAGCGAGAGCTGGCTGTGCTTTTGATCACGCACGACCTCGGTGTTGTTGCCGAAGTCGCCGATCGCGTGGCGGTGATGTACACCGGGAGGATAGTTGAAGAGTCGCCGGTGGAGGAGTTGTTCGCACGGCCCAAACATCCTTACACCGAGGGCTTGCTGCGTTCGGTGCCGAAACTCACCAGCACCACCGTGATTCAGAAGGAACGTTTGGAAACGATTGAAGGTGTGGTGCCGCGCCCGACCGACTTGCCGCCGGGTTGTCACTTCGCGCCGCGTTGTCATCATCGTATGCCTCGTTGCACCGCGGAAGAGATTCCGCTTTACCAACTCGAGGGCAGCGTGCAGGTGCGTTGTGTACTTTACGATCTCGCCGCGGCAGTAGCGGCGGACCACGAAGGTGTTCATGAGCGCTCAAGTTGAGACAAACAAACAAGCTGGCCCACCGCCGCTCGCGGAAGACACGCTAATCAGTGTTCGCGGTCTCGTGAAGCATTTTCCGGTCGAAGGTTCTGACGACGTAGTGCGCGCGGTTGATGGTGTGTCGTTTGATATCTTCGCGGGCGAGACGTTGGGTTTGGTGGGCGAGTCGGGTTGTGGAAAGTCAACGGTGGGGCGCTGTCTGTTGCGTTTGATCGAACCGACCGCGGGACACGTTCTTTTCGAAGGACGCGACATTCTCGCGCTCGACAAGCGAGAGTTGCGCGAGATGCGACGCGAGATGCAGATCATTTTTCAGGATCCGTATGCGTCGTTGAACCCGCGCATGAAGATTGGCGACATCGTTGCTGAGCCACTCGTGATTCACAAGCAGGGGACGAAGAGCGAACGTCGCGAGCGAGTTGCAAGTCTCCTGCAACGCGTTGGTCTCGATCCTGATTATATGAATCGTTATGCGCATGAGTTCTCGGGCGGGCAACGGCAGCGCATCGGTGTTGCGCGCAGTCTCGCGCTCAATCCGAAATTGATTGTTGCCGACGAGCCGGTGTCGGCGCTCGACGTCTCCGTGCAGGCGCAGGTGGTGAACCTGCTTCAGGAACTTCAGGAAGAGTTCAAACTTACTTACTTATTCATCTCGCACGGTCTCGCGGTTGTCGAACATATTTCGACTCGCGTCGCGGTGATGTACCTGGGCCGGATCGTCGAGATCGCGGGCGCGGCGGAGTTGTACGCGCAGCCGCTTCATCCTTACACGCAGGCGTTGTTGTCAGCCATTCCGATTCCCGATCCGCAGCAGAAACGCAAGCGAATCATCCTGCAGGGCGACGTTCCGACGCCGATCAATCCCCCTTCAGGTTGTCGCTTCCGCACACGCTGTCCGATTGCGATTGAGGAGTGTGCACACATTGATCCGGAGTTACGCGAAGTATCACCGGGCCATCAGGTGGCCTGCATCCGCGTGCCCGGTTGGGCCACGGATAACGCGGATTAGATCGGATTTTTTATCCCTGTCATCCGTGTTACTGAAACCCTGGATTTAGAGACCGCGTACCAGCCACATAGGAGGCCTAATCGATGAGTGCTTACAACGAAGATTTTCAGCCGCCGCCACCACCACCAACGCCGGAAGCAGAGCCGAGCGCACCACGCCCCGTCAAACTACGTCCGTTTGCAATCGGGCTGTTTGCAGCCGGGCTTATCGTTCTTGTTGGTGGGATCGCGAAGTTCATACCCGGAGGAATCTCGACCGGTGGTGTTATGGCTCTTGGTGGGATTTTACTCTTCCTGTTGAGCCTGATTCCATTACCCGTCGTTCGTGAACCGGAAGAGCCGCTCTCGTTCGTCGAGAAGGTGACGGGAATCTTTTTCGAACCGGCACGAGTGTTTCGCAATCTCAGATCTCATCCACATTGGATAGGCGCCTTCGCCATCGTGGTAGTGCTTACATTGGTCTACTCGTTCGCGTTCGTGCAACGAATCACGCCGGAGCGTATCGTCGAGCACACGGTGGACAGGGTTGCGCAAATGGGACCACCATTCACGCCCCCGCCCGAGGCCATCGAGAGGATGAGAACCGATCAACTATCCGCGCTGAAGAATCCTATCGAACGTGTCGGCGGAGTCGTCAAAACAATTATCGGTACGTTTTTTCTCGGCGCGTTAGCGGCCGCACTTTGCCTGCTCCTCGTGCTCGTGTTTGGAGGCCGGATTAATTTTTGGCAGGCGCTCGCAGTTGTTTTTTACTCATGGCTGCCGGTTGTGGTAATTCAAAAGATCCTCGGTCTGGTGATCCTTTACTTGAAATCTCCAGATGACTTACACCCGATTCGTAATCAGGACACGACGCTACAGGACAACCTCAGTCTGCTGGTTTCTGGTACGGACCATCCAGTGCTGTTCGTGTTGCTGAGTTTCATTGGGCTGACGTGGTTTTATTTCCTTTGGTTACGAGCGAAGGGATTGCACTACGGAGGGACAAAAGTAGGCAGCAGTGCAGGATGGGGCGTATCCCTCATTCTCTACGTCATGCTGATGCTTTTCGCTGTGGTTACGACAGCGTTGTTCCCGAGCTTTGTTTCGTAGCCACTAAGAGACACAAAGTGAGACACAAATCACGAAATGCTTTTGTGTGTTTGTGTTTGTGCTTTTTGTAGCTCTACTCGTAACGCAGCGATTCGATAGGATCCAAACGGGCGGCTTTCCACGCGGGCCAGAGGCCGAAGATTAAACCGATGCCGACGCTCGCAACTAAGCCGCCGATTGGTGCCCAGAGCGGCACGTAAGACGGAAGCAGGAGTCGCAGCAACAGCGTCAGTCCCCAACCGATCGATAGACCAACAATTCCTCCAAGGCCGGTGAGCGTGGCGGCCTCAATCAAAAACTGCCACATGATGTCGCTCTTTCTGGCGCCAATCGCTTTGCGTACGCCGATTTCGCGAGTGCGCTCAGTGACGGAAACGAGCATGATGTTCATCACGCCGATACCACCAACCATCAGCCCGACTGAAGAGATGACCACCATCGCGATTGCGAGGCCGCCGGTAATCGAGCGGAAGTTGTCGAGAATGCTTTCGGAAGTTTCCATTCCGAAATTGTCGTCCGCGGCAAACGGCACTTGCCGGCGCACGCGCAGCATGTCGCGCACCTGGTCCTTCGCCTCGTCCATCATGCCCGCACGCGCGACTGCGAGAATGTAGATGTCGTCGGCATTTGGCTTCAGTTTTTGGGCCACCGTGAACGGAACGTAGATCACGTTGTTCTGATCGTCACCGCCACCGCCGATGAGAAACTGTTCTCGTTTCTCGAGTACGCCAACGACGCGAAACTCCTGCGGGCCGATTTTTACCGTCTGTCCAACGGGTGAACCGACCTTGAAGAAGTCGTCGGCGACTTTCGAACCGACCACACAAACTTCCTGATTCGTATCGTTTTCTGTTGTCGTAAAGAAGCGACCTTCGGAGATTACCTGCGTGCCGGCTTTCTCAAACTCCGGCAACGTGCCTTGAAGTGCAACCTGAGCGGACGTCTTGCCGCCACCAGACACCAACAACTTACCGCCGAACCAGTTATTCGTGATGTCGAGGAAGGGAACTGACAACTCAACTGCGGGCAGCGATTGGAGTGCGACCGCGTCGTCGTAAGTCAACTCCTTCCGCATTCTCTCTTCCCGGGACATGCGGCCGATGTGAATGCCCGGATTGTATTTGCTGATGTAGATCGAGCGCGTACCAAACGACTCAACTTCGCGTTTCACGGAAACGTCGATACCGCTGATGATCGACGCGATCAGCATTACGGTGATGATGCCGATTACCACGCCGAAGACGGTCAGGAACGAGCGCAGCTTGTTGGCGCGCAGCGTCGCCAGGGCCATCTTGAGGTTCTCGTAAATGTCGCTTCGAATGATGCGCATAGTCTTTAATATCCACAGATTACACAGATAATAAAGACTCTGCGCAATCTGTGGATGGATTTATGTTTTTCAGTCAGCCCGCAACGCTTCGATCGGATCCAATCGCGCCGCTTTCCAGGCGGGAAAGATCCCTGAAGCCACGCCGGCGCCGCCCGACGCTGCGAGCGCGCCGAGAATCGCAAAGATCGATAGGTACGTCGGAAAGATCCACGCGGTCACGACCGCGCCGACAATCCACGCCAGCAAGATACCCACCGCACCGCCGATGACTGCCAGTGTTACGGCCTCCACCAGAAACTGTTTCAAAATATCCATCTGCCGCGCGCCGAGAGACTTCCTGATGCCGATCTCCTTGGTGCGTTCAGTCACCGAAACCAGCATGATGTTCATAATCACGATCGCGCCCACAACGAGAGCAATGCCGGGAACGGCGATCGCCACGATGAAGATGGTTCCGAAAATTCGATCGCGCAAGCCGGTGATCGCGTCCGGAGTAACGATGCCGAAGTTGTCTTTTTCACCTGGGTCAAGCTTGCGCCGGACGCGCATCAGAAACCGCGACTCTTCGACTGCGTCGTTGAACGTATCGTCAGTTTTTGAAGTGCCGATGAAATACAACGAGCGTTGCCGGATCAATGCTCCGTATGTCACCTGATAAGTCTTCAGCGGGATGATTACGAAACTATCCTGCGGAATACCGAAGACTGTTCCCTTCGCGACTTCCACACCAATCACTCGATACGGCAAACCGCGGACGGTGATCTCGTTACCCACTGCATTGCCTGCCGGAAACAGTTTGTTCGCAACGTCAGCGCCGACATACGCGACGCGAGCGGCGTTGTCGTTTTCAGGCTGAGCGATAAAGCGTCCCTCGGCAACGTCGCGATTCTCGATATCGACGCAGTTCGCAGTTGCGCCCGAAACAAAAACGTCTTCCAGCAGTTCGTCACCGCGTTTGACCTCAGACGGAGTGCCGCGTGCTTTCGCGCCGAGCTTGCCGATGAGCGTCGCTCGCGCGAGCAGGTAGTCATAGTCTTCCATCGTCAGCTCTTTGTTACGACGTTGAGCGGCGGCGATGGTGTCAGTGTCTTTGAAATCTTCGAACGGGTTGAAGCGTTGAATCGTGAAAGACTTCGCGCCGATGCCGGCGATCTTTTCATCGACGTAGCGATTGAATCCCTCGATGAGCGACACAACCACGACGAACGCCGTGACACCGACGATCATGCCGAGCAGCGTCAGCGCCGAGCGTAGTTTGTGCGCCCAGATCGCCGCGATCGCGAGTTTTAAGGTTTCAATAAACTTCACTGAGTTACCTAATTAAGCCACAAAAAGGCGCAAAAGGCACATAAACAAGAATGCAAATCAAATCCGGAACAGCTTTGCTCAGAAATCATTTTCTGTGTCTTTTGTGCCTTTTTGTGGCCCTACTCCCAGCGCAGAGCGTCGATGGGGTTGAGTCGCGCTGCTTTCCACGCGGGCCAGAGTCCAAAAACGATTCCCACAGCCGCAGATATCCCGACGCCGACACCGATGGCCCACAGAGGCACGTAAGCCGGCAACGGCGAGTATTTATTCATCAGAAGACTCGCGACTTCACCTACCGCGAGTCCGGCAAGCCCACCAATTGCCGTAAGCACCACCGCCTCGATCAAAAACTGCGACAGGATATCGAACCTCGTTGCCCCCACAGCCTTGCGCACACCTATCTCCTTGGTGCGCTCCGTCACCGAGACCAGCATGATATTCATCACTCCGATGCCGCCGATCATCAGCGCCACGAATGAGATCGACGTCAGGACGAGCGCGGTTGCCCCGGTTAGCTGGTTGTAAACATCGAGCAGCGAGTCCTGTGACGAGATGCCGAAGTTGTTGGGCGCGCCCGGCGGAACGCGTCTGCGTCGCCGCAGAATGTCTGTGATCTCATCCATCGCAGACTTCACAAACGCGCGCGAACGCGGTCGCACAATCACGAAGAACACAACCTCGGGAAACGGCCGATCAGGGTAATACTTGTCGAACGTCGTGATCGGAACGAAGATCGAATTATCGCGCGACTGCCCGAAGAAGTTTCCGAGCGGCTCCATCACGCCGATGATGCGAAACGGGTTGCCGTTGATTCTGACTTCCTTATCGACCGGATCTTCATACGGAAACAGTGCCTGCTTAACATCGACGCCGATGATCACGACGTTTGAGCGATCCTGCATGTCGATGTCGTTGACGAAACGACCCGCCGCCACGTACTGCGTTTGCACAAACTCGTAATAAGGCGTGACGCCCAGCAATATCGGCGTATCAGTCTGCTTATCCTGGTATCTCACCGTCGCCGCGATCATGCGATGAATCGGCGAGACACCCGCGATTGACGGTGCTTCAGTGCGCAGTGCTTCGGCGTCGTCCATCGTTAGATCTTTGCGATGAATCTCGTCCGGCCCAGGCGGGCGTCCAAAGCTGGGCTCGAACTTTGAGACAAAAATCGTGTTGGACCCGAGCGACTCGATCTGATCCGCGAAAGCCTTGTTGAGTCCTTGAATGATCGACACCATGAAGATCACGGTGACGACACCCACACTAACGCCCAGGATCGTCAACGCCGAGCGCAGCTTGTTAGCGCGCAACGTGTCGAACGCCATCAGGGCCGATTCTTTGATGTCATCGAGTCTCATTCAGCACGCAAAGCCTCTATCGGATCGAGCTTCGCGGCGCGCCATGCCGGCCACAAGCCGCTCACGATCCCGACCACCGAAGAAACACCAACACCCAACACCGCCGAGGCCACACTCACCAGCAGCGGAAATCCGATCAGCGCTGAGATCACGTAAGCAAGTCCAAATCCCGTGCCCACGCCAATCAGTCCGCCGATCGCCGTCACCGTCACTGCTTCGATCAAAAACTGCGTCAGGATATCTTTACGACTCGCACCGATCGCTTTGCGAATGCCAATCTCTTTCGTGCGTTCGGTGACTGACACCAGCATGATGTTCATCACCACGATCCCACCCACGACAAGCGAAATCGCCGCGACTCCAATCGTCACGATGTAAATGTTTGAGGTCGCCGAGCCGTAAAGATTGAGAAACACGTCCTGTGTTTCGAGTGCGAAGCCTTCGTCATCAGGGTCGCCGTTCGAATGGCGGCGGTTCTGCATGATCGTTCGCACCTGATCTTCCGCCGCTTCGAGCTCTTCCGCCGTGCGCACTTGCGTAAACACAACGAGGGAGCGCCTGCCGCCGTAAGCCTTCTGATAAGTCGAATACGGGATATAGACTACGTTGTCGCGCGAGAACCCGAAGATCGAACCCAGCGGCTCGAGCACGCCGAGAACGACGTACGGACGGCCATCGATGCGGATCTCCTGTCCGACGGCTCTGTCAGCAGGCGCATCATTAAACAGGTTCTTCAGCATATCAGGACCAATGACGCAGATGTCGCGTCCGGCCGCGCCTTCACTCTCGGTCCAGATACGACCGACATTGATCGATACACCATCGATATCAAACATCGTGATCGGCTCTACCCCACGGATGCGAACGTTTTCTGCCTTCTGATCGGCATACTTCACGGTCTCGATCGCATTCGCAGCAATGCCGACCCGCCAGCACGCGTTGCACAAACGCTGAATCGCCTCCGCGTCTTCGTGCGTCACGTCTTTACGGCGATTGGATTTGATGAACTCTTCGCGCGATTTGATGATCTGCGGATTCTTCGAAACAGAGAAAACAGTAGAACCCTGTGAAGAGAAAGTCTGCGCAACTGTTTGATTGAGTCCCTTGATGATGGTGACAACGGAAATGACAGCGGCAACGCCGACGACGATGCCCATCAGGGTCAGTGCGGTGCGAAGCTTGTTAGCGCGCAGACTGGCAGTAGCAACGCGAAATGCTTCCCAGATCTGTTGGCCACGAAAAAGCACAAAGAGCACAAAACAAAACTTCTAACGCGAGTAACTTCTTTTGTGCATTTTGTGCCTTTTGTGGCTACCTGATACGTTCGTCTTTCTCGATTTGACCGTCGCGAATCGAGATCACGCGGTGCGCGCGTATCGCGATGTCGTGTTCGTGCGTAACCACGATGATCGTGTTGCCTTCCGAGTGAAGACGCTCGAACAGGTCCATGATTTCCATGCTGGTGTGTGAGTCGAGTGCGCCTGTCGGTTCGTCAGCCAGCAGGATTGATGGGTGATTCACGAGCGCGCGCGCAATCGCGACACGTTGGCGTTGACCGCCCGAGAGTTCGTTCGGCTTGTGCATCATGCGTTCGGTCAGATCAACTGATTGCAGCGCTTTCTTGGCCATTTCGTGTCGCTGCGAAGCACTAACACCACCGTAGATCAACGGCAACTCGACGTTGTGCAGAGCGGTCGCGCGTGCGAGCAGGTTGAAGGTTTGAAAGACGAAGCCGACTTCCTGGTTGCGGATGCGGGCGAGCTCGTCGTCATCCATCTCGGAAACGTTTTTGCCGTTGAGCCAGTATTGACCTTGTGACGGGGTATCGAGGCAGCCGATCAGGTTCATCAACGTCGACTTGCCGGAACCGGATGGTCCAATGATCGCGATGTACTCGCCGCGCGGAATATCAAACGACACTCCGTGCAGCGCGTGCACCGATTCAGTTCCCATCAGGTACGTCTTCCAGATGTTTCGCATCGAGATCAGCATTGACGGATCGTGGCCGTCGACCTCAACGCGCGGTTTGATCGCACTCTCTCTTTCTACTGGGGGAGTAATCGTAAGAGTAGCGTCACTCATCTAGCTGGCCTCGTTTCCGTTGGCGTTCTCCGGTTTCTTGGTCTGCCGTTTGATCGTCATGCCGTCTTTGAGCGTCTTCAAAACGCGACTCGGCCCACGCACAATCTCCATGTCCTTCTGAACGCCGCTCGTGACCTCGATATCAGCTTCGCCGGTGATTCCTGTAGTCACTTCGATGAAGCGCACCTTGTTGTTCTCGATAATATAGACACCCTTTTGCGACTTCGGTTTCTCACCTCCGGGTGATGCAGCCGGAACGCTGCCGGCCACACTCGCGGCTGGAGATGGCGCCGCTGTTGGCGCCTTCTCGACGATCGCTTCGAGTGGCACTGCCAGCACGTTGTTCTTCGTGTCCGTGGTGATGGTCGCCGTTGAGCTCATGCCCGGGCGCAGTTCATTTTGAACGTCTTGCGGAAGATCTTTCAGCTCGAGTGTAACTTTGAATTCTTTTGCTTCCTGAACGTTGACACGATTTGACAAACCGCCAGTGGCGTCAGACTTCGAAATCGCAAGCGGATTCTTCTGAATAACGACTGCTTTGAGTTCTTTCTCACCCAACGCGTCGACCTTGACCTTGGCTTCCTGGCCCACCTGGACGTTGTTGATTTCAGTCTCGTCGACGTTTACTTCGACGTTGATCTGAGACATATCGGCAATCGTCATCAAAGGAGTTGTCGAGAGCTGGGAAACTGCATACTCACCGACACGTGTCGGAATGTCAGCCACAACACCGTTGAGTGGTGACAACTGCGTGGCCTTGGAACGCTGGCTCGTTTGGCCGCGCAACATCGCCGCCTGCTGGCTGGCCCGCATTTCCGACGACTTGATGCTGGTTTGAGCTTCCTTCACCGCGATACGCTGCTGGTTCGCTCGTTCCTGGGCTTCCCTTACCGCGATGTTCTGTGCTTCCAGGTTGGCCTTTGCCGTTTCGAGTGCGATTTTGGCAGTTTCATAGCGGTCGCGAGCCGTGTCGTATTCAAACCGTGAAGCCACGCCGGATTCGATCAGTTCGGTATAACGTTTGAGTTCGCGCTGGGCTGTGTTCACTTCAACCTGCGCCTTATCGACGTTGGTCTGCATAGCGACCACTTGCTGTCGCGCCGAGGCTACTGAAGCCTCCGCGACGACCAGTGATTGCTGGGCCGAAGTCACCGCATTACGCGCGTTTTGCACGTCATTTATCGACGCCTGCGTGGCGGCCCACTGGGCTTCCTGGCTTGACTGCAATTGAGTCGGATCGATTCGCACGAGGGGCTTGCCCTTGGTCACCATGTCGCCCGGGTTTACGTAGATTTCCTCGATACGGCCGGGGACTTCGCTGGTCAGTTTGATATAGCGGATGGGCCGCACTTCGCCTGACGAGGTGACGGTCTGTTTCAATTCCGGCCTCATCTCGAGCTTTATGGTGATGACTTCGGGCTCTTCCTTGCGGGTAGCGATCACGCTAATTACGACCACCGCAATGAGCACCACCGCCGCGACAATACCGATAATGATTTTCTTTTTCCGACTCAGGGCCATTCTTTATTCCTTATATTGTAGGGGCCTTCAAATTCTCGAAGTAGCTTCTACGTGGAAACTTATCAAACAGTTTCATGTAAGAGCAAACTACCGACGGGCCATAATACTGACGTTAAATACCGGGATTTGTTAACAGTTGTAGAGTTTTCTCTGCGAAACTCTGCGTATCCCGGCGGCCTCTGCGTTGAGAGCGGGTTTAACGCAAAGAACGCCGAGATACGCAGAGTTCGCAGAGAATAAGATGCGTTGGCGCGGCAGGCGCGTTCGCGCTAAAATGACTTGCTTTAACTGTATGATTACTTGTGACAGGTGCAAAACAGAAAACTTGGACGGATCGCAGTACTGCGACGAGTGTGGCGCACCTTTGCGCCCGAATGGACGTCCAAGTCCCGTTCAAAAAATGCTGGGACACGAAGGTAACGGCAACCATGCACCTGCACCGCACCCGGAGTTTGCCGCGGAGCGTGTCTCCGCCGGCCTCAGTTTTTCAGCACTGCGAACAACTGCCAAACCGCATGCCCGCCTGGTTATCGAAAAGGGCCGCTCGACCGGAAAGCAGTTTATGTTGAATGATGTGGAAGCCCAGATCGGGCGTTGGGATGCCGATGGCGGTATCTTTCCTGACGTGGACCTGGACACGGACGATCCCGAAGCTAAAGTCTCGCGCCGTCACGCCCGCATCACTCTGAGCAACGGCCAGTATTTTCTTGAAGATCTCGGTTCAACCAACGGTACATTTATCAATCGTGGCAAGCGACTTCCCCCCGGACAGCGTCAGGCGCTATGCGACGGTGATGAAATAATCGTCGGCAAAACATTTCTGCGCTTCCATATTGTGAAGTAATAGATGACTGAATGTAACGCATGCGGCGCCCGCGTATCGTCCAGCGAACACTTTTGCGGTAATTGCGGCACGCAGCTCATCCCCAGTTCAGCAGAGTTACGGACGGTGTCTGCCAACATTGGCGACGACGGTGGAGTGCGGCCTGAGTGGGCCGAAACGCTCGAGCCCGAGCCCGAGGAAACTCCAATCGCTGCCGAACAGCCTGTTTCAGAAATTCTGGAAACCACAGTTGTAGCTCCAGAGGAGTCGCCAGCTCCCATCTCGTCAAACTCGCTGGGCGGTTCGTTTACAGACAACGTGCAGGCGCCCGGCGCGACCTCGTCTCCAAAGAGAGAGGGTACGACCGGCGGTCACCGGCCTTCAGCAAAGCAACTCGCTGCAAACACCGTGTTGAATGGTCGCTATGAGATCGTGCGGCGAATCGGCGGCGGTGGCATGGGCGCGGTTTACCTCGCGAAGGATCGTAATCTCGGCGATGCGCCGCGCGCCGTTAAAGAGATGGTCGAGTCGCACCTCGATTCGAGCCAGCACGAGAAAGCGATCGGCGACTTCAAACGCGAATCGCTCCTGTTAACGTCGCTCGAACATCCGTCGATTCCGACAATCTACGACTACTTCTACGACGAAACGTTGAATCGTTTCTATCTCGTGATGAAGTACATCTCGGGCGGCGACCTTGCTTCGCGATTGCGCGCGGCAGTCGGCGGCAGGTTGGACGAAAAGACAATCACCGACTGGGGCATGCAGGTCGCGGACGTGCTCGATTACCTGCACTCGCGACCCAAACCGATCATCTATCGTGACCTCAAGCCCGCGAATCTGATGATCGACGGCAATACCGGCCGCGTGATGCTGATCGACTTCGGTATCGCACGCTGGGTGACGCAACAGGAAAAGGGCGTTACTGCTGTCGGCACGATGGGTTATGCGCCGCCGGAACTCTTCAGCGGACGCGTGCAGCCCGCATCAGACGTTTATAGTCTCGGCGCCACGATGTTTCATTTGCTGACCGGCTCCGATCCGCAAGACAATCCGTTGCTGATCTTCGACTTCACCAAGAACCCGAGACCGCGCCAGATCGCACCGTCCATTTCGAGTGAGATGGAGATGATCCTGATGCGGTCGGTGGAGTACAAGCCCGACGATCGTTTTCGGACTGCGGGCGAGATGAGAAACGAGCTCGCGGTCCATCTCGAGAAGTTGATGTCAGGCCGCGTGAGTTACGGAATGCCCGCGCCTGTTCTCGGCAGTGAGACGGTTCAGGTACAAACGGTCTACTGCGGTTTCTGTGGTGGCCGCATTGCGGCTGACGACGTTTTCTGTGCGCACTGTGGTGCGCGCCAGCCGTTGGCGGCAGTGGGTTCGAGTGCATTGCTGCACACTGTGAGACCGACTGCGAAGCTGGTTGTTACGGGAACAACTGAACTCGACGCGTCGTTCATCCTTCAGAAAGACAGCAATCTGCTCGGACGCACCGATCCGCATTCGAATATCTTTCCCGAGATCGATCTTTCGCGCTTCGATCCGGAAACAAAAGTTTCTCGGCGTCACGCGCGCATCTGGCTCGAAGGCGAGACATTTCTGGTCGAGGATCTCGGTTCGGTGAATGGTACCGTGATCAACGACTCGGTTCGACTCGCACCGCGACAACCACGTGTACTCGACAGTGGCGACAAATTGCGCGTCGGCGAAACGACGCTTCATTTTTTGGTTGGGTAACTTATTGCCAATTGCCGATTTAATTAGCCACTGGGATCTTAAAAATCGGCAATTGGCAATATTAAAACGATGACAACTGCTCAAGGTTTGCCCCGTTCCCAGGCAAGAAGCCGCACCGCCAGACACGGCGGTCAACGACTCAGAGCCCCTTTCCCTCTTCGTTGCGGCGCTCTGCTAATCGACTACATCGCACTCGTTTCACTCGTAGTTCTCGGTACGCTCGTCGCGCGTATGCTTGGCGGCGGCGCGCGTGCGGCAGGCAATTCTGCTGAGACTGCGGGAATCCTGCTCGCGATCTTCATGGCCATCCTGAATCTCGGCGTGCTTCCGGGACTGACGGGCTTCACCCTCGGGAAGTGGGCGACCGGATTGCGAATCGAACGAAACGACGGCGCCGAGGTAGGTATTGGGCGCGCGTTCCTACGTCACTTCATCGGCTATCCTCTTTCACTTGCTCTTCTGGGTGTTGGTTTTTTAATCGCCGCAGTGTCCGTGCATGGCAAGGGTTTGCACGATATTATAGCGGGCACTATCGTCGTTCGTGAGGGTTCGATCTAGTTGATGCTGCCGGTTCGCCGCCTAACAGTCTTTAAAAAATGTCTGAGCTAATAGTTAAGTACCCCGACCGCACCCCCGACCATTTTCCACTAGGCCGGCTACGTATAACTATCGGCCGTTCAGCTCGAAACGATCTATGTATTCCCGATCCGTTCGCCTCGCGCGTCCACGCTGAGGTGCGACGCGAGGGAGACGAGTACGTGCTTCAGGATCTCGGTTCGGCAAACGGCACGCTTTATAACGGCGCCAATGTCGATAGCGTGATTCATCTGACTGCCGGCGGTCGCATCCAGATCGGCGAAACAGAGATCATCTTCGACGACGGCACGTTCAACTCCGGCATGGGCGCGACGATGATCACCGACAACACGTCGGAGTCGCTTCCGGAAGCGACGATTGCGCTCGCGTCCGGCGATCGGACCACTTCGGGACTGCTCGAAGCAATCGAAGGCGCACGCACGAAGCCCGAAGAGATCGCCTCCGCCGTTACAACAGTAACTCCGAAGGCAAAGCAGGGCGATCTACTCGCGTTGATCAGCAAGGTAGGAATCACACTTCTTTCCTCGGCTACGCTGAATGAAACACTCGAACAGATCGTGTCGCTCGTGTTTGAAGCCGTACCCGCGGATCGCTGCGTGATCATGATGCGCGATGAGGGCAGTGAGGACTTGCGCGTGGCTGTGGCGCGTTTGCGCGATCGCGTCGGTGAAGTTGGTGAGATTCGCGTCAGTCGGAATGTGCTCGATGAAGTCGTGATTCGTGGCAAGTCAGTGCTGACGTCCGACGCGCAACACGATCCTCGTTTTGCGAGTGGCACAATGGTGTTGCAGGGCGTGAGAGCTGTGCTGGCGGTGCCGCTCGGCGTTACCGACAAAGTGTTCGGCATCATCTACGCTGACTCGCCGATCGCCGAGGGCCGTTTCACTGAAGATCACTTGAAAGTTTTGACGACATTAGCATCAGTCGCAGCCATCCGCGTCGAGAATGCGCGACTCATCGAAGCACGTCTCGAGCGCGAACGTTTGGAACGCGAGCTCGCATTGGCCAGCGAGATTCAGCAGCGCTTTCAACCCACCGCGCCGCCGCATGTGAATGGTTACGAACTACAGGGCATCAGTTTTCCGTGTTACGAAATCGGCGGCGACTACTACGACTTCATCGAACGCGAAGATGGACGTTTGGTCATCGCGCTCGGCGACGTGTCGGGCAAGGGGACAGCGGCGGCATTGTTGATGTCGTCATTGCACGCGGCGATTCACGCGCAATCAGCGTCGCACGATTCGCTCGTGGCGACGATCTCCGCGGTCAATCGTTATCTCGCCGACAACATTCCCTCGAATCGTTTTGTGACGCTGTTCTACGCGGAGCTCGATCCGGATTCGGGTTCGCTGTCGTTTCTGAACGCCGGACACAATCCGCCGTTGATCGTTCACGCTGCGGGAACTGTCGAACAACTCGCTTCCGGTGGTCTGCCACTCGGCATCAAGCCCGATGCGGAATACCGCGAAGGCCGCACGCAGTTGCAGCACGGAGACGTGCTCGTCATCTATTCTGACGGCGTGACTGAAGCGATGAGTCCGACGGGCGAGGAGTTTGGCGCGACGCGTTTGTATGAAGTGGTCTCGCGCAACATCGAAGCGTCCGCCGCGGGAATTCGCGATCGCATCGAGTCGTCTTTGACGAAGTTTGCGCAAGGCACCAGCGCCGCGGACGACATCACGCTGGTCATTGTCAAAAGGCAGACATAATTAGCCTTCTTTCACGCCGCTCACCACGTGTAGCAAAGCACCCACTGCAAGCATGATGATTCCGCATTTCGAGAGTGGCGCGTAGAGACCTTGCAGGTGCGGTTCGTAGAAGAATCCAATCGTGATCAGCACCGGCGCGATCGTGATCAGCGCCGAGCCCAGGTACTGTAAGGCGCGTTGCCACGTTTGCACGCGATACGAGAAGTAACTGCCGATTCCGAGGTGTAGCAATCCTGACATCAGAATGAAGATGTGCCGCGTGCGATAGAGCATCCGTGGTCCATCAGGCGTGTGCTGCAAGTGTTCGTGAAATCGATCCATGTACTGGCCCGTCAATAAAAAGACGACCAGCACGACGAGTCCGAAGATCAGGTGAAATCGTTTCATGAAGTTTAGGGATCCAGATACCGATATCGGTGGTCCGCTTCACAAGTTTCCGGTTACGAACCATTCCGCGATCGTCGCCGCGCGCAGCGATGACGAGATCGTCAGGCGGCGTGCTTTCGACACGATTCTCAACAGTTATTGGAAACCAGTCTACAAATACGTTCGCCTCAAATGGCAGGCCGGCAACGAGGACGCAAAAGATCTGACCCAGGGATTTTTCGCCAACGCGTTCGAGAAGAACCATTTTGCCAGTTACGACGCGGCTAAGGCCAGCTTTCAAACGTTTTTGCGCACGTGTCTCGATGGATTTGTCGCCAATGAACGCAAGGCCGGACAGCGGCTCAAGCGTGGCGGCGACATGGACCACTACCAACTCGACTTCGCCGGCGCTGAAGACGAACTTGCCGCACATGCGTCATCGACACTCAGTCCTGAAGAGTTCTTTCATCGCGAGTGGGTGCGTTCGATGTTTACGATAGCAGTCGAAGCGTTTCGCGGGCGTTGCGTGGAATCAGGTCGCCTCGTCCATTTTCAACTCTTCGAACGTTACGACTTAAACGACGACGACGTGTCATATGTCACACTGGCAAAGGAATTCGGACTCGACGTGACGACAGTCAACAACTACCTGGCTGCCGCGCGTCGCGACTTCCGGCGCATCGTCCTGGAAAAATTTGGCGACGCGCAATGAAGTGGCTATCGGACGACAAGTTGGACCACCTGCTTGACATTGTCGGCACGAGGTACGTGTGCGTAGAAGAGCTTGGGCGCGGCGGGATGGGCACCGTCTATCTGGCCGAAGACCGGGAACTCGACCGGCTTGTCGCGATAAAAGTTCTAAACACACTCGATGTTACTGACGATCTGCGCCAACGCATGATGCGCGAGGCGCAGGTCATCGCGCGGCTTGAACATCCGGGAATTGTTCCCGTTCACGACGCCGGTACATTACCTGACGGGCGGATCTTTTATGCGATGAAATACGTGCGCGGCAGCCGGCTTGATGAGTACGCCGCACAGGGCGCTCCGCTGAGGGATCGGCTGCGAAAGTTTCAGGCAGTTTGCGATGCGGTGGCATTCGCACACGCTCACGGCGTTATTCATCGCGATCTCAAGCCGCAAAACATCATGATCGGACCTTACAGCGAAGTGCTGGTGATGGATTGGGGCGTCGCAAAAATTCGCGACGATCCGCATCAAACCGCGGTTTTCAATACGTCGGACGGCACTGTCATCGGCACGCGCAACTACATGTCACCAGAACAAGCGCGAGGCGAGGTCGACATCGATGAACGCGCCGACGTTTATTCACTCGGCGCCGTGCTCAAAGATTTGCTAACGGACCAGAAAGTCAGTAAGCCGGTGAAGGCGATTTACTTGAAAGCCATGGCGCAAACGCCCGCTGATCGTTATGCGAGTGCATCGGAATTGTCGACGGACATCGGCCGGCTGCTCGATGCGGAGCCGGTCTCAGCCTATCGAGAGAACGCGCTGGAGAAGGCCGGCCGTTGGGTGGGTAAGAATCGTTTCCTGGTCCTGCTGGTGCTCGCGTACCTGCTGATGAGAATTTTTTTAATTTTCACGTCGCGACGTTAAAGATTTCCGGGCAGACGTTTAATAGAAGAGCAGGAGGAAAAAACAAATGTCTAAACCCTTACTTGGCGTAGTGCTCGGCGCGATTCTCGGCGCCATCGATGGCTTGACCGCGTGGTTCACGCCCGCAGTTAGAGATCAACTCGGTGGTATTGTTGTCGGTTCCACCATCAAGGGAATCATCGCCGGGATCGCGATCGGGTTCTTCGCGAAGAAGTTTCACTCGCTGCCGATCGGGATTTTGTTTGGTGTGCTCGTCGGCGCGTTCCTGGCGTTTCTGGTAGCGCTGATGCAGGGTGGCTATTACCTCGAGATCGTCTTGCCCGGCACGATCGTCGGGTTGATCGTGGGTTTCGCTACACAGAAGTACGGGAGCGCACCTGTGGCAGCAAATTAAGTCGCCACAAAAAGGCGCATAAGACACATAACAAAATTTCATTTGGTTTGTTTTGCGCCTTTGTGCCTTTTTGTGGCTAATCGCTGGGTTTTCCCTGGAGCAACGGTTCTGACTTCAACGTCTGTGGTCCATTCTCGTTACAGATCGCGAATGAGGCGCCTTCGTACATCGTCACGCCCGCGTACTCGCCTTTCGCGTTGAGGATGTAGAAGTTGATGCCGAAGTTTGGCAAGCCTTTGCTGTTCAGGAGTCTCTTCTCAATCGTGTTGCTCTTGATCCTGTTCAAAACTTCCATGCCGGCGTCTTTCGGATGCGCGCCGCGTCGCATCTCTTCGACGATCACAAACGAGCAGAGATTGAATAGGTTCGCTTCGCCACGTCCGGTCGAACCGGCCGCGCCGACTGCGCCGTCAACATAAAGACCCGCGCCGAGAATGGGCGAGTCGCCCAGTCGTCCAGGGATCTTCCACGCCAGTCCACTCGTCGTGGTCACACCGCAGATATCGCCTCTCGAGTTAATGCCGTCGCAGTTGATCGTGCCGTGCAGGTTTTCTTCGCGGAGGAGCCCTTCTGCGAGCATGTCGAGCGCGGCTTTGTGTCCCGCTTCGGCGCGCTTCTTCGGATCGAGATAGTGACCCGGATCGCTGCGTCGCTTCCACTCGAGCCATTGCTTGCGTGAGTTTTCGGTGTTGAGATCGTCTTCGATCTTGAACCCCATGTTGCGTGCAAAGTCCTGCGCGCCCTTGCCGACGATGAGATGGTGATCGGTTTGTTCCATCACTGCTCTGGCCACGAGCGAAGGAGTGCGCACGCCTTCGAGGGCGCCGACAGCTCCGGCTTGCTTCTTTGGACCATGCATGACGGAGGAGTCGAGTTGGACCACGCCATCCGCGTTCGGCAGGCCTCCATAGCCGACGCTGTCGTCGAGTGGATCGAGTTCGACAATGTTGACGCCTGCGATTACTGCGTCGAGTACATCCGAACCGGCGGTGATCATCTGGAATGCCTTGTGTACGGCGGTGACGTTGCCGCCGTTTTTGAAGCGATTGCCGTTGGCTGAAGCAATCACCATCGGTTTGACAGTGCTTTGCTTCAAAATCATCGGAAAGGCGGGAATGGCAATGCCGGCGGCGGCGCTGTTACGAATGAAATCGCGACGTTTCATTTTGCTCATGTTGTCCTCGTTTATCAGAAAGTGGGGCCACAGATTAACGCGAATGACGCGGATCAGGAAAGTGCTTCTTTGATTTTTTCGGCTGTCTTTGGGCCGATGCCGTCGACCATGTCGAGACCGCCGGATGCGACGAATACTTTAAAGTCGTCGAGCGTTGAAATTTTGAACCGCTGATGCAGTAGCGCCGCAGTCTTTGGTCCAATACCGGGAATCTCCAGCAGATCGAGCACTGTCTCGGGAGTTTCCGCGGTGAGACGCTCCCATGCGTCAAACGTTCCCTTGCTCAAAAGATCGATCACTTTGCCGGCAATTGCCTTGCCGACTCCCGGAATCTCCTGTAGTCCATCCATGCCATCCTTTTCGGCAATCTCCTTCAATGGCGTGGGCCAAACCTCGATCGCTTCAGCTGCGTTACGATACGAACGCCAGCGAAACGGATCATCGCCGCGCACTTCCATCAATGCGGCGAGGCGATAGAATCGTCGGGCGATTGTTTCGTTATTCATCTTCGTAGTTGGGGTATGCTTAGTCTAACGTTGTCGGCGAGGAGATTCAATTTGGATTCGAAAAGAAGACAGCTAATCACCGGTATTTCACTTGCAGGTGCGGGAGTTTTGCTGAATGCGTGCCGCGCAAACTCAGGTCCGTCTGGAAGTGCGACGAATGAAAACACAAGGAACGAAGGACCAAAGCCGGGCGAGGAAGAAACGGTCGAGGTGACTGCGATCGAAGACTTAATGCGCGAGCATGGCGTTCTGAGACGCGCGTTGCTGGTCTATCAGGAGTCGGCGGTCAGGTTGCGACAGGATGCGGCGTCGGTGCCGCCGGACGCCTTGGAGAAGGTGGCTAATCTGTTTCGTGTGTTCGGCGAGGATTACCACGAAAGAAAGCTCGAGGAGGTTTTTATTTTTCCTACCGTGAAGAAGTCGCCGGGAATAGCTGCCGGGTACGTTGACGTGCTGTTCGGGCAACACACGCGCGGGCGTGAGATTACTGACTATGTGTTGTCGATCACGCAGGCTGATCGGATTGCGTCGAATAGTGTCGAGCCGCTGGCGAAAGCGTTGGAGTCGTTTGTGCGCATGTACGAGCATCACGCGGCGATTGAAGACACGGTGATATTTCCGGCGTGGAAGTCGGCTATTGGGCAGGCAGAGCTTGACGATCTGGGCGAGAAGTTTGAAGAGATCGAGCACGAGCAGTTTGGTGACGATGGGTTCGAGATGGCACTCAAACGGATGGAGGAGATAGAGAATAGTCTGGGATTGTCGAATCTCGACATGTTCACGGCGCCCTCACCGCCGAAGTGAGTTTCACGCAAAGGCACAGAGTTTTAAAACAAGGCACAAGAAGATTTTGAATTCCCTTTGTGCCTTGGGTTCTAACCTTTGCGTCTTTGCGTGAAATGGTTTTTCCATTACAATGCGCGCACCTACCAATTAACGGACACCCTCGAACCTTAACCTCTAACCTTAAGGAGTTGAACATGACTGTCATTGAATCCAGCGACGATCCCAGCCAGGAAGAACGCATCGCCAAACTGCGCGCGGAGCTCGAGAAACTTGGCGGCAGCACGACCACACTCGAGTCAATGCCCGCTGACATGGAAGAAGAGTTTTTGCGGCACGTGCTCGAATACGAAACTGCCGAGCCGATAAGTCTCATGACGCTACTCGAGAACTCCGGCATGCCAGTGCCGGCGCCTGACACGCTCGATAAAGACGCGCTCAAAATCAAACTCAAGGAACTGATCGAGCGCATGGCGTCGCTCGGTGCGTACCTCTTGCACACGAATCACCTTTCCGATCGCGAGCTGTATGATTATCTCTATAACGATGGATTGCGCGAGCAGGCGGTGCTCTTTCCGGAGAATCCGAGTTACGCGTACATGATCGATCTCACGGGCAGTGGCAGCGATGAGGACAACCAGATCTATCTGAAGCACTACGCGGACGATGAGCACCGCCGGCAGTGGGTGCACGACTGGCCCGACGATCCGTTACCCGAGCACGAAGATCCACCGTTCGATCGCGATCACTTCCTGCCGCAGTCGCCATTAGGCTAGCCGCGGATTAGACGGATGAACACGGATCAGATCCGTGTTCATCTGTGTTAATTCGCGGCCACGATCATCGTGCCGGTGCCTTTGTCTGTGAAGATCTCGGAGAGGAGTGCGTTACGATTGTTGCCACTGATGATGTGCGCGCTGTGAACGCCGCGTTCCAGCAACACGGTAATACTCTGTAGCTTCGGAATCATCCCACCCGACGCTGCGCCACTACTGATTAGCTTGCCAGCTTCGGCCGCGGTCAGCCGCGACAGCTTCGTCTGCGGATCGCCGGCGGTGAGATAAATGCCGTCCACATCACTCAATAGAATCAACTTCTCAGCCTGGAGTTGAACCGCGATCTCAGCCGCGATCGTATCGGCATTGATGTTGAAAACCATACCCTCCGTATCCGCGCCGAGAGAGGAGACGACCGGCAAGTACCCGTGGTCCAGCAACATCATCAACAGACGTACGTTGATCTGGACCACGTCGCCCACGTGTCCGAAATCCACTTTGTCTCGCACGCCCGTTTCTCGATTCAAGATTTCTTTCGGCGGCCGGCGTTTCGCCTGCACGATGTTGCCGTCCACGCCGGAGAGTCCGACAGCCTCGATGCCTCGCTGGCGCAACGCGGCGAGAATATCGGTATTGATCTTTCCGGCGAAGATCATCTTCGCCATCTCGAGTGTGGCGTCGTCAGTGACGCGTCTGCCTTCGATGATCGTCTGTTCGATCCCGAGTTTTTTCGCGAGCTCGCTGAGCTGTTTGCCACCGCCGTGAACGACGCAGATCCGAATCCCGACCTGGTGCAACAGTGCCAGCTCTTCGGCGAGCGAGGCCAGGTTTCCGTGGTCTTCAGTGACTTTGCCCGAGAGTTTGACGACAAACGTTTGTCCCTGGAACCGTTGGATGTAAGGTAACGCTTCGCGCAGCAGGTCCAGGCGTAGCTGATCGTCGACGATGGCTTTGGTCTCAACCATGTTTCGCTAACCTCCCAACAATCTTGCCATGATCGCCTTTTGCACGTGCAAACGGTTTTCAGCTTCCTCGATTACTACTGACGCGCTCGAGTCGATCACGCCGTCAGTCACGATCACGTTCCGCCGCACGGGCAAACAGTGCATGAAGATCGCGTCGTTCGTGCGCGCCATTTTCTCTTCATCGACGATCCACTTGCCGCGGTACTGTGCTCGCGTGGCGAGGTCTCGATCAGTGTCACCGTAGAACTGTTTTGCGCCCCAACTCTTCGCGTAAATCACTTCGGCGCCGGAGAAAGCCTCGTCAATGTCATTCGTGATCTTGATGTTTCCACCTGCGCTTTGTAGCAATTCGTCGTCCAACTCATAACCTGGCGGATGCGCGATCACCAGATCGTGGCCCATCTGCGCGGCCGCGAGCGCAAAACTATTCGGCACTGCCATCGGCAACGCGTTGGGATGCCACGCCCAGGTGAGCACGACGCGCTTCCTGCCTGCGCCAAGCTTTTCGCGAATGGTCATCATGTCAGCCAGCGACTGGCAGGGATGATGCATCGCCGACTCAAGATTGATGATCGGCACCGAGGCGTAGCGCGCGAATGCATTCAATATAGGATCGGTGCGCTCCTCCTGCCAGTCTTTCAAGGCCGCGAACGTTCGCACGCCAATCGCCACACAATATCTTTCGAGCACGCGCACAAACTCCGCGACGTGTTCAGTCTTATCATTGTCCATCACAGCGCCCGCGCGATGTTCGAGTGTCCAACTCGTGCCGCCCGGCTCGAGCATAACTGCATTCCCGCCGAGCTCGTAAATCCCGACCTGCATCGACGCGCGTGTCCGCAGACTGGGATTGAAGAACACGAGCGCCACCGACCTGCCTGCGAGCGGCCGTGAGCGATCGTCGCCTCCCTTGAAACGCAAAGCAGATTCGATCAGTTGCTCGAGCTGCTTGCGTGACATCCCGATGGTGTTCAGCAAATGCATAGCAGTGCGTCCACAAACAGGTCTACGTGCTCTTTCTGCAAGCACAACGGTGGCAACAGTCGCAACACTTTCGGATTGCTCGACGTGCTGGTGATTATCTTGCGTTCGAGCAACGCCTGGTGAATGGGTTGCACTTTGTCGTTGAACTCCACGCCCAGCAGCAATCCGCGTCCGTGTACTGCGACTACTTGCTCGACCTCTCGCAAACGTTGTCGCAAATGTGCTTCAACTGTTTTCACATTCGCGAGCATGCGATCGTTTTCTACTGCTTCAAGCGTCGCGGTGACCGCGGCCATTGCAAGCATGCCGCCGCCGAAGGTTGTGCCGAGATCGCCCTCTTTGATGTGTGAAGCGATCGCCTCTGTGACAAGGCACGCGCCGACCGGAACACCGCTGCCCAGCGCCTTTGCGAGCGTCACGATGTCGGGCACGACGCCATCGCTACCCGCGAAAAACCACTCACCCGTACGTCCGATGCCTGTCTGCACTTCGTCGTAAATAAGCACGATACCGCGTTCGTCGCACAACGTGCGCAGGGCACGATAAAAATCGGGTTGGGCCATACGGACGCCGGCCATCGATTGGATCGGCTCGAGCATGATTGCGGCTACTGACTCATCGGCGAGTTCGCGCACCGAGTCGATGTTGTCAAACTCGGCTTCGAGATGCCCGGGAACGTTGGGCCTTCCGATCTCTCGATATTTGCCGAGAAACGTGGCGCTGATGGCGTCAGCGGTGCGACCGTGAAAGCCGCCCGTGAAGGTGATGATCTGTTCGCGTTTCGTGGCCATGCGCGCCATGCGCATCGCGTTCTCGTTGGCTTCGGTGCCGGAGTTGCAGAAGAATGCTTTAGTCAGCTTCTCGGGCGCGACCGAGACGAGTTTCTCCGCGGCGCGCGCACGTGTGCTCGAGTAGACGAGGTTTGAGTAGAAGAGCAACTCGCCCGCCTGAGTGCGCAGGGCGTTGACGACGTGCGGGTGACAGTGGCCCGTGCCAGCGACGGCATGGCCGCCGTAGAGATCGAGATACTTGTCGCCGTCGCTGGTATAGATCCAGACGCCCTCGCCACGCTCAGCGGCGATTGGCATCTTCTTGTACGTGGCGAGCTGAAATTGCTCTTCGCTCTCGAATATGGTGGTCACGGATTTGTTCCTACCAGCTTTAGTCCAGTTGTTTCATCGAGACCGAACATCAGGTTCATGTTTTGCACAGCCTGGCCGGCAGCGCCTTTAACGAGATTGTCGAGGGCCGAGAAGATGACGACCTGTTTGCCGCGTGTGGCGAAGCCGATGTCGCAGAAGTTCGTCGTCTTCACCCAGTTGATGTCAGGCGAACCGTTCACCAGACGGACAAAGAATGAGTCGCGATAATATTCGGCGTAGATGTTGTGCAGGTCGTTCTCGCTGAGTTCGCGATTTGCCTCGGCGTAGATCGACGCGAAGATACCGCGCGCGACCGGCAGCGAATGTGTCATGAAGACAAGCTCGTTGGTCCAATCGCCGATGTGGTCCAACTCCTGCTCGATCTCGGGAACGTGCTGGTGCGTGAACGGCTTGTATGCGTAGAACGAGGTCATGCGCTGCGGATGATGTGTATTCGCGGCGGCTTTGGCGCCCGAGCCCGACGAGCCGGTCTTCGCATCCACCACGATGCGTCCGTTCAGCAGGTGGTTTGCAACAAGGGGCGCGAGGCCGAGTAATGTCGCGGTCGCAAAGCAGCCGGGATTCGCGATTAAGCGCGCGTTTCTGATCGCCTCGCGGTTGGTCTCAGTCAGTCCGTAAACAAACTCAGCCTGCGCGGCCATAGCGGTGTGCGGCTGTTTGTAATGTTTTTCGAAGACGCTCTGATTGCGTAGCCGGAAATCTCCGGATAGATCGATCGCTTTGATCCCTTTTGCCAGGCCCGGAACGATCTCCATGGCCTGCCCGTGCGGCAGCGCGAGAAAAACGCAATCCACATTCGCAGGCGTGTCAGCCGCACTTATAAAGCTGAGCTGAGTAAGTCCGTTCAGGTTGCGATGAACTTCTCCGATCGGTTTCCCCGCCTGTTCGTTCGCAGTCACGAAAACCAGTTCAACGTTCGGGTGAAACAGGAGAATACGCAGTAACTCCGAGCCGCCGTAACCGGAGCCGCCAAATATCCCGACGCGCAATTTGGATTGTGTAGTCATAGTAACTTCCTCTGCGGCACTCTGCGTATCTCCGCGACCTCTGCGTTAAAGGGGCGATGTTAACGCCGAGGACGCAGAGATACGCAGAGCGCCGCAGAGATCAGGCGCAAACTAAACAGCTACATTTATCTGCGTCGCCGCGACTTTCGCCATCACGAGTTCGAAGAGTGTGCCGCCTTCGCGACGCGCGTTTGCCGCCGGCACGTTGAACTGCGTCTTGATGTAGTCTTCGCCCATCTTCGAGTCAGTTACCGAACCGGCGATCACGTCAACGCCGACGCCGCGTTGCCGCAACAACTCAATCCCGCCCCACGCGCCGACATAGTCAGAGGCACAAAACACAAGCGCGGCTGTGGCTTCGAGCAGTTCTGCATCAGCAAACACCGTCTCCACCGAATAACCGCCGAGAATTCCGTCGCCCAACTCGATCACGATCAGGTCCGGATTCACTTCATTCAGTCGCGCGATGATCGCTTTTGCGGTGGGCGCGAGATCCGCGACATCGACCGTCGAGGGCAACCCACAATCGAGAAAACTCGCAGTCGTCACCGCGCCATGGTCCGACATGTTCAACGTGTCGCGCAGGCACGCGACACCCGAAAGTTTGGCCGCCGCAACTCGCAAACCCGCACGCGTCGCCTGCTTGATCAACTCGGTCGCGGCGTAAGTCTTACCGCTGTTCATGCTCGTACCTGCGATCATCACGATCGGGGCAGTCTCGCCGAGACTCGTGCGCGGCGGCAGTGCCGCGTCAGCGATATTCAACACTCTGCCCGCCACATCGCAGGCGAGACCAATCACTTCCAACTTGATCGCATCGCTGAGACTCGAGTGATGTCCGGTGCAAAGACCAATCACGCCGCCCATGTTCAGCAGGTGAAGCTCGTCGCCACTCTTCAGACTCGGCGGCACCTCGCCGACGAAGCCTTTCAACGCCCTTCGTCGCCCGAGCACCCCAATCAAAAGGTCGCCCGGATTAATCTTCGCGAGCCTGCCGGTCGGAAGCTCGAGCATGTTGTAAGTGGCGCTGTCGGTAAGAGCGCGAACCACAACAACGTCGCCGGCCTTAGTGGACTCAGCGGCTGATACCAGCGCAACGGTTTTCGTGAGTGTGAGCGGAGACGTTGCGGATCCAATCTTATCGACATCAATGACGTTAATGTCTGTCATCGTCCACCTCCCAATCTGAGTCGCAGCGCGTTGAGCTTGATAAAACCTTCCGCATCACGCTGGTTGTAAACAGTGTCGGCTTCAAACGTTGCTACTTTTTCGTCGTAGAGTGAGTTGGGCGAGCGCCGCCCGACCACGATCGCATTGCCGCGAAAGAGCTTCAGACGCACGTCGCCATTCACGTTAAGCTGTGTTTCGTCGATCATCTTCCGCAGCAACTTAAACTCGGGCGCAAACCAAAAACCGTAGTAGATCGACTCGGCAAACTTCACCCCGAGCGAGTCGCGCAGATGGACCACTTCGCGATCGAGTGTGATCGACTCCAGCGCGCGGTGAGCGGCCTGGAGTATCGTCACGCCGGGTGTTTCATAAACTCCGCGTGACTTCATTCCCACAAAACGATTCTCAACCATGTCAACGCGGCCGATGCCATGCTCACCGCCGATCTTGTTCAACGTCTCGAGCAGTGCGACCGGACCAAGTTCACGACCGTCGATCGCAACCGGCTCTCCTTTTGCGAAAGAGATCTCGACGTACTGTGCTTCCGCGCGCGCGTTTTCCGGCGAGTGCGTAAGTTGGAAGATGTTCTCCGGCGCTTCGGCCCAAGGGTCTTCGAGAATGCCGCCCTCGTAAGAGATGTGCATCAGGTTCGCGTCGGTCGAGTAAGGCTTCTCCGCAGTCGCGGCGACGGGAATCTTGTGTTCCTTTGCATAGGCGATCAGGTCCATGCGTCCCTTGAAGTCCCACTCGCGCCAGGGGGCGATGACCTTGATGTCAGGCTGAAGCGCGTAGTACGTGAGCTCGAAGCGAACCTGATCGTTGCCTTTGCCGGTGGCTCCGTGTGCAACCGCGTCGGCGCCTTCCCGCTGCGCGATCTCGATCTGGCGTTTGGCGATCACGGGGCGGGCGAGTGAAGTGCCCATCAGGTAAACGCCTTCGTATACCGCGTTGGCTTTGACCGCGGTCCAGACGTAGTCGCGCACAAACTCTTCACGTAGATCTTCGACGTAGAGTTTTGACGCTCCCGTAGCGAGCGCTTTCTCTTCCAGTCCGGCTAACTCTGCACCCTGGCCCACGTCGGCGCAGTAACAAACAACTTCGCAGTTGTATTGTTCCTTCAACCAGCGGAGCATTACCGAGGTGTCGAGTCCACCGGAGTAAGCGAGAACAATTTTTCCAATTCGATCAGAGTTCATCAGTGTTCATCCGCGGCTTCAAACATTTGCCAGATTTGCTTTAACGCCGTGCGCTGCGCTTTCGCGTCGCGAACGGCGATGAAGATCGTGTCTTCGCCCGCGATCGTGCCGACCACTTCCCGCATAGCGGCGGCGTCGATCTCGACCGCCACTGGCGATGCGTGTCCCGGCACGGTGCGTGCGATTATCAAACTGTCCCCCGCGTGGTCTAAACTCAGCAGACCGCGAGCGGCGGCGCCGTTGGTCCGAGGCAGCGTGTAATGCCCGTGCTGTTTGACGACGCCGAGCTCTTCCAGATCGCGCGAGACGCTCGATTGAGTCGCCGGCACGCCCGCGCTTTCGAGCAGGGTACGCAAGTCTGCCTGCGTGCCAACCGGCTTCGCCCGGATCAAGTCGAGAATCTTTTGCTGCCGTTCTCTCTTATTCATATGCAAGCAACTTGCATAAACAGTGCATAGATGCATAAACTACCATGTCAGTTGTTTGTTGGTCAAAGGTTTCGGGAGATTTATTTATGGACGAGTCGAAGAAGCTGTGGGGTGGCAGATTTGCAGGGAAGACTGATCCCGGCTTTGCCGAGTTCAATAATTCCTTTCGCTTTGACCGCAGGTTATTCGAAGCGGACGTTACTGCGAGCATAGCTTATTGCGAAGCGTTGGAAGGCGCGGGTGTGCTCGCGGCCGAGGATGGAAATCAGATTCGCCGCGCGCTCGCGGACATCCTTGAAAAGGGAAAGGCCGGCGCTGGTTACTTCAACGATTCATCCGCGGAAGACGTACACTCGTTTGTCGAAGCACGATTGATTGAGTTGACCGGTGATCTCGGCCGCAGGCTGCACACCGGGCGCAGTCGTAACGATCAGGTGGCCACTGACTTTCGACTCTGGCTGCGCGAAGCGATCGATGATCTCAACACGGTCCTCCTAGACCTTCAAACGTCGCTACTCAATTTCGCCGAAACGAATCGCGAGATCGTCATCCCCGGTTACACACATTTGCAGCGGGCGCAGCCGGTGCTACTCGCACATTGGTGCCTCGCCTATTTCGAAATGCTCGCGCGCGATCATGAACGTCTTGGCGAAGTACGCGCACGCGTGAACGTTATGCCGCTCGGTTCGGCCGCGCTCGCGGGCACGTCGTTTCCGATAGATCGCGAAGCCCTCGCACGTTCACTCGGCTTCCCCTGCGTTTCGCGCAACAGTCTCGACGCCGTCAGCGATCGAGATTTTTGTGTTGAGTTCCTGGGTGCGTGTTCGTTGATGATGGTCCACCTGTCGCGATTGGCCGAGGACGTCATCCTGTACGCGACGACTGAGTTTGGAATTTTCGAACTTGGCGATGCGATCGCAACGGGCTCGAGCTTGATGCCGCAAAAGAAGAACCCTGACTCGATGGAACTCGTGCGCGGCAAAGCGGGTCGCGTGTTTGGCGATCTGCTGGCGCTGCTGACTACTTTGAAGGGCTTGCCGCTCGCTTACAACAAGGACATGCAGGAAGACAAAGAGGCCGTGTTTGATGCTTACGACACGGTCGCCGCGAGTCTCAAGGTTAGTGCTACGGTTTTAAGAAACATCTCCGTGAATAGCGAACGCGCGTCAGCTTCCACCGGCTACATGAACGCGACTGAGCTCGCTGATTACCTGGTGCGTAAGGGTATGCCGTTTCGTGAAGCGCACGAGGCAGTCGGAAAGGTCGTGATGCGCGCGCTCGAGCTCGGCAAAGAGCTGGACCAATTAACTCTGTCAGAGTTGCATGAGTTCTCACCACTCTTTGCTGAGGATGTCCACATTGTCATTTCACTCGAACAAACGCTAAGCTCCAAGTCACAAGTGGGCGGCACTGCTCCGAAACTGGTCGCATCAGCGCTCGTAGCGGCGCGCCAATCCCTTAACGAGTAGCAGGAGATCTTTATGCGATACCGAATGCCCCTGATAGTGTTTTTGTTCCTGATCTCACTCCGGTTAAGCGTGGCTCAAACTCCCTCGGAAGCTGCCGAGAAACCGCTTTACAACGCGACCGGCAATGAAGCTACGCTGACTGGCACGATCAACGTAACGGGTACAATTCCCAAGCCGAGCCGCATCGATATGTCGGCAGATCCCGTTTGCGTTAAGACTAACATCAAACCTCAAACTGAATGGCTGCTGGTCAGCGAGAACAAACTACAGAACGCTTTTGTTTATGTAAAAGGCAAACTCCTGCAAGATTATCGATTCGCCGTGCCTGATTCAGACGTTGTACTCGTACAGCGCAACTGCCAATTCTCGCCACGTGTGCTCGGCCTTCGGGTAGGTCAGAACCTGCAAATCATCAACAGCGATCAGACGGTTCACAATGTTCATCCCACTCCAAAAGTTAACCCGGAATGGAATTACTCGCACCCGCCGGATGATCCGCCCATGGTAAAGACTTTTTCGCGCTCGGAAGTGTTAATACCCTTCAAAGACAATCAACACCCGTGGGAAAAAGCTTACGTTGCGGTGATGAGCCATCCCTTCTTTGCCGTGAGTGATGAGTCGGGAAGATTTGAGATACGCGGCTTGCCGCCGGGCACTTACACCCTCGTGGTCTGGCACGAGCGGCTAGGTGAACAGGAGTTGGAGATAACAATCGCACCCGGCGAGATTCACAACGCCGACTTCACCTTCGACGCTGACAAAAAGCACTAGCGCTTCTTCGTCGGGCTTGGAGACGGGCTCGGCGATGGCGAGGGAGACGGTCTTGATGCCTCGGGTTGGATCGTTTCCTGGTAGATAGACTTCAAATCCAGCAGTTTTAAAACTACCGCAGGCTTTACGGCGTTGCGATTCGCATCGATGTTGATGATGCCAGTCACACCGGCGAAGTTCTTTGTCTGAGCAAGGGCGTCGCGCAGTTTGGCGTTGTCAGTTACACCGCCTCTCGACATCGCGTCAAAAAGTATGCGCGCCCCGTCGTAAGCTAAAGCAGCATGAGCATCGGGCAGCAGGTTGCCGTAACGTTGTTTGTACGATTCGACAAACGCCTGAATCGCGGGCGACGGATCGTCAACCGAGTAATGCGTTGAGATATACGAACCGTTCAAGGCGTCGCCGCCCAGTTGCCAGAGCTCCGGAGCGTCCCAGCCATCACCGCCAAGCAACGGTTGCGTCAAGCCAATCATGCGCGCTTGCTTCGCGATCAACGCCACGTCGCCGTAGTACCCGGGGATGTAGATCACATCAGGTTCCGAAGATCGGATCGTACTCAACTGCCCTTTAAAATCCGCATCCTCCTGCGCGTACGTTTGTTCACTGACAATCCGGCCGCCGAGTTTTGTGAAACTGAGCTTGAAATACTCAGTCAACCCGCGCCCGTAAGGTGAGTTGAAATCGTAAAGAATCGCGGCCTTCTGTGCTTTGAGGGTGTTGACGGCGAAACTCGCCATCACTTCACCCTGAAACGAGTCGACGAAGCAGGCGCGGAAGATGTAATCACCAGTTTGCGTAACGGCCGGGTCGGTCGAAGAGGGTGAGATCAGGGGCACCTGTGACGACTGCGCTTTGGGCGCCGCGGCGAGACTGTTGCTTGAAGTGCCACCGGCGATAATCGCCACGACCTTGTCTTTGTCGATGAGCTTGGTCGTCAGTCGCGCGGCTTCTTCAGGGCTGCCCTTGTCGTCTTCAATCACTACGTCGATGCGGCGTTGGTTGATACCGCCGGTCTGATTGATCTCGTCGGCGGCGAGCAGCACGCCGTTGATGGCCGACCTGCCAAAGTTGAAAGTTGGACCAGTCAGATCGCCGAAGTAGCCGATCTTAATCGTGCTGCGGTCCGTCTCGTCAGACGGGCGGCTACACGAGAACGCGAGCGCCATCACGACGATGGCAAACGGCAACAGTGCGTTGCGCAGCTTGTGAGTAGTCTTCTGATGTCGTGGGAATGAAGTCGAAAGTAACTGGGACCGGGCGTTTAAGCTACTCACCGAGATACGCTTCTTTGATCCTGGGATCGTTGGCGAGGTCTTTTGATGGACCTTCCATGACTATTCTTCCGGTTTCCAGAACGTAGGCGCGATCGGAATGGCCCAATGCGGCGTGGGCGTTCTGTTCGACCAGGAGAATCGTCGTTCCCTTGCTCTTAATTTCGTCGATGGCTTCGAAGATTGTATGGACCACGAGCGGCGCGAGTCCGAGCGACGGCTCATCGAGCAGCAGTAGACGCGGATTGGACATCAGCGCGCGACCCATGGCGAGCATCTGTTGTTCGCCGCCGGAGAGTGTTCCGGCTTTCTGCGATTCACGTTCCTTCAGTCGCGGAAACATCTTGAACGCGCGTTCCATATCGGCGGCGACCCCGCGTTTGTTCGTGTTCAGATAAGCGCCCATTTGCAGGTTTTCACGAACGGAGAGATTCGCGAAGACTCCGCGTCCTTCGGGTGACATGGAAATACCGCGCGCGACCAGTTTGTGCGTGGGCTTGCCGCTGATGTCTTCTTCTTCGAAGACGACTTTGCCGGTGCGTGGTTGCAGCAGGCCGGTGATGGTTCGGAGGGTAGTGGTTTTGCCGGCGCCGTTTGCCCCGATGAGTGTAACCACTTCACCCTGATTAACGTGCAGCGAAATGTCGGTCAGAGCCTCGATGGCGCCGTAGTTTACGGAAACGTTATGCAGCGAAAGCATGAAAAATATTCTTTATCCACAGATTACACAGATTCAATAATTAAATCTGTGTAATCTGTGGATGAGAAAATCTAATCTCCTAAATAGGCTTCGATTACCTTCGGATCGTTCTTAATTTCCTGTGGCAGGCCGAGTGCGATCGACTTTCCATAGTCGACAACCTGAATGCGCTCGCAAACGCCCATCACCACTTTCATATTGTGTTCGACGAGCAGGATCGTGAGTCCAAAGCGATCTCTGATCTGTTTGATCAGGTGCATCAGATCTTCCTGCTCCGAAGGATTCATACCTGCCGCGGGCTCGTCGAGTAAGAGCAATTGTGGTCTCGTCGCCAACGCACGCACAATCTCCAACCGCCGCTGCGAACCGTACGGAAGACTGGTTCCACCTTCGTCACAAACACGAGCGAGATCGAATATCTCCAGCAACTCGAAACAGTAATCGCGATGCTTCTTCTCGTCCCTATTGAAACGCGGCGTGCGCAACACGGCATCGATCAGATTTTGGCCCATGTGAATGTGACAGGCTGTCATTACGTTTTCCAGCACTGTCATACTCGGAAAAAGCCGGATGTTCTGAAACGTGCGCGAAATGCCGCGGCCGGCGATCTGGTAGGGACGCAAACCATTGATTCGCTGCCCGTTGAAATAAATTGATCCCGAGGTCGGTTCGTAGACGCCGGTAAGCAGGTTGAAGATAGTCGTTTTACCCGCACCGTTTGGTCCAATGAGCCCGTAGATCTCCCCTTTCTTTACAGCCATGTCCAACTCGCTCACGGCCGTCAAGCCGCCGAAACGAATCGTTGTCTTGTCGGTTTGCAGGACGATGTCGTTACCGTTTGTGCTCATCTGGACTTCTCACTTCCCAGCGAGCTCTCGCTTTGCGTTGCGGAACTGGCGGTACCACTCGGACCTTCAGTCGCTCTCCGGAGGCGTTTTCGCAATCCTTTGAATGCGTCAGACGAGCCCAGTAGACCCTGTGGTCGAGTGATCATGAGGATGATCAAAAGAAGCGAATAGATCACCATGCGATACTCGGCAAACCCTCGCAAACCTTCCGGCAGGATCGTCAGCACGATCGCGCCGAGCACTGAGCCCACAATCGATCCCAGGCCGCCGAGAATGATCATGATCAGGATCTCGAACGACTTGATGAACTCAAATGACTTCGGATTGAGATAACCATCGAAGTGAGCCAGCAACACGCCACCCGCGCCCGCCATTGCCGACGAGATGACGAACGCCATCACTTTGTAGCGCGTGGTGTTTACGCCCATCGCTTCTGCGGCCAGCTCGTCTTCACGAATCGAGATCAGCGCACGTCCGAAACCCGAGTTGACAATGTTGTAGACGATCACGATTGTCAGGATCGCAATCAGGAAGATCCAGAAAAAACTCTTGACGATCGGAATGCCTGAATACCCGCGTGCGCCGCCGACGGCCTCGATGTTGTTGAGAAAGACGACAATTATCTGTCCAAAGCCAAGCGTGACGATCGCCAGGTAGTCGCCTTTCAGACGTAACGAAGGAATACCGACTGCGAGACCGGCCACACCCGCAACCGCAGCGCCGACAAGAGTCGTGATCACTAGTGCAACAACCCAACCGAGCTTTCCACCGCCGAGTGAAGTGGCGAGATTCATTCCGTAATTAACGGAAAAGTAAGCGGACGAATAAGCGCCGACGGCCATGAAGCCCGCGTGACCAATCGAAAACTGTCCGGTGAAGCCGTTGATGAGATTGAGTGAAACCGCGAGCGTGATCGAGATGCCGCAAAGCATCAGGATGCGCGTGTAGTACGGATTGATGAGTCCCGCCTGGAAAACGAGATCCAGACCAAAAAGAACGGCGAGCACTATCAGGGCGATGATGAAATTGCGGAGATACCGAGGCACTCTTCGTTGTCCTTAGACTTTCTCCTGAGCGACCGTCCCAAGTAGTCCGGAGGGCCGGAAAAGTAGAATCAAGATCAGTATCGCAAACGCGACTGCGTCTTTGTAAGTTGGCGATAAGTAACCGACAACCATGGTTTCGGTGATACCGATCAGCAGTCCGCCGAGCATCGCGCCGGGAATGTTACCAATGCCCCCGAGCACAGCCGCCACGAAAGCTTTCAAGCCGACTATGATGCCCATCAACGGATCGATTCGCGGAATGCGTATGGCCACGAGGACGCCGGCGGCAGCAGCGAGCGCAGAGCCGAGTGCAAACGTGAACGCGATGATGCGGTCGGTGTTAATGCCCATCAGCTTTGCCGACTGCAAGTTGAACGACACAGCGCGCATCGCGCGACCAGTCTTGGTGCGGTAGACAACTAATTGCAGCCCGACCATCAGGGCGAGAGAGATGATGAGCACGATAATGTCCGCGCTATTAATACTCGCGCCACTGACGATGTCGATATTGCGTTTCCGGAAGAGTTCGGGGAAGAACTTCGGCTCGGCGCCAAACACCACCTGCCCACCGTTTTCGAGCAACAGCGAAACACCGATCGCCGTGATCAGCGCCGTCAGTCGCGAATACTTACGCACCGGACGATAAGCAAACCGCTCGATAACAACTCCAATGACAGCGCAGATCGCCATCGCCAGCAGCATCACAACCAGCGCCGTGATCAACGATGGCTGGAGTGTGCCCCCGCCCAGCAGGCCGCGTCCCACGATGCCGTCGGGACTCAATCCGAGCGCTTGCGCGCCACGCGCACCGAGTCCATTCGCCAGATAAAAACCCATGAAAGCGCCGACCATGTAGACGTCGCCATGGGCAAAGTTGATTAGCTTCAGTACCCCGTAGACCATCGTATACCCGAGCGCAATCAGCGAGTAGATTGCGCCCAGTGAGATACCGTTAATTAGTTGTTGGAGGAAGGTACTCATACTCGTGATTCACGTACGTCCAATGTTCGGGTGGTCGTAGCGATCACGGATTAGCCGCTTTCACCGGAGGCGCCGTACTTGTAGACGCAATGGGAGCTGCGGCGCCCTCCACGTTGACGCGCTCTTTCACCGCGTATGTGCCACCGTCTTTGATTTCAATCATGACGATTGGCTTAACGGCGTCGCGGTTTTGGTTGAAGGTGACGGTGCCGGTGACGCCTGGAAAATCTTTCGTCGCCGCGAGTGCATCGCGAATGTCTGGTCCAGCGAGTGACTTGGACCGTTTGACCGCGTCAAACATGATCCGGGCGGCGTCGTAAGCTGTCGCTGCGAGGGCGTCGGGTATAGAGCCGTACTTCGCCTTATAGTCGTTGACGAACTTCTGCACTTTCGGATCGGTGTCGTAAGGCGAGTAGTGATTGGTGAAATACGAACCGTTCAGGGCCGTGCCGCCGATCTTGTAAAGCTGTTCCGAATCCCAGCCGTCCCCGCCGATCAGCGGTACCGTGATGCCTTTATCGCGCGCCTGCTTGGCGATCAAACCGACGTCGTTGTAGTAGCCGGGAACGAAGAGCACTTCGGGATTCGAGCCTTTTAGTGACGTTAACTGTGCGTTGAAGTCCTGGTCGCCTTCCTGGTACGACTGTGTCGCGACCATCTTGCCACCCAACTTCGTGAAGGTTTCGCTGATGACTTTTTCCAGTCCGGTCGAATAGTCATTCTTACGATCGACCATGATCGCGGCGGTCTTCGCGCCGAGTGACTTGGCTGCAAACTGCGCGATCGCAGCTCCCTGAACCGGATCGATGAAGCAACTACGGAAGATGAAGTCGCCTTTCTTTGTCACTTCGGGATTTGTTGACGACGGCGTCAACATAGGGATCTTCGCATTCTGTGCGATCGGCGCCGCCGCTATCGAGCGCGAGCTGGCGACTTCGCCAATGATTCCGTGGACCTGGTCCTGCGTGACAAACTTGGTCACGATCGTGGCTGCTTCTGATGCGTCTGAGCGATCGTCCTGCACCAGCAAATCGACCTGTTTACCGTTGATGCCGCCTGCGGCATTGATCTCCTCCGCGGCGAGCTTGATTCCGTTGACAGACGAGATGCCGAAGTTTGCGGTGGTGCCGGTAGTCGACATGAAGACGCCGATCCGGACTTTGTCGCCGCCACCGCCGTTTGGTGTGCAAGCGCTTAGCAAACTCACGACAATAATCGAAGCTATCAGAATGCGTTTCATATAAGTCCTCACAGGCTGAAGTGTCTGACGAACTAAGAAGGGAGCTTTAATCGCGCTGAATAATAGCTTTCGAGCGCTATATAGTCAAAATAGGACCTATATGTCGTAAGATTAGCGGCGTGAATAGCCCCAAAACCCACCCGGCGCCCGAGTTGGGCGACATGAAAGCGGAAGACTTTCGTCGTTTCGGTCACGAACTGATCGATTGGATCGCCGATTACTTCGAAAACATCGATCAGCGTCCGGTCCTGCCAGCAATGGAACCGGGCGACTTGAAATCACAGTTACCATCCGCGCCGCCGGCTCACGGCGAGCCCATGGAGCAGATCATCGCAGACGTCGATCGACTGATCGCTCCCGCACTGACACACTGGAGTCATCCCTCGTTCTTCGCTTACTTCGCAACTTCCACTTCAGGTCCTGGCATCTTCGGCGAACTGTTGAGCGCCGCCTTCGACAATAAGTCGATGCTCTGGCGCACTTCGCCTGCTTCGACCGAGTTGGAAGAAGTGGTGCTCGACTGGCTGCGACAAATGATGGGACTCGATCCGGGCATGATCGGGATCATTTACGACACCGCGTCGGTTTCGAGTATGCATGCGATCGCGGCGGCGCGCGAAGGTGTCGAACAGCGCATTCGCGAAGAGGGAATGAGCGGACGTCCGGATCTGCCGCTGCTGCGCGTTTACGTTTCGGAGCAGGCGCACTCGTCGATCGAGAAGGCGGTGATCACGCTCGGCCTCGGCCAACGCGGGCTGCGCAAGATTCCGACTGATTCCGAGTTTCGCATGGACGTCGATGCACTTGCCGATGCGATTAATGAAGATAAGCGTAACGGCTATCTTCCGTTTTGTATCGTGGCGACGGTTGGCACTACTTCGACTTCGAGCATCGATCCGGTGCCGAAGATTATTCCCATAGGTGAAGAGCACGCGATGTGGTTGCACGTCGATGCGGCGTATGCGGGTTCGGCGGCGGTTGTGCCTGAGTTCAGACACATCCTCGCGGGTTGCGAGCGCGCTGACTCGATCGTGACGAATCCACACAAGTGGCTTTTCACGCCGTTTGATCTTTCAGTGCTCTATTGCCGGCACATGGATTTGTTGAAGCGTGCGTTCTCGCTCGTGCCGGAATATCTCCGCACGCCCGAACAGGAGAAAGTTCGTAGTGGGTCTGACTACGGCATTCAACTCGGGCGACGTTTTCGCGCATTGAAGTTGTGGATGGTGATGCGTTACTTCGGTCACGAGGGTTTAGCCGCGCGCATCCGCGAGCATTGTCGTATGGCGCGACTGTTTGCTTCGTGGGTTGATGAATCGCCGGATTGGGAATTGCTGGCCCCGGTGCCGCTCGCGCTCGTTTGTTTTCGCGCGAAGCCTGAAGACTTACCGGTGGAGAAATTGGACGCGCTGAATGAAGCGATTATGCATCGCGTGAATGCGAGTGGACGCGCGCTGCTCTCGCACACGCGTTTGAACGATAAGCTTACCTTGCGATTGTCGGTGGGAAATATTCGCACGACCGAGCAGCACGTGCGGCAGGTGTGGCAGTTGTTGAATGAAGAGTTGCAGCGGAGGACGATATGAGATTCATACTATTAGCGATCATCTGTCTAATCGCGTTGGCGCAGACACCGAAGACTTTCACGAAGGATGGTCTTTCATTCGATTACCCGGCCGACTGGACGTTGCAGGAGGGCGTCAATGAGGATGCCCAGCAGCTCACGTTGGCGAAAGCGAACAGCGATGTGCAGATCAGTGTCTTTGCGCACAAGGGTCGTATCACGGCGGAGAAGTTGCCGGATGCGAAGAAGGCATTCATCGATCCTTACATCTCGGCGACGGAGAAACAGTTTGTACAAATGGGAGCGAAGCCGGAGCAGGCGCCTGATGCTTCGGAGATTGGTGGAGTCAAAGCTGATGGCGTGAAGATAAGCGCTTCGTTGGGAGGAGAAACGGGCGCCGCAAAGATCTACTGGGCGATCGTAGGGCAGCGCGTAGTCGTTCTGACGCTCTTTGGACCAGACAAACAATTGAAGCAACACGCGCCGGCGTGGGACCTCGTTCGGAACAGCTTGAAGATAGTCGATCCAAAAGCCACGCCCTCTCCGAAAGCTTCGCCGTGAGAAGCTGATATAGTTTCACTTCTTTACCTCACAGGAGCTCCTCACATGACTGAAAACGAGATCGCCCGCATTGTCGTCGATGCCGCATTCAAGATTCACACAACCCTCGGACCCGGGCTTTTGAGTCGGTTTACGAAGCTGCTCTTGAATTCGAGCTGCAGAAGCGAGGCTTAAGCGTTGTTCACCAAGTCGGTCTTCCGGTTCATTATGAGGAAGTAAGACTTGAATTGGGCTTTCGCGTTGATTTGATTGTTGACGAGAAAGTAATCGTCGAGATCAAATCTGTTGAAGTGCTCGCGCCTGTCCATAAGAAGCAATTGCTAACTTATTTGCGGCCGACAGATCTGCGGCTTGGACTGCTGATCAACTTCAATGTGGAGTTGATTAAGCACGGAATACAGAGAGTTATCAATGGATACTTGGATTGAAATGGGTTTTCACACAAAGGCATAAAGAAATGACGAAGGCACAAAGTGCTTCTTTAGGCCTTTGTGTCTTCCTTTGTGCCTTTGTGTGAAACTGCTTCTACGCTGTTTGTGCGGCTTCGGCTTCGGGTTCCCACTGGTCTTTGAGCATTCCCATGACCAACGGATCGCCGAAGACCCAGATTATGCCAGGCTCATCGCGGGCAGGGACGTCGCACGGTTCGAGAGTGTATTTCTCACTCAGCGCTTCGCGACACATCTCGGAGGCAACCGGCGAGAGATAGACGAGTCGCGTGTCATGTTCCGCGGGATTGTCGCCGCGGGAGGCATGCAACATACCGAAACCAGCCGGTTTGTTTTCCCGCTCCCAGCACTCCTTCGCGAGATCTCCGATTTCCACAACCTTTGGATCAATTTCCTTCATTGCCGGTATTGGTAGTGTGATCTTATGCCATGACATAGCACGCACCTCTCCATCTTGTTCATGATTTTCGCTTTTGGGAGAAAAGCAGGATGTGATCTAACGAAGGTGATTGCCGTCTGTCAAGGCTTTCTGATTGGACCGGCGGCGCGTTAATATGTGTCCAAACACCTTGAAAGTAGATTTGGAACATATCAAGCGGGTCTTTAAGCGTTGTTTGAAACTGCGTTGTCCTGCCTGTGGGGAGTCGACGATCGCTTCGCATCCATTTCATATCCGCCATCATTGCCCGCACTGTCTCGCGCTTTTCAAGCGTGAAGAAGGGTTTTTTGTAGGCGCGATACTCGCGAACGTGGTCACGACGGAGCTCGTGATCCTCGTGGTCTGCTTCTTTTTCCTCCTAATAGTCGGGGCCGATTACAACAACGTGCTGATCCTGCTCTTTATAATGGCCCTGATCTTTCCGGTCCTTTTCTATCATCACAGTTGGAGCTTGTGGCTCGGGTTCGACTTCATCGTCGAGTCGCTACCTAAATACGATGCTGGCAAGAGGCACAGATAAGGTTTCACGCAAAGACGCAAAGAAAGCCCACTTTGCGGTCTTTGCAAACTTTGCACCTTTGCGTGAAACTGCTTCTTAAGCTTATACTCACGGCATCTCGCCGCCCCGCGAGGCAAGTTTCATAATCGTCAACAGACGGTTCAGATTAAATTTGATTGCAGTCGCGCGTGGATTCTCAGGTTCAAGAGCATACGTTGCTCCCTTTGAGAAGATCCCGGCGTCGAAGCGCCCAGCGGCTAGTCAGGCTTTGTATTGAAAGTTCGAGCTTTGGTCCTCTACCGGACATCGATCCGCAGACGACTATCAAGCGTCATCCAGGACGCTATCCCACTAATACCCACACTAAACTTGCGCAGCGCAAACGCCTCGCCCAACGGCTTGCAGGCGCAGCTCTGCGCTTCAACACTCAGAAAAGGCTTGTAATGGCAAAACAACTAATTGTTAGCGTCAACGGACGCGAGAAAAAGATTGCGATCATTGAAGACGACAAGGTCGCAGAGTTCTACATTGAACGTGGAGAACAACATCAGGGAATCGTCGGCAACATCTACAAAGGGCGCGTCATGCGCGTACTGCCCGGGATGCAGTCCGCATTCGTCGACATCGGTCTCGAACGCGACGCCTTCCTTTACGTCTCCGACTTCTTCGACGAGGAAGAAGAGTTTGAAAGAATCGTGATCGACAAGTCGAAGAAGGGCACTCCCGATGCGGAACACGCAGCGGCCGAGGAAGTCGCACTCAATCGAGTCGAACGCGAGCAGCGCATCGAGCTGACTCAGGAACGCGCCGAGCCGCTACTGGAAGCCGAACCCGAACCGGAGATTGCGGCCGGTGAAGAGACTTCCGAGTCGCAGGAATCCAGCCGTCGTCGCGGTCGTCGTGGACGTCGCCGCGGGCGTTGGGAGAAGGGAGACGAAGGGGCTCCTTCCGCGCCGCCACCGTCGCCCACGTTCGAGGTCCCGGATACACCGTTTGTCGCCGGCGATCCTTCCATCGAGCGGATCGTCGATGAAGAAGAGACCGCGGCCAACGGCGAGATGTTCAAGGATGCGCGACTCCAGGAACGCATCTTCGATCAGATACACGCGATCGAGTTCAACATGGAAGACGACTTCCGCAGTGCCGAGGTAGGTTCACTACTTTCTGCGGGACTGGGCAGCGAGTCGTTCGAGCGCGTTGATGACGGCGATACCGGAGTCGAACCGATCCGCGAGGCAGGTAGACCGCGGGAGGCACACGTTTCAAGTTTCGTTGACGATGTTGCTCCGGACACATTAGGCAGCGGCGGTTTCCAACGCATCAGCGACGATGAAGAAGAAGCTGCGATGCCGGAAGTGGTTGAAGAAAAAACGGCGGGTAAGCGAAGTCGCAAAGCAGCGGGAACTGAAAAGAAGAAACGCACGTCGAAGGCGCCCGCCAGCAAGAGCACTGCGTCGAAGAAGAAAGCTGCAAGTAAGAAGCCGTCGAAGAAGCGTGTGAGCGTTGCTGAAACGGAAGGCGGCGAGGCTGAACCGTCGCCGGGATATACAGATTCCGAGGCGCGTATGTCGGAAAGCCAGTCGCACGGTGAGTTTGCGACTCGCAGAGGTGGACGAAGACGACGACGCCCGGGCAAAAAGCCGTCAGTCGCACCCGGTGCTGAGGTGGACCAGGGCGAAGATCGTGCAAACGGTCATGACGACGAGCGCGAGGTACAGTTTGTCGAGCCGCAGGAAGAAGTAGTTGCAGCGCCGCCCCCGGCGCCGGAGCCAAGCCGCCCGCGCCCACGCGACCCGCGCCAACGCGATCAACGTGATCAGCGCGATCAGCGTGGTCACCGCAACCAATCGCGACGCGAGCGACATCAACCGGCCATCACGGACCTCTTGAGTGAAGGCCAGGAAATACTCGTTCAAATCGCGAAGGAACCGATTGCCAAGAAAGGCGCGCGCATCACTTCACACATCGCGCTGCCGGGACGTTTCCTGGTCTACATGCCGACAGTCGAACACGTCGGTGTGTCACGCAAGATTGAGTCTGACACCGAACGCCATCGTCTGCGCAAGTTGATCCAGACGATTCGCGCCGAGGAAGACATTCCGTCGGGCGGTTTCATCGTACGCACCGCGGGCGTCGGCATCAGTGACAAGGACCTGCGCGACGACGTTCGTTATCTCGTGCGCACCTGGCTCGACATCAGGAGCGCGGCGGAGAAATCGAAAGCTCCGTCCCTCGTCCATCGCGATCTCGACCTGGTCCAACGACTGTTGCGCGATCAACTATCCGGCGACTTCGAATCGATTCGTGTAGATTCTGAGGAGGAGTACCAGGAGATCGTCGAGTTCATCAACCGGATTCAGCCGGCTCTGGTAAAGCGCGTCAAGCTTTACACGAAAGAGCAGCCGATTCTCGAAGCGTACGGCGTGCAGGTTGAGATTGATAAAGCGATCAAGCCGCGCGTGTGGCTCAGGTCCGGCGGTTATCTCGTGATCAACCAGACGGAAGCACTCGTGGCGATCGACGTAAACACGGGCAAATTTGTCGGGCGTGGCAGCGGTCGTCTTGAAGATACGATCACGCGCACCAACCTCGAAGCGGTTGACGAGATTGTCAGACAAATTCGCTTGCGCGATCTCGGTGGCATCATCGTGCTCGACCTGATCGACATGGAAGAGCGTCGCAACCGGCAGCGGGTAATGCAGGCGCTTCAGGAAGCACTGCGCAACGATAAGTCGCCGACGAAGGTGCTTTCATTCAACGATTTCGGCCTGGTGATCATGACGCGCAAACGCGTGAAGCAGTCACTTGAGCGCACGCTTTGTTCCCCATGTCCGTACTGCCAGGGCGCCGGACTCGTGAAGTCGCCGCAGACGATCTGTTACGAGTTGCTTGAAGAGTCGCGACGTTTGGCGAAAGAGTTCAACGGCGATAAGGACAACAAGCAGATCACGCTGCGAATCAATCCGGACGTGGCGAAAGCGCTACGCTCGAGCGAACGCGACGTGATGGTTGAGATTGAAGACTATCTTGGTCCAATCGACATCACGAGCGATCCGACGATTCACCAGGAGCAATTCGATTTCGCAGTGATCTAGGCCGCGGATTTACGCGGAGTTTCGCGGATAACGTGCTTGTAAAGAATATCGCGCTGCTGCGGGATGAAGCCTGCCTCACGGATCAGGAACTGTAGCATCTGCTCGTCTGCTCGATTGTGAGCGCCGGCTGCTGAGACGACGTTTTCCTCGATCATGATCGAGCCCATGTCGTTTGCTCCAAAACGCAGCGCGACTTGTCCGAGACGCAGGCCCTGCGTCAGCCACGACGACTGAAAGTTTTCGATGTTGTCGAGATACAGACGCGAGACTGCCAGCATCTTCAGATAATCCACCCCGGTAGGCTCATCTTTGATCTTGCGACCGAGCGCCGTGTTCTCACGTTGAAACGTCCACGGGATGAAGGCGGTGAAGCCGCCCGTTTCGTCCTGTAGATCGCGAATTCGTTGCAAGTGCCTGACGCGATGCTCGACACGATCGCCGATGCCGAACATCATCGTCGCCGTTGAGCGCAGACCGACGCGATGGACCGCACGCATGACGTCGAGCCACTCGTCAGTCGTACACTTCGTCGCGACACGTTTGCGCACTTCGTCGTCGAGGATCTCGGCGCCGCCACCAGGAAGACTGTAGAGTCCGGCTTCTTTGAGACGCGCCATGATTGTCTCGTAGTCGAGCTTCGAGATCAGATGGATGTTGTGGATCTCGGGCGGTGAGAAACAGTGCAACTGAAATCCCGGATACTTTTCACGTAACGAGCGCAGCAGGTCTTCGTACCACTCGATGCCGAAGTCGGGATGCAGTCCGCCCTGCATTAGAACGCCTGTGCCGCCGAGCGCGATCGTCTCGTCGATCTTCTGACAGATCTCATCGAAGGTGCGCACGTAAGTGTCGGGTGCGCCAGGGCGCCGATAGAACGCGCAGAAAGTGCAGACGACGTTACAGACGTTGGTGTAATTGACGTTACGATCGATGATGTAGGTGACGATGTTGTCAGGATGGCGGCGCGCGCGTATCTCATCCGCTGCGGCGCCCATGCGTGCGATATCGTGCGATTCGAGGAGCAGCGTGCACTCATCGACGGACATGCGCTCACCCGCGAGTACGCGATCGAGTATTGGTTGAATGTTCGACATGATCAGATTCGTTTCATAGTTTCACGCAAAGGCGCAAAGTATGCAAAGATCGCAAAGATTTTCCTTGTGTCTTTGCGTCCTCTTTGCGCCCTTTGCGTGAAACCTTTTCTTCATCTCAAATAAACCTGAGGGGCTTTACGCTCTCGATCAATTGGTGCTTGAACGCCAATTCAAAATAGAGCCGCAAACCTTTTTCCATCGACTCATCTACTTTGAAAACGATGTTTTCCGTCAAGTAGTTTCGCAACTCTTCGACTCGCATCGGGATTTTGTCCTGGTACGAACGCACGATTTCCTCGATGCGATTTACGCCTTCATCGCGTGCGCCTGAAAAATCAACCAGTCGCGCGCGGTCAGTCGCGTCGTCACTCACCATCCACATCGCAAATACAAATCCGAGCCCGGTGTACTCATCCCACAAACTCGCCATGTCCCAAACGTTAAGTCCGTGACGCGGAAACGTCATCCCCGGATCGCCGATGATCAGCGCAGCATCGTTCTTTTCGAGCATCTGCTCGAGGTTTGGAGCGCGCGTGGTCCACTCAGGTTCGTGGTCCAGAAACTCTCGAAAGATGACCTTCACGAGTGTCGCGGA
>Ga0207708_10000135_pt1 | contig 58132 bp, 99 predicted proteins | sample KBSK5101metaG_FD_184340 | JGI IMG/M metagenome (GOLD analysis project Ga0207708, IMG submission 184340) | Corn, switchgrass and miscanthus rhizosphere microbial communities from Kellogg Biological Station, Michigan, USA - KBS K5-10-1 metaG... | ecosystem: Host-associated > Plants > Roots >... | reverse complement strand
GGTTGACACCCTCCCGGCGTCGGGAGTATCTTGCAAGTGGCAAGCAGCAAGAGAGAGGAACGGAATCATGCCTGACATTGTTCTGGCGATATTTGACGAGGTAACCGGTCAGCTACTGCTCGATGCAGAGCAACGCGAGTTTCTCGCAGAGGCCGGTGTGGATCTCGCTCAGTATTTCCGAGATGGCACACGATTCGGTTGTGCCAACCCGACTGAGCCACAGCAGTTCACCAAGCCAGCTAGCGATACCGCCGTGCTCAGTGGCTTTGTGCTGCGGGTCCGGGACTACTGGCATAACTCGCTAGTCGAGGGACCGGGCCGGCGTTCAGTGGTACGGGTGCAAGGTTGCCCGATCCGCTGTAAAGGCTGTTGGGTTCCTGAAACTCATGACGAGCAGTCAGGCCAATTGGTAGGAATCAACACAGTGGCAGAAACACTGCTTGACAAGGCCTACAGCAGAGATGGGGTAACGATCCTGGGTGGTGAGCCATTTGCTCAGCCTCATGGGCTAGCGTGGCTCGTAGCGCGTCTACGGGATATCGAGCCTGATCTGCACATCACGGTCTACTCGGGCTACACACTGCAGCGGCTCATCCAGATGAACAACCCGTACATCAATGATGTGCTTGGCGAGATCGATGTGCTGATCGATGGTCCGTACATCGAGGCTCTCAAAGATGGGGCCGGGCCATGGACCGGGTCGGGTAACCAGCAAGTCAGGTATCTCAGATGAGCAAGCGAATGCTGAGCCGTGACGAGGTAAAGGCACTGCAGGATGGGCAGCAGGTTTGGGTCAGGTTGACGCGGTTGTTCTGGCCCAAGCCGGTGACACAATACGAGGGACCAGACACGCTCTACGTACAACGCTATCGCGGTGAGATAGTGACCATGACCACCAGGGAGCATGGATGGGCTGAGTACGATCCTCGCCATAGCTTTGAGCATGATGGCTCGCTGGTGAGCGAGGATTGGCAAATGGAAGTCTTCGAGCCATGAGCGAGTGTTTGAGCCAGGGCACGATAGTGATCATCCTGTTGGTATTCGCCTTGATAGTGCTGCCGATGCTGCTTCAAGGCATCGCAATCATCACTGCCATTCTGAAAGGGAATGACATAAAGGCATGAGTGATAGCGAGACTAGAGAAAAGTGCCCAACCTGCCCGGCTGAGCCCATGAAAGAACGTCGGGCCAGGTGCCCGATCTGCAACGAGTGGATCTACTACACACCTGACCATCCCGGGCACAAGTTGTTCGTACAGGGGAAGTGGCGTAAACCCATTTTCAAGCCGGCAGATATTGCCTGGCTACGCCACAGCAACTCTCATACACAAGAGCAATTCATGGGCATGTACGAAAAGGTAGAGCTTGATGGCTAGCCGAGAGTGTTACACATGCGGCTCACCGGTAAAACTGAGTGAGCCTGACGATGTGGGGGTGATCAAAGAGCTAGACGAGAATGATCACGCCATCTGCAAGCCGTGTCATGATCTGATCTCGTCACTGTGGTCAGACGTAATCGATTGGCCGAGCAGTGAGGATAGAGACTTGCTCGTAGACAACGCCATAGCGATTGGACTACGCACCGGGCGGAACCTGCCATAGGTTCGCCGGCATCGTGCCGGCAAAAGCTCTTGACCAGTTGACAGAGACAGTAGGCAGGGTGTAAGGTACTCGTATCAAGCTTTTAGGGGGTGCCGAGATGGCACAAGCACAGACCGCCAGCGGTGGCAAGCTCGCTGACTTCCTCCAGCCGATGGCTGAGGCATTCAAAACGGGTGAGGCATACATTCACCTGTTTCACGGGCTTGCAACGCTCGATTACGTGAAGCCTCAAGTTACCGTCAGTAAGTACATTCAGATGGTTTTCTCGCAGAATTACAAAGTGGTCGCTATCTACAACCTGAGTGGAGGAATCCGGTTCGCGGCCCCAAACCAGAAGATCAACTTTTTCAACATCCTTGGCGAGCCAGATCCTGACCCGCAGGGTGAAACGATCATGGCTCAGCCAGAATTCGCGGTAAACATCCTGCTCAAGCTTGTACGCAAGGCACCGGCCCGATCCGCCTGCGTCATCATCGAACGGCTAGACGATATCGCCGGGGTAAACGTTCCCCTCGATAGCACGCTGCTCTCGCTCATGGAAAACATCCATGAGGCAGGTACTGACAACGAGGTAGTCGGCCTTGGCAATCCGTTCCTGATGCTAGCGCCAGACCTTCAGGGAATCCGGCGTGAGCTTTACGCTGATAACTCAGGCATCAAGCTCACCGCTGTGAGCAAGCCAAACCGCGAGCAGCGCAAGGCGTTTGTACAAGCCTGCCAGGCTCTTGAGCCAAAGCCCATTGAGTTTGAGGCAGGGTTCACCCTCGATCAACTCGGAAACCTGAGCGCAGGCATGCTGCGCCGGAACATTGAGAGCGCCATGCTCAAGGCTCGCGCTAACAACCGCACCTTGACTCAGGCAATCGTTCAGAGCGTGCAACGCGAAACGATGGATATCGAATTCGGCCACATCGTCAAGCGAGTCGATACGCCATTCACCCTCTCAGACCTTGGCGGGCTGCTCGAATTCAAGAAGTACGCCGAGACTCGGGTGATCAAGCCCCTGCAGTCGGGTGACTTCACGGGTGCACCGGCGAACATCCTGCTGGTTGGCCCTCCCGGCACCGGTAAAACTTTCGGAGCTATGGCTCTGGCACGGCAGACCGGGCTCAACTGCCTGATTGTCGATCTGAGCATGCTGCTCGATTCAGCAGTAGGCGGCACCGAAAAGAACGTCGCCAAGCTTGAGCAGGCTTGCTTTGAGAATGCACCGTGCATTGTGATCATGGATGAGATTGACCAGAAGGTACGTCGCGGTCAGGGTGGTCAGGATCCCGGCGGTGGTGGCGCAGTCGAGAACCGACTGTTTAGCAAGATCCTTGAGATTTTCGGTAACCCAAAGATGATTGAGGCAGGGGTGATCGGGTGCTTCATGAGCAACCTGCCGGAGCAACTTGACCCGGCGTTTATGAGCCGCATGAGCGCAGTCATTCCGTTCCTGCCACCGTCCACCGATGTGGAGCGAGCCGGTGTGCTTGGCACCATCCTGAGGCGCTATGGGGCTACCGTAGCCGACTCTGAGCCGTGGCTGATCGAGCAGGCAGGCCGAGTGGTCAACTGGTCGGGCCGCGACCTTGAGCAGGTTGTGCGCGATGCTCTGATGACTCAACGGCTCGATGGGGTGACCCTGGCAGAGGCGGTAGCTGAAACCATCACCTACCGCAGGGCTGACGTGGTCAACGTGGTAGAGCAGGTACGCCAAGCTCTGCATGTGTGCAAGGACTCCCGGTTGGTGCCTGCCGCCTACCGGGATATGCTCAGCAAGCTTGACGAGAAAGCCAAGCCCAAGGCTTGGAACGATACGCCTACCAAGCGAGCATCGGCAGAGCTTGACCTGAAAGACATATAGGTTGCCGGCATCCCTGGCTAGGGGGTTGACACCACTCTAGCCAGGGTGTATCTTGACTGTAGCAAGCAGCAGAAAGGACTTAGACCGATGGCAAGTGACCTTCCCGAGATGATTGGCGAGCAGGGCCAGTGGCGCAAGATTGACCCGCAGTGGTCAAGCAACATCACACAGTGCGCCATGATCGATACGCACTGCTCATGGTGGAGGGCAGAGACAACCCTCACCCTCGAAGACCTTGGGCTGAGCGGTCTGCCGGCAGACGAGCGACACGCCATGGAAAACCTCTTGAACCTGGGCCAGAGGTATCTACTGCCCAAGCGCATCATCAAAGAGCTTCAGTACTGGGAAAACCAGCAGCGGCAGAACATGTACCGAAAGTCCATGGAAACGGCTCAGGGCCGGGTAGTGGCTCAGAAGAATTATGGTGCATGGCTTGAGCGAGCCGAGAACATCAGGGCTAACTTCAACGCTGTGGTGCAGCGCATCGGTAACGAGTGGCATGAGCTAGCCGCTGAGGTTGACACCGACTACCGTGCGCTTGGGACGCGAGCCTACCGTCAGGCATCGGCTCAAGAGTGGTGGCCGGGCAACAGCCTCACTGAGGCCGAGTGGGTTGCGAACTTTGTTCGCAAGGCTACCGCCAAGCGCATCACGGCTGAGCAGTGGCTCAAGGAAGCGAGCATGACCTGGGTCAAGAGCTACATTCCCCTGCAGGCCATGATCGAACGCGAGATGCTCAAGCAGGCCGGGCTCATCACACCCGATCTCTCGAACCAGATGGCGCGAGACATTGAGGCTGATGCGGCTGAGCAGTTGGGCAGTGGGCTCTACAAATTCATGGCCGATCTACGGTCAGCCATTGCGAACAACGTGCTTGACGTAGTGGCCGATTGCATCAAGGCCTTCCGCAAGAATGAGCGAGTGCTGCCGCGTAACAGCAGCAAGCAGTTGAAAAACCTCGTAGCCAAGATAGACGAGATGGTGTTTTGGGATGACAAAACACTTGCTGCCAACATGGCGAACCTCGAAAGCATCCTGGCTCAGCGGTCTGACTTGCGGGACGCAAACGAACTAGAGCAAGCCCTGGTCAACCTGGGCACAGAGGCTCGCATGCTGCTCGTAGAGCTTGATCGCCCGGCGGTACGGAGCACCAACGATATCGGGATTCCTGATGAGCCGGTGAACCTCGCTCAGATGGCAACCATGAGCCGATCTGCAGTGGATCTCTCGATTGGCGAGGATGCGCTAGAGCTTGAGGTTATGCAGCGAGCTAGCGTAGATATCGAGGCTGACGATCAGCTAGTGTGGCGAGTGGTGCTCTGATGGGCACCACTACCTCGTCACTCAGTTGCCTGAGGAACACAGCGCACAACAGCAACAAGGTCTGGCTCGCGTTTCTTGTAGAGCAGTTTGGCGAAGGCTCAAACCGCAAAAGCCAGGTGGTCACAGCATGGGGGGCGTACGGAGGTACGCTCTCAGTGCAGTGGGGAGTCATGGGCACCAACCGGTATGCCATTGCCCGTGAGGCATACAACCAGGCAAGTAAAAAAGCAGAGAGTGGCTATCACTACTTTGCGCTGGTCGATATACCGCGCTATGGCGAACTACTCGAACTAATCAATGACTACGGGCTGCAGCCCATTGGGTTCAGGACCGCGCTGTACAAGGACAAGCCTGCAGCCAAGCTCAAGCCAAAATCGACGGAGAGCACTCTGGCAGGCTCGCCAGCCAACGAGGCAAAAGAAAACACCCCGGTAACCATCCCTGCACAGAAGCCCGCCGGGCGTGTTGGCATCGAGCTAGAGCTAGACCTAGATGAGCTTGGCATATGAATGGGTTTACGGCTGACCAGATCGAGATGCTTTCGTTTTGCCCGGCTCATATACGGTGCTTCTGGCTCACGGTCAGACTGCCCAAGAAAGCAGCATCGTCAGGTGGCTGGAAATTCGTATCCCTTGGTAAGTGGCACGGCTCAGCCGGGCAGTCAGCCGGGCAGTACTACATGGTGTTCTATGGTGGGCTGACCCTGCCTACATCAGACTACATAGCCTGGCGTTCTAGCAGTCCCGCTGGTATTGATCCGTGGTCTGCAAGCGTAGGGGATCCCCGCGAGGCTGTGCTGGTTGTGCTCGCAAAAGCAATTGAGCTAGCGGCATTCTCAGCCGGCCCGGTCAGCGTAGATGCCGAAAGGGAAGTGTGGAACCTATCGGTATCTGGCTTCGAGCAACTCGGCGTCTACATCCATAATCTGTTTGACGTGAAAGAGGGCCTTGCCCTCTTAGTGCCTGAGCTATCGGTAGGCACCGGTGCAGGCTATGACTCGATAGCCGAAGTGCCGCCAGATGGGTTGTACCCGCACACCATCGTGCCCAAGAACGTACGCATGCCCAACCGGGCGTGTCAGTGCGAGCACTACCTCAACTCGCATGGCATACGCGAGGAAGGTGGCCGGTGGATGTGCTTTGTAATGACGTGCAATTGCGAGAGCTACCGCTATCGGTGTCCGGAGTGCAACCAGATATCACAGCGCGGCATGCGCCACCGGATTGACTGTCGCACCGGGCTTGAGCATGAGAATGCCTTTAGGCAACTCATGGGAGAACCGATACAACCTGCGCTCCGGCTTGGGATTGCGCTAGAGATTGCCGAGCCATGAGTGCCAACAAAAATCAAACATGGACAGCCACTCTCTGGATTCGTGACGATAGGTTTACTATCGTCATCCACTGGTGTGATGTTGATAGTGGCTCAGCCCATTGTCGAGTCATCACTATCAGTGGTATGTCTTGCGGGCAAGCGAGTGCCTGGTACTCAAACTTTATGCAGCACAGTAATTCAAGCAATTATGCGAGCATCATTGAGAATTCACTGGCGACCGCAGAGTACCAGCAGCAGAAATACCTCAATGAATCTGCGCTAAACCTTGTCAAGGAAGCCGTTAGTGATGCGCTTGCCGCACCTGAGGAATGGTCAAGGTGGCTAGATGCCACGCTAGATGTGGATTCCTATCCTTCTGTTCATCTGCCGAAACCTGAACCCATGAGTGAGATCAAGAACATAAGCGCAACCATTCCCGGTACATGGATAGCCTCACTCTGGACCGATCAAGAGGATAAGAAATTTTCCATAGTTGTGGATTACGCCCCTGGTCTGCAAACCACGCATAGACTCATCACCATCAGCGGTGTTGCCGGAGATTTCTCAACTGCCTGGTACTCACAGCCGATGGTGGCAGCGATAGCCAAGCACGATAAGCAGCTATGTGAGCAATCACTGACCAGTGCCAATTACCATCAGCGATACTTGCCTGACTCTGCGCGAGCACTCATCTGGCAGGCAGTCGCTAAATCAACCGATATGAAGCCTGCCGAAACGTTGCTGCTTGAGGGTGTTCTGTCATGGGAATCTACAGATCCTGAGCCGACGTTTACAAAGCCACTCAAAATCACATCTACGATAAAGGAAGGGTTTGAACAGTGGCTCGCGGCAGAACATCCGAGCGAGGTAACGTCACTGCTGGTGGCATATGCCAATGGCTACTGGGCAGGCTTCGATTCAGCCATGGAGTATCTGCCGTCTGAGATACAGAGCATCGCGCATCTAGAGGCTAAGAATACTTCGTTACCAAAGCCAGAGCCGGAACCAGAACCGTTGCCAGAGCCTGAACCGGCCAAGCGAGCTAGTCGAGTCTTGCGCTCAGGCACCGACCTAGACCTGAGTGTGCCTGAGGATCTGCAAGAGCCGGCAGATTCTACAGAGGCCTTTACACCAGCGTAGTAACCTGCTACAGTGGCTCTAGCCGCCAAGAGATGGCGAGCATTCACACCGCGCCCGGGAGGGCAGTAGATATGGCAGTCGCACCATCGCCAGTGCCTCTTGAGGTTCAAGAGGAAACGTTCTTTGAGCCTGAGCTAAACATCACTCAGATGTTCGTTCACTTCCGGGACTTGCCCGGGGGATACGCCCGGCACTTGCGCCCGAGCAGGGTCAAAAAGTTGATCGCAACGTTTGACCGCAGTGCCATGGGACCGGTCTTGCTGAGCATGCGGAACACCGACCCGGAAACGTTTGCCATCATCGATGGTCAGCACCGTGTTGAGGTTGCTAAGCACTACGGCATCAAACGGATCCCGGCCTATGTCTACGTCGATCTCACCATCGAACGTGAGGCCGACCTGTACCGCAAATTTGGCGATTACCTCAAGCAGACCGCGCTAGACAAGTACATGGCTGCGCTCGCTGCCGGTGACCAGCACACCCGGACCATCGATAGCATCGTGCATACGATTGGGCTGCATGTGGCAGCAGGCACCGGTGGCAGGGTCAAGAATGGCATTCAAGCAGCAGAGGCCCTGTACAACATCGCTGAGGGCAACCGCTACGGGCTGCTCGCCAAGACGCTTGATCTGGTACACAGCATCTTCGAGGGTGAACCGCGAGCCTACGTAGGCCCGGTGCTCCACGGGTTTGCTGCGTTCCTTGAGCGGTACGCTGAGGATTCCCGACTACAGCGCAAGCAACTCGTAGAGCGAGTGCGCGAGCTTGGCTGGCAGCGGTTCAAGACAAAGCAGGTTGCGCGATTGGGCCTCGATGGCAACAGTGCGGCTACTGCCTGGGGCAAGGCTTTGCTTGAGGTTCACAACTACCGACTGAGTGCCAACGCTCTACCTGAGTGGCAAGGCAAGGTGGTCACACCTGAGCACAAGGCAAAGAGCGCAGAGAACCTGCGTCGGCATGCCGTGCCTGCTGCCATCCACGCTCGCAAGATCCGGGCTGCTACCCCTGAGGCTGAGGAACGCCGGGCAGCTATCCGGGAAAAGCAGAAGCTTGCCAAGCGAGCGCAACGGGCCAGGGCCAGAGCAGAGCGTAACGGGTTAGCGTAATCGCCAGGTGGGGGCATTGAGCCCCCATCGTTCCCGACGCCGGGAGGATTGAGCTATGGCTCAGCATTCGCGCAGAATCCGAGAGTACTGCGCGGTACAGCACAAGGTTATTTACTGGACAGCGCAACAGGCATGGATCGGCATGCCAGAGGATATGGTGATTTACCCTTGCAAGTTTTGGAAGCACTGGCATCGGGCACATCCAACTCCCCGACGTATGCGGACCGGTGATGTATGGAGGCTAGGTAAGCCCTGATGGAAGGGGTAGAGCCAGTGGCAAAAACCATAACCATAGCGATGCTAATAGCCGCTGGCTGCATCCTGATCGGCGTAACAATGCCACGGGTTTGCGATAGGCTGTTTGATTGGCACAACATGCGCCAGAACCGAAAGCTAATGGATGAGGCACCGTTGCCACCTACTCAGCTTGATTATGAGTCGGTTCGCAATGCCAAGGAAGCAGCAAGCCTGCTAGCTCAGTACAAGTTTGAGGCAGACGAATACCGGGCTCTGACGAACCGATTACAGGCTAGGCTTGACGCGGTCTACGTAGATCACCAGTCACTCTGTAACAAGGTAAGGGTGCTCGAAGCAGAGCTAGCGCAAGAGCGTGAGAACTATGACAAGCTCAAACCTATGGTTGTACCGATGCGTAAAGAGATTGACTTGTTTCTAGGCGAGCCATGAACGATCCATTGTCATTTGCCGGCTGGTTTATTGTCGGTGCGCTGATAGGACTACTCATAGCACTAATACTTGCACTCATGGTAATCGGCATATGGAAAGTACCTCGCTGGTTATTCAGGTTGGCTACCAGGCCACCAAAACCAAAACACACCGTGGTAATCGGTGTGCCATCTAACACGGCATACACCACTATGCAAAACGAGCAGATCGATTATCGGACTATGACTCGCCGGCTAGAACGCCGGGTAGCCATCCTCGTAGACCAGCGAACAGCGATGGTCGAAAAAATCAGTGAGCTTGAGGCAAAGCTAGGTGATCTAGAGGACAAGTATTACAAGGCTCTCAATCTGAGCGATAGACCAGTGGCAGTAGCCCGACACGAGATCGATCTATTTTTGGATGAACCAAAGGATATGAATGATGCCAACACGTAGAGCGGGGATTCGGACAGAGGTAATTGAGGTACGGCTCAAGCAGTATTGGAATGGCAAGATGGGTACGTTCCGAGACTGCATCGAGCTTGACTGTGGGCACGCTGTGTTCGCTGACCATGACGAGACTAACGCGAGTCTGGTTGGTGCGCTCCGAGTGTGCCATGGCGAGCACAGCATGCAAGACAAGCGATGATGAATGCGCTGTTAGGTATTTCTGCTGCTGCCATCGCCATGCTTGCGCTAGTCATGTGGTTGTACGGACTAGACTTTATCCCGGCGGTAAGGAAGCTTGACCGCATCAAACCGGGTTGGGCTCGCATGGTGGATCTCGATAGCCTCAACATGCAGGAACCTAGCAAGTGTCTGCTGCATCAGTTGTTCAAAGACGATAGGCCAGAGGGCTACATCGGCTCAGGCTACGGCTATGCTGTGCAGCACCTGGGTATCAAGAGCATGCCGTTTACGAGTGCTTACGAGTGGCTGTGGCGTCCACTGATCAAATGGCGGCAGCGATGAGCAAGACTCACGTAGAGGCTCATCAGGCACACATAGGCATGGGCTACTGCCTGGCAGTGCATCGGGATGGCGCATGGTGCTACCGACGTGGCAACACGGCTCACGTTGAGCACAGCAACGTTGTACGGGTGAACAACAGGCAGCAAGTGCTCAAGTGGTCTGACGTGGATGGCATCAAGTGCGAATGCCGGCAGACGCTTGACACGCCATCGGCGTAGTGCTAGGGTAGTGGGGTGGCAAGCATGAACACTCAACTTTTCACTGGCTCAGAGCCAAGTGCCGGCAAGATGGCACCGATCCGAAACGAGGGTTTCATCAAGCCGCGTGGTGGGCTGTGGACTTCGAGCTACGATGCCGAGCTTGGCTCTGACTGGATCCAGTGGTGTCAAGCCGAAGATTTCCAAGTGCCGCGTGGTGGCTGGCCGAGCTTCATTCTGGAGGTAGATCCGAATGCGCGAATCCTGACAATCGATAGCTACGAGGATCTGGCTAGCGCATGTGAGCGCTATGCCATTACGTCAGACTTTCCCATAACCATTCTGGACTTCGAGCGCATGGCTCAGGATTACGATGCCATGCATTTGACCGCAACCGGCCAAATGGCAACCCGGCTCACTCACCCGGTTAGCCTCTACGGTTGGGATTGCGAAAGCACCATCTGGTTTCGCTGGATGTTTACCAGTGTGACCAATATTGGCCGGCAGAAATACAGCATGCCGGCATGGGAGTATGCATAAACATGACAACAGTGATTGACGTACCAGCGATTAGCCGGCTGAGCCGCGACCTGATCAAGGCCAGCACCGACCTACAGCCGAGCGAGGTTCGTTACCTCGTAGATATGTACTACTCGATGCAGGACTACCGGATTCAGGCTCAGGGCCAGATCCGAGCCAGCAACGAGGATGGCGAGCCGCATGAGTTGATCCGGTGGCAATTCAAGCAGATGGAAGCCTACGAGGAATCTGTCAAGCGTGCGCTCGAAGACCACACAGACCGCGAGCCTGTTGGCGTCTGGCTCAAGTCGATCTACGGCATAGGCCCGGTGATTGCTGCCGGCCTGATTGCCCATATCGACATTACCCAGGCACCGACCGTAGGCCACATCTGGAGCTTTGCCGGACTCAACCCTACGCAAGAGTGGGGCAAAGGCCAGAAGCGCCCATGGAACGCCAAGCTAAAAACACTGTGCTGGAAAATCGGCCAGAGCTTCATGAAATTCTCGGGCCGCGAAGACTGCTATTACGGCAAGCTCTACAAGCAGCGCAAGCAGTATGAGATCGACAAGAATGAGGCCGGCGAGTATGCCGAGCAGGCTGCGCTTGCACTGAGCCGCAAGAAGTTCCGGGATGACACCAAGGCCAAGGCTATCTACGAGACTGGCAAGCTGCCACCGGCTCATCTCGATGCCCGGGCGCGTAGGTGGACCGTCAAGTTGTTCCTGGCCCATCTGCATGGCGAGATGTACCGTCAGCACTTTGGCACCGAGCCACCGCTACCGTACCCCATCGCTCACCTGGGGCATGCTCACCTGATCAAGCCCGCTACATAGAGCGCACCATATGGCATGAGCGAGCCAGATCGATAGAGAGCATCATATCTATAGAGCGAGCCAATCGTGTCGAGAGATCCTTAGCAACAGAGCGAGCCACATCGTCAAGAGAGAACCAAAACGTGAGAGCGAGCCGTATTACGGGATAGCACCATAATGAAAGAGCGAGCCAAACTCGTAGAGAGCACCATCCTCAGATGAGTGAGCCAAGTTGCATGAGAGCACCACTTAGTGGGAGTGAGCCAGGCCATCGGATAGTTCCAAAAGAAGCAAGCGAGTCAAGCTGCATGAGGGGACCATTTAGTGTGAGCGAGCCACCCACTGACAAGAGCACCAAGCCACGCGAGTGAGTCATGGAGTGCAGAGCGCACCAAACAGATGGAACGAACCAAGGTGTCACGATAGTCCCAAGAAGCGCGAGTGAGCCAGGGAACATAGAGCGCACCAAAAGAACAGAGCGAGCCAAAGTTAGTGAGAGAACCCTCAAGGATGTGCGAGCCAGGACTTTGGAGAGAACCAGACAGTAGGAGCGAGCCACCTTGTTCGGAGAGCACCATGGTATGCAAGCGAGCCTTTGATCTCAGAGCGCACCAACAAACAAGAGTGAGCCAACATCGCGTGAGAGCCCCATTGCTGCTGTGCGAGCCAGGATAACGAGAGTGAACCCATACAGCCCGTGCGAGTCACTGTGGCCGAGCGCACCATGGCGTCTGAATGAGCCGGCTCAGTCGAGAGTGTCATAACCCTGGAGCGAGCCAGTCCTCCCGGAGAGAACCATTCTACTTGTGCGAGTCATAACAACCGAGCGCACCATGTGCGTTGAGCGGGCCATCCATACCGAGAGCACCAAAATGGCAGAGCGAGCCACCACCCACTAGAGAACCAGATAACGTGAGTGAGTCATGCTTGAAGAGGGCACCAAACATCTGGAGCGAGCCAGGAGTCTGTGGAGAGCACCATCCGATGCGAGTGAGCCCGGACCCGGGAGGGCACCATATCAACCGTGCGAGCCAACCTTGCAGAGAGCACCAAAAGATAGGAGCGAACCAGCCCGCCGGAGAGGACCATAGGCTGTTGAGTGAGCCACGGTAAGCGAGAGCGCCATATGAGATCAGCGAGCCCAAATGACCAGAGGGCACCAAGTGAATTGAGCGAGCCACGTTGGAAGAGAGCACCACACGGACATAGCGAGCCACCCGACCCGTGAGTACCATTCCAAGTGATCGAGCCAATATCGCTGAGAGATCCATAATCCTAGAGCGAGCCACTCTCTGCGAGAGAACCAAAAAGGATGAGCGAGCCAAGAGCACCAAACCTCTTGAGCGCACGAACCTCCCGGCATCTGGAAAACTCATAGTTGACAGGGCTACGCCAAAGGTGTAGGGTAACGGTATGGCAAGCAGCGAGAACCACTTTCACACCAGCGAGAGGTCGCAGGAATACAAGGCCACTAGCTACGACAAGCACATGCGGCAGGTTCGCTACATGCGCTATGTAGCCAGGTGCCCGGGGTGTGGTCGGGTCAGCGTAAGCCCGTGGAACCTCGTACCGGTTGCCAGGAAAGGCAAGTGATGGATTGTAACGATTGCGGGTTTCCGTTGGACTCTGACTCGCACATTTTCAACGTCAACTGTGCAGCGTCCAATGCCGAGAATGACCAACTCATGGCAGAGGTTCGTGAGATCGAGAAAATCTCTGTGGTCAGTGGCGAGGAACTAGCCGAGATGGTCACCAACTGGCGCGAGATTCAGGATGACTGGCAGGCCCTCATGAAATTTCAGGGCATGCTCATCCTCGATCCATCGAGCTACGTGCCGGCAGGCATGACCGATGCTTGAGATCGGAGCGATTGTGCTGGTCGGCTGTTTGCTCGCCTGGGTAATCATCGTCACAGTACTAGGCGAACGCTGTCGGCAGTGTGGCTCGCATTGGTGGCAACAAGAGGTTGTCTCCAATCCCGTGCTATCACCGATGGCCCCATTCCTCAGGCATTGCAAACGCTGTGGCTTCACAGAACCAGAGATGCCATGACTGACCTAGAGCTAGCCCGAGAGTACAACGCCATTGTGGCTGAGTCTGACGAGCACTACGGCATGCTCTACAGGCATGGACGCGAAGAGGGTTGGTGGGATCACTGCCACTTCTGTAATCGAGACTGGCCGTGCGATGCAGCCAAGCTACTGATCGCATTGGCAGGCATCCACCATCACGCTGAGCCAAAGCCCGGGTGCCGAGCTTGCGAGTTGCTCATGCCGGCAAAAAGAAACTAGTGCTTGACACCCGATGGCGTATCGCCTATTCTGAGTACATGGCAAGCAGCAAGGTTCTCAGCACAGTCCAGTTCTCTTGGAACGCCAAGACCCGCCAGTTCACAGCCGTTAGCTCCGATATCAAGTGGACCCCCCGCACAGCCCGCGACATTCTCAGCATCCAGAGCCACAAGTCCGGCAAGGTTGCCGAATTCGATTCCGCCGACTTCTGCCCGATCTCTGATGGCGAAGAGGGTTGGATGTTCTACGATGAGCAGATGCAGGTAACAGTCTTCGTCAAGTCAGTAACGTGCGGCAACTGCAGCGAGTACGTCGCTCGCCACTTCCATGAGGATGCCAAGCCACTGTGTGACGCCTGCGACGAATACTGGCAGGAAGCCCACGAGCAGTAACCCACCACCTATAATCCAAGCCCATGGAACGGTACGCCTAACCCGCCTATTCGTTCGAAAGTAGTTCTCACTACCGTTCCTTTTTTGTCTGGCCCGATCAGCCTTACGATGGCAAGGGCTGCACAATGCCTCAAGATCCTGAGGCCACCGTTCAGTGCCAAACGGCTTCTCGTAGTGCTTGTGGTTTACCTCAAGCCATGGCACGTCTATCCTGGCCCGGGCACCACAATGCTCACACCGGTTCCGGGCACCCCGTATAGCTTGCTGCCGTACCCTGCGCCAGGTATCAGAAGCTAAATAGTCTTTGTACTCCCGGGAATACCGACTACGCCGCAGCCTCAACCGCACGGGCCTTCAGTGCCTTCTCTCGTCCAGTCTGCCGAGCCAGATTCTCAGCCTTCGTTACCGGTTCCATGTGCTCAGGCAAGCAACACCATCCATTGCCACACAAATGGTCAAGCTCGTATTTCTCAGGTATTACCCCGCCAGCCCATACAAACGTTTCCCGATACACCGTAGCTGTTCCACCTGGCACAGACATTTTCGGACGATTAGCTCCCGGTGTCCCTGTCCATACCAAACACGGCTCACCCTCCGTAAACCCTGTCACCGGATGCCACAGTAAACTCGGCCCTACGTCATACTTGAGCTTTTTCCAAGCCCTGATATGTACCGGGTTCTCAAGATCAACCCACCCTGGTACAGCAGGCAACACCTTGAGGTCTACCGGCGTCGGGAGGTTCTCTACCTCTGGCTCTGGTTGACAATGGGGAACGGAAATATCCTCATCTTCGGTGTGCAATAGCCGTTGCCTAGCTACTCTGACCAGGCTTGTAGGAACGCCAGGGGCTCGAACGTAGGCTATGCCCCTGCCCTCATTGGGGAATTCCTCACGCCTGAAGTGCTCTGCCAAAAGTGGCCTGAGCTTTTGGGCGGCAAATTTCATCTCGGCCTCATCTTCCTGAGCGAACGATACCCACACGCTGGTATTGTTGGTTACCTCTTTGGGTAGCTTGCTCAGGTTCTGAGTGATGATGACTATGCTTACTCGCCTGGCACCCGCAGCTTGCGTTAGTGGTGATATCTCGTCCTGAAAATTCGCCATCTGGCCGGCTTCCTCAATGATGAGGATGAACGGTACGCCTGCCTCAACGGCTATGGCCCGAGCATGTACGAGCAGCATGCCACCTAGCATCGGTGCATCCATGGGGCTCAGAAACCGGTTCATACGCAGCAGAACCTTTTTACCCTGACGCAGGGATTCGGCTACGTCCAGGCCAGGCCCAAGCGCAGGGCCGAGTGTGCGTACCAGATGCTGTAGCCGATCTGCCCAATCAGCACATGCCTTGTTTGCCTCAGACTCGCCAGGAATAGGCGTAGCAAGCGCCTTAGCCACTGCCTCAATGCTGCGCTGGTGTCCGTGCTTATCCATTGCCTCAAGTGCGCTGAGCACCCGCATACGAGCCCTGCGCTGCCATCGGCCGGTGCCTACCAGGCCGAACCCACCGACCAGAACCTCAGAGCAGATGAGTGGATCTCCACGTAACAGATCCAGGCCTGTGGCCGAGTTTGGGGAGGATTGCCACTCGATACCATCGGCCAGAGATCGCACCTTATCTCTAATAGGGTCGGAATCATCGAGAGCTATGGTGAGTACTCCGATAGGTAGATCGTAGAGCGGAATAACACTTGTGCTCTTGCCAAGGCGGGACGTACCGCCGATAGCCGTATGCAGGATATCTTTGACGCCCGGCTGGAGATCAATCGTGACGTTGCCAAGTGTGAACGGAACGATGGGCTTACGCCTTGGCTTGTGGCCCCGGGTGTTTATCGAGCGTTTGATCTCATTGGCCTTCTCGCTCTCTGCCGTGCCCCTAGCAGCAGGCCGGCTCATCACATGGTCTACGTATAGCCACGCGAGTATCAAGCTCACAGCGAGTGCTATGAGAGCGTATTGCCCATACGGTGGATTCCATAGCCAGACTGCCAGGAAAAATTGTCGTATCTCAGTCATCATCCTCGTCTAGTTCATCTTCCCAATCGTCAGGCACGTTATCCCGGTCTAGATCGTCGGGTGCTAGCGGGTCTTCCCAATCGTCTTCGTCTTGCGGGTCTTCCGGGTCACTCATGGCTTGACCACACAACTGATACTGTCATACGGGGCAATGGCGTAGCACCTGACGCCCGGCTCTGGCGTGTAGATGGTTACGCCGGCTGGCCCCGGTGTGGTTGGCGCACAAGAGGCCGAGAAAAACACCAGCAGCGTGCCAACCACACCGATTGCAAATACAACTAGCTCCATCCAACCTTTGATCATGCAATACCCCTGTTGAGCAAGCTCACTGAGTCCGGCGGGTCTGTGTGATAGGCTCCATACTCTTCCTCAGACGTATGGTCATAGAGGTTTGCCCATACCCTGCTGCCGAAAGCCACGAGCAAGCCCTGACCAATGCCTGCACCGGCGATGCGTTCTGCTTCCTCACTCGATAGCTTGACCTTGGCTGCTATCTCTGTGATCTCTGAGTCTTCCTGCATGCCGTACCACTTGACCGATAGGTTCCCCTGGATCTTCCGGCCTATGGCTGTGCCAAACCAGTCAGTAACCCGCTGAGTCAGCACATGAACCTCTACGCCACGCTTACGCCAACGCTGCACAGCATCACCGAGTGCCAGGGCACCGCTCTGGTCAGGGTGCTCAGCGAGCGTAGTGGCCTCGTCTATGACAAAGGCTGTTTCGGCAGGGAACGTGAGCGTGTGCTCTTCGATCTTGTGCTTGACGATGGCAAAGGCTTTCGGGTGTAGCTCAGTCGGCATCCCCGAAACGTCGAAGCTCACCACTAGCCAGCGTGGGTCTAACTCGATAGCCCTGACCGAATCGAGATCGTTTAGCACCAAACGTACGCCATCGAGGAAGTCCGTAAACCTCCCGGCGTATTCGTGGTGCATATCGTCGGCATCCCATAGGAACAGCCGCAACCGGTCGGCAAAGTGTCGGCGTGCCAGATACGCACGAATGCCGTAGCCCTTGCCCGAGCCAGTCTTGCCAAACCAGCCGAAGTGCCGACCGGTACGCATCCCTCGCGTAGTCAATAGTATTGGCGTCGATTCCGAGTAACCCCATGGCACCCCACCATTCATCTGCAGGCTGCTTGCTGCCGCCATACTCGTACGTGCGAGTGTGCCCGATTCCCATAGCATGGTCCGAGCAGGCACCATCGCCAGGCAAAGAGGACTTGCGCTGACAAGCCCTGCGTAGTGTTCCCATCGCAAGGCGCAGACCTTCGTGCCCAGGTCTAGGCACTGCTGCTCGAACCGCTCGCAGCGTTTCTGTAGAGCCTGCTCAGTCGCACCCCGCAGGGTAAACAATATCTGTACGTCCCAGGGCCGGATCTTGGTTTCTAGCGCCAGACGTAGCTCATTGATCTGCTCTAGCGCGATGCGCCTACCGGGGCTCATAACCGAGCTTGCCAACTGGTTGTACTTCTGTTCCATCTTGAACTTGGTTACCTGCAGGTTCTGTTGACGTAAAGTCATGCTCACGTCAGCCGGCAAGTCGGCATCAAGTATGGGCTTCCACCAATTGGTCTGAATCCGGGTCGGTGGCTTGTGCATGGCGTAGACCCTGATGTGCTCGCCATCGCTCTGAACGCTGTGTTGTTCCTCTACCGTTAGCTCAGGCCCGAATCGCTCCGGGTGTGGACGCCAAGTCCACCAACCATTGATCACATCGCGCAAGTCTTCCGGATCCTCGATCCAGTCAGCACCGAGCCCGGCCTGTACAAAGCTATTGGTTATGGTGACGCACCGGCTTGCCAGCGTATCGGCGTCAGGCCCAGGTACGATCAGGTAACGCCTGCGCTCAATGCTCTCAGTCTGCTTGAGATGGCTCCCTAGCCACTCAGCGAGCTTTCGGCTGAATGGGTTGTGATTTAGCCTGAGCTTTGTCTGCCAGGAATCGGGTGATGAGAAACTCTGTGGCCGGGCGCGTACCACAATCTGAATCTCATGAGCACTGATGCCATCCAGTAGCTGGCCGATCTGCCGCCGGTGCCTTTGCTTTGAGGCTGTGCTCGCCAGATCCAGATTGATTGTGGGCAGCAGTAGTATTGCACGGTAGCTACCGTCAGGAAGCTTCACATACTGGCCCTCGATCTCTAGGCCTACGAGCCACTTGTGGTGCTGTGGCCTGCGCTGCTTGAGCTTCCGAAACTTGTAGCCGATGCTGTGCAGCAGCCCATGCTCGAACGCCGGGGTCAGCCAGGGTATGGCAAACGGTATGGCGAGCACATACCAGAACAAGGCAGGCAGACTCGGCAAGGGCAGCCGGAACGTAACGCTACCGATGTGAAACTGGGTTGCACCGAAGGCAACGTAGAGTGCCATGCCCGTGAGCAGCACAAATGGTGTTGCGCCCAGGAAGACCCAAAAGGTTCGCTCCGGGATCGGCCCGATGCTACCGCCACTATCAAGGTGGCTTGGGACTACGTAGAACGGCTCGCTATCCAGAACCTCAGGCATGGGAGCACTCAGCCCCCGGCCCCGTTCATCATCTGCGTAAAGATTGCCGATGCACCGGTCACAAGCCCGGCCAGAGCAGCAGTCAGGCAGACCTTGAGCATGTTGCCTTTGACCGCAGCCCCTGCTCGCGGATCCATGATTCCCCACAGATTCATGAGCAGCAGCACTACAAAGCCGAGCACACAGCCGGCAACGATCAAGCCCGCAAGGCCGGTAGCCAGGAACAAAATCGTAGTAATCAACGGAGCAAACATTCTGGTGTCCTCTCGTTAGTAGCCAAGCCCGGGGCTTTCCCCGGCTGGCAATGCTCCGGCTACCGCAGGCATCGCTACAGTAGCCACCCCACCTGTAGCCACTGCAGCGCCAGCAGCAGCCACAACCGGCACCGATACAGGCCCACCACCGTTAGGGTTACCAAACCCTCCGGGCGAGTTGCTGAACGCTGATGGGAGCCACCCCATCAGGTCATGGGCCAGGGTCATGAGTGCTGCGCCAAAGACGATGCTCACCATCGGATTGGTGTTGCCGATGGTGGCTAGCTGAACCCCCATGCTGAGCGCAGCTACAGCCAGGAACCCGCCTACGAGCCAGCCACCAAGGTTGACGAAGTAGAGCCTTGCAGCCCATCTCGTCTGCGGTATGGAAAACAGAATCCCGGCGAGTGGTGCCCATGGTGCCAGGAACATGAGCAGCACTATCCGGTAGGCACCCCGCACAAATAGCCGCCAGCCATACCAGAGCATCACCAGTATGGCAACGATCCAGAACGCGAAGTTAGCAAAGGCCCCGGGGCTAAAAATACTTGGCGCGTAGTTGATGTTCCCGATAGCTGCCGATGCCTCGATCACAGCCAGGAACGCAAGCCCCACAAGCGATGTGCTGATCATCGCCACGAAGATGCCAAACATGACGTTGCCGAAGGCATCGGCTACCGCGTTACCGTTTCCGGTGATAACCCCCCAGGCTGTACGCAGGCACCACAGAGACACCGCTAGGGCAGCGATAGCCGGCACAATGGCGAATAGCTCGCGTCCAAGGTGCTGCCCTGCAGGGAACCCCCACGTTAGCTCTAGTGGTGTACCGAAGACGTTGACGCCCGAGAACCAGAACTGCTGCCAGGCTTGCCGGATAAACGGCTCACTTTGGGTAGCTGCCTGACCGGGCAAGTCATTAGCCCAACCGGTCAGGATTTCCCGGAAGCCGTTGACTATGCCCTCGACTAGCCCGCCAATGTCAATGCCTGGCCCCGGACCCGGCTGCTGTGGTGGTGCCTCTTGCGCCATGGGCAAAAGAGTACATGATTGCGACTAGAACGCAACAAAAGTTGTACTCTTGCCACATGTTCTTAGTGCTGCCCAAGCTCAAGCTTGTGCGAGAGCATCACTTGTGGACGCAAGTTGATCTCTCAAACCTATCTGGCATCAGCCGCCAGACCGTGATTCGCGGTGAGGCAGGATTGCCGATCAGGGTACAGACCGCTCGTCAGCTAGCCAAGACTCTCGGCACAAGCGTAGGCTTCCTGATGGGCAATCCTGACATAGTGGAGCGTACCGACCAGTGCTAATCAACATCGATCCCGAGAACCCCGGCAATACCTCTGACCCCGACGTGATCAAGGCAGCCGGATTTACTGGCATGCGCTTCGTTTCCCGGAACCTCGATTCCGTAAACAGCTACGTAGAGCAGGCTCGATCAGCCGGCATGTTTACTCTTGCCGTGGTTACCGAGCAGTCTCATGGTTACCTTGTGCCGGGTGCTGACTGCTACCAGATTGGTAACGAACCTGACATTGATGGCACCGGCGATACCATGAGTGCCCCTGCCTTTGCCGGACACTTGCAGCTATACCGCAACACGTATCCCGGCCTTGCCATGATCACCGGTGGGCTCGCGTCTGCTCAGGTAGTCTACCTGCGCCAGGTACGCGACCATGGCGGACTAGCTGGCTTCCATGGCGTAGGCATGCACTATCCCCGGGACGCGGCTACGATCACCAAGTTTGCGAGCTTTGCCGGTGGCCTGCCTATGGTCATCAGCGAGTGGTGGCGTCCCGCAGAGCACATCCCTGACTACGTACAGCAACTAAGGCTTGCCAAGGTGAGCCTCGCCGGCTGGTTCTCATGGGGCTATGACCAATGGGCACTTACACCTGAGCAGCTACGTGCGCTCAACGCTTGTAAATGAAAAGCGCCGGGGTGGCAGTCCCGGCGCTGGCTGAGATCGATGTTTAGAGCTTAGCCCATAGGCACCACCATGCTGTACCGAATCATCGTGTTCGCGTTATTGCGAACCGAGTAGGCCACCAGGCCCATGCCCTCAGTCTGGCGAGCGATGGTCACATCGCCATGCCTGAAGGCGTGCCCGCCTTTGACTCGCACATCACGTGCGAACCGGACCAGGGTCCACTCGGGACCACTGAAGTAGCCCGCGTATTGCGGGTACTGAGCGTGAGCCCGGTCAGCCACGCCAACGATGCTCTGCTGCAGAGCCGCAGCCGAAAGCCCGGCTACCTTGGCAACGGAGTTGATGCCGTCCTGAGTGGCGGCCCGGCGGGCCATCTCGGCCCGGAAGGTGGAAAGCGAGTTGTTCATTAGAACCCCCGATTCTGGAGTAGGTAGCCAGGAGTCGGCTGACTGTTGGCGGATTTAGGATCCTTAGCCTTAGCGGCTTCGAGAGCCTTGAGAGCCTGCTGGAGGTTTGGTCCCATCGGCCACTGCTTGCTGCTTGCCATGTATCTAAGATACGCCATCTGTGTACGGGTGTCAAGTGTTTTGCCGGCAAGAGGGCTATGCCCGATTACCGGCCGGGAACTACTTGTTGAGTAGTTCCTTAGCCTCTGCCTCACTCAGCAGCCCATCCTCTAGGCGGTTGATCACACAAGACTCGAAGTCTACGCATACGAAGTCACCGTAGTAACGCTCGCGCAATGGCTCGCTGTAGTTGCCACAGAGTGTGCATGAGATGCATTCGTCAATCGAGATGTGTTCCATGGTTCTATCCTTTCCCCAGAGCCCTAGCGGGTCCAATCCCGCAGGGCTTCTTTGTCTGTCATTTGGAAACCGAATCGAGCCTCGAATCGCTTGCCCGAGTTGCTGTTGTTGACGATGAATCGGGTGATGATCTCGTTGACCTTGCTCATTGCGCTTGCCATGTACTCAATATACCGCCATTGGCGTAGGGTGTCAATAGTTTTAGGCCGGCAATTTCAAAACTCGTTTTACCGGCGCCGGGAAAATTCATGCTTGACACGTATACCCCATTAGGTGTAAGGTAACGGCATGGCAAGCAACAACGAGGTAAGTCTCCCGCCTCTCGCTCACAAGTTCGTCCTCGATACCATCGAGAAGGCAATGCGCGAGATTTTCGATAGCCCCCAAGTAGACCTTCACACATGGCGAGTTGCCAACGAGGCTCTGCTCAAAGCCGACAAGGCCATTCGCAAGGATGCCGCACTCTGGACACCGGCAGAGGGAAAGGAATAAGACCGCCTATGGATATTCGCTACTACATCCTGGCCTTGTGCATGGCAAGCATGCTCATAGGCTTTGCATTTGGTTACAGTCTGGCCGGGCGCTAGTCGCCCGGACCGTTCACCACCGGGCACAACGCTGAGGCTAAGGCTCTTGGCATGGACCGATCCTGGCCGGTGAGCGCCTAGCAAATTGGTGCCGGCATAACGCTTGACCGGCATACGCCGATGGGGTATCTTATGCATATGGCAAGCGTAACCACCTACAGTGACTGCCCAACCTGCAACAGCAGCCAAGCAGTTGATGCCAGCCCCTTTCTGGCTGATGTAACCAAATTCAGCCGCCGCTACACCGGAGCCGGCCACATCACCACCTGCAAAGTCTGCCGCACTACCTGGGTCGCCAGCAGCCTTCGTAACGTAATCCTCCGCAAAGGCCCAGTCAGCACCCGCGAGTGTGATGGTGCATGCCTCAACGGCAAAACCTCTTGCAACTGCAAATGCAACGGACGATGCCACGGCGCAGGCAACTGCTACTGCGCCAAGTAGAAATCAGGGCAACAAAAAAGAACCCTCCCGGGGGACCAATCCCGGGAGGGTTCTTTGAGGGGTACGGGAACTGTCTAGCGCGGCTGTCCGGGAGGCAGGCTTGACTCTACCGGAGCAGAGGGGTTATCGGCCCTGAGGTTGGTGGTTAGTCCACCGACACGGCCGGCGAGTGCATCGAGCTTCTGCTGGCTGGCCTGTAGCTGAGCCACAGCAGCCTGTACCGCACCCGAGTTGTTAGCCGCAATCGCTGCAGCCAGGTCGGAAATCTCACCCTGAATCTCAGTGGCAAGACTATTTAGCTGTGTCTCAAGTCCGGCGATGCTCGATGCAATGCCAGTAACAGCCGTAGACAGATCATCACTTTGCGTCATCAGAATCCTCTGTCCTGCAAGAATGTTGCCGAGCACTAGATAAATCTGCTGGATGGCCTTGACTATCCATTGCTCGAAGGTCTGTGGTGCCTCGCTGAGTGGTGGTGGTAGCAGATCGGGCACTAGCCTATTCTACTCCGGATCGCCTCATGGCACGCTGTGCTCGCGGTGCCTGCTGCCAGCTAGGTATCTGATTGAGCACCACGGCTAGCCCTGCGCTCACGGCTACCAGGCCCACCTTGTATTCCTGAGGCAAGATATCGCCAAAGCCAAGCACAGCCGCAATCATCGCTTGAGCCGCAGTGAGCAGCGTAATCGCAATCCTGATGCCTAGCCCTTCGGTCATGGCAGTCGCATAGATCCGAGCAGCAGCATCACCACGTAGTAGACGATGAACAGAACGATCAGCCCGACTATGAGGCCAAAGATCCTCTGCGCGATGATCACCGGCTGGCTGAAATTCCAATTCGGGAAAAAGCAGGCCACCACCATGGCAAGGCCGATCAGAACGAACAGAACCTGTATCAACGTAACAATCATGGGAAACCTCCCGGCGTCGGGAACTTGTTGGTTTGAAGTCCCGCAACCTGCAAAGCGCCTAGTTGCGCTAGCGTCTGCTCTGGCGTAGTTCCATCACGCCATACACAGAAGCCGGGAAACTTGGCTATCGTATTCAAGGGCCAGGTGCCCGGGGCGTTGCCTGGCAACGTTGGCAGAACAACGATCCCGAGCACACTGCCTAGCTCAAGAGCCAGGAAAAGCTCAGCCTCAGGGTCGGTGTGAAAGTCTGACCAGTAGTGCTGCCCCATCATCGCATCGGCGTACGGAACCCACTCACTAATCCGGAGCGACTGCAGGGCACTCACCCGGGGATCCGGCTGTAGGGCTACCCAGCCGGTGGTGCCATGCCGTATACGCTGCATGAACTGCTCGCCAAGGCCCTGCTGTGCCCATGGCCCCCAAAACTGAGCGTATGGCTCGATATCGAGCATGAGTCCATCGGCCAGGGTGTCCTCTACGATCATGGCAGTCATATCGGCCTGAGTCTGCCAGTTAGGCTGCAGCGGGTTAGTCCAGACGAAGTAGTACAGACCCTGCTCATGGAAGTACGAGGCCTGCTGGTCAATCTCTTGGTAGCTACCGAGCGCAGCAGAGGCACCATCGAAGTTATCCATCCAGGCTGTGCCATCGAGCGCCTTGACCGTTACCCCCGTGAAACCATATCGCTTGCACCTGAGAGCTACGCTCTGTGGCGTCTGCTGCCCCCACTGCCATACCTGCAGTAGCTTGAGGTAATGGGTATCGGTCGGTACAGGCTCTATTCCGGTTGCACGTGAAACATTGCTAGCCGTGATACGCCTGACAAGCGAGGTACTCAAAGTGCTTCCTCTACGCTATCGCCACCGAGCCAGTGCAGCACCCGGCCCGTAGCAAACACCTGAGCCGTAGTCCCATCATCCAGGGCAAACTCGTTACTCATCGGTGGGCCAAAGTCCCGGTGAGCAGCCCAATACTTGTAGATGGCAGCGTCCGGGTTTGGCGCGTTGATCTTCGGGCTAGCCTTCGTCATTAACTGCCAGGCATAGGCATGTACGTCTTCAATGGTCATGATGTGGTCACTTCCGTATGTGTGTGTTGTGTGGTTTCCTGTATGTGATCCTCGATCTGAGTACGAGGCTCCATAAGTGAACTAACTGGCCTGCGGCTTTTGTTGAGCACCCGAGCCATGGCCCTTCGAAAGAACATCGAACGGGCACCGTTGAACAGCGCGAGCAAGGCCTGAAGCAGCAAGCCGCCGGCAAGCACGTACAGCAGCGGTGTGACGTTCCATCGCATGATGATGGTTAGTACCCACATCAGGCCGATCACCACCGACACAATGACTACACCAACCCGTACGGCAGACGCTATTACCTCATCGTCTGCCACCATTTTTTCAGGGTGTTCCTTGGCTGTACCTCGTAGCTCAAACCAATCGTCTAGAGCCAGCGCAAAAATCATTAGCTTGAGCATCAGGGCTATGGTGCCAATCACCAGCACACTGAGTCCGAAGCCAAGAGCTATCTGAGCAGTCATTTACTTTTCATCCTCACCTAAAACGCCACCGCGAAACCTGGCCCGGGCTTCGAGCCTCCGTAGGATCTGCTCCCTATGGTGAATGTTTAGGCGGGCCTCATCTAACTGATGCCGCCGCTCTGTTATATCCGGCAGCGGTAGATCATGTAGCGGTGGTGGCTCGCTTGATTCCGGAGGCCGCATGAACCTATGTGCCAACTTGCTGAGCCAACCCAGGAACATATCCCTTACCGTTCGCCAAGCCCCGTACCTACTACGTGGGCTAGAGCGCCTGTAGCCCGAGATGCTTGTGATCCGGTAAGCACTAGGGCCTGACGTAGCTCTGAGTTTTCTCGGGCCAACTCCGCGCACCGGCCTTCTGAATCCTGTAGCCTGCTTCGCCATAGCTCTACAATCTCTTCATGATGACCACGGGTCAGCACAAAGCCCCATACAAAGCCTATGGTAACGAAGACAAGCCCGGCTATGGCACCGTAGCGTGCCAGTGTTTCTGCAGCTAGAACCGGATCCACTGTTAGTCAGGCTGAGAGCCTAGTGTCTTGATGTGCTCGCGTAGGCTTTCGATCTCAGCAGTTGCCTCAGCGAACCTGCCAACAGCCTGAGACAGTTGGTTATTGACTAGCGTATGGATGGTTTCTAGCTGCTGCTCAGTATTCTTGTTTGAGTCTAGAACCTTGCTTTCCAATCGCTCTACAGCATCAACAGCTTTAGCAGCAGTGACAGTAGCTCGCCGGCTGGTAAAGTACACCACCACACACAGAATCAATGGCGCAACAATGGCTATGATCCGCACCATATCGTCAGACATTAGAGTATCCCTAGCCCGCCAGTGTTTCTGACTACAACCTCAGGGTTATCGGTGACCTTGACAAAAACATCGTAGATCGTGTTCGCAGTCAGGGTGATAAGCCCGGGTGCCGGACCAACCAAACACCGAGCGTAGTACACTGGTGGTGTGACGGTAGCGTCTGTTTCCCAGGTGGCTGCTTTCCAATCGCCACCAGCCGGTGTGTTGCCTGCCGGTACGAAAGCCATCTGCAGGTTGTCTGCGGTTGGGTCAATGGCTACGCCATTAGCCGTAGCCCCTACGCCTACCCTGACGTATTCGGTGCTCGCTGCCGACTGGATATGCACTTGTACACCCCCGATCTACTGCCGTGGCGTGCCAAGTACCCATCGGCTACCGGTTGGTCCGATTGACCACCGGCCACCGACTTGACCATCTGACCACGGGCTACCGGGAGAGCCGGTGTCCCAGGCAGCATCGCGGGCCACTGTAGCCGCCACCACAATTCTGAATGTCGCATCGCTGAACGCGGTTGCAAATACTCTTAGCCTGATGGTGGCGTCTGCGTTGCGCTGGATGCGAACACGAACGCGAGCAGTGGCGTCTAGGTATCGCCTGACCCCGACTGATATTCGTACAGTCGAGTCAACATAAGATCGTACAGCAGATCGGATCCTGGCTGTGGCATCCCGGTAGCCGCGAATGTTGACCCGGACCCGAGCAGTCGAATCCTTGTAGGCCCGGATCGCAACAATGGCGCGTACCGTGGAGTCTTTGATGTTGCGCCCAAAGACGCGAATGCGTACCGTTGCATCGCGGGTGTTCTGAATGACGGTCTTGAGTCGGATCGTCGCATCGCGGTAGTTCCTGACCGCTGCAACGATCCTGGCCGTAGCATCCCGCCAGGTGGTAGAGCGAGTCTTGAGCCGTACGGTGGCATCCTTGTAGCTCTGGTTCTGAGCCGCAACCTTGATGCGTACGGTGGCTTCCCTGATGAACGCACCAAAGACTCTGATCCTGGCAGTGGCATCCTTGAATGCCCTGACGCCTACACGAACCCGGGCGGTAGCGTCCTTATAAGTAGTGATCGCTGTGCGAACCCGGAGCGTTGCGTCCCGGTAGTTCGTGATGCCGACCCTAACTCTGGCCGTAACATCCTTGAACCCGGTGATCGCGGATCGAACACGGGCAGTGGCATCCTTGTAGCCACGTATGTCTGTCTTGATTCTGACCGTGGCATCACGCCAGGTTCGAGCCCAAACGATTACTCTTGCAGTCGTGTCCTTGTAGGCAAGGACACTTACCCTGACCCGGGCGGTCGCATCCCGGTAGGCCAGAGCCGCAACTCTGATCCGGGCGGTTGCATCTTTCCAGGCTGTAATCGCTGAGCGAACCCTGAATGTCGCATCCTTGAGCGATGCATTCTGAGCCGCTACAACGATCCTGGCAGTGGCATCTTTCCAGGCGGTAGCTGCAGCCCTGATCCTGGCTGTAGCGTCCCTGAAGCCCCTGATATCAACCTTGACGCGAGCCGTAGCGTCACGCCAGTTGCGAATCGAAACGTAGACCCGGAATGTGGCAAAGCGCCAGTTAGTGATCGCTGCCCGAATGCGGAATGTCGCATCCTTGTAGGCTGTGGCAGCAGCCCTTATCCGAGCAGTGGCATCCTTCCAGGCAGTGATGCCAACCCTGGTTCTAAACGTGGCATCCTTGAAGCCCCGTATGTCGGAACGGATCCGTACGGTGGCATCTTTATATGCCCGTATGGCAACCCGGACCCTGGCAGTCGCATCCTTCCAGGCTGTGATAGCCGAGCGAACGCGAAACGTTGCATCGTTCCAGTTGGTACGCCCAACTCGAATGCGAGCCGTAGCATCACGCCATGCCGTGATGGCTGAGCGGATCCTGAGGGTGGCATCCTTGTACGCACGAATGCCAACCCGGACTCTTGCGGTGGCGTCCTTGTATTGCGCTGCTACTGCAGAGACAAAAAGCAGTAGCAGAGACATCTAGCTAGTCAGCCCCTTTTGGTGAGAACCTGATGCAAGTCTGCTGCGACGTTGATGTGATACGCGAGCGCAAAATCTCTTGCCTCCACAGACCTCTGGGCCCACGGTGGCCCAACGTTGTAGCCAGGTGCCGCAGGCTCAAAATCGCACGTCAAGCCCAGGTAGTGCTCTAGCTCTTGCGACTCGCGCCATGCAGCGTTGAGGTACATATAGAACGATTCACAGACCGGGGGCCACTTGTGCGTAGGGTCTTGAATCGCCCGGATCGAAGCCCAGTGCGGTGTAACGAACGTAGCGGTAGCCCCGGGCTTCATGATGCGCCATAGCTCATTGAAAAACGGGATGCGCTCTAGTCCACTCAGGTGCTCTAGAAAGTGGCTCGCATGAACCTCGTCTACCGAGTTGTCAGGCCAGGGCCATGGGTAGACCGTGAGATCGCAGATGATATCTGCGCCACTATCGGCGTAACTGTCTACGCCTACAAAGCCATCCATCTTCGTCTTGCCGGAGCCAAGGTTGAGCTTGAGTGCGGCAATGGTTTCTGTGGTCACAAAACCTTTTCTCCTGCAAGCGGGAAGATTCGGCCAGCCTGCCGACCGCAGTAGTGGTATTCATGCTGCTTGTAGGCGTGGCATCGTCGCTCAGTAACCCAGTCGCGGTGCTGCTTATTTCGCAGATGCTCCGATCTCTCAGGCCCGAGCAGTGGGTAATTCGAGAGGCTCACATCTGGAATCGGCTCAGGCACTGCTCTCACCACGTTCGATCCTCGCTATAGTCGTAATGACCAACAAGCACGCGGGTTGAGCAGGCCACTCGCTCACCGTGCTTTGCGCCTTCCTCAAAGTGCCAGAGATCCTGCGTAAAAGCTCTTGCTTGGCCGCCAGTAACAGATTGCTCAGTCTTGAACCACGGTGGCGTCATCTTCCGCAGGAAGTCGATTCGGAACAGGGTGCAGCCCATGCCCAGGCCATTGCATCGGCTCACTGAGTCAACGTCAGGTAGCCATGGCCGGAAGTTACGCGGTAGATCGGCAGGGTTGCCATAGCACATCGGCTGACCACCCTCGCCTTTAGTCCAGTAAAGCCCACCTACAGCATCGTAGGGGCCTGCCTCGATATCCTCTATGAGCTTGAGCAGCGCATCGGCAGGGAGCGTATTGTCAGTCTCTACCGTAAGCATGTATTTCCACGTCGATAGCTCAGGGTGCTCTAGGATGATCTCTACCGCCCGGTTATAGGCAGCACCTACTTCCAAGCCCTCAAGGCAAAATCGTGTGAATTTCTGATTCATCGGTGCCATCAGCCCAAGCCAAGACATAACCACCTTTGGCGGAATTGCCTTGATAGCCGGGATCACCATGACCGTAGAGCAGTCAGCGTAAGAGCGCGATTTGCTAAGCCGCTCCCGGGCCTCAACCATATGCTGGTTATGAAATCCCTCAGCCGGGACAATTAGGTTTGGCTCTGCCATCAGATCATGCGCCTTGCATCAAGGTTGAAAACTCCGGGGAATGCTGGTGGCGGGAAATAATGTTGGTCGGTGGGTAGTGACTGTAGCGCCAGGATGTATGCCTTGCTCGCACCACCTGAACCACCCCAGGATTGCGTTGCACTAATACCTTGGGCCGTGGCAAACGCCTGATCCATCCAGTGCGCCTCATCGCCGGCGGTATTATTTCTAGCCGTCCAACCACCAGGCACAGCACTCCACGTAGTGACGTTGATGTTCTGGTGGAACGCTACAGCCATAGCGTCAGCGAGAGTAGTCGTATTGGTATTGGTGGCTAGCGTAGTCGAGTTGGCAGTCTCGACTTGGGCCGGAGGGGTATCAGGATCTAGAGGGTTCTCGTTAGCTACCGCGCCGGTGTAAGACACCATGACACAGTTGCGCCAAATAGATGTAAAAGTCCATGTATAGTTGGCTGGCTCGCTAGAAGCTCTGCGCCAGCCTACGCCACCGTAATAGCCGTTAGCAGTACCCTCTACAAGGATGTTCCAGCCGCCCGGCCAGGTCACTGCGCCGGTGTCATCCTTAGCCATAAAGAACAGCAGAATGTCACCATCGGTATTAGTTGGAACAGTGACCGTTACGTTCGCAGCAGCCGAGCCACCACCGTTCTGCTTGGCGTGAAAGGTAGGCGCAGCCAAGCTACATTCCTATGTTCCAATCGACGCCATCGAGCCTACCCTTAGCATCAAGGAATAGCTCCATGCGGTTCGCCTGATTGGTAGGGATAGCCTGATCGAGCGTATCACCGGGATTGACAGTTGTCTGGAACGTCCTACCGTTCGCGTTGACCACAGCTTTAGCTTTGAGTGGATATCTGCCCTGCGTATTATCGATCACGATGCGCGTGATAAGCAGCGTCTGATCATCCCAAAACATCGTGAGCGTTGCCGGGTTTTCTGGCATACCACTCGTCCACATAACCTTCGACTGAATAGCCATTTAGCTCACCATGTGCTATGCATAGCTTCGAGCACAAAGTGTGGCACGAAACCACCATGTACCCCGGTCTTGGTAATGCCCGTGATGTGGATTGACGCCGGTAGTGCAGCAGTACCTACCAGGCCAGCCCACGGTTCGTAACCCGAGTTGATCGAAGACACACCGTTGACACCAATAAACCCTGAGCGGTTCGTGCCAGTGATAGCACGGTAGCCACCGACCCAACCGAAGTTAGTGCTGCTCATAGTGGTGCCCGAGCTACTAAGGATAATGCCCATCCAGTAGCTAGTCTGGCTGAACGTGAGACTAGCCGAGAACTGGCTGCTATTGAGGGTCAAGTAGCGATAGCCATTCCAGAGCGTAGACTGGTTGCTGGTAGCGGGTGCCGTTACGGAACCACTAGCAGAGTTGAGCAGCGATAACGTACTAGAGCCGCTGAGCGTATAGATACCTACCGAGTAGCGCAGCGTCTGAGCTTGAGTGGTCGCGCTAGTGTTGGTATGGCTCGCAGTCATATCGATAAACAGCGTCTTGGCAGTCATATTGCCCGGGAATACGTCTGCGCCCTCATTCATCGGGAACAGGTGCATGGAGCCGTTGATGGTGCCCACCGTAGTAAATGGGTTGGCGCTGCCGGCCCAGTCCATGTTGGCGAACCGCTGCATGGCTGGGACTCTCGGCCCAACGATGGTTATCTGGTTACCTGATGCGGCAGTTGACTGACTCAGCGTAATGAGGTTGGTGCCGACTAGCTGTAGGTCAGACTGAAAGCCGGTTGTACCGCCGGTATTACCATCGGTTGAGATGCCGATTTGCGTAGCAGGGTAGTACAGCGGCATTACATCTCCGTCAATCTAGCAGAGCCGTTAGCCGCTGCCCATATGCCATCTACAGCACCCTTGTAAAGAGGCTGCGGAAATTCGTAGTAGCCCATCGATGGGATCTGCACCGTATGGGACGTAGCACTCGCCGTAGTCCCAAACTTGAGGTACAGCACTTGAGTCGAATCGTTGAAAACCATACGTGCCCGGGCAGCCGCATTAGACGAAAGCAAGCTCACACTCGTAGCCGAGCTTGATACGTTAGAAAGCGTTGCGCTCGTCTTACCGATCTGGACAACGTCAGCCGCGCCATCTGACTCAATGATCCATTTGTTGGTGCCGTTGATCGTGCCATCAATAACCTTTATTAGCTGAGCCTGCCCGGTCCCGAGCGTACCGTCCGTTACCTCATCGGTAAGAACAACAGACCCGGTCCCGGGCAGGGTTACGAGATCGGCCATCCTAGAACCTCAACCCCATCACCGGGAAACTCAGGTGCCCGGTCTGGTGGTACGCCATCGAGTAGACGTTGTCAGTACCGCGCACAAGCTTGCCCTGCTCTGTATCCCAGGCAGCGTAAATACAATTGCCCTCGTTATCAATCACGTGCCCTATGACGTGCGCCAGGGTTGCCCGAGACTCACCCGCAGTCACATGCGCCACCTTGAACTGAAACAGCCTGCCGGTGCCATCGCCTGAGCCAAGCGTCACCCGCTCACCGTTTGGGCAGAACAGACTTACCGTAGCTCTGCCCTCGAATGGCGCATCTTTCCAATCGACGCCTTGCCACTCGCTGATCACTGTCCCATCGGCATAGCTGAGTTGCCAGTAAGGCCGACCCCTGAGCATCACCCGGAGCCGGCCAAAGCTATGGCTTGTATCCAATAGGGGCATACAGGTTGATTTCCTGGCCGTAGCTGTCTACTCCACCGTCTGCATACGCGATGCTGTTGGCGTCAACCAGGCCCGCCAGAGCCTCAAGATCAACAGGCTCATACCCCTGGCCTGCCAGGTGGTCATTGATCGCTGCAAGCGTCTGAGGCTGCCCGTATCTCTCCAGATACGCTACCACTGCTCGTTCTTGTTTGCTTGGCATCAGATCCTCCCGGCGCCGGTAGATTTAGCTGTATGTGTATTTTAGTGAGATAACCGGCGTATGCGTACCGGCTACGGTGTTTGCGCCCAGGAAGAGCCTGATGATCATTGACCACTGATCGGCAGTTACTGCCGCCGGGGTAAACGGTGCAGTGATGTAATCGTTATCTCCCTGCAACCCCTGAAAGTTGGTGAGCCAGTTAGCGCCAGCCGTTGGGCTAACGGAACCGGTCGTACCATCGGTAACGGCAGCAGCGTTAGATGGCGCAGCCGCAGGCACACCCGCTGAGTCAACCCGACCGAAAGCGTTGCCCTTGAGGTAGGCTCTCGCTGTAGCGCCAGTGTCAGAGGCATGCCCACCGAGAATCGTTCCATCACCCCGGGAGATAGCACCGTGAGCGTTGGATGGGTACGCAGTGAAGATCGGTGCCGATGCGAATGTGCCGACGTTATCCCAGTCAAAGCGCAGGAAACGATACTGAGCCGTATTGCTGTAAGCCACTGGGGTAGACGTGCCGCCACCAAAGACACCAAGCGAGGTAGTGTCAGCGGTGAACACGTACAGGAAGTCAACGCCAGCCGTGCCCGAGAGTGGTCGGGTTACCGCAGGCCAGGATGCACTAGCCGTAGAGCCCTGGTTGCTCAGGTCGCTAAACCGTAGCTCTTGGCCCGTGCCTGCACCCGTAGCCGGTACGGTTGTCCAAGTCGGGCTAGCGTTGGTGCCCGTATTCAACTGAAAGCGCGCTGTGGTGAAATCGACCACGGGGGTAATTATCCTTTCGCTCGTTTGGATCGCGCAGACTCAACGGAGCGACCATCAGTTTGTCCTTTGAGCACATTTAGCTCTTCCTCTTTGGCAGACGCATGCCGCCTTAGATCGTCAATCTCACGTAGCTTGGCGTAGGCTTCCTTGGCGCTACTCTCGCTCAAGGCATCCAGATCCCGAGTCCTGGCATCAAGCAACTCGTTGATGTGCAGATGGCTAGCCGCAAGCTTTTCGTTGAGTACCTCTAGCCGAGCTAGTCTATCGCGGTTACCCCGGCAAGCTTCCTTGTGCGCCTCAAACTCAGCTATGACCATGGCATGGCCCTCTTTGAGCCGGGCTATCTCGTAGTCGCGGTCTGATATCACTACCTCTAGCTGCCCAATCTGATTATGCAAGTCTGCCTGGGCGCACCGGTGGATCGCTGCTGCTGACATAGCTGCCACAAGGTTGACCGGCTCGCTGCGTACAGCCTCAACCTCAGCAAGCATAGCCTCACGCTCTTTGATTAGCTCATGGTTCTGCGCTCGTAGAGCCTCGAATAGAGTGGTCATCCTGCAAAGCTGATCGAGCTAGCCCGGTTGCTGAACTGAAGCCCACCCGGGCCGGCATCTCGCCACACGAACCGGAAGCCAGTACCAAAGCAATAGGTCACGTCTGGCGCACCACCAAAAATACCACCAATCGGCCTACCTGTAGGAACAGGTAGGAACGGCGGTATCTGGTCAAACTGATAGTCGTATAGCTCTTGCGTCAACGCTCTGCTGCCGGCAGGCTGTACCCATACCTCACGCCCCAGTAGCCAGGGTGTATTGCCCCCGGTACCGGTAGTAACAGTCTCTCTAACGCTCGATAGTGACGTTAGGGCCGGATCGCCAGGATGGGCATTCATATCGCGCAAGCCGGAAATCATAGCTCCGTCGTAGAGTGTTTTCCTGATCCTGAACGTGCCGTGAATACCGGGCGGATTGTTGGCGTATGTTCCCGGCCTATCAAAGGCTGCAAAGACGCCACTAAATACTTGTGGCCCAAAGTTGAATGGAATACCAAGATGTGAGCCTGATGCGAATCGCGAGAGAGAGTTACTATTATTGACCAATGTACCCCACTGATAATGAGGGGAAACGTTCCATTGATCATAGACGTGAGTGGCACCAAAATAGAGTGTGCGATATTGCATAAGGAATGACGGTATGAAATTCTGTTGCCACCAATAGATGGTATTTGGGTTATAGGTATAGGTTGGTCCGGATGGACCGTGTGAAGACCACGCTTCCCAAATACCATCTTTGAGTACATATCCATCGTCTGGAACATCGAACGTCATGCGCCAGGCAAATATCTCACCACGCGCAAAGGCATAATGCGCCCACCAGGCATCAGACCGAATTGACGGTGGTGTAACGTACGATAGTGCCCAACCGGGATATAAGACCGGGTCATACCAAAACGAATTGGTCGTATTGACTGGAGTATCCCAAAACGAATCGTCGTACTCCGGGTCCATGTAATGCCGCCCGGCAGAATCAAACGGAATGCTCCCATATAAGGGAACCCCTGCTAATGTGAAGCCCAGTGCGTCTACGCCATTGAAGGCGTTTCCGTAAGTCGGACTCCAGCCAAGCTCTGAGCCAGAATCTTGTTGCCAGCCACCTATGCCAAGGCTAAGCATCCTCGTATTGGACGTGCTTAGCTCTATCACGTCCTCTACCTCGGCAAGTGGATTGCCCCACGCCGCCTTGCCCTGATAAGTAAAGGCAGTGATGATCAGGTCGGTTGGGTCTGCTGGCAGATAGCGCAGTGTCGGAGGAACTGGCATGGCGATAATCTCGCCAGGGTTAGGCTGATTGTATGCATTGACCGTGAGCGTAATATCACTACCAAGCTCCCCGAATAAGTCGCCAACTTGTGAGAAATTAGGATCTGAATTACCACGTCGATATGGTGCGCCATAGCTCTCAGTGCCAGGCTCGTTTCTCAAGCACAGAGTAATTGAACTCATGTGGCTAGTCACGTCCCGATTGAGCTTGCCCCCATCGAGATAGAAAGAAAACTCTGTTACTGGCAGCGGTAGTGGATCTCCCTCTACCCATCCAGCAGGTAGTGCCGGTGCTCTAAACCGGCATGACCCCATAATCACACTACACGTTGAGTTACTCAGGCTCGCACTCAGATCGACACGGCTGAACGTGATACCGCGATTCCGGGTCTGCTGGTCACCATGGTGGAACTGTTGAAACGAAAACGGAATACCGTTGTCAGGATCGGCAGGCCAAACCGTGATGCCGCCTTCAAAAGCACGCGGTAAAAACTCACCGCTGCCATCTAGCGTAACGTCATTACCAAACGCACCCGTAAACTCATGGTTGTGCGTATAGTCAGACCACCATTGCTTGGTTGCGAACGGCGCAAAGCTACCATTACCTCTGATGTAGCTCGATGGTGGCGTAGCCATCGCAACCGTTGGAGTAGGCACCGTGGCAAGGTACGGGCTATCGGCACCCCATGGCAGTTGAAACAGCAGGATCACCACTACGCGGTCACCGATCTGAGTACCGAGCGGAACAGGCACGGTCAGCCTAGTGCCCCTCTGCGTACCGTACAGACTTATTCTGATCGTTGATGACCTACTAGCTGAATTAGTAAAAATAACGTAGCTAGATCGACTAGGTATGCCGCCATAGATTAGTGGGTCTTGACCATACTGATTTACGCCAATCTCGGTAGAGCTACCTGGCGATGTAGTCGAGTGGTCTGTATTCAAATCATAAGCTTCATTGAATGCGCCCACTATAGGTGATACGCCAACAGGTGAAAATAACCACTGGAAATCACTACCATTACCACCGGGTACCGGAGTGCTCAACGGATTTGACTCATCGTTGATTCTGGCATTCAAGCCTATACCACCGGGACCGGCCCCAACGGCTATGCAATCAGCCCGGAAGTGCAGATTAGTCATACCTAGTGGTATTGGTGGCGAATTGTATTCCCGGGGATTCGAGAACCCGGTGCCAGGATCATCAATATCGTATTGCCAGATCAACTCCTCGTCAGACGTAGGCTCAAGAGTGAATTGATCGGTGTAGCTAACCAGTACAACCACCTAGGCTACCTTCCAGAACTCGGCTACGGTGTAAAGCTCATAATCTGACGTGAAGTTAGACACACGCCCAAAGCCATCTGTGGCGTTCGTAGTCTCACATACATGCTGAATCTCTAGTACCGTTGGCCCGCTCAAAACAAACAGCCCGTGCATCTCTGAGCGTTCATGGCAGCTAGAACCTGACGAGCGAGCACCTGTACCAATCAGCAGATTTACGCCGTTAGTGATATCGCGTAGCCTCGTCTGGTGATCGTTTACTTGCCAGCCGGGGGCAGCAATCTGAGCGAGCCAAGTACCTGCCGGTAGCGTGATCTGGTTATTGAACAACGTCAGCAGGTTATGCGTATCTGCTTGAATAGTATTTAGTACGCGAGTCCTGAAGGCACCGCTAGTGAAGTTGCCACCCGACGTACCATCAGGTTGCCGTTCCTGAACATTGATGTACGGAACCCGACCACTCAGCGAACGAACCGGATAGCCGTTCATGCTAACTTCCAGAACTCAACGGATGCGTAAACCTCTACACCAAAGTTACCAGCAACCCCAAGGCCCAAGGTGGCTACGGTGATCTGGCATCGATGGCGTAGCTCAAAAGACTTGGTTCCTTGCAACACCATGTAACCCCATACAAACGAGCGCACCGAGCTTGAGCTAGTTCCTGCCGAAACGATGCCAGCAAGCTCAACCGTACCACGGTGAACAGTCACAGCATCGGTAACGTTGTATAGCAACGTCTGGTTGCGAGCTACGAGGTACGCCGGGGCACTACCAAAATATTGGTAGGTGCCCGGTGGTAGCGTCACCTGATTGCTTGCCAGGCTCGCCAGGCCATGACTGTCTACGACAATCGTATTTAGGACGCGGGTCTGGTCAGACCCAGTTGTAAATGTACCCCCATCGGTGTTCTGTGTTTTCTGATCTTGCACAAGGATGTAGGGCCTGCCGGCCTGAGGATGAACGGGCCAACCAAAACTGCCGTTCATGGGTAGTAAGCTTCGGCCACAAAAAAGCTGTTGCCCTCATCGATGCTAAACGTTGAATCTGCATTGTTCCTGAGTGATACCGTGCCCGTATTACCGCCACCGTATATTTCGTAGGTCACATCGCCAACGCCCGGCGTGGTATCAACGTACGTGAGCGATGTGCCGGTGACGTGGCCGAAAGCCGTAGTCACACTTGACCACAGATAGGTAGCCCCACCGGTAACCCTAAAGAATGCCGCGCCATGGTAGTTAGATGCATTACTCATGGCTACCTCAGCCACAAGCAAAACATACTGCCCGGCTAGCACGTTGGGTACAGTGATCTGCCACACGGTAGACCATCGATTCCAAGTATTGTTCCCGGTGACGGTAACATTGTCGGTGGGCACTGAAAACACCCGGCGAGTTACCTGCCGGGGTTTCATCAAAAAACCGTTCACCCGTTAGAAATCACCACCGTGCGCGACGATATCGAATGTCTCACCATTGTGAGTGCTAGCCCTCAAGATGTAGGTAGCACTTGGCAGCACAAGCAGCGGTGATTGCGTATCGGGGGTCATGATCTCATTGGTGTAGCCGAGCACCGTGGCGCTAGGCGTAATCGCAGTCACAGCTAGCTCGCGCCATAACCTATTGTTAGTGCCATCGTAGACGTAGAACCTGACCATGCCAGCCGTAGTGGTGCCCGTAGCCATGATCTTGATGCGATCTACCCTGGTCCCAAACGTAGAGCCTGCAATCACATCACCAAGGGTGCCCGTGCCATCTCGGTTCGTGTTGGCCGTAGCGATACGAGCCATCCCGATCTTCGGGGTAAGAACAAATACCGGGTAGTTGTTAGCTGGCATTACTTCCTCACGTAAACGATTGAGCTAGGAACAGTCGGGCTGCGATGGGAGCCGGGCCGCCAATAGGACGCCAGGTGCCGGGCGAGCCTGCCACTACACAAGTCCAGAAGCCACCCCAGGATCGATCTACTACGTAATCGCCAATATTGAACGATCCGGTTACCGGCGCGGCCCCGTTCACCGCGCCTACATACCGGCTGGCATTCGCTGCACCGGTCAGGCCAGATGGCGCAAAGTCAGTAGCAGAAACCTCAGTTGAATATGTGCCGGTAGTGAGATTCGTAAACGAGATATTATCTACGCCAACCGTAACGATAGCGGTAGCGGTATTAGAAAAATACCAGTGCGTACCAGCGTTGACCGTTCCTTGTCTGACGCCAACAATGAACATAAACGCGAAATCGACTGCCGCAGATGCATCCAGGGATCTGGTCATACCTGCGGCTGCGCCTTGCCAGATGTAGATACCGTTCGTAGATAAAGTGCCCTGGTTCTTGACGAGCACGCGGTCACCATCACTCATCGAAATACCATCAATGGTCGCGCCCGGTGATGCCAGGGTAATGCTCGAAACAGTAGCTACGCGAACAGGCTCTTTCTGCCGCTTACTTTCGTGTAAAAAGATACCGGTTGCTGCTGAGTGAAGTGGCATAAGTTACTCCCTGACCGTAAACGGATCTCCGTTTGAATCCGTGAATCCATCACCGTCAGCATCAACCAATGGCGGGTTACCAACATCAATCAAGTCAATGCGCTTCATGGCAATAGTCATCGTGATGCACGTCGCATTACCAATGAATTGGGACAGTGAGTAAATCAGTTGGTCACCCGGCTGCAGGCTAGTAATCCAGCCGGTAATGTCAATATCAACTTCTGCTTGATTGAGAAGCTGTATAGGTGACGGTGAAAGCGGTACGCCACCTGCCGCGCCCCATGTACCCAGGCTTGCCAACCTGAGATCAATTGTGGCCGTACAGGAAATCGGCTGTAGCCTCAGGGACGTAGGATTCCAAGTCCCTGCTGCCAGGTGAACGCCGACGATCTGCCAGCCACCGGGCGGGATCTGAGGAATGCCGCACATACCTGCAAACAGCGGCCTGATGCTATTGTCGAGGTTGATGATGATTGCGCCAGTCTGAGCCGGTGCAGACGATCCCCTATTGGGATCTACGTACGCCTTCCTGATAAGGCTACGGAACATCTCCGTAAGCGCCGGTTGGTTCCCAAAAGTACGAGAGTCCTTGTTGAGATCGTTACCGCCACCACCACCTGTAGTAAAAGACACTAGCCACCACCTACATAAGTCATCGTATGGCTCACCCTGCCATCGGCTGCATACTCTTTATCCACGCGCTGTACCCATAGATCACCTGAGTGACCGAGCCTCGATCCTGCCTGGATGTTGTGAACTTGGCCCGGACCAATGTCACCGTTCCTTGGCGTGGTCATCCTCATCTTGACCAGCACCCGGTCAAGCTCGCCTAACCAATACTCGGCCAGTGCCTGGCAAGATATCCCGGCACCGGGAGAACCCTCATTAGCTCGCTCGATCATCGGGCTATTGAATGAGAACAGGTGCGAGCCACCGCCGGCTACATACACCCTTGGCTCTAGGAAGTCACCAACCGCATAGCCCGACACCCTGACCGCATCGTAGGACTCCTGAAAACTACGATTGTTGGTAGCCTCAGTGATATCTACACCCTCGGTAAACTGCATCTCTGCGCCACTGTCTGGAAACGTGCTTATCTGCCTCCGGTAAACCTGACCACCTGTAGACTCGAACGTCCTGAAACCAAGGCTGATCTGGTCGATACGCTGCACATAGGAAAGCGCAGACTCGTTAGCTCGCCATGAGAACTCTTCGGGTGCTACGGTGCCAAGCGTTACCCCGGTACCGCCAATCGAGCCACCGTTGGTATCAACACCAGCAATCCCAAGCACCGTAGAAACTATCGCCTCATCACTGGCCGGGCCACCGGTGATATCTTGCAGCAAATACCCCTCAGTCTGGCTAATCTCGCCCGGTGGCATGGTCTGCTCTAGAAACCACATCCTGCCACGGCACTGCATGCTGATTGAACGCGGGTAAAAGTTGTAATCAACCGCAGTCAAGATGCCAGAAAACCAGTGTTCGCCATCAACAAAGATGTTTACATCATCCCAAAAGTTACCACCGGGCCACTCGCCAGCAATATCGACTTGAGCCGTACCATAGCTCATATCGTAGCCAAGGCTAACGCGAGCAGCATAGGCATTACCGATGGTGCTGCCGCCAAGGGTAACGTTGAGATCGAACGATCTGATTTCGCCTGGCAACTAGCTATCCGTAACAAGAAACTTCAGGGTTGCTGTAAGTTGCTCACTACCATATTGAGCATCGCCGGTAACATCCATCAGTATGGCCGTATGACCATCTCTACCATCTACGGACAGGCTACCGGGTTGCCCCAGGTTCGCCATGAGTGCACCAAGCAGCGATACGTTTTGCAGTAGTACCTTCATATCTACGTACATTGGCCCACGCCCGGCAGTGTCAACATAGAAGTTGCTGCTACCGGGGATCTCCTGAACAGAGATCCTGCCGACTCGGTGCTCTGCGTAGCCATCCATATCAACGATGAAATTGACGCCAGCGAACGATGCCATCTACTGAGATGCTCCCGGGACAAAGAATGGTTGCCCTGGCAAACGCACCGGTGGTGGTGAGTCGGTAGCCTGCTCAGCCGTAATAAGGGCTTGCGCCATTACCTCCATGGCTTGGCCCTGCATTTGTGCGAGCATGTTTGCATCAAGCACCACAGGGTTATTGATCGTCACATCCACACTAGCCGGCACCTGAGCAAACGCCCCAACCCTGGCTAGGCCCTGGTCAACCGTTGGTGTCAACCCTGCCGCACCGGCTGCTATGTCACGGGTAACTGCTTGTGGCCCAAGCCCTGCTGCCGTAAGTAGAGTAGGATCTGAAACGGCACCTGATAACGCAGCCTTGAGATTCTGCTGAATCTGAGGGAATCCCTGATCAAACTGCTTTGCGAAAGTCTCGCCTACATTCAGCGCATCGGCAGCACCCTGGAACTGAGGTAACGCAGACTGGCCCTCTTTGACCCTATCTATAAAACCCTGGATATTATCGATGCTCTCTTGTGCTCCTGCCTTTGCCTCTGGCGTAAGAGCGAGAGCTAGCCTGATGTTAGCTAGCCCCTTGAGAACCTCAGCAAGCGCAACTGCCTTGCCCTGAATGTCGCCAATGTTCTCATCCCAGGCATGGCGAAACAGATCAACTGCTGTTATTGCTGACGCTATCGCCAGCAGAAACAAGGCAACTGGGCCAGCAGCGATAATCCATCCTACTGCCACCTTTGCAGCGTTTAGTAACCACGCTGTAGCAAACGCTGCAAACTTGACAATTAGCCCACCGATGGCGTTACCGATTACTGCAGCCGCAACGATAGCACCGGCCATGAGAAACTTGAGCACCGGGCCGATCTTATCGATGTTGGCAATGATGGCATCTGCAGCCTCAAGTACCTTGCCCTTGATGTTGCCCCAGTTGGTTAGCCAGGCAGCAGCAAGCAACCCAATCAGAGCCGCCAAAATAATAATCGGGTTGAATAGAGAGCCGATCACCGAGATAAATACGCCAAGGCCAAACAGAATCGGCCCAAGAGCAGCAGCCAGAGCCAGGAACTTGATGATATTTCCCTGCATGGCAGGATCGAGCTTGAGCCACCAATCCCTGAGGCTAGCAAGGGCAGGGATAACATCGGTCTTTATGGTGGCGATTGCCTCTGCTGCTGCAGCCTTGAACCCCGGCCAGGCCTCAATGGCAATAGCTTTTAGCTCATTTTTGAGTAGCTCGAACTGCTTGAGTGTAGATTGCGAGCGTAGCTCATTCTCAGTCTGTAGAGCAGTGCCCTCAGCAAAGGCATCATTAGCAATCTGCCTGGCCTTAGCAAGTTTCTCATGCGCTACAGCAAGACCTAGCAGCGTCTGCACATCCCTAACATTAGTGATGTTCGCGTCAGCCAGAGCCTTCACTACCGCGTCTGAGCCACCGGACTCACCAATCTTGGCTAGGCCCTCTACAACAGCCTGGAGCGCATCAGCCGGACTCGAATGCTGAAGTGCCTTGAACTCTTCGGTTGTCTTGCCAGCGAGTGTTGCAAACGCTTGTAGCTCCCCTTCGTTGCCGCCTTGCCCAAGCTTGTCTAGCTCGCCTCTGGTTTGGGCAATTTCACGCTTGTACTTTTCGATGGCTGCAGCGTTTGCCTGTACCGTAGCCGCCGGGGTGTTACGCCCAAACGCAGCCTGCCTAGCCTCAGCAGCAGCCAGTGAAGTACCAAGGTCAGTAAGCTTATCGTTATAGTCCTGAATCTTTTTAGCTGCCTCAGGGGCAACCTGACCAGGGCCAGCAACAGCAGATGCAATCTGTAGCGAAAGTCTCTGTAGTGCAGACGCACCTTCCTCTGGATTGAGGCCTGCCGCAATCACTGCAGACGAGAATGCGAGCGTATCCTGAATGCTGAACCCTAGAGCGTGGAACGTGCCCGAAATCCTCTTGGCTACATCCTGAATTTGCGCCTCTGAACCTTCCATATCGTTACCAAGAGCAACGATAGTTGAGCCGAGATTTTCAAACTGATCAGAACCAACCTTGTTTAGCGTCTTGATAACCGACAAGTCCTCGGCAGCAGCGGTTGAGGATTGATCGGTAGCGTTGGCAAACCTGGCTGCGAATGTCGTAAACGCACCAAGTTGCTCTTTGGGAATACCTAACTGGCCCGCTACCTTTGCAGTCTTGGCTAATTCGTCTGCGTCAAAGCCACCACCCTGAATAGTTTTGCTTGCATTGAGTAACTCTTGCCCAAGATCCTTTGTCTCATCGGCAGTCAGGTTCGCAGTCTTCCTGACGCCCTGCATGTTGTCTTCAAACGTTGCGCCAAACTTGGCTACAACCCCAACGCTCGCAACAATCGGAGCAGTAACGCCTTTGGTCAGGTCGCCACCGGCGGATTGCAGGTTTGCGCCAACTCGCCTGATCTGCTGAGAAAACTGGTTGATAGCATTGATCGCACCTGAGGCATCAGCCCCAACGGTGACGAATAGCTCTGCTACCGGTACCGGCATCTAGTTAGCCACCACCAAGGCTCTTGCTCATGCGCTTGGCCCTGGCCCTGCTTTCGGCTCGTTTACGCTCACGCTCACGCTCCTGATGCTCAAGGGTATAGAGCGCAATCCAGTGAGCAAACTCGTTACCACTCATAGATGCCACTAGCTGTGCCCGGGTCATGCCTAGCTCACGTGCCATCTGATACTCAAACCTCAGCGTCGGGTTCCTCTTCAACGCTTTTGGTGGCATCACTGACTGCCTCGTCAGACAAGCCAGAGGCGCGCATGATTTCCTTGAGCACAAAGCTCATTGCAGCCATGCTCTTTTCTTGGAGCTTGCCGTAGTCAGCCATCGTAAACTTCGGCTCTACGACACCCTCGATAAACAGCATCGCCTCAAGAGCCTCGTTATCGATCTCTTGCTGTTTGGTGACGATGTTGGTACGGGTTGCCCTCTTGCGTAGCTCACCCGCTTGCCGTTGCGTTAGCGTACGGATCTTGACTGCACCGTTCCACTGCTTTACGAACAGAGTCTTTTCCTCGATATCGTCAGCAGCGAGAACCTCAGCAGCACTGAGAATCCGTACGCTATTGCTTTCCTCAACGATAGCCATGTGCCCGTCCTTTCGGGGAGATGGGTTATGTTCCAACGCTCTATGCGTCGGTGATGGTGCCTACTACTGCCATCTCGGCAGTCCAAGTGGCCGTGTCATCGCCTGGAGTGTCAACCTCGTATGAGGCCAAGTATCCTGACCCTGATATCGTTCTGGTTCCACCACCAGAGCCAGCAGGCCGATAGGTGAACGTCTGGAGCGCCGGGGTAGCCGCGAGCATCATTGCGCTCAAGATGCCATCAACTACCGGGTCGTAGCCACCCTCAAGCGAGATCGTGCCCGAGTAAGGCCCAACCAATCGGGAAACCGGCTGCCCACCGATTGGGTTGATATCGTTGATATCACGCTCAATCGAGATGTTCACAGACGTTGTGTACTGTGAAATATCGTTGCCACCAATGCTAAAAGTGGCGATAGTACCTGGGCTAAATGGCATCTGCCTTCACCTCTGCTTCGGTTGATGTTTGAGCGAGCGGTGTTGCCGGTAGCTCAGGTAATGTTTGGCCGATAGTCCGGAAGCTACGCCTGGGTAAATGCCACTTCACTTCAATGGCCCGGACCACGATATTGAGGCCACGTAGAATTGTGCGCCAGAAAGGATCGTCCATCTTTTCGTTGGCAATGGCATGTGTGACGATGCTTAGCCCTCGCCTGATCTGTATCCAAAAGTCCCGCTCATCCCGCAACATCAGGCAATCGGTTGATACCTGACACGGTAAAACCCACCAAGATAGACGGTTGGTACACCATTCTCTTGATCTTTCCTCTGGTGGGGTTGCTCGCGGTTACATGAGGCAATCCTGATATCCCTGACTACGATGCCGTTATCAGGCACAGTTGCTAGCAGCGTATCGATACGATCAGCAATCGGCTCAACAGTCGCATAGCTAGAGCCACGGTCTACTGCCCTCACCAGATAGATGCCATTGGTAAACCGCGAGCGAAACGTAAGCACCTTGTCAGAACCACCTAGAAACGCGAACAGCAACAGCGGAAAAGTGGCCCCCTGCGGTGCCATCTCGCTGTAGATCCTGCCGCCAACAAGTGAGTTTACGCTCGCGTTGTTCTTGAACAGCGAGTACATCCACTCGTTGATTCTGGTGATATCTGCGCTCATCCAAGTGCTTGCCTTATTGCATCGGTCATATCGTTCTGGAACTCGGATCCGATGCTCTCAGCGGCTGGACGCAGGAAGCTTTGTGGTGGCTGAAATACCGTCCCTTCCTCTTGAAAGATGCCGTAGTGAGCAGCAACACCAACCACCACCACATAAGCCTTATCTGTTACATCCTGTAGCGAAATCACAAACTCAGGATGGATCTCGTCTAAGGCTTCCATATCAGGGTTTAGCCTCTCAGCCTGACCGACCCTGGTGTCATACGTGCTTGCATCTCCGTCATTGACGTAGATACTGGCTCGCAAAGCCCCGGTATCTACCGGCGCTAAGGACTCTGCAGCGAATGCCAGCGCATCGGCATTGAATGCCGTAGTCTGCTTGATAACCCTTGTCAACAAGGCTGCAACCTGAGCGGTCCTATCGACACGAATATCAACATGGACAGTTGCACGAAGGCCGGCGACTTTAGGCAACTATGACGTACCCATGGTGGTGCAGCGAGCCGTAATCGACGTACCAGAAGTCCAGTTGACTTCTACCGTGTTGGTAGCACTGTTGAACAGCGTGGTATCGAACGGGCCACAGACCTTGGTAGCCGATGCAGCCACAGCCACAGCCAGGTCAGCGATAGCGTAGGTAGCCGCGCCAACGCTGTACGTGCCGTTGGTGACAAAGGTTGCCGTGATGCTCGATGCAGACGAGTTGGTAATCTCGATGATCGTGCGCCCGGCGTTTGCAAACTCGTTACCGTTGGCTGCGTCAACAGCCGCCGGGGCCGATTGCACACTGCCAGACGCCGATGATGTGACTGGAGTAAACGGGGAACGTGCCATGTGCCTTTACCTCACTTTTTCTTGAGCACGCTGGCAGACACCACGCTACCGCAGGTCGGACAGACTGCTGAACTCTGAAACCTCATGCACTTTTCACAAGGCCAGTCCTCGCGCAACTCGTCAACAGGCTTCGGGTTGCCACAGTGGACGCACTTGCCGGGATCCTCGGTGGTCGTTTCTGCGCTTGATTCCTGCTTTTCAGCCATGAGCGTAAATATCCTTTCTCACGTGATCTCTTGCGCGGTTACTCTGCGCGCTAGCTCGAAACTTCCCGACTCAAAGCTCACAACCTCAAACGTCCTACCCTCAGCAGGCACATACAGCCGGTCGGTTGGCCGGATATCTGTGCCCTTGGCAAACACGAAAGTCCAGACCGTTACCGTCAACACCTGAGTAGCGTTCTCTCGCTCAACCGGCGTAATGCCAGTCCTGTAAAACGAGCATGGGATAGCCGCCAGGATCGAGTAGGTATCGGTTTGCCCACCGGTGTTATCAACCACCGACACCTTGCGGTACACCTGAACAGTGGCCGTAAACGTGCGTTCGATGATCCTGCTGCCCTTGGTAAAGTGCCTCGGTATCGGCATCAGGTAACGTACCCACTACCCTTGCGGTACAGGTCTACGATCTCGCCTGCCCGGGGAGGAAGTCTCCGGCCACCAATGGTCACACTGACCTCGTTGCCAAGCTTGTAGTTCTGCACACCAGGCATCGTGAGATCGAGTATCGGCATGGCGTCAGTCTCAGCCGCCATCATCGTTAGCTCGCGGATCGGTGGTGGGCAGTTGGCGAGCGTACAGTAGCTGAACTTGCCGGTCAGCCTGATGGAATTCTGGTAGGACGGAAAGTAGTACCGGCCTGCGTAGAACGCCTTGGTGATCTTGGTATAAGGCCGACCATCGAGCGCAGCATTGTTGGGCTCTAGGTAGTAGTCGGTGCCCAGTACCCAGGTGTTCTCAAACACCCCGTTACCATCGGCGTCAGTCTCAAGGGTAGTCAGGCTCAGGATATCGTCAGGTGGATAGAATTCCCAACCGCAATCTTTCCATGACAGGCTGTACGTTCGTACCTCATCGGCAGTCGTAGCGTAGAACCGTCTGCCCGTTACCTGCTCTACCCATAGGCTGGCTGATTCGAGGATCCTGTAGACCGCCATATCACGGCTCGAATCCTCAATGCCCATACGGTCCTTGAATTCGGTTGCGCTCGCGTAGAGGGCCATCAGACGCCTGCCAGAACCTGCTCAGTCTTGGCCGCGTACTCAAGCACCTTGCCCGCGACTTGATACCGCTCGTCAACACTGAGCCACCAACCAACCGGGATCGCTAGCTCATGAGCCGAGAATGCGTCTACTCCTGGCAATGGTCCCGAGTCCTTGGCAGCAGCCCGAAACGCGGTATGCACATCGTTGCGCTTATGCACTGGGCTCGCGTCTATGCCGTTCTCTTTCAGGTATGCCCGCATAGCCATCGGATCCTCTACAAGCAACGTGTAGAGCCACCACGAATGCCCTGAGCTATGCTCTGGCGTATTGATGCCTGGCGCACCCTTGAGTACCTTGCTGTAGAACCCGGCATTCTCCCGACACCGGGAGAGGTTGCGATTGACGTACGGCAGGTTGCCAATGCCCTGAGCCGCTGCAACGTTGTTCATGTGGTACTTGTAGCCAGCCTCAGCAATATCTTGCTCGCACCGGAAGTCAGCCGCGCCACTGGTCCGGTCAAGGCCATACCAGCGCAGCAACCTGGCCCGCTCGTAGTCCTTAGGCGGTACGAGCAGAGCGCCACCGTCTGTAGTGGTCAGGTGCTTGATTGCCTGAAAGCTCCACGCGACGTAGTCACCCCGGTTGCGCCTATCCACGAAAAAGCTATGGGCAGCGTCCTGAATCACCGGGATGCCGAAAGCCTTGAGCGCCAGGTAGTCAGCCGTAGCACCGGCCCAATCAACACCGATGATCGCCTTTGTCTGGCGAGTGATCTTGTTCTTTACGTCCAGGGGATCGATCAGGCCAGTCAGCGGGTCAACATCAGCCCAAACAATCTTGGCCCGACGATTTACCACTACGCCATTGGTAGCCGTACAGGTCATAGGCGTAGTAATGACTTCACTTCCTGCTCTAACTCCCGCGAGATGCAGTGCGAGATCAAGGGCAGACGTACAGGAATTCACTGCCAAAGGTGGTGGCGTTTCCAGTCCCAACATCTTTGACAATAGAAGCTCGAATTCCTGTACGTACTTGCCCTCTCCGATGTATAGCCGGCTCTCTACATCGGGAGTCAGAACCTGATGTACCAGCAACCTGGCCTCATCACTCATGAAGGGTCGGAACAGGTCAATCACGCCTTGCTCCTGAAGTAAACGTAACTCGCGTCCTCGCCTAGCTTGTCCCAGTAGTGCAGATCGTGCGTATGCACTGCAGCCGGGTTATCGAGCTTGGCCTGAGCCCATAGCTCAATCGCCATGTTGGATGCCTCGTTAGAGAGCCAAGAAACGATGTACTTACCGTAGCCGTGCCCCTGATGCTCTGGCAACACACCTGCCGATGGTGACCATCTGCCATCGTCGCGCTTGCTCATCATGCCGTAGCCGATAACCTCGCCATCGTGAGCGAACAGCCAGGCATAGACGCCATGCTGCGCTTTCTGCCACCAGGCTCGCTGCTCGTCTTCACTGATCACGGTGTTGTCAGACGAGAAACCCCATGCGCCCGAGTTGCGGATGAGGCGCATGCAATTTACATGGCCCCACGATTGAACCGGTATCGGCACAAGCCTAATTGCCACAGTCACCCTGCTTGCTCCCGCCTGCCGATGTTCCAGTGTTTGACCACCGGGCTCAGCCCATTCATATGCCACGTCCAAAACTCGTAAGGCACTTCGGTATCGTTGTCTATGAAGCCTACGCAGGCAACACAGAACAATTCCTCATCCCAGGTACAGACATACTCAAGGCTATGGCAACCCGGGCAGAGCGAAAGCTCAGGCATCTGGATCACGTCAGGTAACCACCCGAAACGTTGAGCACTGTCCCGGTAACGTAGTCGGCTGTAACCAGATAGCCGACTGCCTGCGCCACATCTTCCACCGTGCCATACCGATGCATCGGAATTTGCTCTTGAATCTTGAGCTTGTACCTGGCGTCCACCGCGTCAAACATGCCGGTGCCATCGATGAACCCCGGTGCAACTGCATTGACTGTTACCCCTTTGGAAGCCAATTCATGCGCTACCGCCTTGGTAAACCCGATCAGCCCTGCTTTGCTCGCGGCATAGCTCGATGGCCCAAGCCGACCATCCATGCCCACCACAGACGCTATGTTGACGATTCGGCCCCAACCTCGCTCAACCATGCCCTGACTCAGCAACTGAGTGAGGCTCACGGCTGCAGTGAGATTAGTCTCAATACAGCTATCCCAGGATTGTCGATCCATTGAGCGAATGCCCTTGCCTGCCGTGATGCCGGCATTGTTGACCAGAATATCGGCGTCAAGCTCGGTGATCACCAACCGCGTGGCAACGTTGATCTGCCTGATAGTGACCGCGCCCGGGTTCCACTGGCCAGCCATCGTCTTGGTTATCTGAGCCCCCTGCTCGTTATTCAGGTAGCCAGCCTCAACAGTCGCACCCTTACGCACCAACTCAAGAACAATTGCCCTGCCGATAGCAGAGCTTGCCCCAGTAACAATCGCGTGCCTGCCAACGAGTGGCCTGCGTCGGGTCTGTACTTCTAGGGCCTCGCCTGCCTCGAACTCGGTGATCACCCGGGCCTCGCCTGCGCCAGGATGGCGTCTATCCAGATCGCTCGCTCCGAGTAGTTCAAGTGGGTATCTCGAATCCAGTCAAAGTCACCCGAATACTCGCACGTAAACTTACCGATCTTGTCCTGATCGTTAGGCACCACCATGCAGTGCCCACCAATGTGGTTGCGAGCCATGAGCCCAGGATTTTCCCAGAAGATCGTGCCAAAGTAGCTCTTGAACCGGAACAAGAATAATTGCCCGGGCCACGTTTTCATAGCCCGCGCTATATCGTGCCTGGCGTTCTGCGTCCAAACATCATCGTCATCATTCAGGTGGATGTACTCACCCTGAGCCTGAGTGATGGCGTAGTTATGCTGGCAGTGACCCCAACAGTGGTGCCCGGCGTTATACGGCAGATAGCGAAAGCTTGAGCCAAAGCTAGAAACGATTTTCTGCGTTTCGGCTAGCTCTGACTCAAGCGTGTCGCCTACTACGATCACCTCATCGTTTGGTCCCATCTGATGAGCGATGCTGTGGAGGCACCGGGCCAAAGGCCTGTCATCCCGATGGGTTGCCACGATGAACGTGACCGAATCGTTCACCCTACTTTTTGGCTGACTTGTCCTCGGCAGCAGCCTCAGGGTTGGCCGGCTCTGCCGCAGTCATCTTGCCCTTGACCTCGTAGACCTCGCTGGCCTCGCGCCACTGGCTGGATCGCTGATCCCATACGTAGTTTTTGCCTGAGTAGCGCATCACCCCGCCTCGGGTCGTAGCAGCACTCATATCCACGTCATGGTCAACTTCGCCGGTGTAATACCCATTGGCGTCATACAGACGTACCGGGTACTTCTGAGCCTCACCCTCAGCCATTGTCACACTCCCTTGTTCTCTGGTGGCTGGATCGCCTTGTTTTCGTATGCCTGCTTGTGGTGCCGTGCGCCCGGTCGTTTACCACCACTACCGGGCGCAACGTCACCCTTTGACTTACCGACTTTCCGGGCTTGGCGGGCACCAAACAACCGCACCAGAAACGGTTGCAAGGATTCCGGAAAGTCAGTGAGCCGCATCAGGGATTAGAGCCCTGTTACCTTCGTGAAGACCGCTGGACGCCAGACAACAAATGCCACTCGCAATTCGGCAAGAATTGTCTGCATATTCCGGATAAATTGGTCATTCACGGTGCCCACGCGAACGGCACCCTGCTCGCGGTCAAACAGGGTCGCGCCCTGGTTGAAATCGCCAACGAGAGCAGTACCAACCGGGAGGTTCGGATCCTCGACTACCGGAATGCCCCAAAGGGTGCCGAAGCCGGTAAGCGATGGCGGGCCAAACAGGTATTGCCCTGGCGAGAGCGCCGTGTTAGCAGTCTCACGGCTCAAGCGAATGTTCTGCCAGTCAGTTGGGTTGAGCACAAACGCGGTTGGCCGGCCATAGCCAGTCCAGACCACCTGAGTGCGTCCCTTGTACAGAGCATCGATGCCCGAGTCAGAGCCCTTGGAAACCACGCCGATGCCTGCAGCATTCAGGATGCCGGTAAGGTTTTCACCAGAGCCGTTACCAGAGACAATCTGGCTCTGAAGCTTCTGCTGAAGACCAAACAGCAAGCGGCTGTCAATAATGCCCCTGATAGCCGGTGCGTCTGCGAGCATCCTATTCGTAACTGGGATCCAGTGAGCCATGGTACGAACAGTTGCCGTCTGCGTTGAATATGCGAGTGCAGACTCAGGTTTGCTACCTGAACCAGTACCTGCATCCAAAGCAGTAGCAACAAAGCCCGTTGCCTCAGCTACAAAGGCAGCGTTATTAGTGAAGGTATCTTCCCTCACATACTCGATGGTGTCAGACTCAGTTGGTGTGCGATTGATTAGATTGATTACATTGAGGGGTGCCTGGAGAATATCGAGGAAACCAGGCTGATGATCCTCAATGACAAAGGCACCACCAGAGGTAGACGAACCACCGCGCAGCAGAGCCTTGGACTCGGCCCAGTCAAGCATGCTGGTTCCCTCGCTCATCGTCACGCCGATTTCGACGCGGCTCAGCGAGGAATCAAACAGGTTCTTTTGCTTGGCTTCGCGGTAGTCCTGGCTCGCAAGGAACTGACGGCCCGGGGAAACACGCTTGCCCTCGGGTGTCTCGTCACCAGTGTAGGCAGGCCGACCAACGGGCTTCGCGTACCGGTCAATGCCTGCGAGGATGCGCGTCCTGCGCTGCTCGGCACTTTCGAGCGTACCAAGCTTGGCCTCAAGGCCATCTACGTCGGTGAGAATGCGCTGGATCTGCTCTCGATCCTCATTCGGCATGCTCTCGGGATCAGGGTATTTGCGCTCAAGAACGTCGGCTGAGTCAAGCAGTTTCTTGATCTCAGACCGGGCCTCAGCCACGCTCATCGTCATTGGTAGACTCCATTGCTGCGGGCACGTGCCCGGCGATACTCAATGGCGAGAGCGAGTGCGCTCTTGCCGGACGGTTTCTCAGGGTTCGGGGCAGTTGGCGGCTCAGCCACGTCAGCGGCTGTTTCTGCCTTCTGGCGCAACAACGTTTCCGCGTCAGTACGCACTGCGTCCAAGCCTGAGAACATCTCAAGCAGAGCGGTCAGGTCTGATCGCTTAGCCTCGGTCAACTCGAAGTCTCCCGCGCTGAGCTTTCGCAGCAAGTCGGCGGTACGCTCACGGAGCGTTCCCATGACTTCCTGGCAAACCTGCGACAACTGTAGCAAGCTCATATCGCCATAGGCAAGATCAATTCTCCCGACACCGGGAAGCTCTGTTTCGTAGATGGCCTTGACGATGCGTGCCAAAGCCTCTGGCGGTAGCTCTTTCACTGACTGCACCCTTGCCTGCTCATTCATAGGTAGGCTCACCACCGAATTCTCAAGTAGCTCTACGTCGGTCAAGCGTCTGATCTTGCCCTCTTCCTCAAACGAAAACTCGCCCGGGATGTAGCCGATGCTCATGCTCCTGACCGCGCCAGCCTTGAGCAACGTGTAGGCCTCAGAGCCGCGCTGTGTCTCAAGTAGTTCCCAGGTGCCAAGCAGGCCCTTGCCATCCTCGCGGATGGATTTCTCCACACCAATGGGCTCGCTCATCTGGTGTTGCCAGAGCAGGGGCCTGAATTCCCGCTGCCGCAGGGTGCGAGCGAACGCCCCCTTGTTGATGATGTCGCCTCCGAGATCCTCGTTACCAAAGGTGCTCGCGTATGCAGTGAATTCTTTTTTGCCTGCTGTGTCTTTTACGTCAACGAGATCCAGTGGGGTTGCCTTGTAAAGCACGGCTTCACTCTTCCTGCCGGCACTGCCGGCGAATATGCGACAAAGGGTTGACACCCTGCCGCCAATGGCGTATATTCAATCCATGGCAAGCGAATTCGGAAAACTCGGACAGGAAATCTGCCGCAACTGTGGGCAACGCCACTTCGAGCGCAGCCGCCAGAACCGCATTTGCGGTGGCATCAATCGGACGAGTGCCTACCTCGCCTCAGCAGCAGGGATCATCGAGAAAGCCCTTGAAGCCCGTGAGGAAGCCGAAGCCCGAATGGCAGCAGCCCGAGAGGCTATCGATGGTGGTTCTCGTCAGGCTCGTCACCTGGCAGCAGCCGAAGCCGCTTACCAACTCGCTTGGGAACTGGAGAACTAATGGACTTCCAATCAGAAGCTCTCGCCAAAGCCGTAGAGGCCCTGGCTCACATAACACTCGCAGGCAACCTGCTGGAGCAGGCATTCCTACTGGCCGGGGTTGATTCCCCTTATATGGATCTGGCGCACAAGGTTGACGCGGTGACCCGTGACGTTGATCAGGCCATCAAGGTCAACAAGCTCGCAATGGAAACGCCGGCAACGCCGGTGTGCTGAGTAAAAAGGCTTGACACCACTACGCCATCGGAGTAGATTGGTGGTGGAAGGCAAGCAGATGGAAATCCCGAAGGTCTACGGCAACTGGGCACGCGAGATGATCAACACCTTTTGGACAAAGCCCCTTGATAAAGGCCGAAGCCCAATCATGAGCAAGGCTCAGATCCGCCAGCAGATCGTTCTCGGTATCGCTCGGCTTCAGGAAACCGATGGCTCGCCTGCCGATTGGACACATTGCGAGCATTGTGAGGGAACAGGGATTTACGAAGAGACTTCAGTTACCGACAAACAAGAGGAACGCACGGTTCGCGGGCTTTGCTACCAGTGCTTCGGCAAGGGTCGGCAATCAGCCGCAGATCGTAAGCGAAATCGAAATTACAAGAGCATTCGCCAAGAGCGAGAAAGGGCTTACCAATGAACAAGACAATTGAACTGCCAGAGCACGCCGAAAAGGCTCACCGCGTCGTAGTTGGCATCAGCCGTAACGAGAACAAGCAGCGAGTGGTTTACGTCTACTGGCACCACAGCAAACTGCCGGGGCGCACTGACTGGGTTCACAACGAAACCGATGGCGATATCCGATGGCTAGCCGATAGCGTGATCGATGCACTCTGCTTCGCCAATCCCGATATGGCTATCTTCGGCTCGTCAAGCCTTGACTTCCCGGATGACGAGTGATGGATTGGCCTCAGATCCGACTCATCCTGATTGTGGTGCTCATCCTCATGGGCACCACGTTCGCGCTGTACCTGCACTACCTGTACAAGATCGAATTGCCCCGACGCAGGCAGCACCATGACTGGCAATACGTGCCACCAAAAAGGAAGAGATCATGAGATTCAGGCCCTCTGAGCGCATCAGGTCAACCAGGCTCTACAAATCCTTGTGGCTCGCTGGCTGTTGCCTGGTGGTGAGTTACATCGTCTTCGGCCTGATACAGATTGCCCCGACAATCTTCCCGGCCAAGCCTGCTCAGGCTCAGGCCCAAACAACTATTTGGATTCGTACGCCCTCTGGTGTAGAGTACACCGACAGTGTAGATGGGCAGGTACGCTGTTACCGATATGGCTTTGAGCCATTCCAATGTCTGCCTCTGGAGAAAACACCGTGAGAATCGTAGCTACCATCGTATTGCTCGCTACCTTCGTTGCCACGCCAGGTATCTCCCTGGCATGCGGGCAATACAAGAAATCCAACCCACCTTCGTGTTACCCCACAACGCCAACACCACAGCCAACGGCACCACCGACTGCCACTCCTGTACCACCAACGAGTACAGCAGTCTCGACACCAATCCCAACACCAACAGCCACATCAGTGCCTGCCAGCCCAGTCGCCATAGCCGTTCTACAAGTAGCGCCACCACCATCATCTCCTGTTATTGCTGCTCCTGTACAACAGCAAGAATCCGCCGGTAGTTCCCGACGCCGGGATGAGTGGTGCCATTACGAGCCCACCACCGGCCTTTGGGAACTGCGGGTTTGGGGCAAGGGCTCGCCTAATGATCGCCAGCCTATGACCAATGGTCTGTGTGAACAGGAAGCACCACAGCCCACGCCCACTGCTGCACCCGCTGTACCAAATCCAGTGCTAGCCATCGAGAACGATGTGCCGATGCCTGTAGAGGTTGTAGTCCCTGAGTCCGTACCAGAGCAGCAGCCAGAGCAGCCGCAGACGCCAATAGAGCAGCCGGAAGTAGAACAGCCCAGTGATCAGCCACAGCCGTGTGAAGTGCCCGTACAGATTCCCGAGTGGTCATGCCTGACTCCCGAAAGCGAGGTAAGCGAATGAAAGTCTTGAGCCAGATCGATTGTCTGTTTCACAGAATTCAACCCTGGGTGCCCGGTTGGCTCGATACCTTCTGGTACGAGCACATCTGCCGACCCGTAGCCGAATACGAGGATCCATTGTGACTAAGGTGACCATCACCGGCATCTACGATCCTGACGTGCCGGTTGAGTTTCCTAACCCTGACTTTTCCAAGGTGCTCGCCTACGTCCTTGATGCTCACCAGGCTGCCCATGAGGCTAACTGGCGAGAGCCCAAGGACTTCGAGCACTACGTCTACGAGCAAGTCATGGACGCCATCTACGGGCCAGACTATTGGGATTGGATCAACCGCAAGATGGATGAGGCTGACGAATGACCGGCAGCGAAATCAAGCAGTGGCGCGAAACCCACAAGCTCAGTCAGAAGCAGATGGCTAAGCTGCTGCACCTGGGCCGATCAGACACCGTGAGCCGTTGGGAACTCGGCTCACGTGAGCCCTCGCCATTCCTGTATCTGGCCCTAGAGGCCCTCGATGCCCGGCTAGCTGCAGAGAACGGTCAGTGAGCTTCATGCCAGACCTCCCATGGGGAACCATCGCAGTCGCTGGCATCATGATCTGGTCGGTAGTCACCGGTGGCTGGCCCAAACGGCTTGATTACTTCAAGCTCAACCCGGCGCTGTTCGCCTTGAACGTAATAACCCTTGCTGCCGTAGTCGGCTCGCTCGGCCTCATCTGGTTTCAGACTAATGGTGAGGGGATCTTGTGGTGGTCTTGGGTAAAGATGATTTCCGGTCAATCCGGAAGTATCTACACAGCACCGCTGCACATCCCGTTCTTTGGTTGGCTGCTCATGGCTGCGCTCGTCATACGTCTGCCTGATATGGCTTACTACGAAGAGGTAACGTTCCGGGCTACAGCTAGCACGCTCAAGCAAATGGTTCTGTACTCAGCCATTTGGGCAGCACTGCATATTCTGGTTGGCATACCACTCATCGCCTGTATCGCTATAGGCGTCTTCGGTGGTCTGGTGTTCAACTGGCTATACCAGAATTGGGGGCTTGAGATCGCTGCCCGGGCTCACTTTCAGCAGAACCTCATCGTCATTGGCTTTATGGCAGTAAGCATTGCGGGGATTGTATGAACGCCACCTGGCACGGCTATATCGAACAGCTAGAGGCTAAGAATGCTGAGCTTGAACGCGAGCTAAAGCTTTATAAAGCTCTGCTGACTAGCACTACGAAAGCACTAGCTGCCGCGAGCGTTTCTCTTGAAAACGCTCAATCGCATCCTTCCACGCTTCGGGCCAGTTGAACAGGTTGTTATTGAGGCTGTGCTCGGTGACAACCTTGGTTCGAGCCGCCCTCGCCATGCCCTTGCGTAGATCCTCAGACTCGATCAGTTGAGAAATCCTGTCCACTAGCTGATCAACGCCTGAAGCTACAAAGGCATCTACGCCATCAGTAACCTCACGCCCATAAACCGTTGGGCTCACCACACAAGCAGCCCCGGCCAGTGTGTACTCATACCACTTGATGCAGGATTTCGACGTGTTGAACACCATGGGCGCAACGGTGCAACAGCCGATATCGACGTTGATCAGGGCTCGCGGGTATTCCTCTAGCCCAAGCCACGGCAACCGCACCTGACGTTCCTCAGGCACCGACTCAGCCAGAGCTTTCGACTGGTGACCCTGAGATACGAACATCACGTGTGGGTACTTCTCAGCGAGGATTGTCCAGGCTTTGCCAAGGTCTAACAGGTCTACGTCTTCGCGAGTGCCGCCGGCCCAACCAACGGTGAGCTTGCCCTCTAGCTCGGGAACGCGCCCGATGCCTCGCATGAGCAACCGGAACCACTGCACATCGATTGCGTTAGGCACAACGTACACTGGCACGTCCGGGTTGTAGCCCTGTACCACGGTCTTTAGACGCTGCGTAGTGACGGTCACGCCATCGCACAAGCTCAGTAGTCTGATGCGTTCCTGGCGTTCCCATTCGAGTTGCTCGTAGCCCTTAGCTTTCTCTGACTCGAACAGTCGGGTTTGACGGTCAATGATGCGCGGGTTGAAAACGTCATCATCAACCTCGTAGAGCCAGGCAAGCCCGGCGTTCCTGATGGCCTTGATCCAGACCTCGCCTACGTCCTTGACCGGCCAGACGATTCGGGGAGTCAGGATCGCATCGTACCGACCGCTCGCCAGCAGAGGAAGCACTTTCATACTGTCCTCTTTGTGGCACCAGTCAGCGATGAACCCTCGCCTGCTCAACTCCGCGAACGGTTGCCAAACTCGCCACATACTGCAGCCAGTCTCATCACCTATGAGCGCAAGTATTCTTGGTGCTCTATTCACGCCTTGCCAAGCTCGGCCGAGATACTTCGGGCCACGTTCTCAAACCCATGGGCCAGTGACAGGAATTCCTCAGGTGGCATGTATTCCTCAGCCATGATCTTGCCGGCCCGGGACCAGCGAATCATTACCATCCCGGGCCTTGACGCTGAGCCATCACCGTAAGCTATTTCCCATTGGAACGGGATAAGCTCGCTCTCTGGCTCGGCTAGCGCAGGCAGCAAATTGTTCTTACGCTGCCGGCTCAACCGATTGCCTCAACCAGAGCCTTAGCCGCGTCACGGCATTTGCGCTGCCAGTCCTCAAAGCTTGTGTTCGCTGCCTGCTGTAACCGCTCGATCTCGCCATGCAGCCTGAGCACTTCGGTATGAGTCTTGGCGTACTCATCGTCCTTGGCCTGACCCGCCTGGATCGCATCGGCAACCCGGCCAGCCATCAGGTTTAGCTCCTGCTCGTGCTTGGCTCGGATCGAGCCCATCTGTGCCTCAAGGCTAGACACCGTACGCTGCAACTCATCGATGGTGCTCTGAGACTCATGCAGAGCCCCCTCAGCCTGCTCGGCTTGTTCCCTGGCTCCCTGTACCTGCTCGCGTAGCTTGCGCGTCTGCTGCTTTTCCCAAAGCCCTGAACGCTCACCCTGCCATCGCTGGATGGCGTCAAGCAGAATCTCGCCCGGCTCGCCACCTAGAACCGAGATTGCATACGCTGCCTCTTGCTGCAGCA
>Ga0207708_10000133_pt1 | contig 58317 bp, 49 predicted proteins | sample KBSK5101metaG_FD_184340 | JGI IMG/M metagenome (GOLD analysis project Ga0207708, IMG submission 184340) | Corn, switchgrass and miscanthus rhizosphere microbial communities from Kellogg Biological Station, Michigan, USA - KBS K5-10-1 metaG... | ecosystem: Host-associated > Plants > Roots >... | reverse complement strand
AAATATTTTGACTTCGGGACCAATCCCGCCGAACCCTGCGGAGCTGCTTGGTTCAGATCAGATGCGCAGGCTGCTGGCAGTGCTGCAAGCCAGGTACACGCATGTAGTCGTCGACTCGCCGCCGGTCAGTTCCTTCACGGATGGCGTCTTGATCTCAACGATGGTCGACGGCGTATTGCTCGTGGTCCATGGTGGCAAGAGTTCGCGTCACATCGTGCGCCGTTCGAAGCAGTTGTTGAACGACGTCGGCGCGAAGATCTTTGGTGTGGTGCTGAACAACATCAATCTTCAGTCGCACGATTATTACTACTACCAGAGTTACTACGGTCAGAAGTACTACGAGAAGGAAGCTGAAACATGAACCGCGGAAGAGTTTCACGCAAAGGCGCAAAGAGGACGCAAAGGCGCAGTTTATTTCTTTGCGCCTCTTGTTTTTATCTTTGTGCCTTTGCGTGAAAGGTTTAAATGTCTGACCTCGCTATCCGCTGCGAGAATCTAAGCAAGCAATACCGGATCGGATCTCCCGAGCGTTACAAGACGCTGCGAGATGCGATCTCCACCACTGCTCTCGCCCCCTTTCGCCGCTTCAAAAACAACTCTCAAAACGGGCACGGCTACATCTGGGCGCTGCAAGACGTCTGCTGCGAAATCAAACGCGGCGAGATCGTCGGCATCATCGGTCTGAATGGCGCCGGCAAAAGCACGCTGCTCCGCATTCTCTCGCGCATTACCGGGCCCACGCGTGGACTCGCTGAGATTCGCGGACGCGTGGGCTCGTTGCTGGAAGTCGGCACAGGTTTTCATCCTGAGCTCACCGGTCGTGAAAATATCTATCTCAACGGCGCGATACTCGGAATGCAGAAGTCTGAGATCGATCGGAAGTTTGACGAGATGGTTGCATTTGCGGAAGTCGAGCAGTTTCTCGATACGCCGGTGAAGCGTTACTCGAGCGGGATGTACGTGCGACTCGCATTCGGCGTCGCGGCGCACCTGGAGACGGAAGTGCTGTTGGTTGATGAAGTGCTCGCAGTCGGCGATGCGCAGTTTCAAAAGAAGTGTTTCGAGAAGATGCAGGAGATCGGCACGCAGGGACGCACGATTCTTTTCGTCAGTCACAATATGTCCGCGGTGAGAAGTATTTGTGAGCAAGCGCTCATTCTCGAGAAGGGAACGGTCGTGGCCCAGGGTGAGATCGAAGAGACGGTTGATCGATATCTCTCGAAGATCAATTCACCGGAAGTGCTGAGCGAGACAGTGGAGACAAATACATTCTCTGTCACTTCGGTGGAGATCACTTCGCTTACTGGTCCAGTGATCAAGACGTTCGACACGGTTCAGGTAAAGGTGCGGTTTATTCCTCGTGCTGACATACAGGATCCGGGACTGTACGTTTCATTCCTGACGATGGATTCGCGCCGGCTCACTGGTCTGGATCTGAAAGACTTCATCACCACCGACGCGTTGCCGGCAGGGCAGCCGGCTGAACTCGGTTTCACCATCGAGTCGTTACCGCTGTTGCCGGGTCCTTATCAGGTCGAGATTCATCTCAAGGATATGGCGCAGCGGCTGTTTGAGTTTGTGCCACGGACTTTCAGGTTCGACGTGGCTGAGACGGAGGTCTATGGCGGCCGGAAGCTGGATGGATGGTTTGGAAGCATTGGGCTGCGAGCACAGGCGGAAGTTTTTTCACGCAAAGACGCAAAGACGCAAAGATGATTGCCCGTATAAAAAACTTAGCGCCTTTGCGCCTTTGCGCGAGATATTTTTCCGCACCCCGCGCGGAAAACGATTACGCCACGCACGTCCCGATTCTGCTCGGACTCGCGCGAATGCGCGAAATAAAAAGCGTGCTCGAATTTGGTTGTGGTCGTTACAGCACGCTCACCTTTCTGAATCGCGCGGCCTTTCCTCACCTCGAACGACTTCATTCCATTGAGAACGACGCCGCGTGGAGCGAGACCATTAACAAGTTAGCAAGGGACGACGATCGTTGGACGCTTCAACTCGTCCACGGCGACATAGCCGACGCTGTTGCAGACGTCGATCTCGAGCGCTTCGACCTGATTCTGATCGACGATTCAAAGACCAGCGCCGAGCGAGTTGCGACTATTTCCGCAGTAGCGAAGAAGAGGCCGCAACGTCCATGGATCGCCATTCACGATTTTGAGATCGGAGAATATCAACAGGCGGCCACCGCTTTTCGGCGACGCTACAAGTTCAGAGCTTACACGCCGAAGACGGGTCTGATTTCGAATAGCGCCGTCGATATTCGACGACTGAAGCGATTGCTAAACACGAATGCTCGCATTCTTCCACCTGACGATGTCCAGGCCTGGCTCCTTCGTTTAGATCATGTCTAACATTCTGGTCACCGGCGGCTTAGGCACGATTGGCGCGGGCCTGATTACGGAGCTTCGTAATCGCGGTCATCATGTCATCTCGTGTGATCTGCCACATCAACCCGATGAGATAGGCTTCAGTTTGCGCACCGACGTCGAAGTGCCGCTGTATGCGCGTTGCGATGTCGGCGAGTTTCGACAGATCGAGCGAGTGTTCGAACGCTGTGGTCCATTCGACTACGTCTATCATTGTGCGGCTGAGTTCGGTCGCTGGAACGGCGAAGACTTCTACGAAACCTTGTGGCGCACCAACGCCATCGGCGCCAAGAACGTTATTCGTCTTCAGGAGCGTCTTAAGTTTCGACTGATTCACTTTTCGTCATCGGAAGTTTACGGGGACTGGCCGGACCTGATGGTTGAAACGGTGATGGACGAGTACGAGATCAAGCAGTTGAACGACTATGCGATGTCGAAGTGGGTCAATGAAATGCAGGTTCGAAATTCGGCATTGCAGTACGGCACTGAAACTGTCGTGGTGCGATTGTTCAATACGTATGGGCCAGGCGAGTACTACAGTCCGTATCGTTCGGTGAATTGCCGGTTTCTGTATTGCGCTTTGCACGGGTTGCCGTGGACCGTCTTTCGCGGCCACTCGCGTACGTCAACTTACCTTGCCGACACTGTGCGCACGCTCGCAAACATCACGAACAACTTTAGGGTAGGCCAGACTTACAACATAGGCGGCGTTGATCTCCACACGATCGAGCAACTCTCCGATGTCGTGCTCAAGGTCACGGGCGCTGATCCCAGGTTGGTACACCATCAGGAAACTGAGATCCTGACGACTAAATTGAAGCAAGTTGACACTTCGAAGTCGGTGCGCGACCTGGACCACAGGAATTCCTACAGTCTCGAAGACGGCATGCGCCTGACGGCGGATTGGATGCGAAGCGTTTATCACTTATAGCGCATGTCGTTACCACGGCTGCTTTACATCGGAGATGTACCGATTGAGGCCTCATGCCACGGCTCTGCGCTGTTGCACCGGTTATTGTCAGACTATCCGTACGACCGTTTGACCATTATTGAGACCGCGAGAGCATCCGATCCACAGCGACGACTTCCCAAAGTCAACTACAGTTTTCATCCAATCGGTAAAGCGCGTTGGCTGAACACGAGATTTCATCCTTATGCTGTAGTGTGGTTTACGCAGGCGGGAAAACGGTTAGCTCCAAAGATTGCACAATCAGTCAACGGCGTCGGCTTCGAAAGTGTGCTGACGGTGGCTGATGGGTTTGGCTGGTTGGCTGCGGCGAATATCGCCGGCGAACGAAAAGTGCCTTTGCACTTAATCGTTCATGACGACTTACCGACCGTCGCCGGCGTCGCTCCGCGGTTTCGGAAATGGTTTGATGGTCAATTTGCCGGCGTGTATCGACAGGCGCAGTCTCGCTTGTGTGTTTCACCTGCGATGAGCCGCATTTATCAACAGCGTTACGGTCAACCCGCGCAGGTAATCTATCCAAGCTGGGCGGTGGATCGTCCCGGCTTCGACGCGCCGCCCACGGTTCTATTCAATAACGATAAGCCATTCACAATCGCGTTTGCGGGCACCGTTAGTTACAACGGCTACGTTAAGGCATTAATCGCACTGCAAAAGGCATTGAAGTCTGTCGAAGGAAGATTACTGATCTTCGGATCACTCACCGCCGACGTAGCGCGGCAAATAGGACTCGACGCTCCTGGGACGAAGATCTGTGGCTTGGTAAGTTCAGGTGAATTGCTGACCCGGTTGCGGGACGAGGCCGATGTGTTGTTCGTGCCGATGTCGTTTTATGAAAGCGACCGCGACAATATGCAGATGGCATTTCCGAGTAAGTTGGCAGATTACACGGCGACTGGCCTACCGCTCTTGATCTATGGTCCAAGTTATTGCTCCGCAGTCGTCTGGGCGCGTGATAATCCGGGCGTCGCTGAAATAGTCCAAGCTGAAGCCGACCTCGGCAACGCTATCAACTGTCTGGCAAGTAATCCTGACAGACGCATAGCGCTGGGAAAACGCGCCTTAGACGTTGGTCGCAAATATTTCACCCACGACCAAGCCCAACGAGTTTTTCACAGTGCGATATCCGTCTAAATCCGCGCCTCGAGCTTCTGGATGAAACGAGTCGCATGAACATTTCGGCGATCATTCCGACTGTTGGCAGGCCCGAGATGCTGAGACGCTGTCTTGACAGTCTCACGAAACAGACTGTTCGCGTTTCGGAAATTGTTGTAGTTCATTGCGGTGACGACGCGGAGACACAGAGGATCTGCGAGGATCGAAGCTGGTGTTTTGAAGTCCGTTACTTTCATCATCCGGAGCGAAACTGTGCGCGGCAACGCAATTTCGCGATTGCACAGGCGCGTTATGAAAACTTACTCCTGGTTGATGATGATGTTGAAGTTGATCCGCACTGGGTTGAAGAACTCTTCAAACCGATCTGGGCCGATCCTCAAGTCGGCGCAACGATGGGCAGATTGATTAATCAACCTCTCGCGAATCCGACGTTTTTCTGGCGTGTTTATCGACTACTGCTGCATGGTCCAGTCAAAGGATTTGAGCCGGGCAAACTGATCGGCGCCGTGCTGCCAAACGGATTTCCGACGACAATCAACGAGCCGGTACCGTGCGAGTGGATCGGTGGTGGCGCAAGTGCGTTGCGGCGTGAAGCGTTCGAATCAGTTGCTGGCTTTGCGTCGTTTTTTACGGGCAGTTCGCCCGGTGAGGATCTCGATCTTGGTTATCGTTTGAGTCGCGGTTGGAAAGTGTTTTATGTGCCGGCGGCGAAATGCGTTCATCATCAGGCGCCGAGCGGGAGGGAACAGTCGGACCGGCAGCAGTACCTTTCAATGCGCGCGCGGTTTGGGATTCTGACGATCACGATGGGCAAGAGTCGCTATGAAGCGCTGGGCCATGTTGGTTTGTGGGCGCTGGTCCAGTTTTTGAGTGAGCTCGCTAGCTTGAGACACGGATTACGGAGGCCGGATCTACCGCGCGCCTGGTCGGGGCGCCTAAAAGGGTTTATATCGTGCGTAAATCTGCGAGCCCAACCTTAGTTATCGCTGATTACCCTGTTGGTATGCGAGCGGGTTTGGGGGAGACGCTTAGCGAAGAGTTTGATATCGACGCGCTTGCCGCACGCTTTCAGTCGGCTTTTGTCTAATGAACTGGGTATTTCTCGGTGACAGTCTCACCGAAGGCGTCGGCTCGAAACGGATCAGTCATGTTGCCGAACTGGCGAAACAACTCAGCGCGTCGGAGTTTCGTTTACGACCTATCGACGCGCTCAACAGCCAAGTTGACTTCAACGTCGCGGGCTTGATGCAACAACAGTCGTCGGACTTGTGGCTTTGGAATCTCGCGTGTGAAGGAACAACCATCGAAACGGATTTTGAGTGGTTACCGCTCATCGGCGCGCTGCGTCCGGAATTGGTAGTTGTGTTCAGGGGAAGTTTGGAGAGCATCATTCGTCCGGCGATGCTGTTTGATGGCACATGGCCGTGGTGGGTGCCGCGATCGTGGCGCAATTATTCCGCGATGGATCCGCGTTGTTACTTCAGCGCGACCTGGTGGCGCAAGGCGAAGCAAACTTCCGTCGATGCGTTGAAACAGAAGGTGCGGCTGAAGCTGTTACAACTTCAGCCCGGCAAGCCGCTGATGGAGTTGGACAAGTTTGCGCAGTATCAGAGTGAGTTGTTGCAGAAACTGCGAGCGCTCGGCGCGCGTGTGTTGGTGCTCTCGTTGCTGCCGGTTGACGAGGCGCGTTTTCCAGACTCACCTGCGTATTTCGAATCGGTCAATACAAGGTTAAAAGAGGTTGCGAACGCTGCCGGAGCTGAGTTCTTTGATTGGGCTCCATTGTTGCCCGCGAAGGGAACACATGAGGAACTCTTCTATCGCGACAGCTTTCATCCGAACGAGGCCGGCGCCCGCGCGCTCGCGGAAATCCTGCGTCAGGCGTTGTGAAAACCGGTATCTCCGCAATCGTCACTGCATACGAGCGAATCGAGCAGACACTCGAGACCCTCCGAATCATCCAGAGTTGTACGCCACCGCCGGATGAAGTGCTGGTCCATGTCGATGCGAACAGAAGCGATTGCGAAGCGGCGATTCGCAAGGCGTTTCCGTCGGTGCGTGTGCTTCGCAGCAAGGAACAGGTTGGACCAGGTGGCGGGCGCAACAAGCTCGTAGATGCAGCGCAGTTTGAGTTTGTGGCGAGTTTCGACGACGACTCCTATCCGATCGATTCCGATTACTTCGCGCGCGCCGCGAAGCTGTTTGAGCAGTTTCCTGATGCGGCTGTGATTTGTGCCGCGCTCTATCACGTCGGTGAAGCCATCGGTCTCGACGACAAACATGCGGAGTGGACCGCCGATTTTTCCGGCGGCGCGTGCATCTACCGGCGCCGAGCTTTTTTGGATGCGTGTGGTTACGTGCCGTTGCCGGTTGCGTATGGGATGGAGGAGGTGGATCTTGCGATTCGTCTTCACTCACGCGGTGGCAGGATTTTGACGACTCGCTGGCTGCGCGTTTTTCATAACACAAATCTCGAGCGTCATGCTGATCCACGCGTCACAGCGAGTAGCATCGCTAATCTCGCGTTGCTCGCGTATTTGCGATATCCGGTGTCGCTGTGGGGTATTGGCGTGGGGCAGTGTGCGAATCGTCTGCTCTGGCTGCTGCGACACGGACGTCGCCGCGGGATTTTGAAGGGCGTCACGATGATCCCGCCACATCTATGGGCCAACCACCAGTACCGACTGCCAGTCAGCACGGGCGCGCTGCGATCATATCTAGCACTGCGACGTGCCCCGATCCCGCAAAGACTGTAACCGCGGATGACACAGAAAAAAATCCGGATTTCTTCCGTGTCATCCGCGGCCTGGCTTTGCTGCCAACTCGGAGCGCGTGAGCATTATGCGGTGCCGCGGGCGCTCCAACGCAATGGATTACTCGCCGAATTGATCACCGATCTGTGGCTGCGGCGCGCTGGTCGTTTTCATCCCGGGCTTGCTGGCGCACGCGTTGCTGCTCCAAATCTCGCGGCGCTGGCGTTTGAGTTGAAAGCCTCGCTGGCACGTGAGAATGGCTGGAAACTGATCAGCCAGCGAAACGAATGGTTTCAGCACCACGCACTCGCGGAACTCAAGCGCACTACAAACGGTAATCACACAATCTTCGCCTACAGCTACGCCGCCGCCGAGATCTTCAAGTTTGCGCGCGAACGTGGTTGGCGCACGATATTGGGCCAAATCGATCCCGGTCCAGCCGAGGAACGCATCGTCACGGATCTTCAAAACACGTCCGATATCAAACATCGCAAGTGGCAACCGGCGCCGAAAGCGTACTGGGACAACTGGCGCGAGGAATGCTCGTTAGCCGATCGAATCGTCGTCAACTCCCAGTGGTCCAAAGACGCTTTGCTTAGCGAAGGCGTACCGGCGGAAAAATTAAAGATCATTCCGGTGGCTTACGAATCGTGGGCCGACGCGCGCTCCTTTCAGCGGCTCTACCCACGCGCCTTCAGCGCCGAACGACCACTACGAGTGTTGTTCCTCGGCCAAATCAATATTCGCAAAGGCGTGCAGCAGTTACTTGATGCGGTCCAATTGCTGAAAGGCGCGCCCGTAGAGTTCTGGTTTGTTGGTCCACTGCAGATAAGCGTGCCCCAGGATTTGAAATTGCATCCGCAGTGCAGGTGGTTTGGTGTCGCATCGCGTGTTGCAGTTGATAGTTATTACCGAGACGCGGACGTGTTTATTCTCCCGACGCTCTCGGACGGTTTTGGATTGACGCAACTGGAAGCACAGTCGTGGAAACTACCTGTGATCGCGTCGCGTTACTGCGGTGAGATAGTGCGAGATGGCTTCAACGGCGTGTTGCTCGACGAGGTTTCAGGCGAGGCAATCGCAAACGTGCTTCGTGAATTTTTGCAGGCGCCACACACGCTCAGCGCCATGTCCGTTAGATCAGCCGTCGACGAACGTTTCAGTCTCAACGCGCTCGCATCGTCGTTGAAATCTTTGTAATGCAAACTGTTCGCGTTTGGAATCGTCCGTCTTTTGTTTTGACGGCCACGCCCAGCCTGACCATACAGTCAACGCTGCTGGCGATCATCAGCACGGTCATGGGGACAACGCTCGCCATTCTCCTGATCCCAGAAAATGCGGCGACTGAAGGCGCGCTTTTTTATCCCGCTCTCGTGCTGTCCGCAGGTCTCGCCGCGGCGCCCCTCGGAGCCGCGCTGCGTCACCCAAAAGCCCTCCTGCGCGGTGAATCGTTGGTTTCCCTCGCGCCAATCTACTGGCTGCTGCTCGACTTATTACAGGGTGTTTATCCATTGCAGGACATCACTGCCGATCAAGTGCGCCTCGCATTTCTCGCGATCGGCATCTTCGTCGTGATGGTGTGGCTGAGCGCACTGCGACGCCCGTGGCGCATTCCACAAATTGTGATCAGCTCGATCTCGCAGGAGTTTTCGCTCAACACTTATTTCGCACTCGCAATCGCATGTTTCGTGATCGGAATGTTGAACTTCGCCGTACCGTGCAACTTCAACGTGTTTGAGATGGTCCATTACCTGGGCCAGGAACGTTGGGCCGCACCGTGGGGACGCGGACAACTCGGTGGCTGGGACGCGTTTCTCGACCACTTGCAATACTTCGGTTACCTGCTGCCCGTGCTGACGGTCGTGATCGGCCGGCGCGCCGGACTGCGCAACCCACGCACGATCGCGGGTGTCGGCATGTCGATCATCGTTGCACTCTTTCTCGCGCAGAGCGGCAGTCGTCGTGTTATCGGTGTGGTGATCGGCATGGCGTTGATCCTTTGGATCCTGGACCAGCAGCGTCTGCGTGTGAAGCATCTGGTGACGACGGTTTTTGCTGTAGTCGCACTGCTGGTCACGCTTCAGGTGATGCTCGAGTATAGGAACGTGGGACTAGGTACGCTCGTAGGCAAGGGCACACTCGTCAGCGGACGCTTAGAGAAAAGCCGGGTTCTCGAAGAGCAACACCTGCGCGTTGACGACAACTTCTATCGCCTGTGCCAGATCATCCAGCTCATTCCCGCGTCGTACCCGTTTGTCTATCACAAGTATTTCATCTACGTGATTGTGCGACCGGTGCCGCGCGTTTTCTGGCCGGGCAAACCTATCGACCCGGGTTTTGACTTACCGACTGCGCTCGGTGTCGAGGGCGTTTCCTTTTCTTACTCGGTCATAGGCGAACTCTACATGTCGCTCGGTCTCATCGGCGTCGCGCTGGGCGGTTGGTTCTACGGTCGTGTGGCTGCGATGGCGCGCGATCTGCTGGCGCGCAGCACGACGCAGGGCGCGCTCGTGATCTACAGCATCGTGGTGATGGCGTTGTTTTCCGGCATGCGCTCGATCCTCGAACTGATCCTCGTCAGTTACGTGGTGCTGGCGTGGGTTGCTCTATCGCATCTGTTCATCAAGTTGAGGCAGGTGAAGGCGTGAAGGTTTTGGTTTTGACAGACTGTCCTTCGCCTTACCAGGTCGAGCTATTCAACGAGATCGAAGCGCAGGGCACGTGTTCGTTGGAGGTCGTATATCTTCGCGGGCACGATCCTGAGCGGCAATGGAAGGCGCCTGAGATTCGCCATGCGTCGATGGAGTTGTCGAATGGAGGGATGTCGCGCGCGCGTGAGTCTGCTCAGCATGCGGACCTGGTGGTGTTCAACTACTACCTTCACTCAAATGCGGCACGGCTTATCGATGAGCGAGCACGCGTGGGTGGACCATGGTGTTTCTGGGGTGAGCGGCCGGGCTTTCATCAGCCGCAGTGGGTTGGACGAGTAGTGCGCAAGTGGAAACTCGCGAAACTGCACGCGTCGCCCGTGCCGATCTGGGGTATCGGAGAGTTCGGAGTTGATGGTTACAGGAATGAGTTTGGAGCGCAGCGTGATTATTTCAACTTGCCGTATTTCTCTGATTTGAAGCGCTTTGAAGCAATCGAGCGAGAAGAGAAGCGCGATCGTGTGTTTCTGTTTTCAGGTTCGCTGATCGCACGCAAAGGTGTGGATCTGCTTGCTTCGGCTTTCGTACGACTCGCCGGTGAAGTTCCGAATGTGCGGCTGAGGATCGTTGGAGACGGAGAGCTTAGGCAGTCAATGATGCAAAAGCTTGCGCGGGTGAGTGAGCGGGTTGAGTTTGTCGGGTTCAGAGATTGGCATGAGTTGCCGGGCGAGTATGCGACTGCGGATGTGTTGTGTGTGCCTTCGCGTTATGACGGATGGGGGCTGGTGGTTCCGGAGGGGTTAGCGTCGGGGTTGCCGGTGATTGCGACGGACCGCATGGGGGCGGCGTTGGAATTTGTGCGCAGGGGAAGGAATGGTTGGCTCGTTCCGGCTGGTGATGAAGAGGCGTTGTTGGGCGCGATGCGCGAGGCCGCGATGGATGAACTGCCGAAGGGCGTGCGAGAAAGTGTGAGGGAGCACACGTTGGAGAATGGGGCGGGTCTATTTTCGCGATACGGGCATGAAATAGTTGCAGCCTGGTTTCACGCAAAGGCGCAAAGGAAGACGCAAAGGCGCAATTAAGAATTTGGTTTCTTTGCAGCTTGGCGTCTTCCTTTGCGCCTTTGCGTGAACATCTTTTTCGCATGTGTAGCATCTCCGGCATTGTCGGGCGTGGTGGGCGGGAAGCCGTTGTGCGGATGAATGAGGCGCAGCGACATCGTGGACCGGATGATGCTGGGCTTGTGCAGTGTGGGGATGTCGTACTCGGGAACACAAGACTGGCGATTATTGATACCTCCGCGGCGGGTCATCAGCCGATGCACGATGCGGAGACCGGGAATTGGATCACGTACAACGGCGAGACTTACAACTTCAAAGAGCTGCGTCGCGAGCTTGGAGGTGAGTGGGCGTCAAACACTGATACAGAGGTTGTGCTTCGCGCTTACCGCAGGTGGGGTGTTGATGCGTTTCGCAGGTTGCGCGGAATGTTCGCGCTTGCGATCTGGGACAACCGGAAACAGAGATTGATACTCGCTCGTGACCCGCTGGGTATTAAGCCACTTTATTACTACGCCGCGAAAGAAACGTTTGTCTTTGCCTCAGAGTTGCGTGCGCTGTTGGCAAGTAGATTAGTGCCACGACGGCTCAGCGCTGCTGGAATCGATTCGTATCTTGCGAACGGTTCAGTCGCAGCTCCGCTCACGATTGTTGACGGTGTGAGACAGTTGTTACCGGGACATTATCTCGAGAGTGTTGAATTTAAGGAGACTGAGTTTGCAACTCCGCCGGATGATCAGGCGCCGGATCGAAAAGACGCGGCTGTTGCGAAGCTGCGTGATGAGTTGGAAGAGTCCCTTCGACTTCATCTCGTCAGCGATGTGCCACTCGGCTTGTTTCTTTCAGGCGGAATGGATTCGAGCGCGCTCGTCGCACTGATGAGTCGTATTAGCGAGCAACGTTCAAAGACGTTCAGTGTCGTTTTTGATGAAGCGACGTTTACTGAAGCGCCTTTCTCACGTGCGGTAGCCGCACGCTTTCAAACAGATCACACGGAGATCAGGCTGAATGAGGATCGCTTGCTTAGCATTTTGCCTGAGGCGCTCGCAGCAATGGATCAGCCGACGATGGACGGCATCAACACGTTCGTTGTTTCGCAGGCCGTGAAAAACGCTGGAGTCACTGTCGCTCTTTCAGGTCTCGGCGGCGATGAATTGTTCGCCGGTTATCCGAGCTTTCGACGCGCGCTGAAACTCGACTCACTGTCGCGAACGGCGCGGCGTGTTCTGCGCACGGCTTCAAGCGTAGTCAGGAATGGATCGGGGCAGCGACACAAGCTCTGGCAATTAGCGAACAGCGACGGCACTCCGGCTGACGTTTATCGCATCTCGCGCCAGCTCTTTTCTCCGGATTCCATTGCGAGGATCACGGGTCGCAGGATCAGTGAAAGTAACGGCCATCACTTCGATTCCGACGTTGTGAACACCATTTCGCGACTCGAACTGAGCGGTTATATGTCAAACACGCTGCTGCGCGATACGGACGCGATGAGCATGGCCCATTCACTGGAGGTTCGGGTTCCGTTTGTCGATACGAAGCTGGTTGACTACGTGCTTTCGTTACCCGGCGCATGGAAACTGAATCACGGAACTAAAGGACCCAAGCCACTGCTCGCGGCTGCGTTGGCGGATCTCCTGCCGCGCGATTTCCTGGCGCGGCCGAAGATGGGCTTCGCGTTACCCTTTGAGAAATGGCTGCAACAGAATCTGCGAACCGAAGTATCTGCGGTGTTGGAAGATTCGTCTTTGCTCTCGGCGCCGGCATTAAATTCACGAGCAGTGCAGAGCCTTTGGCGTAAGTTTTTACATAAGCCGCGCGCGGTTGGGTGGTCGCGGCCGTGGTCGCTTTACGTGCTCGCGAAGTGGTGTGAGCTCAATCGCGTTAGCTTCGCATGAGAGTCCTGCACGTCATCCCATCGGTTGCCGAGCGTTCTGGTGGTCCAGCAACTGCAATCATTCCGATGTGCCGCGCGCTGATGCAGCAGGGGATCGAGGTGTTGCTGGTAACGACTGACGCCGGACTGAGCGAAAGCGAGGTAACTGAGTACAAAGGCGTGCCGGCGAAGTTGTTTCCGTCAGAGTTTGGAGAGTCGTTTAAATACTCGCGGCCGCTCGCATCGTGGCTCAGTGCAAACATTCGCGAGTTCGATCTGGCGCACGTGCATGCAGTATTCAATCATTCTTCGGTCGCGGCTGCGCGAGCTTGCCGGCGAGCCGGAGTTCCTTACGTCATCCGTCCGCTCGGCACACTCGATCCGTGGAGCATGTCGCAGAAGTCTCTGCGCAAACGTCTCTTCTGGCAGGTCGCGGGCAAAGGGATGCTACAAGGCGCGGCTGTGGTGCATTACACATCCGAGGCGGAAAAACTCTCGACTGAAAGACTGACGGGCTTGAATCACGGCCGCGTAGTTCCGCTCGGCATCGAGAAGACATCTGCAACTACGAGAGAAAAGCTGGCGCAGCACTTTCCGGATCTTGCTCAATATCCTTACGTGTTGGTGTTGTCGCGTCTGCATCCGAAAAAAGGTCTCGACGTTTTGATTGATGCGTTTCCAGCTCAGCAGTTTTCAGACTGGCGACTCGTGCTTGCTGGCGATGGACCACCTGAGTACGTTGTGAAGCTCAAGAGCCAAGCTTCGCAGTGTGAACGAATCGTGTTCACGGGTTGGGTAGATGGCGAGCGGAAGGACGCTCTGCTTGGTGGCGCGTCGTTGCTCGCGTTGCCATCGCACCAGGAAAACTTCGGCCTCTGCGTAATGGAAGCGTTGTCACACTCGGTGCCGGTGCTGGTGAGTCCGGGCGTGAATCTCGCGCCGGAGATCGTGACCGCCAACGCTGGCTGGGTGGCAGCAATTGACAAGGAATCATTGACAGCAAAACTCGTCGAGGCTCTGAGTGACGAAACAGAGCGAGCCAAACGTGGTCGCGCGGGTCAGCAACTATCACTGCTGTATTCGTGGGAGAACGCAACGAAGAGTTTGGTCCAACTGTATCAACAGGTTCTGCAACAGAATGGCCACGCCGACGTACACCGAGTTTGAATGGCACGCCGAACACGCCGGCAATGGCGGTTCAGGCGAGAAGCTTACGAGTGTGTTTATCGAGCTCGTGAAGAAGCTTGATGGCGTGAAATCTATTTGCGATCTCGGGTGCGGCAACGGTCACATTACCGGACGGCTCGCGGCGTTGGGCTATCAAGTCACCGGCGTCGATGCCTCGGCGAGCGGGATCAAGATCGCGCGCCGCACATTTCCCGCGGTCGAGTTTGTCGAGGCAATCATCGATCGCGATCTGAAGAATCTTGGAAGTTTTGATCTCGTGATCTCGAGCGACGTGATCGAACATCTCTATCGCCCGTCTGATCTGCTCGAAGCCGCGACTGCTTTACTGAAGCCGCGTGGTCAAATACTTCTCGGTACGCCGTATCACGGCTACCTAAAGAACCTGGTGCTCGCCGCAACCGGCAAGATGGACGCGCACCTCTCGGTGCTGCACGACGGCGGTCATATCAAGTTCTTCAGTGTGCACACGTTGTCTAAGCTGATGGTGCGCCACGGATTTACGGACCTCAGCTTCACGTTCTACGGTCGCGCGCCGTGGCTTTGGAAAAACATGATCTGTCATGCTCGATCAAATCACGCCGTTAATACTCACCTATAACGAAGCGCCGAACATCGAGCGCGCGCTTGCGGGTGTGAGTTGGGCCAAACAGATTGTCGTGGTCGATAGCTTCAGCGACGACGAGACTATCGCGATTGCAAAGTCGTTTCCACAAGTGCGCGTGTTTCAGAGAGCTTTCGACAATCATCGGAACCAGTGGGAGTTTGGACTCAAAGAGACCGGCATCACGACACCCTGGGTGCTCGCGCTCGATGCGGATTACGTTGTTTCGGTTGAGCTGGTCGCGGAGCTCGGGCAGCTTAGACCTGAGGGAGGCACTGCCGGTTATCGCGCGAACTTTATCTATTGCATTAACGGAAAGAGACTTCGCAGTGGTATCTATCCGCCGGTGACGGTGCTGTACCGGCGTGACGCGGCGTCATACGTTCAGGACGGACATACGCAGCGAGTTGCAGTGCAGGGAACGATCGGAGAGTTGCGAGGGCAGCTAATGCATGACGACCGCAAGTCGTTGCGGCGCTGGTTTCGTTCCCAGTCGCGATATACCGAGCTCGAGGCGCAGAAGTTGTTGGCTGCGGATTCGACCAAGTTGGGTTTGGCGGATCGAATGCGGCGTTGGGTTATCGTGGTGCCGCCTGTGATGCTCGTGTATTGCTTGATCGTGCGTGGCGGTGTTTTGGATGGGTGGCAAGGATTTTATTACGCGTTCCAGAGGACTGTCGCGGAGTTGATGCTCGCAGTTAACTTAGGCCGCGGATTTACGCGGATAAACGCGGATGTACATTCTCGGTATTAACGCATATCACGGCGACGCGGCGGCCGCGCTTATTCGCGATGGGAAGTTGATCGCGGCTGCGGAGGAAGAGCGCTTCAACCGGTTCAAGCACTCGGCCGGGTTTCCCAGTCACGCGATTAAATACTGTCTTGAAACTGCGGGAATAGGTCCTGAGGAGTTGGACCATGTCGGGATTTCTCGTGATCCTTCGGCGCATTTGCACAAAAAGATCCTGTTTGCTGCTACGCGGGTCGCGAGTGAAGGCATCTTCAATCAGATCAAGGATCGACTCGGCAATGCCGCGAAGGTTCGCGATCTCAAGGACGAACTCGCGCGTGTGTTTGGCGTCTCAAAGAAAATCCTGCGCGCGCGCTTTCACAACGTCGAACATCACCGCGCGCATCTCGCCAGTTGTTTCTTCGTCTCTCCGTTCGAACGCGCTGCGCTCTTATCGATCGATGGTTTTGGCGACTTTATCTCGACGATGTGGGCACAAGGTGAAGGAAACTCGATCGAAGTGCTGGGCCAAGTTGAATATCCACACTCGACTGGCATCGTTTACACGGCGACGACACAGTTTCTCGGGTTCCCGCACTACGGCGACGAAGGCAAGGTGATGGGTCTCGCGCCATACGGCCAACCGCGGTTCATTAACGAGTTTCGCGACATCATTCGCACTGAAGAGAACGGGCAGTTTCGTCTGAATCTCAACTACTTTCGCCATCACGCTGAAGGAGTGGAGATGACCTGGGACGAGGGCTCACCCGTGATAGGTCGCGTTTTCGCTGACGAATATGCGCATCTCTTTGGACCACCACGCGAGCCCGGCGGGCAGCTAACAGATCGTGAGCGCGATATCGCGGCGAGTTTGCAACTGCGACTCGAAGAGGTCGGCTTTCACATCCTGAATCATCTGCACGAACAAACCGGGCTGACCGATCTTGGTCTCGCGGGCGGTGTTGCGTATAACTCCGTGATGAACGGAAAGATCCTGCTGAACACACCGTTCAAACGTCTCTTCATTCAGCCAGCAGCCGGTGACAGCGGCACCGCACTCGGTGTTTGTTACCACATCTACAAGCGTGGCGAAGTAATGATGGGCGCTTACACTGGTCCGGAGTTCACGAATGAAGAAATAGAGAGCACGCTACTCGAAAACAAACTACTCTTTGAACGTTACTCCGATGAAGAATTAACGAAGCGCGCCGCGCAAGACATCGCGGCGGGTTTAGTCGTAGGATGGTTTCAGGGACGAATGGAGTTTGGACCACGAGCCCTCGGCAATCGATCGATCATCGTCGATCCGCGTCGCGCCGAGATGAAAGACGTTCTCAACGATCGAATCAAGAAGCGCGAGCCGTTTCGACCGTTTGCGCCATCGATACTGGAAGAGCGTGTCGGCGATTATTTCGAGCAGACTCACCCGGCGCCGACGATGTTGATGGTCTACCAGATCAAAGAAGAACGGCGGCGCGAGATTCCAGCAGTAACGCATGTCGATGGCTCAGGGCGTTTGCAAACAGTCTCGCGCGAAGTGAACGAACGTTACTATCAACTGATCTCAGATTTTGCGGCGCTGACGGATGTGCCGGTGGTGCTCAATACATCGTTCAATGAGAACGAGCCCATCGTTTGCACGACGCAGCAGGCGATCGACTGCTTTCAGAAGACGCGGATGGACGTCTTGTATCTCGGGAATTATGCAGTTCGGAGAGAGTAGATTTCTCAGCGTTCTCTGCGGCCCTCTGCGTTCTCTGCGTAAAAAAGCACTCTTGACGCAGAGAACGCAGAGGACCGCAGAGAACGCAGAGATTGGAGCGAATTAGATGAGAATTCTAGTCACGGGCGGTGCGGGGTTTATTGGCTCGCATCTTTGTGAGCGACTCCTCAAGGAAGGAAATGAAGTGCTCTGCCTGGACAATTTCTTTACCGGCAGGCGCGAGAATATCATTCACCTCCTCGACAACCCGCGCTTCGAGTTGCTGCGTCACGATGTGACCGAGCCGATACTGCTCGAAGTGGACCAGATCTATAACCTCGCGTGTCCTGCGTCGCCGGTTCACTATCAATACAACCCGGTGAAGACGGTAAAGACCAGCGTCATGGGCGCCATCAACATGCTTGGTCTCGCAAAGCGTGTGCGCGCGCGTATCCTTCAGGCGTCAACTTCCGAAGTCTACGGCGATCCCCTCGTCCATCCGCAGACGGAAGACTACTGGGGCAACGTCAATCCGATCGGTTTGCGTTCCTGCTACGACGAAGGCAAGCGTCTGGCTGAGACACTCATGACTGACTACCACCGCCAGAACAAAGTTGACATTCGCATCGCGCGCATCTTCAACACGTATGGACCACGCATGCTCGAAGATGACGGTCGCGTAGTCTCGAATTTCATCGTGCAGGCTCTGCGCGGTCAGCCTTTAACGCTTTACGGTGAAGGCCAACAGACGCGCTCTTTCTGCTACGTCGACGATCTGCTCGATGGTCTGATTCGTTTGATGAATGCGGACGGAATACACGACCCTGTCAATCTCGGCAATCCCGGCGAGTTCACCATCAAACAACTCGCGGAAGAAGTGATCAAGACTTGCGACTCGAAGTCGGGTCTCACATATCTGCCGCTGCCGGCTGACGATCCGCGGCAGCGAAAACCCGATATCAGCCGAGCACAAGCACTGCTGGGCTGGAACCCGACGATCCCTTTGCGTGAGGGTTTGAAGAAAACGGTCGAGGATTTTAAAGCGCGAGTAGAACTTTAACCACAGATTACACGGATTTTTTTCTGATTAATCCGTAAGTAATCTGTGTAATTTGTGGTTAAAGAACTGTAGGTTTGAAAATCTTACTGCTGAATCAGTGCTTTTACCCTGATGTGGTCTCGACGGCACAACACCTCACTGATCTCGCCACTGCACTTGCTTCACGCGCACACGAAGTAACAGTCGTAACCAGCGATCGTGGTTACGACGATCCTGCCAAGCGCTTCAAACGTCGTGAGCGTTGGAAGGGAATCGAGATCATTCGCATTCCGTCGTTGTCGTTTGGCAAGAATAGCCGTTGGCGCCGTGCTTTCAACTTCGGCAGTTTCATGCTGGTCTGTTCGCTTCGTTTACTCACGCTCAGACGTTTCGACTTGACCATCGCGCTTACCTCGCCGCCGCTCATCTCTTTTCTCGCTGCTCTCTTCGTAAAGCTGAAGGGCGGCAAGTTTTGCTTTTGGGCGATGGACCTCAACCCCGATGAAGCGATTGCCGCCGGTTGGCTCGAAGAACATTCGCTTACGAGTCGTCTGTTTCAACGCATGTTGCGCTACAGCTTCAATGTGTCAACGCAAACGATCGTGCTCGATCGGTTCATAAAGGAACGTGTGATCGCGAAAGGTGTCGATCCGGAGCGGATCACGATTGTGCCGCCGTGGTCGCACGATGACACAGTCGACTATTCAGAAACGGGCAGGGAAACATTTCGCCGCGAGCATGGTCTGTCAGACAAGTTCGTAGTGATGTATTCGGGCAATCACAGTCCGTGTCACCCGCTCGACACTCTGCTGGGCGCGGCTCAGGTGCTCGAAACGCGATCCGAGATCGTTTTCTGTTTTGTCGGCGGTGGTAGTGAGCTCGTGAAGGTGCGCGAGTCAGGCTTGAGTAACGTGAAGTGTCTGCCTTATCAACCGCTCGATGAGCTTTCGAGTTCACTGTCGGCGGCGGACCTGCACGTGGTCGTGATGGGAGAGAAGTTCGTCGGCATTGTTCACCCGTGCAAGGTCTACAACATCCTCGCCGTTGGCGGGCCTGCTCTTTACATTGGACCAGAGCCGAGTCACGTCACCGACATCGCCTCACAGCACGGCACGTTCTTTCGCGCGCGTCACGGTGAAGTTGACGCCGTTGTCGCTGCGATTCTGGAAGCAGGACAAGTTCAAACACGCAAGCCAGTCAGATCCTTTTCGAAGCAAACACTGCTGCCCGAACTAATCGCGTTGATCGAAGCAGGACATGGATATCGAGGCACTGATCCGGTCCAATCATTGATTTAGCTACAAAAAGGCACATGAAGCACAAAAGATCAAACAAGATCCATTTTGTGCCTTTTTGTGGCTAACCCTCGGAGGTAATCACTTTGAAAACATACTTCGCGCTGTTTTCAATCGCGACTTTCGCTTCTCTGATTGCGACCCCGCTCATTCGTCGCTTCTGCGAACGATACAAGTTGCTCGATGTGCCGCTGGATGGCCGGCGCATTCATCGCAAGGCCGTGCCCCGGCTGGGTGGCCTCGCGCTCTATCTCTCGTGTCTTGCAGCGCTCTCCCTCTTGCCGTTTGTCGACAACCTGCTCACGCAAAATCTCAGTGGTCTAAAAACGGAATTCCTGACGTTAGCTATTCCCGCGACGCTTGTCCTGCTGCTTGGTGCTTACGACGACTTGCGCGGCGCGAACGCGGTAGTGAAATTCGCCGGACTCGGAATCATCGCGACGTTGTTTTATGCGATGGGCGGTCGCATCGATGCACTCTCGATTCCGCTCGTCGGGTCGGTGCAGTTGCCTGTAATGGTCTCGTTTGTCATCACGGTCGTGTGGCTCGTCGGCATTACTAACGCTTTCAATCTGATCGATGGCCTCGATGGTCTCGCATCGGGCGCGGCGCTCTTTTCGTCCCTCGTTATTCTGGGCGTTGCTGTTTCGCAGGAACGGACGATGACGATCGTGGTTGCACTAGTGTTGTGCGGCGCGCTCGCGGGGTTCCTTCGTTACAACTTCAATCCGGCATCGATCTTCCTCGGCGACTCCGGTTCGCTGTTTATTGGTTTCCTGTTAGCTGCGTTATCAGTGTTAGGAACTCAGAAAGCAACGACAGCGGTCGCGATCGTCGTGCCGATCCTCGCGTTTGGTTTTCCGGTGGTTGATACGGCGATGACAATGGGCCGGCGACTGGTGAGCCGGAAGCCGGTGTTTCAGGGCGACACGGAGCACATTCATCACATGCTACTCGCGCGCGGCTGGTCGCAGCGACGAGCGGCGCTCGTGCTCTATGGGGTGTGCGCCATCTTTGGTTTAACGGCGCTCATTTTTCCGGCGACCGGATCGAAGCTGACCGGTTTCATGTTGTTTGTGATCTCGGTGGCGGTGATCATCGCGGTGGGCCATTTGCGCTATCACGAAGTTGATGAACTGCGTGCGGGCGTGAAGCGAACGGTGGGTGACCGTCGTTTGCGAGTGGCGAACAATATTCGCGTGCGGCGTGCGGCGCTCGCGTTGTCGAAAGCATCGGACCTGCACGAGATGTTTGAAGCGACGCGACATCTGCTCGAGTTTGGTGAGTTTAGTTTTGCGAATGCGCAGGTGGGGCAGCCGGGTCGCCGCGTGTCCTGGTCGTGGTCGGCAACCGGGAACGAGGAGGACGATGCCCCTTCGCGATCGCAATGGAGTGTGCGTTTGCCACTGGTGAAGGATGGCGTGGAGTGGGGTTGGCTCAACTTCTATCGCGAGCTCGACAGCGAACCGCTGCTGGTAGATACCAACTATCTTGCCGATCTGTTTCGACGTGAGTTTACGGATGCTGCGGCCAGAATATTTACGGTGCACGAGAAGCCGTTGGCTAAGGCGGCACTGGCGATGACGGCCGCGGATTACGCGGACTAACGCGGCTTTGTTTTGCTAAGCAAAGTCGTATTTGCCGCCTTGCTGGGTCTGCTTGTGATTGCTGCCATTCCGTATGGCACTGTCGAGCCGTGGTGGAAGGCGGCTTTTGTTTGTGCTGTCTTCGCGATCTGCATACTTGCGATCATTGACAGGTTAGCGATTGATGGCACACCGATCCTGTTACCGATGCTGGCGTTGTCGGCGTTGGCTTTCGTTCAGACGCTTTCATTGGGTTCGCAAGAGGTAGCGGGTATTAAGGTCTGGAACGCGATCAGCGCCGATCCTTTTCAAACACGTTTCTTCGCGCTGCAAATGCTCGCGCTCACTGCCTGGCTTGCGTTGCTTTATCGGTATGCAAGCAACGAAAGTCGTGTTCGTGGGTTGGTCTACACGATCCTTGCGATCGCTGTCGTCAGCGCCATTTTCGGAATACTGCGCCAGGCCACACAACACCAGACCGGGTTCGTGCTTCCTTTGTTGAGACAAGGCCAGGGGTACGGGCAGTTTGTAAATAAGAACCACTTTGCCTATCTGATGGAGATGGCGTTTGGACTCGGCATCGGGATGGCAATTGCGAGCGGAGTCAAAAGAGAGCGTTTGTTGATCTACTTCGCTTTGCTCTTACCAATCTGGACAGCACTCGTGCTCTCGAATTCGCGTGGTGGAATTCTGGCGATGCTCGTTCAGATTGTCTCGGCCGCGCTGATGCTGAGTTCGCGATGGCTACCTCAATCAACTGCTTTGCGGGTAGTGCTGCTCGTGGTGCTTGTCGCGGGAGTTTTGTTCGGCACTCTTTGGGTCGGTGGCGATCGGCTCGCGAGTAATTTTGAAAATGCAACCAGCGAGTTGAATCCGGGCGAAGCAAACATGCGTGCGGGCGTGAGCAGGAATGAGATCTGGCACGCGACTTTGAAGATGTTTGCAGCGCATCCGATCGCCGGTGTTGGCTTAGGCGGTTACTGGATCGGGATCACTGCGTATCACGACGCTTCCGGACTCATGACACCTCAGGAAGCGCACAATGACTATCTTGAACTACTTTCGAGCGGTGGGTTGATCGGGTTTGCGATCGGTGTCTGGTTCGTTGTGTTAGTGATTCGCGAAGCGCGCCGGAATCTTTCGCTTAACGGTAGTTACCTGCGATTGGGCGCAATACTCGGAATCATAGGCGTCGCGGCGCACAGTCTCGTTGATTTCGGTCTACACATTTTAATAAACGCGATCGTCTTTCTCGCCCTAATCATGATTGCTACAAACCGATCAAATAATGCGTACGCGATCCATTAAAGCGATAGTGGCGCTGTTATGCGTGTTTGCCTTTGCACACGCAAGTGTGAGATTTGTGCAGGACATCGGCGGCTCGCTCGCTTTCCAGGGCCAGGACATCGTCGGCGGCGCAGCGATCATCTTCAAACCGCCGAAACGCGTTCGCGATCTCACCGGCGGCGCCGCGGCAGTAATGAAACGTCCGGCGCGCTCGAGTCCTCCAAGCACTCAAGTCGCGCGTAACACCGGCAGACCGCGACTGCCGACGCAACCGACCCCAACCCCAACCGAAACACCCAGCGCACCAGGTGATCGCGCCGAAGCCCTGGCCGCTGCCGGTGACACTTACATCACCGCGGGTCGTTTCGCGGAAGCAGCCACAGCCTACGAACAGACAGTTCGCTTGCAACCTGACAACGCCGCCGCTTATAGCAATCTCGGCTACGCGTACGACAAACTCGGCAAGGTTAACGAGTCGATAACGGCTTTAAATAACGCCGTCAGGTTGAAACCCGATGACGTTATTGCATTCAACAATCTCGGCGCGAGCTTTTATAAGGCCGGACGTTACCAGGAAGCACTGGCAGCATTCCGCACTGCCGTCCGCCTGGATCCGAACGATCACGATGCTCTGAACAATCTTGGCGCCGCGCTGTACGCGCTTGAACTCTACGAACCTGCCGCCCAAAACTTCCAGAAAGCGGTAGCCACGAAATCCGATTCTGCCGATGCGCAGTACAACTTCGGCAACGCTCTCTACATGACCGGCAAACACCGTGAAGCCGCAGCGGCATACCGTCGAGCTATTGAGCTGAAGAGCGATTATGTTGAAGCGCACACGAACCTCGGCAGTCTGTTGATCTCGCTCGGCGATCTGCGTACCGCGATTAGTGAGTTGCAGGAGTCGATCCGTCTGCGCGCGAGTAACCCGGTCGCACACAACAATCTTGGTTACGCTTACGTCAAGCTGAGTGAGACACAGGATCGAGCCACGGCAAATCAATACCTGCAACAGGCAGTCGTCGCCTACAAAGAAGCACTCCGGCTAAAACCCGATTACGTCAAAGCACAGAACAATCTCGGCGCTGCTTACAACAAGCTCAACCAGTATCAGGAAGCAGTGGACGTCCTTCAACGCGCAACGCGCGCGAAGCCTGATTTCCCGGAAGCGCACTACAACCTCGGCACTGCGCTCTATAACCGTGGACAGTTCAAAGAAGCAGTGACTGAGTTTCAGCAGACTGTCCGACTCAAGATTGATCACGCTGACGCTTACAACAGCCTCGGCACCGCGCTTTACAAGGATCAGCAGTTCGAACCCGCGATTGACGCGTACAAGAAAGCGCTCGCACTCAAGCCTGCCAACGCCGAAACGAACAACAATATCGGCACCGTCTATTTCCGCACCCGTCGGTACAAGGAAGCAGCGGCTGCCTTTAAGGAAGCGATCAGACTCAAGCCGGATTATGGTGAAGCGCATTTCAATCTCGCGCTCACGTATATCGCGCTGAACGATCGCAAAGCCGCGTTGGACCAGTACAACCGCTTGAAGAAAGTGGATCCAAAACTGGCGGACGACTTCTTCCAGCGTTACATCAAAGCGAAATAAACATTGACCTAAACATTCAGTAACAGTAGACTTACGCCCAACAAGCGGGGCGGAGTGGTTCTTATTGGAGAAGGGATACTTTGATGAGTCAAAAACGACGTAATGGTCCCAGAGCAATTGCGGCGTTACTACTTTTCTCGATCATGCAGGTTAGTTTGCAGGTTGGACTTGCTGAGCCAGGCAACAATGCGACTAACGCCACACCGATTCCACAGCAGATCGTCGCGCGGTTAACGACAAGAAACAATCAATCGATCACTGTTAATGGACTCAGCGCGACTACAGGCGCTTCGATCCTGACTGGAGCAACGATTGAGACTGGAGCCGATCAATCGGCGACTGTCAATCTTGGCCCACTTGGTTCACTCGATATCGCGCCCAACACGAAGCTCGTGTTGACGTATGACGATCAGGGCAATGTGAAAGCGTTGCTCCTTTACGGCTGCGCAGTCCTGACGGCAAAGAAGAAAACGAACGGTGAGATTGCGACTGAGCAGAGCACGCTGGGCAAGACGGATCCCGCTGCCGGTGGCGTGTTAAGACACTGCTTCGGGCCGGGCGCAACTACGACACCTAATCCAACACCTGCAGGTGGCGGCGGTGGTGGACTTTTCGGATTAGGAACGGCTGCAACGGTAGCGATCTTCGCGGGTATCGGCGCAGCGGCTTTGACACCGCTCGCCTTCCAGGACAATCCGAGCGGCGCCAACCCGTAACAGAATTTCATCCACAGATTACACAGATTGGTTTACATAATCTGCGTAATCTGCGGATACAGAACAGGTCACCAATGGAGCGTGACGTTCAATTGCGAACGTCACGCTTTTAAATTTAATGCGTGTTGGTTTTTCTCTCCTCGCGATTGCGTTGTGCCTCTTCCTCATCCAGGCTTCGGCGCGTTTTGGGTTTTCGAGACTCCTCACTCGTTACGCATTAATCACTCACTCCACGTCAGTCGCAGACGCAGCCGTTAGCGTTAACCCATCCGATCCGGACGCGCATCGCGCGCGCGCGGCGGCTTACAACTCCGAACAACGACAAGCAGAAGCCGCGCAGTCACTCGAAACGGCCGTCGCACTCCGCTATCGCGACGACTACCTCTGGATCGAACTCGGTAACACCCGAGAAGATCTAGGCGATACGAGCGGCGCGCTCGCCGCGCTCGAAGAAGCAACTCGCTGGGCGCCTTACTACGCCCATACACACTGGCAGCGCGGCAATCTGCTGTTGCGCATGAACCGATCCAACGAAGCCTTCGCCGATCTAAGACAGGCAGCGGCGGCGAATCCAAAGTACTTGCCCAACTTAATCGATCTCACCTGGGGCATCTCAAAAGGCGATCTGAAAACAACGCAATCTCTAATCAACGTAAGCAACGACACCGAGAGACTCGCCCTGATCCGTTACCTCACCGGCAAATCCTTTCGCGACGCATTCATTCTCGCTCATGGTTCGGCAGTCACATCATTCTTGAATGGCGGTTTCGAAGAACCGCTCGTGCTCAGCGACGTTATCTTCGGATGGATAGTCGCTCCCGAACAGAAGAACCGTCTCGCCATCGATGTTTCCGAAAAACTCGAAGGCGCCAAAAGTCTGCAAATTACTTTCGATGGCAACTGGGCCCCCGGCACGCCATTGTTATCTCAAACCATCATTGTCGAACCCGAGAAGACGTATCGCTTGTTGTTCGCCGTCAAGACAAAAGATCTGGTCACCGGCGGCCCGCCGTTCATTGCCGTGCGAGACGCCAGGAACAATCAGTTGTTAGGAAAATCCGAAAATTTTTTCAGCACCACCTGGGTCACTTTAAACATTGACTTCACAACGTTACCAGACTCACAAGCCGCAATCGTTCGTCTCGAGCGAAACAACTGCGACGCCACTTGCCCCATCTTCGGCACCCTCTGGCTCGATCAGTTCCAAATCGAGCAGACCAAATCAACCATAAAGCAGTAAACTAGGTTTACGCTTACTCCCATGGCCGAACAGAGTCCAGTTACTGCTCTGAAAGACATAATCATCATGCGTATGTCTGAGCATGATCTACTCGAAGTCGTGGAAATAGAAGAACAGTCGGGTCTGAGCCGTTGGGGCTGGGCGGCGTACTATGCCGAACTTCAGAGCGGCAATCGCGAACTAATGCTCGTCGCGCGACCCACGCTGGCGTCTACCATTCAATCGACGCCGATTGCCGGATACATCGTCGCGCGGGAGACGGCCGGTGAGCTTCACATCAATAATGTTGCCGTCAGGCCTGAATTCCGGCGTCGTGGAATCGGAGCCGCACTGCTCGAGCGGGTTATTCAGGAAGCCCGCCGTCGTAAGGCAAATACGGCTTTTTTAGAGGTTCGCAGCGCCAATTACGCTGCGCAAGCCCTGTATGAGAAGTGCGGTTTCCGGGCCATTGCCCAGCGGGCCAATTATTACTCCGAGCCTCGTGAAGATGCAGTGGTTATGAGTCTTGTGCTGGGGTGATTTACCCGCTTGATTTGCCCCAGTGGTTGGGCTACCATTTTTCCCGTGCTACACAATCACATGGAGGTCCCAGGCCATAACCTCCGAAACCATCCTGCCCACTTTCATTCGTCTGAAAGGAGACATGCACGAACATGGACATTGCAACCACGGATAGTCTTAAAGAAGAGTTGATAAATCGAGATCCGGAGTTTCGCGAGTTAGCGCGCGAGCATCATAAATACGAAGAACGGCTTAGTGAGTTATCAGCTCTTTCCTATCCGAGTGACGAAGAACAGCTGGAGGAGATTACACTCAAGAAGAAGAAGCTGGCACTGAAGGACCAGATGTACTCAATGATGTTGCAATACCAGAAATCGCAAAACTTGAGTCACTGAAACTGCCCGAGCAGTTTCTCCAAGCTTAATAATTGAAGGGGACGTGGAACCAAGAGTTTGCGTCCCCTTTCACGTAAAGCCACAAAAAAGCACGAATTATTTTTTGAGTATTTTGTGCCTCCTGGTGGCAGAGATTGAAGTTGCGCATAGTTAAAGAAAGTATTCCTTATATTTTGGTACCGGGGCTGATCGGTGTGGCGGCGGCCGTGCTTGGCTTCTGGTATGTTGCTGCGTTTCTTTTCGTCGTCACACTTTTCATGGTCTACTTTTTCCGCGATCCGAAACGCGTGCCGCCCGCGGATCCGGATGTTGTCGTGGCGCCTGCCGACGGACGCGTGACGCGCATCGGGCCGAGCCGTTCAGGCTCGGATGCGCCGAACGTGATCAGTATCTTCCTATCGCCACTCGACGTACACATCAACCGCTCACCAATTCCAGGCAAGATCGTTGACGTCATCTATTCGCCCGGAAAGTTTTTGATGGCTACTAACGAAAAGGCGAGTCTCGTAAACGAGCAGAACGCGTTGACGATTCAGGGCGAGAAGATTACGGTGGTTTGCAAACAGATCGCTGGAATACTCGCTCGACGAGTGGTTTGCTGGAAAGGGAAGGGCGATAATCTCGGACTGGGAGAGCGCTTCGGCATGATCAAGTTCAGCTCGCGCACTGATGTGCTGCTTCCGCCTAACGTGCAGATCACGGTTAAAGAAGGCCAGCGCGTGCGCGGTGGCACGACCGTGATTGGGAGAATCTCATGACTGCTGACGATTCAGAGGAACGGCCGAACCCGCCTCGCCGGGGAGTGAAGAAAGGACTCTATCTCATACCCTCGGCATTCACTGCCGGCAACATCGGTATGGGCTTCTACTCGGTGATGTCGTCGTTGCGCGGTTTTCAGTTGCTCGGCAGCGTCACTCCCGATATCGCTCGCGCTACCGAGCACTTCGATCACGCTGCCATTGCGATCGGCTTTGCGCTTTTATTTGACATTCTCGATGGCCGCATCGCTCGACTAACAAAGACCACGACTGAAATCGGTATTCAACTCGACTCGATTGCTGATGTCGTGACATTCGGCCTCGCGCCCGCGGTGTTGGCGTACGTTTGGGGTTATGGCGCGACGCTAACGGAAGGCAGTCATCTCCATCGACTCGCCTGGTTTCTCTCGTTCATGTATCTGATCTGCGGAGCGTTTCGCCTGGCGCGTTTCAACGTGCAGGCTTCGCGCCCGCGCATCCTCGCTGAAGGCACGCCAAAAGTCGACAAGAAGAGTTATGTAGGTTTGCCGATCCCGGCTGCGGGTGGCTTGATTGCTTCGCTCGTTCATTTCTCCCCAGTGCCGTTGATCGCGTTCGGGACTGAGAAGGCGCAACTGTATTCGGGACTGTTGATGGTGCTGGTTGGATTCCTGAGTGTGATGATGGTCAGCACCTGGCGCTTTTCGAGCTTCAAGACAGTCGGCACGAACGTTCGCGGCATGCGCACGATCATCCTGGCGCTGTCAGTGCTGATGTTGATCTTCCTCTACTCGCAGTACGTTCTACTCGCGATCGTGATTAGCTACATCCTTTACGGATTGCTGTCACGTATGATTGGGATCTTCTGGCGACGCAGTGACGCGAGTGAAGCGAAAATCGAAGCAAATCCAGTAAGTCGATCGTCCGGAAGTTAAAGAAAGGTTTCACGCAAAGGCGCAAAGTTTACGCAAAGCCGCAAAAAGAAAATAGTCACTCTTCGCGGCTTTGCGTAAACTTTGCGCCTTTGCGTGAAACCTACTGCTTCGCCTTAGTCGCCTCTGTTGGACGCGCAAACGCCAACAATCCGTGTTCGGTTGTCAGAATCACTGCATCCCCAACGATTATCGGCGACGCTGAACTCGTCAGCTCATCTCCTGTCGGCAATGAGTTGACCTGTTTCCCATCCTTCAACCCAAGCACAACGCCTTCAGAACTCGAGAGCGGCGTGAAGAGCGCTGTTTCCGCAACCGCCAATGGTTGCGCCGCAATCCGACCCGGCAATAGTTTCTTCCAAAGCATCGAGCCCTTGAGATTTAGCAGGTATGCGAAGTTGTCGAGCGACGCGGCGAGTAGCGCATCACCTGCGAGTACGACAGCCTCAACGCCGGCGCCCGTTCTTTTACGCCATTTCATACGACCTTTATCACTGCTCACCGCGTAAACGTAACCATCGCCCGAGCCGAAGAAGACATTCTCATCAGTAACAGCAACCGGACCATGTATCGCGCCCTTGGTTCGATGGCGCCAGAGCAGTTGGCCCGTTGTTTCATCCAGAGCTAAAAGCGTGCCGTCTTCACTGCCGAAATACACTTTGCCGTTCTTAGCGACTGGTTGATTGCTAAACGCGAGCGCATAGGGTATCGACCACAGCACGCCACCCGTTCGCTTGTCGAAAGCGTACGCGCGTCCATCGCTGCCGCCGGCAAATAGTTTTGTGCCGCTGATGGTGAGTGCGCCGCGTAGTGGTCTCACCAAAGGAGTCATCCATTGTGTGACACCGCCTTCACGACCGAGCGCCCGCAGCGCGCCCGCCGGTTTCTGCGATTCGTTTGCCTGAACGACAGTTTCAGAAGCGACGTAGATCGCGTTTTCATCAGCGACCGGCGACGCTGAGAGTTCGCCGCCCATCTCCGAACGCCAGTAGAGTTGTCCATCACTCGCTTTTAGCGCGACGATCGTGCCGCCTGCGAGTGGTAAGTAGATTCGTTCGTTATCGAAAGCGGGCGTGAGATTCAAAGTCACTGCTGATTCGTAACGCCAGCGGACTATGAGCGGTTGCGAGAGGAGAACGTCTCCGCTCGTAAAATTTGCGATGAGGGTAACGATCAGTATTCGAATTAAAGCCAGCATTCCTGTAATCCGCGTTCAAAATTTTGAGTTGACACAACTCAAACGTATAATCGCTACTCTTCCAAATGAGCAACGTCCAGAATCATGAAACCGTAATAATACTTGACTTCGGATCGCAGTACACACAGCTCATCGCTCGTCGCGTGAGAGAAGCGGGTGTTTACTGCGAGATCCTTCCCTTCAGTGCTTCAATTGAAGCCATCAACGCCAGGTCGCCGAGGGGGCTGATCTTTTCGGGCGGACCTTCGTCCGTTTATGACGCGGCCGCGCCCAAACCCGATCCGCAACTACTCAAATCAGTCGATTGTCCAACGCTCGGGATCTGCTATGGGTTCCAGGTGTTTGCAGGTGAGTTGGGCGGTGCTGTGGCGGCTTCTCCAAATCGCGAGTATGGTTATGCGCGATTGAAGGTGCTGGACACGACAAGTCTACTCTTTAAAGGTCTGCCTAAAGAACTCGACGTTTGGATGAGTCATGGCGACCACGTCACTGAGGTGCCGCCGGGGTTCAATGTGACCGCGTTGACGGATGATGCTTTGAACGCGATGGAAGACGAGTCGCGCGGTATTTATGCTGTGCAGTTTCATCCTGAAGTCGCGCACACGCCACTCGGTGCTCAGGTGTTGCGCAACTTTTTGTTCTCTGTTTGCGGGTGTCGTGGTGATTGGTCGCCGGAGGCTGTTATCGAAGAACAGGTCGCACGCATTCGCAATCAGCTCGGTACTGACGGGCGCGTAGTTTCCGGTTTATCTGGTGGCGTGGATTCGACTGTCGCCGCCGCGCTGGTCCACAGAGCTGTTGGCGATCGACAAACTTGCATCTTTGTTGACAACGGGCTGTTGCGCGAGGGTGAGTTTGAATCGACTCTGGCGCTCTTGCAGCAGAGTATGAAGTTGAACATCGCTGGTGTGCGTGCCGGTGATCTTTTTCTATCAGCGCTCGAGGGTGTGACCGATCCGGAGGAGAAGCGCAAACGAATCGGGAAAGTTTTTATCGACGTGTTTGAGCAGGAAGCGAGTCGTCTTGGTGACGTTGGTTACCTGGTCCAGGGAACGCTGTATCCGGATGTGATCGAGTCAGTGTCGGTGCGTGGTCCATCGGCAGTGATCAAGAGTCACCACAACGTTGGCGGCTTGCCGGAGAAGATGAATCTCAAACTGATCGAGCCGTTGCGCGAGTTGTTCAAAGACGAAGTGAGATTGATTGGAAGAGAGCTAGGGGTTCCGGAAGAAATCCTTGGGCGCCATCCATTCCCGGGTCCTGGTTTGGCTGTGCGTATTCTTGGAGACATCACGGAAGAGAAGATCCGTTTGGTCCAGGCTGCGGATCGAATACTCGATGAAGAGTTACGGCTTGCTGAGTTGTATCACTCCGTTTGGCAGGCGTTTCCTGTGCTGCTGCCGGTTTCGACCGTGGGTGTGATGGGCGACGAGCGCACCTACGAGCGTGTGATTGCGATTCGAGCCGTGACGAGTGTCGATGGAATGACAGCCGACTGGGCCAGGCTGCCTCACGATTTGCTGGCGCGCGTGTCAGCGAGAATTGTTTCCGAGATCCGAGGCGTTAATCGGGTCGTTTACGATATTAGTTCCAAACCACCATCAACCATTGAATGGGAATAGAGACAGTCCACAGATCACACAGATTATTTTTCCACTCTGTGTAATCTGTGGATGGGTTCAATAAAAAATGCAGGACCGCAAATTCGTACACCTCCATCTTCATACTGATTACAGTCTTCTTGACGGCGCTATTCAAATCAAACCTCTCTCCAAACGTGTGGAAGAGTTGGGTATGCCGGCGTGTGCCATGACAGATCATGGCAACATCTTCGGCGCCATCTCCTTTTACAACGCGATGAAATATCGCGGCGTGAAGCCGATTATTGGCTGCGAGACTTACATCACGCGCGGTAGTCGTAAAGACAAAGCCGCGAGCGCGCCCGGTGAGAAGGCCAACTTTCATTTGATCCTGCTGGCGCAGAACTACGAGGGCTACCAGAACCTCGTGCGCCTGACTTCAAAAGCGTATACCGAGGGCTTCTATTACAAGCCACGCATCGACAAGGAATTACTCGCCGAGCACAGCAAGGGATTGATCGCGCTCTCCGCCTGTATGTCGGGAGTGCCTTCCGCGATGCTGGCGCAGGAGAAGTGTGACGAAGCAGCAAAGGCGGCGATTGAGTTTGAAGAGATACTCGGTAAAGGGAACTACTTCCTCGAGATTCAGGAGCATGGCCTTGATGCGCAGAAACGCATTCGTAAGTCGCTCGTCGATCTTTCAAAGCGAACGGGCGTGCCGCTCGTCGCCACCAACGATGCGCATTATCTAATGCCCGACGACTCCAGGGCGCACGACGTTCTGCTCTGCATCGGCTCCGGCAAGACAGTAAACGATACAAATCGTCTGCGCTATGCCAGCCCGCACTTTTACGTCCGGTCGCCGGAAGAGATGTGGCAGATCTTCGGTCATGAGTTGCCGGAGGTGCTGACGCGCACCGTCGAGATCGCCGAACGTTGCGAGCTGAAACTGCCCGAGAACGTCAACTACCTTCCTCAGTATCCGATTCCGCCATCGGAGCAAGGACTCTCGGCCGACGACTATTTTGAAAAAGTGGTCCGCAACGGTTTTGAGCGCCGCCGCCAGCAGGTCTGGGACACGCAGGCTGCCCGTGGCGAGTTGAAACAGCCGATGTCGGATTATCAGGCGCGACTCTCGAGCGAGATCCAGATGATCAAGCAGATGGGATTCGCCGGTTATTTTCTCATCGTTTGGGACTTCGTCCGCTACGCCAAGGAGCACTCGATTCCGGTTGGGCCGGGTCGCGGCTCGGCGGCCGGGTCGCTGGTCGCCTACTGTCTCGAGATCACGGACATCGATCCGCTTCAGTACGATTTGCTGTTCGAGCGCTTTCTCAACCCCGGGCGCGTGACGATGCCGGACATCGATATCGACTTCTGCGTCCGTGGCCGCGGCGACGTCATCAATCACGTCGCTGATCTGTACGGCCGCGACTCGGTCTGCCAGATCATCACGTTCGGGACGCTCGCCTCGAAGGCTGCCATCAAGGACGTCGGCCGGGCCCTCGAAGTCCCTTACGCCGAAGTGGACCGGATCGCCAAAATGATTCCGCCACCCGTTCGCGGACGAAACGTCAGTCTCGATCAGGCACTTGAACAAGTACCTGAACTCCGGCGGGAGATGGATACCAACCCTCAGGTTAAAGAGATACTTGAGATCGCGCGCCGGCTCGAAGGCTGCGCTCGTCATTCCTCAGTCCACGCTGCGGGCGTGGTCATCTCGCCTCTGCCGCTTCAGGAATTGATCCCGGTGGCCGTCTCCGGGAAGGAAGAACTGACCACGCAGTATGTCATGTCGGACCTTGAAAAAACCGGCATGCTTAAGATGGACTTTTTAGCGCTTACTGCTTTAACCGTTATAAATGATTGTTTAATGAGCGTTAAGCGCGTGCTTGGTCAGGAGATTAAGTGGTCCGATATAGCGCTTAACGACGCTAAAGCGCTTAGCGTTTTTGCTGAGGGCAGGACTGAAGCGGTCTTCCAGTTTGAGTCTTCAGGTATGCAGGAGATCTGCCGGAAGTTGAAACCAAAGGAGCTTGAAGATCTCGCCGCACTCAACGCGCTCTATAGACCGGGACCACTCGATGGCGGCATGGTGGATGAGTTCATTCAGCGCCATCACGGCAAGAAGGCAGTGCGTTATCTCGTCCCTGAGATGAAGGAGATTCTCAACAACACCTACGGCATCATCGTCTACCAGGAACAGATAATGCAGCTTGCCCAGAAGCTCGCCGGCTATACACTTAGCGAGGCCGACTTAATGCGCCGCGCGATGGGCAAGAAGAAGCGCGAGGAGATGGCCGTTCACGAAGAGAAGTTCATCAACGGCGCTGTCGAGCGTGGGATAAAGCAGGAAAAAGCCGCGAAGATCTTCTCGCTGATGGCGCAGTTTTCTGACTATGGATTCAATCGCAGTCACAGCGTCGCGTATGCCTATCTCGCTTTCCAGACTGCCTATTTGAAAGCACACTATCCGGAGCACTTCTACGCCGCGGTGCTCTCGAGCGAAGCTCAGGACGCCGCCAAGGTGTTTAAGTATTCGAAGGAGCTGCGCGCGCAGAAGATTGCACTCCTGCCTCCGGACGTCAATGAAAGCCACTCGGGCTTTACGCCTTTAAGCGGTGCGATTCGTTACGGGCTTACGGCGATTAAGGGCTTGGGTCAATCGGCCGTTAATGCGATCTCTGAGGCGCGGGAGAGTGGTGGTCCTTTCCGATCGTTCTTTGATTTTGCTGAGCGGGTTGAGTCGGGAACGTTAAATAAGCGAGTGTTTGAAGGCCTCATCAGTGCTGGTGCTTTCGATTCGCTTAAGGATGGCCGGCCCATCGAGGCATGGCGCGGCGGACTCTTCAACTCAATCGATGCGGCGCTCTCGCGAGGCCAAAGAGCCAAGCGTGAAAAGCTGATCGGGCAGAACGGTTTGTTCGGCGCGATGCCGGAAGAGATAGACTTCACCAATGAACTGCCGCCGGCGGCAAAAGGCTGGACTTCAAGTGAAATGTTAGCTGCTGAAAAAGCTGCTTTGGGCTTTTATATTACGGGCCACCCGCTCGAGCGTTACCTTAACATTCTCCAGAACGTGAGAGCCCTGAAGTCCTCGGAACTGCCGGACCTGAACAGTGGTATTCGCGTGACGACCGGTGGGATTATCGGAGACCTGCAGATCCGCACCACCAAGAAAGGCGATAAGTTTGCTCTCTTTCGGCTGGAAGATGAGGTTGGCGGCACCAAGTGTGTTTTATGGCCTGAGTGCTATCGCAAGTACGCCACTGTATCGCAAAATGAGTTGCCGGTAATCGTCATCGGTCGCCTGGAACTCAGCGAAGACAATCCGCCGACGATCATCGTCGACCAGGTACAGAGCATCGACGACAGGATCAGGGGCAACGAGTTTCTGGTCCTCCGCACACCGCAGCACGATGATTTCACTACATTGTGCGACGAGATTTTGACGCTGCTTAATGCGAACCCCGGCGACTGCGAAGTGGCGTTTGAAGCTTTGATCGCCGACGGCACTGTGGTCAGGGTAAAACCAAACAACGCTTTGCGCGTACGCCGGAGTAACGAACTCGAGCAGGCTCTGAAAAATTTGGGCTGCGCCATCATCATCGAGACCACCACACCTCAGGCGCGCGTCTGATAATGAACGATCACAAGGTCCGGGCTTGGTAATGACACAAACGACCGGTCGCTACCGCTCCCGGTACTGACCTCACCTCTGGAGGCATAAAACCAATGAGAGAACTATCTCCTCAAGAATTCGCTAATGAAATAAAAATGGTCGCGCAGATTACGGAGAAGCTTTTGCTTCACCCGCTGATCAACATGACGGACGTGCGCGACGACATCGGCCGCCTGGGCGCTTACCTGCAAGCCAGCGAAACGAAACTGATCCAGTTAATGAACAATCAGCATCCGAGCGAGACCGAACCCGGCGCTACTCAGTACGGAATGGCGCTTTATGTCTTCGATACCTCTCATCCGGTTCTACGTCGCTTGCTCGAATTTCCCAAAACCCAGATCACCGTCGACATGCTGCGTGAGTGGGACGATGACGTGCGTGGCGCCGGTGTGATTGATTACGATGGCACAATGATCGCGACCAGTAAATTCGGCGATCTCGATGCCGGTTGGGTCACTGCCCTGATTTTTTACATCGCGCTCAAACTCGGGGTGAGGGAAGTGAGTTCGTGGGCGCCGTTCGGGACCACCCCCGCAGTCGTTTCAAACACTGACGACACCGTTAAGATCGCGATCGTGGGCGACTGGGGCACGGGATCCTGGACCGATGGTGCTATCGACTATCCCGCGCTGCTGGTAATCAACCAGGTCCAATTGTTGACGCCGGATTACACAATTCATCTCGGCGATGTTTACTACGCGGGCACCGCCGGTTTTCTCGACTCCGATGAGGAGCTAAATAACTTTGTGAACAACTGGCCGAGTGGATCGCAAGGCTCGTTCATGCTCAACTCGAATCACGAGATGTACAGCGGCGCGCAAGGTTTTTTTGGTAAGGGATTAAAAGCGCCTCAGTTCAGCTTGCAGCAGAACACGAGCTACTTCGCCATTCAGAATGAGAAGTGGATAATCATCGGTCTGGATACTGCTTATTTCGACAAGAGCCAGTTGTTTATGAACGGCTCCTTAACGGATGCGAACCAGATCAACTTCATCAAGGGCTTGAATACAGCAAACAAGAAGGTCATCCTGCTCACGCATCACAATCCAACCAGCATCGACGGAACCAGCACCGCGAACCTCCCGCTTTGGAATCAGGTGGTCTCCGCTCTGGGCCGTCCGCCTGATTACTGGTACTGGGGTCACATTCACAACGCAATGGTCTACTCGGACAAATCGTTTCCCGCTCAGAACGGCGTGAAGGCGCGTTGCGCAGGACATGGCGCAATCCCTTTCGGCGTCGCCTGGGGTTTGCAGAATCCGGATGGTACGAACAAACCTTCAGTTGAATACTTCGCTCACGAACTGTTATCGAGCGAGTATGAAAATACCGATCTCCAACAAGTCAATCGCGTCTTGAACGGTTTCGCGATGTTGACGATCGGGCCCGACACGATCAAAGAGGAGTTTATCGATCAGACAGGGCTTGTGCGGTGGTCGCAAACGACAGTGCTTTAGTGTTAACTTTGAATAACCGAATGGCCAAAGACAAACAAGATAAACTCGAGGACACAAAACCTGTCGAGAATCGAACTGCTTTCGAGCGTGTGCAGCTTGCTCGACACTCCGACCGCCCGTACACGCTTGATCTTATCGAGCGACTGTTTGAAGACTTCGTCGAGCTTCACGGTGACAAGCGGTTCGCAGAAGACCCCGCGATTGTCTGTGGTCTCGCTCGCTTTCACGGCTTGCCGATTGTTGTGGTTGGTCACCAGAAAGGTCGCGACACGAAGCAGCGCAGCTATCGAAACTTCGGCATGCCGAAGCCGGAGGGTTATAGAAAGGCACTACGTGTGATGAAGCTCGGTGAGAAGTTTGGCCGCCCGATCTTCACGTTCATCGACACACCGGGCGCCTACCCGGGAATCGACGCAGAAGAGCGCGGCCAGGCTGAAGCGATCGCTTACAACCTACGCGAGATGGCGAAGATCAAAGTGCCAATCATCGTCACTGTGATTGGTGAAGGCGGTTCAGGCGGCGCACTCGCGATCGGAGTCGGCGATCAAGTATTGATGCTGGAGAATGCGACTTACTCAGTAATCACGCCCGAAGGATGTGCGGCAATTCTTTGGAAAGACTCGTCACGCGCAGCCCAGGCCGCGGAAGGACTGAGACTGACAGCGCAGCATCTTTTCGAAGAGGGAATCGTCGACAAGATCATTCCCGAGCCAGCAGGTGGTGCTCACAACGACTACGATCAAACCGCACGTTACCTCGACTCAGCTCTTAGCGAGCGTCTCGCTGAAGCCGTAAGTTGTTCGCAGGAAGACAGACTGAAGCGTCGTTACAACAAACTTCGAGGTTTCGGTCGCTGGGGCACAGATGGTAAGGACTAGACCGACTTAGCCACAAAGAAGCACAAAAGGCACAAAAAGTTTTAGCAAAACATTTGTGCCTTTGTGCTTCTTTGTGGCAAGTTCCTCATTCCGGAAGTACAATTCACGCCTCAATCTTCGCCCGGATTCCAAGGAGTACAACCATGAAAACTCACGTCTATACAAAACATCTCTCCCTTCTGATGGCTCTTGTTCTGACTGTTGTCCCCGTTATAAGCGCGCAGCAGCAGCAAGCTGCGAAGAGCATAGATAGCAGTGCGCTGTTAACGCAGCCAATGCCTGTCGATCCGCAAATCACGATGGGCCAGTTCAAGAACGGGTTGCGCTACTACATACGGACCACCAAAAAACCGGAAAAAAGAGCCGAGCTCCGGCTCGTCGTTAAGGCCGGCTCAATTCTTGAAGATGACGATCAACTTGGCCTCGCCCACTTCGTCGAGCACATGGCCTTTAACGGTACTAAGAACTTTCCCAAGCACGAGCTACAGGAGTTCGTAGAATCGTTGGGCATGCGTTTCGGCGCACACCTCAATGCGTATACAAGCTTCGATGAAACCGTCTACATGCTCACCGTCCCGACTGACAAGCCCGCCGCCATGGAAAAGTCGTTTCAAGTACTACAGGACTGGGCGCAAAACGTCTCGTTCGATGATCCCGAGGTCGAAAGGGAACGTGGCGTGGTGTTGGAGGAATGGCGTTCGAGCCGCGGCGCCGGCATGCGCAATACGGAAAAGATATTTCCGGTGATGTTCAAAGGCTCTCGTTATGCGAACAGGCTGCCCATTGGCAAACCCGAAATCATCCAGGGCGGCAAAGCGGAGCGGATAAAGCAATACTACAAAGACTGGTACCGGCCTGACCTGATGGCCGTTATCGCGGTTGGTGACTTTGACAAAGCTGCTGTGGAAAAACTCGTCACCACTTATTTCGGCTCGATACCGGAAGCCACGAGTCCGCGACCGCGACAGACATTTGATCTGCCCGACCGTACGGACACAGGTTACTCCATCAATACCGACAAAGAGACCACCATGACGAGTGTTCAGGTAAATACCCTCTTGCCCGCACGCCAGGAGGGCACGATCGGCGTTTACAGGCAGAAGACGGTTGACCGGCTTTTTGCCGGAATGCTGAACGCACGATTTGCTGAACTCGCGCAAAAGCCCGATGCCCCATTCGTCTTTGGCTTTTCAGGGCGTAGTGGTTTCCTGGTACGTACCAAAGAGGTCGCTTACCTCAACGCTCTCGTGAAGGAGGGCGCCGTTGAGAATGCCATGCGAGCGTTAACCACCGAGGCCGAAAGGGTTGCGCGGTTTGGGTTCACAGAAACGGAATTGGCCCGCCAAAAGGCAAGTATGTTGCGCAGTTACGAACGCCTTGCATTGGAGAAAGAAAACGCGCTGTCCTCTTCGAAGGCCGACGAATACGTTCGCGCCTTCCTGACAGGCGAAACTCTTCCCAGCGCCGATGATGAGTATGCATTGCACCAGCGTTTTATTCCCGAGATCACGCTTGCCGAGATCAATAAACTCGCGCGCGAGTGGTTTCCTGTTAATGCACAGAATCGATTGGTAATAGTTACGGCTCCAGATAAAAGCGGACTTGTAGTGCCTGATGAGTCGAAGCTTGCAGCCATAATCAAAGAAACCCCCGCCACGGAACTGAAGGCTTACGTTGACACTGTAGGCTCAGTGGTTCTGCTCGAGTCACTGCCGGCGCCAGGAAAAATTACCAAAGCCGCCACAGACGAGAAGACTGGTCTGACAACGTGGGAACTGGCGAATGGCGTTAAGGTCGTGCTCAAGCCGACAAATTTTCGCGCAGACGAGATTTTGTTCAGGGCTACCAGTCCTGGCGGAACCTCTCTCGTGAGTGATGCGGATTACATTCCGGCAAGTTCTGCCTCGCAAATCATACCGGCGGGCGGTGTTGCAAAATTCAGCGCCATTGATTTGCAAAAAATGTTGGCGGGAAAGGTCGCGTTCGCAAATCCGTTTATTGGTGAACTGGAAGAAGGCTTGACCGGAAGTAGTTCTCGCAAAGACCTCGAGACGATGTTCCAATTGATTTATTTGCGCTTCACTCAACCAAGAGCCGATCCGAACGCCTTCGCCGTTCAAGCTACCCAGGCGCGGACGTTCATGACTAATCAAAGCGTGTCGCCGGATTTCGCTTTCTTTGAAGCGCTTATAAACTCAATATACCAAAACCATCCGCGCCGTCGTATGACTACCGCGGCCACGGTTGATGAGTGGAATCTCGACAAGTCGCTGGCGTTCTACAAAGACCGTTTTGCCGATGCGAGTGACTTCACCTTTTTCTTCGTTGGCAGTTTCGACGAAGCAACGATTAAGCCGCTGGTGGAGCGTTACCTCGGCGCGCTTCCTTCGCTTGGTCGGAAAGAGTCGTGGAAAGACGTCGGCGTTAAGACCCCAACAGGAATAATTGAGAAGAAGGTCGAGAAGGGAATCGAGCCGAAGAGCCGCGCGGCAATCGTTTTTAGTGGTCCATTCGTATACGAGCAATCGCGGCGAGTCGCGATTCGGGCGATGTCGGAGATATTACAAAACCGGTTGATGGAGGTTATTCGGGAGGAACTCGGCGGGACCTACGGCATTAGTGCCAGTTCCAACTATTCAAAATTTCCGAAGCCGGAATACTCGATCACAATACAGTTTGGCAGTTCACCTGAACGGACCGACGATCTGATCAAACGAGTGTTTGAGGAGATCGAAAAGTTTAAGACTAACGGGCCGACTGAGAAACAACTCAACGACGAGAAGGAAGCGCTGAGTCGTGAGTTTGAGACCAGCAGCAAACAGAACGGTTACTTACTAACTCAGATTCAAGCTCGGTACTACAATGGCGAAGACCCGGCTGGAGTCTGGCTGGTTCCGGAGTTTTACAAGAAACTCGATGCCGCCACGATCCAGGAAGCGGCGAAGTTGTATCTTGACACTAAGAACTTCATCAAGGTGACGCTCTTTCCGGAGAAGAAACAGCCACAATAAAGCACAAAAGAAGGCCAACCCGAATTAAAGGCCGCCCTTCACTAATTTGTTTTGTGCCTTATGTGCCTTTTTGTGGCTAATCTCTCTTTGTGGCTCAGAAGGGAATATCGTCGTCAGATAAATCCGGTTGCGAATCCGGGGCGCCCGCGCTTGCGCTCGCCGATGCAGCGCGTTCGTGCGTCATCTCGTCGCCGCCACGTGTACCGATAAACTGCATGTCAGTGGCAAACACTTCGAGCGAGTGGCGCGGCTTGCCATCACGATCGATGTACTCTTCGACGCGCAGACGACCTTCGATATAAACCTGACGGCCTTTTTGCAGATACTGTGAGGCAGTTTCCGCCAAACGGTTCCAAAGAGTGATGCGAAACCAGGTCGTATGGTCCTGCATTTCGCCATTTCGATCTTTGCGCCGCTCATTTGTGGCCACGCTGAAACTACAAACGGGAGTGCCCTGGGCTGTGTAACGCAACTCGGGGTCGCGCCCGAGATTTCCCACGATAATTATTTTATTGAAGGACATGAGGAGCCTTTCTCTTTTGCTTCTGGGTTAACTGACCGCCGCGATACTACTAGTGTCCTACCAACCGGTCAAGCGACTCCCTGTTTTAACGCAAAGAACACAAAGATACGCAGAGAACCGCAGAGAAGTGTCGCTATCGCGTTCCCTAAATGATTTCTGATAGACTGTCGCCACCGTCAATTCGGTTAAGACGAATGAAGCCGCGAGTGTACATCGAGACGTTTGGCTGCCAGATGAATGTCGCTGATTCTGAGCGTGCAGCCACTGGGTTGCGTGCTTCGGGCTACGACCTGTGCAAGTCGATCGACGATGCTGACGTCGTGTTGCTCAACACCTGTTCTGTTCGCGAGAAAGCTGAGCAAAAGGTTTACACACGCATCGGTGAGGTGCGCGCGGCGCGACCGGATAAACGAGATCTGCTCGTGGGCATGATGGGTTGTGTGGCCCAACTCGAAGGCGAAGGTGTTTTCGAGCACGCGTCATCGGTCAATATGGTGATCGGAACGCGCGCCACCGATCGCATCCCGGTATTGATCGAACGCGCGCGCAAAGGTGAACGAAGAGTTCTCGATCTCGGTGAGCGCGGCGAGCAGGACTCGTGGGATGTTTCTCCAGTTGAGCGTCATTCGCCACACGTTGCTTTCATTCCCATCATCGAAGGCTGCAACAAGTTTTGCTCGTTCTGCATCGTGCCTTACTCACGTGGACGCGAACGCAGCCGCCCGGCCAGCGAGATCATCGCCGAAGCAAAGCGGTTACAAGCGCTTGGCTACAAGGAAATTCATCTTATCGGTCAGAACGTGAATAGCTACCGGCCGCGCATCGAAGACGGTCTCGACGGATTCACCGGCGCAACGCCATTCTGTCGTCTCCTGCGTGCTGTCGCTGCCACTGGCTTGCCGCGCATCAAGTTTACGACCTCCTTCCCGCGTGATTTTCATCCTGACATCGTATCGGCGATTGAAGAGAATCCGAACCTCTGTGATTGGGTTCATCTTCCAGTGCAATCGGGCAGTGATCGCATTCTCAAATTGATGCGCCGCGGTCACAAACGGAGCGACTATCTCGAACGAATCGAGCGTATCAAGAATTCGAGTCGTCGTTTGGCACTGACAAGCGACATCATCGTCGGTTTTCCCGGTGAGACTGATGAAGACTTCCAGCAAACCATGACGCTCGTGAAAGAGTGTGAGTACGATAGTCTTTACATCTTCAAATATTCAAAACGTGCCGGCACCCCCGCAGCGGAGTTTGAAGATAATGTTTCCGAGAGTGAAAAGAAGGCGCGTTTCCTCGAACTCGAAAAAGTGCAGCGTACGGCGCAGGAGAAGATTTACCAGTCGTATGTAGGACGAAAGCTGAGCGTGCTGGCTGAACGACAGAGTTCTCGGTCCGAAAGCGATCTGACAGGTCACTCCACTTGTCATAAGGTGGTTAACTTTCAAGGTGACAGTAGTCTTGAAGGTGAGATCGTCAATGTGGCCGTCACTGAAGCAAAGACGAATAGTTTGTATGGAGTTTTGAGACAGGATTAACATGATAATCCTTAAAGGTTAGCGGTAGCGTAAGGGGTACCAACGTATGGAAATCGAGGTTAAGATCCGAGCATTAATGATGGATCCCAACAGCGGAACTCCAATTATTATTTTAAAAGACGTTCAGAGTGATACGGTGCTGCCGATCTGGGTGGGCGCGTACGAAGCAAACGCAATCGCGTTGGAAATCGAGAAGATCGCGCCGCCACGACCGATGACTCACGATCTGTTACGTAACCTGATCGTCGAACTGGGAGTTCACGTGGATCGAGTGGTGGTCACCAGCTTGCGCGATAACACGTTCTTCGCCGTGATCGAAATGCACAACAGCGAGGGCAATAAGATGGTCCTTGATTCCAGGCCTTCGGATGCGATTGCGCTGGCTTTGCGTGCTGACTGTCCGATCTACGTCGACATGGAAGTCATCAAGGCATCACGCAATACGATGTCGTCAGAAGAGAGTGAAGAGTCTGAGATAACGACGGGTGAAGAAGAATGGCCCGACGTTATTGGTGAGGCAGGAGATTTACCGATGTAGTATTCTCTCTGCGTATCTCTGCGGCTCTCTGCGTTAGAGATGCGAGAGGCGCAATTACCAGAGAGCGCAGAGTTTTACGCAGAGAACGCAGAGTGAGTCTATGGAGCGATAGTTTGCTACTGTGCAGCGAATGGTAATCGCCATCGCCAACCAGAAAGGTGGGGTAGGGAAGACCACTACCGCCATCAATTTAGCCGCCGCCTTTGCCCGCAAGGGAAAACGTGTCCTCCTTCTCGATCTCGATCCACAAGCCAACAGTTCCATCTCGTTCCTGGATCCGCGCACCGTCGAGCGATCGGTCTACGAACTGATGATGGACGGCATGGCGCCCGTCGAAGAGTCGGTCTATCGAACTCCGGTCGAGAACCTGGACGTCGTTCCCGCGCGCATTAATCTCGCGAAACTCGAGGCGAAGTTAGTCGGAGACTTCGACGCGCCTTTCCGGCTCAAGGATCGACTCGAACCTTTCCGTCAACAATACGACGTCATCGTCATCGACACGCCGCCCACCCTTGGTCTGATCACCGTAAACGCGCTCGTGGCCGCTTCACACGTGTTGATACCGATTCAGTCGTCATACTTTGCCCTCGAAGGCACGGACGATCTGCTCGAGACGATCGAGAAGGTCAAAGCGCGTCCCAATCCGAATCTCGTTTTGCTCGGTGTGTTAGTGACCTTGCACGACAAGCGCACCACGCTCGCGCGCGAGGTTCACGAACAGATCCGCAACGTCTTTGGTCCAAAACTTTTTGATACTGTGATTACAAAGAGCGTCAGACTCGAAGAGTCGCCGGCATACAAGGAGTCGATTTTTAGTTTTGCTCCCAACTCGTCGGGAGCGATTGAGTACGGAAAACTTTGCGAAGAGGTAATAAGCCGTGTCTAAGAGGGGATTGCCAACCGGACTTCAGATGCGCCACGACGCGCATTACGTCGAAGAACTCTCACAACACCGGCCGACACAGGTCGGCAGAATGATCCCCGTGGACAAACTGGATCCCAATCCGGAGCAGCCCCGCGTGGAGTTCGGTGACCTGACCGAACTGACCGCCTCGATTGCGGAGAAGGGCGTGCTCGAACCTCTGTTAGTCAAACCAAATCGACTGACCGGACGCTGGATGATCATCGCCGGTGAACGTCGTTGGCGTTCCGCACAAAAAGCCGGACTCAAGGAAGTCCCCTGCGTCGAGATGGAAGTTGACGAAGGTACTGTCGCTGAGATCGCGTTGATTGAAAACATGCAGCGCAAAGATCTCACGGTTTGGGAAGAGGCGGATGGACTGTTGGCACTATGCGACCGTTTTGGTTACACGCACGATGACGTGGCGCGAAAAGTTGGTAAGAGCAGGACGACTGTCAGCGAGGCGCTCGCGATCGCGCGCATTCCTGATGACGTGCGGGAAGTTTGTCGCACTGCTGATATCAACGCGAAGTCGTCGTTACTTCAGATCGTGCGCCAGCCTGACGATGACTCCATGCGACGTTTTGCGAAAGAGATCGCATCGCGTGGTTTGAATAGAAACGATGCGAGGGAAGTGCGGCGTCAGGAGATGGGACCGCGCGTCGTGCCGGACAGCAAGCCTTACACTTTCAAATACGCGTCACCGGACAAGGATTTCAATATCGAGGTGCGCTTCAAGGCGTCGCAGGTTTCGGATGCGGAAGTGGCGTTGATCTTGAGGGCCGTCGCTGACGAGATCGATGACGAGCCGGCGCAGGATTAATTCGCCTGCCTTTTCTTTTCGGCCGCAGCACGCTTCTGCAACGACTTTGCCCAACGCTCAAACGTCGGCTGCAGCGGCTTGAACAGCTTTGCTCTGAAGCTGTGCTTCTTCTCGTTCCACGCCTTCAACTGTTTCTCAGTGTACGCACGCACCGCCGGCTCGAGTTGAGTTTTCTTGAGCGAGTGCTTGAGGGTTAAGTGATAATGCTGTGCTACGAGTGAAAACACGAGCGCTACGAGATTGCTCTTGAACGAGAGTCGCGGAATTATCTTCTTGTGAAACGGCTTGTCGGCCGGCAACAGGACGTTCACCGCGATTTCGAGCCACGCACCTTTCGGGCCCTGGCGCGGATGATAAAGTCCGGGTAGCTCGGTCGCCTGAAATTGTCCCTTGATTCGCGGGTCGGTGATATAAGGCACCAGCCGGATGCGCTCGATGCCGCGTGTGTGTTCGCGCGGCAGGCTATCAAAGGCGTTCTCGATCTGTTGCAAAGCGCCTTTCGGTAAAGCGCCCTCATACTGGTTCTCAATACGTATCGCCATAGAAGTGAGTCACTTTAGGGGAAGGAATAAGGACGGTCAAGTGGGCCGCAGATTTTCGCGAATAAACGCGGATTAAAACTTATCGGTGACCGCGCCGAGGCTGGCGCTACTTACGAGTGCGGCGTATTTCGCGAGGACGCCGGTTTTGTATCTTCGTTCCGGCGGTTGCCATTTTTCATGCCGCCGTGCCAACTCGTCGTCGGGAACGTCGAGTTGCAGCAATCGGCGCTCGGCATCGATCGTGATCGAATCTCCTTCTTGAACTAACGCCAGATTGCCTCCGACCGCCGCTTCAGGCGCAACGTGACCGACGACCATTCCGTAAGTCCCTCCTGAAAAGCGACCGTCAGTGATCAGACCGACTGAGTCACCGAGGCCGGCGCCGATGAGCGCTGACGTCGGCGCCAGCATCTCGCGCATTCCCGGACCACCCTTCGGACCTTCGTAACGAATCACCACCACGTCGCCCGGTTTAATCTCCCCGGCAAGAATTGTGTGCAAGCACGACTCTTCCGAATCAAACACACGCGCCGGACCAGTCATCACTTTGTTCTTCACTCCGGAAACTTTCGCCACTGCGCCCTCGAGTGCGAGGTTGCCGCGCAGAATCACCAGGTGCCCCGCGGGATAAAGCGGATCGTTCCATGGACGAATCACGTCCTGGTCAGCGCGTGGATTCTCCGGCACGTCTGCGAGCACTTGCGCGACAGTCTCGCCCGTGATCGTGAGCGCATCACCATGCAGCAAGCCTCGACTCAACAACATCTTCATCACCTGGGGAATACCACCCGCCGCGTGCAGATCTGTGGCAACGTATTTTCCAGAAGGCTTTAGATTGCAAATCACCGGCACTCGTTCACGGATTCTTTCAAAGTCGTCGAGCGTCAACTTTACTTGCGCTGCATGAGCAATCGCCGGCAGGTGCAGGACTGCGTTCGTCGATCCACCGACTGCCATCACAACGGCGATCGCATTCTCGAACGACTCGCGAGTTAGGAGTTGCCGTGGCAAAAGTTGTTTTCGAACGGCATGGGCGAGAGCTTCGGCTGAAGCGGCGGCGTTATGGACCACGTCGTCACTGTCAGCCGCCATCGTCGCAGAGTAGGGAAGCGCTAAACCCATGGCTTCGATTGCTGACGACATCGTGTTGGCAGTGAACATGCCGCCACACGAACCAATACCGGGGCAAGCACGGCGCTCGATCTCGACGAGATGTTCCTCGCTGATCTTACCCGCGCAATATTGGCCCACGGCTTCGAACGCGCTCACAATCGTTAAGTCTTCGCCGTTGAAATGACCTGGCCGAATTGTGCCGCCATAAATAAAGATCGCGGGAATGTTCAGACGCGCGATCGCAATCATCGCGCCCGGCATGTTTTTGTCGCAGCCGCCGATGGCCAGCAGCCCATCGACTGACTGTGCCTGGCAGACAGTTTCAATCGCATCCGCGATCACCTCGCGCGAGACGAGGGAATACTTCATTCCTTCAGTCCCTTGCGAGATGCCGTCGCTGACAGTGATCGTGCCGAACGTTTGCGGCATCGTGCCGGCTTGTTGAAGAACGGAGACAGCGCGATCGGTGAGACGGTTCAAACTGGCGTTGCAAGGTGTGACGGTGCTGTATCCGTTGGCGACTCCGATGATCGGCTTTTGAAAGTCGTTGTCATTGAAACCGACGGCACGGAGCATCGCTCGATTCGGCATTCGCTCCAGACCTCGGGTGACAGCGTGACTGCGCACTTTTCCGCCCTCGAACAAGTCAGGAAGGGCGGCTTGCCCCCGCTCTTTGTAATTGTTTTTAGACACCCTCAATTACTGGCCTTGTCGACCAGCCTACTCTGGCTCAACCACGGCATCATATCTCGCAAACGAGCGCCGACGCGTTCGATTGGATGTTCTCGTGCCTCGTGGTCGAGCTGTTGAAAGCGCGGCCGTCCGTCTCTTGCTTCCTTCATCCAATCACGCGCGAAGGCTCCCGATTGTATCTCAGCCAGTAGAGCCTGCATACGGTGCTTGGTTTCGTCGTTTACGACGAGTGGTCCGCGAGTCATGTCACCATATTGTGCCGTGTTGGAAATTGAGTAGCGCATCTCGGAGATGCCGCCTTCGTAGAGTAGATCGACAATCAGTTTCATTTCGTGCAGGCACTCGAAGTAGGCCATCTCGGGCGAGTAGCCGGCTTCAGTTAACGTTTCGAAACCGGCTTTGATGAGCGAAGTTAGACCACCGCACAACACTGCTTGTTCGCCGAAGAGATCGGTTTCGGTTTCTTCGCGAAAAGTGGTTTCGATGACTCCTGCGCGTCCGCCGCCGATGGCTGAGGCATAGGCCAAACCAATCGAAGTGGTATCTCCGGTTGGATCCTGACTGACTGCCAACAGGCACGGCACGCCCGCGCCGCGCTTGTATTCGTGGCGCACCAGATGGCCCGGACCTTTCGGTGCGACCATGAAAACATTCGCGTCAGCCGGCGGCTCGATAAACTTGTAATGAATCGAGAAGCCGTGAGAAAAGGCGAGATACTTGCCCGGCGTGATCGACTCGGCAACTTCGCGCGCGTAAATGTCAGGCGCGAGCTCATCCGGCACGAGCATCATTACGAGCTCCGCTTCGGCGGCAGCCTGGGCCACCGGCAATACTTTCAAGCCGGCGTTCTCAGCCTTTTCCCACGATACACTGCCGGTACGTAGACCAACCGTGACATTGCAACCGGAGTCTTTTAGATTATTCGCCTGCGCGAAACCCTGGCTGCCGTAACCAATGACCGCGATCTGCTTGTCGCGCAGGAGGTCTATGTTGGCGTCTTTGTCGTAGTAAATCTTCATTTACGAAAGCGTCCTTTCCAAAAGAGGTTTTCTCACGCAAAGTCGCAAAGCCGCAAAGAAAACCGTTCAAACACTTTGCGCCTTTGCGTCTTTGCGTGAGACTTCTTCTTCGCCTAACGAAGCTGCGAGTCTATTAATCGCGATGAATCCGGTGCGCGTGATGTCCGTAACGCCGATAGGGCGCAGCAACTCGATGAACGTGTCAATCTTTTCTTTATTGCCGGAAGCCTCAACGATCAATTGCGTGTGCGAGATGTCGACTACTTTCGCGCGAAAGACACTCACGAGACTTAGCACCTCCTGTCGATCCACGCCCGCACTTGCAGACACAGTGATCAAAGCCATCTCTCTTTCGATATGCGGGCGCGTAGTTACATCCTGCACTTCGCGAACGCGCGCCAGTCGTTCACATTGTTTGACGATCTGGTGAATTGTGCGATCGTCGCCGCGTGTGACAATCGTGACGCGAGACCAGCGTTCATCGAGACCCTCACCGACAGAAAGTGTCTCGATGTTGAAACCGCGCGCGCTGAAGAGTCCCACGATTCGCGATAACTCGCCGGGTTCGTCAGCGACGATTATTGAGAGTGTATGACGCATTACTGAGTGATCATGTCGCGTGCGTTCGCACCCGCGGGCACGATTGGAAACACGTTCTCCTCTTTAGTAACGACGATGTCCACCACAGCAACGCCTTTGTGGTTCAGAGACGCCTTCAGCACATTGCCCAGCTCACTCGGTTTCTCCGCTCGAAAACCGGCGGCGCCGTACGCTTCAGCGAGCTTCACGAAATCAGGCGCCACTGAAATGTCGACTTCAGAATAAGTGCGGTCGTAGAACATCTCCTGCCATTGCCGCACCATACCGAGATAACCGTTGTTCATGATCAGAATCTTTACCGGAAGTCCGTATTGAACCGCGGTCGCCAGTTCTTGATTCGTCATCTGAAATCCGCCGTCACCAACGACTGCGACCACGAGTTGCCCAGGCAATGCGAGTTGCGCTCCAACGGCGGCAGGCAGACCGAAACCCATCGTGCCGAGACCACCGCTGGTGATCAGTTGTCGTGACCTGTTGAAGGGGTAGTATTGGGCCACCCACATCTGGTGTTGGCCCACGTCGGTAGTGACGATTGCCTCGCCTCCGGTCAGTCGGTGCAGTTCGCGGATGACGGTCTGTGGTTTGATCTCATCGTGCGATCCATCGAAGCGCAGTGGTTGGAGTCGTTGCCAGTTATGAATCTGATCCCACCACGGTTCGCGCTCCTGAATTGATTGCGCTCGACATGCGGGACTTTCTCGTTGGATCAACGAAAGAAATTGTTCGAGAGCTCTTTTGACATCGCCGGCAAGTGGAAGTGATGGCGCAACATTCTTGCCAATGTTTGCCGGGTCGATATCGACGTGAATGATGCGTGCTTGTGGTGCGAATGTAGCCAGCTTGCCGGTGACGCGATCGTCAAACCTGACTCCAAGCGCCACCAGCAGATCGCATTCAGCAACAGCCATGTTGGCTGCGTAAGTCCCGTGCATACCGAGCATGCCCAAACACAGCGGATGCGAACTCGGAAAGCCTCCCAAGCCCATTAATGTTGGCGTCACCGGAAGACGCAAAACCTCCGCAAACGAGAGCAGGGAATCGAACGCGCCCGAGTGAGTGATACCGCCGCCGACGTATAAGACTGGTCGCTTCGCGGCGAGTATTAAGTCCATCGCTTGCCGCGCTGCGTCTGTATTTACCGGCACAGGCTCAGCAGAGAAGGGAAAGCTGACGTGGTCTAACCGCGAATAGTTTGATCGAGCCGCGCTGACGTCCTTGGGAATATCAATCACGACTGGTCCAGGTCGTCCGGAGCGAGCCAGATGAAACGCTTCGCAAACGATTGCCGGTAGATCGCTTGCCTCGCGAACGAGATAGTTGTGCTTAACGCAAGGCCGTGTGATACCGACAGTGTCGACTTCCTGGAATGCATCCGTGCCGATCAGGTGTTTGGGCACCTGGCCGGTGATCACTACGAGCGGCGTTGAATCCATGTAGGCGTTGGCAATTCCGGTCACTGCATTGGTGGCGCCTGGACCAGACGTGACGAGCACCGTCCCGACTCGACCTGTTGCGCGTGCATAACCCTCGGCCATGTGTACTGCGCCTTGCTCGTGACGTACCAGGTAATGCGTGATGCGATCGCGTGCGCGCCACAGTTCGTCGTAGATGTGAAGCACCGCGCCGCCGGGATAGCCGAAGATCGCGTTCACGCCCTCATGGACCAGCGCTTCGACAAGCATCTCTGCGCCCGTTGGTCGTGGGTCGAGCCTTAATGGCTGAGTAAGTATCTGTTGTTGAGCAATCATTATTGGATCCGGAACTCTAGCGCGCCCGCCGAGGGTTTGTAAAATTTATTCTTTTAAGATAATAATAAATGCCATTCATCGACTGGCTGCACTTGAATGTGGTAATAAATTAGCTATGGAAATGGCCCAACTGGAATATTTCTCGCGAGTCGTGCAGGAAAAGAGCTTTTCCAAGGCGGCGGACAAGGTCTTTCGCACGCAGCCGGCAGTCAGTATCGCCATTCGCCGTCTCGAGGAAGAGATAGGTTTGCCATTACTGGATCGGACCCAGAAGATGCCTGTGCTCACTGAGGCCGGGAAAGTGGTTTATGACTACGCGCAAAGGATTCTTGGTCTGCGCGATCAGGTGGGCCAGGCGATTGCAGAGATGCAGAGCCTGAAGAGGGGACTGATACGTGTGGGAGCAAATGAGAGCACGTCGCTGTATTTACTGCCGGAGTTGATCCTGAAGTTTCGCGAGCAGCACCCTGAAGTTAAGGTCGAGATCTTTCGGTATGTGTCGAGCCGTTTGCCGCGTGAGGTCCTGGAGCGCAACATCGACTTCGCCTTGATGGCTTCCGAACCTGCCGATCGTGATCTGGAGGCATTTCCGTTGCTGAAGGATGAGTTGGTTTTGATATTGAGTCCGAAGCATCCCTTGGCCACGCGTCCGTCAGTGAAGATTAAGGATCTCGGAAAAGAATCCTTTGTGGCTCACAACGTGAAATCCGGATCGCGCGTGAAGGTGATTGAGGCCTTTGCACGTCAGCACACACCGCTGAACATCACGCTCGAGCTCGCGACGATCGAGACGATTAAGAGATTTGTGCAGAAGCGTGTTGGTCTGGCATTCGTGCCGCGGATGTGTGTGCGTGAAGAGTTGGAGCGAGGAGTGTTGGTGACTGTGCCGGTGCGCGGTCTTACACACAATCGCATCCTGTGGGCTGCCCATCGTCGCAGCGCCAACTTCTCACCGGCCGCTGCCGCCTTCTTAAGCGTCCTCCGCGCCCACGCAGAAGCAGGTGCTTAATTCTTATTCCGGCAGGTTCAACTGGTCATCAACTAACGTTTCCATTGATACGTTCGCGAGTCTTGCGTACCGCAGCACGATGAGCATATCCGGCTCGCGTGTGCCGAGTTCATAGTTGGAAACAGCGGAATAGTGCACCTTCAGTTCCAGCGCCCGCGCCATCTCCGTCTGGCTCATTCGCAGACGCTTTCTAATCGCCAACAGTTTCTGGCTCAGCATCATCGGCTTGTTTCGCGGCGAGCGTCCCATCAGGCCACAACTCCTGACGAAGATGCGCTCTTGAATTTATGTGTAATTGCACTTACACTGCGCGCCGAACCAGAGGATAACCGAGACGCCCGATTGGATCGGGCGCATCTCACTAGTCGGTTTGTCCCCGGGCTTTAATGAGTACTTGCTCCTTTACACCTGGACAAAGTTCGGGACGCATGCCTGAAGGCAAACTTGTGGGTGTTGCGTTCTGCCGAGAGCGGTAGTCGGCTTGAGAATCGTGCTACCGCTCTCACCCTAAATGTACTGCCCGCAAACTATCACACATCGACACCGCATAACCGGCGATGTCGTCGCTCATCTTCGTAAAGTTGAGGTTAGCGCGAGGATTTTCGGTTGGCAATGTTTTGTGCCAAATGATTTTGTCCTTTAAGCAGGGAAGCTTCCAAGCCCCAACCCACCCCCCGGGTTTATCGACCACATCGAAGCAGCCGACTACTTATTCCGCGTCTGATAATACATATTATGTTGAGTTGTTGAGTTGTTGAGTTGTTGAGTTGTTGAGTTGTTGAGTTGTTGAGTTGTTGAGTTGTTGAGTTGTTGAGTTGTTGAGTTGGGCTTTGCCTTTTTAATGCTCAATTAAATGGAAACTGTCGTTTCTGCCTTAAAAATCAAACGGGGTTTAGGAGCGTCTTCGCCTCAACAGCCCCAACAATCTGGAGAACAACGACGGGGTCAAGCAAGCGAGTAGGAATACATAAGTGGGCACGGTAGGAATAAGGAGGTTTAGCAGGAGAGATCCTGCGAAACCAATAGCGAAGAGAAAAAGAACTTGGCCGTTCTTGAGTTTGCGTCCATACATCCAGTAGACCAAATAAAGGAATCCGGCGATAAGGATTCCAGCTTCAACCGCCACTTCAAGAATGTGAGATGTATTCTGCATGGTGAGGGCTTTATACCGCCAATTTGAGAAAGTATAAAGAAAAAGGCGCTACCGCGTTCCTGCTGACACAAGCTGCATTCCTGCCTCAAAATTAGTTTCAATCTCCAATTCATGCACGGACTAAAAGTGATACATCCGCGTCCACAGTTCTGACTTCGCGCCGTAACTTCCGCGTGAGTCCGGCACTGAATTCGTTTTGAATGGAATGTAAGGGACTGCGCCACGTTGCAACGTTGCCAGCATATTAGATGCTCCGAGATAGGCTTTATCCGCGCTTACCTCTTTCATCTGAAAGCCGTTGTCTGCGGTCTTGTCCACTAAGCCTTTGAAATACTGATAATCGTGCGCGTATCCGTCGCTGATTTCGACTGATGTGACGATGTTGGTTTTGACGCCGCACATAAGGTGCAGTTTGAGCCACTGGCGACGGTCTTCCTTCGTGCCGTACTTCACGTCTAGCCAGCGCATAAACTGTCCAGTGCTGAATCCCGAACTATCAACCGCGAAGTCAGATTCAATTGATTTGAGCGGCTGTGCGCTCAACTTGATCAACTCGTACAAGTAAGGCGTCAACGATTCTGATTCAAGGTACTTGAATACGCTGTTGTAGTGCGGCAAGTGCATCAGATAGCCACGCGCTTTCGCTTCGCGGAGATCGGTTTGATAGCGGCGACCTGAGATCGTGCTGTAAATCTTTGTCACACTGGAAAAAATGATGTCGGACAGACATAGCGGTGGTCTGCCCTTGCCTTTGCGCTCTACAGGCTCAGGAAGGTTTTTGCAGAACTCGTAAAGCATCGCTGCAGTTCTGATTTCTCGTGAGTCTGAGCGGCATTGTACGCGGGCCAATTCTGTGTGTAGGTCTTGCGCGTGACCTTCACCGTCTAGCCTGTAAGAATACCAGTAGCTAAGAGCACTTCGGCAGCAAACGGCGTCAGAGAGTCCCTTAGTGTTGGACCGACCCCTATGATCCGTTCCAGAGCGGGAACATCGCCTCACGCGCCGCGTCATATTCATTTCTGTCTTTTAGCACTAACGCAGTGGGCTTCTGAGTTCGGCCTGCTCATTCGGAGTAAGGTAAGAGAGAGCCAGCTTCTGAGAGGTAGTCCGCATGAGTTTTGAGACTTTCGATTTGCGAAGAAGTTGAGCGAATGCAAACGAGATATAGTTCGCTCTAACTCGCCTTGCAACAAATCTTGCCTTTGTGTTCCATTCTTTTTTATGTAAACGCGTTGGCATTTGCCATTATTGAAATTCTTTGTGAGAGGATTACAAAGGTTATATACTGGCTGACCGCAAGCCCCATAAACCAACTCACGGACCTCAGTCTCGTGAGTCTCGCGTAAACCAAGTGGATATAAGGAGACAGTCATGTTTAAGCCTGAAGTTCGGAAGCTCGTGCAAAGGTTTCTTGTGCTAGCTGTCCTGTTGGCATGTTTGGTCCTGACTACTTCCGGAAGGAGAGTATCCGCCTTATCGTGCTGCATGGCCTGTAAGCAATCGTACGATGCCTGTGTGATCAACGGTAACCCTCCGTTTGACTGCGAGAACGAGTATTACTCCTGCATTTCGGAATGCCCGTTGGAGTGTCCATGGCTACCGTACGACGCAGATAAGATCACTAACTGAGAAAAGTCCTCAAAGCAATATCAAAGAGTTGTTAGAGTGCGTCTTAGTCAGATAGCACCCGCAATTGCGTCAGAATCTTGACGCATGAAAGTCTTTTTCCGCATACCAGTTTCCACAAGCTCGGCCACAAGTTCTGCGAAAACTCCGCACGATTGAGCCCGTAGAAATGGTACATGCGCAACATTAAAGGGCACCGCCGCCTCCCTTCGCTCATAGCGCGACGATGCCCCCGCCGAATACTTCAATGAAGTACGCGGCTAAGCGAGTTAGTAATTCGTTTACGGAACTATTTTTGTGGCGTGCTCACTCCATCCGCTTTGGCCCACGGAGCCGATGGCTGCCACCCGAAACCAGTAGCGCTTACCACTCGTTAAATTGGGAATTACTTTGCTGGACGAGGTAGCGATCCCAACATGCGTCCAACTTCCAGCTGTCGCTGGATCGAGACTGCATTCAATCGCGTAACTTCGAGCATTTGAAATCGGTTTCCAGGACAAGTAGATCTCGCCATCATGCTCGCCTGCGGTTGCACTGAGACCTTGAGGTGTGATGGGCGCCGTCGGAGCCGAACGAGACGATTTGGTTTCCATGCCGGCACTCGTAATAAGTGCATCATTCTTCCCGGCGACACTTTCGACGTAACCAGCGAGCTGAGTCAAAGCCTGGATTAACTTCGTTTCGGCGTTATCCTGAGTGACCACTCGAGTGGTTACTTCTGATTTAGCGGCCTGTACGGAAGCGAACGACTTTTCGAGATCGTCCACGGCAGTGGTGACGTCGGTTAACAGCGGTTGTGGATTTGGAAAGCTCGCGTTATTAGTCATCGCAGCTACGATTTGCCGACCCCTTGCTATCTTTTCTGTAAGCGACAGGTTTCTCAGGTTAAGTCGGATTCGGGCCATCACATTCTCCTCTCGTACGTTGGGTTATCGGGAGAGACATTCGGAATTCCAGACTGATTCAGAACTGGAATTCATTGAACTTGTCAGAACGCGAATAAGATCTTCGAGATCTTGTTTTGAATTTGGCGGGAGATGATTGCGGTCCCAGAAATTGCACATTGAACTTCCGTGTTTTGTTTTGAATCTCGCGGTATCGTTCAAAGCACTTCGAATCCGGACTTGAATTCGCCGAATCATCGACAGATTCCCACGGGACCTAGTTAGCTGTTCGTGAATTGCAGTGATGTGTGAGCAGATTCCAGTGCTATTTGCACTCTTTGTTCGAGCGTTTAGCTCTACATTGATCACACATCTCACCTGACTTAGGTTTTTCTCTACTGGATTCGTAGTCTTCCCTGGGCCAATGGCGACAATTCGAACAGAAGTGCCATGTATCGCTGTTGCGTCTACGTCTATAGGTTCGTGTCATGGTGTTTTAGGTTTCTTATGGAAGGTTCTGGGCCAAGCTTGATCTGTAGTCAAAACCAAGGGGAGTAAACGAAGTGAACGTTAGGTAATAGAGGAATCGCGGAATAGTCCTTAGAGAATTATCAAAAACTTCTTAAAGAATTTCTTAGAGACTGCGTAGCCTGTCGTTGGGTCGGGGCGTCGTGAGTCGACGCCCCTCAAGCCTCATGTGTCGCTGGGCATACGCGTGAGACTGTCTCCCCCAAGCCTCATGCGTTTGCTGCGCGTCAGCGTGAGGCTGTCTCAACTCTCAGGAATCTTCTCTGCGTAAAGCTGGCCAATCACTGCCGCGACCAGAATGCGCATTAACAAGACTTCAATCGACACGCCAAGGTTGTTGGCCCACTCCCGCAGGAATGCCCAATCTTTTGGCTCAATGTCACCAGGAGTTAGTTTTACGATTGCGTAAGGCGTCTCGCCCTTCGCGTGAGGCTGCGTGATAGTATTATCCGGCATGGTCGATTCCTTTCTCTTAACCGGTTAGGAGTCGGCTGTGTAAGGGTTGGCAAGTGTTGACGCACTTGCCAGCCCGCTTCTTTTTGTTGTGGGCCACTATCGAATGTGGATTTTCGCTTGTCAAGGAATTAATGCGCGATGGTGCAACGGCATTTAATCGACGCGGCAAAGCCACGAGTCTCCCCGTGGCTTTGTCACGTCAATCGTCTACCTGATTAACAACTCGGGCAGAGAGGCGGTTTCACAGAGATCTCTTTGTTTGGTGTAAAGTCGCCAAACCATTGCACACCCTCCTGGACCATGCGCCACTGGAAGTTTTTCTTTCCAGTCGACAATGGCGCCGTTGCCTGAAAATTGAGAGTCACCTGCTGCCCGGGCCAAACGTCGACCGGCATCGGCACCCGGCTGAATCCCCACGTTGTATTGTCCTGTGGGTTCTGTGAACCGAGCCTGTATACCGACCCCGCTTGCCAAAGCGTATTCCCAGTATTCTTCATCGTGATCGAAACGTTGAACGGCTCCGTCGCAGTCACGAATCCGGGAACCTGCTGCGAAATGAATTGCGCCGAATTACTCGGAGTCACGACAGTGATCTGCACGTTATTTGTGGCATCGCCGAAGCGTTGCACACCTTCCTGCAACATGCGCCACTGGAAGTTGTAGGTGCCAGGCACTGTTGGTGCAGTGATGTTGAACGAGAACGTTACTGACGCACCGGGCGGAACATCGTACGGAAGCGCAACACGATTGAGCCCCCAGGTCATGCTGTCGCCCTGCGACGCCAGTTTAAAACCCTGGCCTGCGGTCCATGTAGTTGGTCCAACATTTTGCATCGTGACCGAGACGGGCCAAACCACGCCCGGCAACAACCACGACGGCGCGCTCATATCCCCCCAGAAGTCTGCACGCGAGTCAGGCAACACTTTCCAAAGCTCCGTCTTGCACGCAAACGAACCATTACCGTTTCCAGGAACGTCGTCGTTTGTTCTCAGAAACAGTCGTGTCGGAACGCTAACCGACTGTAACAAGGCGTTACTCGTGCCGATATAAAAATGCTGGTCACTGCTCTCCAGTCTGCCGATTAGCGAGTACGGACGCGCACCAGGCAGAGGGAAGCTGGGATCGGATGCAACGCTATTCCAACCCTGCGGACCGTTGTTTGGTGTGAGGAGCACACCACTCCAAATCTCACCAGCGCCACTCAACGCGAGCCACTGGCCCGGATTAAGGAAGACACCAGAGTCAACACTGGTTGAACTTTCGAAGATCGACCTGATCGTTTGTCCAAGAAACGCATGGCGAAGCTCAGAGAAAAGCAGACGATTCGGTGAACCCGGTCCCAAATTGCTCAGGACGTTCAAAGTGGCACTGTTCACGATTGCGCCTTGAACTGCGGCAGGCGAGGCGTTCGGTACAACCTGCAGGAAACGCGCCGCAACACCAGCAGCGAGCGGCGCCGCAAACGAAGTTCCATCGAGGAGTCCGGTGGCATCGTCAAAGATGCCGTTTCCGTTAAAGTCAATACTGCTCGCGGATTGAACACCAACACCGGGAGCAAATATATCGATGCCTGAACCAAAGTTTGAATCCGGCGCCATCTGATCGGCGCTATTCGTCGAGCCAACTGTAATGACCTCCGGCATACGCGAGGGACTAACGTCATTAACGTTCGTCGGGCCATTGCCGGCGGCTACAACGTATGTGATTCCCTGCGCAATCGATCTTCTGATTGCCTCCTCGAGTGAAGCGTAATAAATGGGATCGGCAGGAATGCCAAGGCTCATGTTCACCACGGCAGGCTTCACGTGGTTTGCAGTTATCCAATCGACTCCCGAGATGATCGTCGACGTCGTGGTGAAGGCATTGCAATCGCCAACCCGAACGCCGTGCAATCGCACGAACGGAGCGGATCCAAAGGAAAAACCACCGAGAATGCCGGCCACAGCAGTGCCGTGCCCGTTACAGTCGTCGCCATAGGTGTTATTCCACCACACCATATCCGCGTCCGCGGTCGCTCGACCTTCGAATTCGCGGTGTGCGGCTTTGATTCCAGTATCCAGAATGTACGCATTGACGCCGGCGCCATCTTCGACGTTCGAGAAGTAGTACGAATTACCAATACCGGTGCGCTGGTCGATCCGCGTCCGGTTCCAACTGGTGGTGGATTGAGTTTTGCTAAAGGTGGCCTCAGTGTCTTCCTCAACATAGTCAACTCTCGGGTCGCGGCTGAGTGCCATTGCAGCAGCTTCCGGAAGTTCAATTGAGAATCCTTTGATTGTGTGCTTATAGACTTGTCGTACTGTGCCTCCGTGTTTTGCCAGGAGGTCGTTCGCGGTTGGTTCGACTTCGTCCTTAGAAGTTTCGTCTTTCAAAACCACGATGTAACTGTCGCGAACAGGCTTCTTCGATCTGTGAAACTTTTCGGATTGGCCGTTGTCGCGTGGTTGCTGATTGTTGTTGTTTTGCGCGCTA
>Ga0207708_10000132_pt1 | contig 58749 bp, 55 predicted proteins | sample KBSK5101metaG_FD_184340 | JGI IMG/M metagenome (GOLD analysis project Ga0207708, IMG submission 184340) | Corn, switchgrass and miscanthus rhizosphere microbial communities from Kellogg Biological Station, Michigan, USA - KBS K5-10-1 metaG... | ecosystem: Host-associated > Plants > Roots >... | reverse complement strand
CCGTTGTACGCGACCACCCTTCACGTTGCACGCGCTCGCCCTTCCGTTTGCACGCGTCCGTCCTTCCGTTGCACAGGCTCGCCCTTCCGTTGCATACGCGCGCCCTTCCGTTGCACGCGCTCGCCCCTCCGTTGTACGCGCTCGCCCCTCCGTTGTACGCGCTCGCCCCTCCGTTGTACGCGCTCGCCCCTCCGTTGCACGCGCTCGCCCTTCCGTTGCACCCGACCACCTTCACGTTGCACGCGATCACGCTTCCGATGCATGCGGCCGCCCTTCCGTTGCATGCGGTCGCTTCTGCCGCGTGACCGCGCGACCGCGTGACTGCGCGACCGCGTGCTTGCGCGACCGCGTGCTTGCGCGACCGCGTGACTGCGCGACCGCGTGACTGCGTGACCGCAACCGCGTGACTGCGAGACTACGCGACCGGTATATTCGCGTTGTGTGGGCATGGCGTTTCGCGGCAGGCCACTTCCTCCTGCTGCTCGGGATCCTGGCCGGAAAACCGTTCGCGCCGTACGTCGAGCATGCGTTACCGGGCGAGGCGTGGCACAGCACCGACGACATGGTCGCCGCGCGCCACGTTCATTACGCCGACGAGAACGCGCTGGTGCAGCTCCTCGCCGTCGTGGACTTTCCCGCGCTGCTGCTGGGGAGCGTCACCGCCACCCTCGCCGCCGAACAGTTTCTGAGCCCGTTGTTGACGTCTTATGTCGGCGCCGCGAGCTGGCTGCTCCTCGGCTCCGCGGAGTGGTTCCTGTTCGGACACCTCATCGACCGTCTGAGGTCGCGGCGCAGCGAATGATCACCTTTCCCTTGTGGCGTCCTTCGCCGAAATAGCGGAACGCGTCAGGCAGCGCTTCGAGCTCATAAGGACCATCGAGCACGGGTGTGATTTTCCCAGTCTCGAACAGTTCATTGATGTAGTCCAGGTCCTTGTTCGGTTTCAACGCGACGAGCCGCAGCTTCTTTCGCGTCGTCAGTCGAATCCAGGGCCATAGCAGCAGCGCCTGGAACAGGCGCGCCATGGAGCCGCCGACGGTGACGTAGGTGCCGGCGGCGGTCAGCGCTCGCGCGCATTCGGATACGGAACGATGCGTTTTCACGTCGAGAATGAGGTCGTAGCGTTGCGCGCTCGTCGTGAAGTCTTCCTTCCTGTAATCGATGACGTGATCCGCGCCGAGTGAGCGCATCAGGTCCAGCTTTTCCCCGCTGTCGATTCCGGTCACGTCCGCGCCGTACAGTTTCGCGAGCTGGATTGCGAACGTACCGACGCCTCCTCCGGCGCCATTGATCAGGAGCCGCTGGCCGCGTTGCAGTCGCCCCGCGTCGCGAAGGGCCTGGACCGCGAGCATGGCGGCCTGCGGGATTGCGGCGGCCTGCTCGTAGGTCATGCCGGACGGCTTGAGCGCCAGTGCGGTCTCACGCGCGCAGACGTATTCGGCGAAGCCGCCCCATGCGCCGCTGAGATCTCCATAAACCGCATCGCCGGGTTGAAAGCGCCGTGCATTGTTGCCGGCTGCTTCAATGGTGCCGGCGATGTCGGAGCCGAGGATTTGTTTCTTCGGTTTCAGAACGCCGAACATCAGACGATTCACGAACGGCGTGCCGTGAAGCGCCTCCCAGTCCCAGTCATTGATGGATGCCGCCTGAACGCGGATCAGGACCTCATCGTCTTTGGGAACGGGCCTGGGGATCTCGAGCAATTCCAGAACGTCGGGAGATCCGTATTGTTTGAATACCACCGCGTTCATCGTGGCTACCACGGATACCGCCCTCCTCCCACCACCCGGTCCGCGATGCGGCGGCGTGCGGCGACGGTGTCGGCGGGCGGGCGCGACGAGAGCGCGTCGACGTCGGCGCTGGTGACGGACAGCGCGGCGAGGACCTGTCGCGCGGAGTGCCGGATGCGATCGGCGGCATCGGCGGCGTAGACGTCCACGATGTCCGTGACTTCGGAGGGACCGCGCCGGGCGACGTATTTTTCGGTGCGGAGGATGGCGCTTTCGAGCGCGTACGTCTCGATCGCGATGTCGGCGAGGTGGCCGAGGAGCTCCTGCTCCTCGCGGAGGTCATCGCGGAGGAGCGCGTGCAGGATGCGCCTGGCGCGGACGACGACCTCGTGCCCGGTGAGCGCGGGCGCGGCGTCAGAGCGCGTGCGGAGCATGCGCGTGGGGATGATGAGGCGATTGATCTCGTTCGTGCCCTCGTACAGGCGCGTGATGCGCGCGTTGCGGTACGCGCGCTCGGCGGGGTACTCCTTCGAATAGCCGTAGCCGCCGTACACCTGCAGCGCTTCGTCGACGACGTACGCCAGCGCTTCGCTCGTCCAGACTTTGTTGATCGAGCATTCGACGGCGAACGACTCGATGGTCTTCAACACGCCGGCCGCATCGTCGGGCGCGACGTTCTCCAGCGCTCGATCGGCGTCGCCCAGCGTCCGATACACCATCGCGTCGCCGACGTAGCAGCGAATCGCCATCTCGGCGAGCTTCTGGCGAATCATCCCGAAGGACGCGATCGCGCGGCCGAACTGCTGCCGCTGCCGCGCGTAGTCGATCGCGCGATCGAGCGCCTGCTTCGCGCCGCCGATGTTGCGCGTGCCGAGCTTGAGGCGGCCGATGTTCAGCACGTTGAATGCGACCTTGTGTCCTTCGCCGATCGTGCCGAGGACGTTCGCGACCGGAACGCGCACGTTTTCGAGCACCAGCGCGGTCGTCGACGATCCGTCGAGCCCGAGCTTCGGCTCCTCGCGCCCGCTGACGACGCCCATCCCGCGCTCGACGAGGAACGCGGTGAATTTCTCGCCGTCGATCTTCGCGAAGATGGTGAAGAGATCGGCGAAGCCGCCGTTCGTGATCCACATCTTCTGGCCGTTGAGCACGTAGTGCTCGCCGTCGAGCGTCGCGCGCGTCCGCGCCGCGAGGGCGTCGGAGCCGGCGCCCGGCTCGGTGAGGCAGAACGCGGCGATCATTTCGCCGGAGGCGAGGCGGGGGAGGTAGCGCTCCTTCTGTTCGGGCGTGCCGAAGTAGACCAGCGGCAGCGTGCCGATCGCCGTGTGCGCGCCGAGGGAGCCGGCGAACGACGGCAGGACGGCGATCTTTTCGCCGACGTACGCGGAGCTTACTTTGTCGAGTCCGAGTCCGCCGTACGCCTCGGGGATGTCGACGCGCAGCAGATCGAGCTCGCCGGCCTTCAGCAGCAGCTCGCGCGTCAGCGCCCAGTCCTTCGCGTGGATGCGGTCCGCGCACGGCAGCACCTCCGTGCGCATGAAATCCTCGGCGATCCGGCCGAACATCTGCTGGGCGGGGGTGAGATCTTCGCGCGTAAAAATCATCGTGATATATTCTACCTACCGATCGGTAGGTTGGAATGAAGAGCCCGAACAAGCAGATCGACGGCCGTGCGTCCGAAGTCTACCGGACCGCGGCGAAGATCATCCTGGCGAAGGGCTACGACGCCACGTCGGTGAGCGACATCGCCGACGCGCTGGGCATCACCAAGGCCGGCCTCTATCACTACATCCGCGGCAAGACCGAGCTGCTGTACGACATCATGAAGTACGGACTCGAGGAGCTCGATCGCGAGGTCATGGTGCCGGCGCACGCGATCGCCGATCCGGAAGAGCGGCTGCGCTTCATCATCTCCACGCACGCGAACATCGTCACGCGCGGCGACGGCGCGGTGACGATCCTCGTCGACGAGGCGCGCGCGCTCACCGCGACGCAGAACCGCCGCGTCACGAAGCTCAAGCGCGCCTATCTCGACTACATGCGCGAAACGCTGGAGGAGCTGCGCGCCGCCGGAAAGCTGCGCGAGGTGAATCCGACCGTCGCCGCCTTCAGCATCATCGCCGCGGTGAACTGGCTCTCGCGCTGGTACCTGCCGGACGGCCCGCTGTCGGCCGGCGAGATCGCGGAACAGATCACCGACATCGCGCTCCACGGCGTCATGCGCCGGCCGGGACCGCGGCGGCTCTCATGAACATCCTCGTGTGCATGAAGCAGATCCTCGATCCCGAGGTGCCGGCGCGCGATTTCCGGATCGACGCGGCGCGGTTGGAGGCGGATCGCGGCTCGGCGAATCTCGTGACCAACATCTTCTGCGAGAACGCGCTCGAGACCGCGCTGCAGTTTCGCGAGAAAGCGGGCGGCACGATCACGGTGTTGTCGTTCGGCGCACCGGGTGCGGAGGACACGCTGCGCAAGGCGCTGGCGATGAAGGCCGACGCCGCGGCGCTGATCGTGGACGAAAGCGACACGAAGCCGAATCCGCTGACGGCCGCGCGCGTGCTCGCGGCGGCGATCCGGAAGCTCGGCGCGTTCGACGTGATCCTGACGGGACGCGAGGCAGGCGACTGGGGTGCGGGGCAAACCGGCGCGCTGCTCGCCGAGGAGCTCGGAGTGCCGTACGTCGCCTTCGCGGACACGCTGGATGTGGGACTGCGCATCAAACGCCAGACCGAGTCGGGGTGGGAGATCCTCGAGGCGCAGGCGCCGGTCGTGGTCTCGATCACGAACGACGAGCACAACGTGCCGCGCATCCCGAAAGTGCGCGACGTGATGATGGCGCACCGCCAGCCGCTGACGCAGTGGAGCGTCGCGGAGCTGGGCGTCGAGGCGGCGGACTACTACGAGGTGGTCGAGCTCGCGATCCCGCGGAAGGAAACGCGCTGCGAGCTCGTCGACGTCGACACGCTCGCCCGGCGGCTCGCGGAGGTGGCGGCGGGATGAGCGAGATCGTGCTCGTGATCTTCGGCTCGCCGGCCGACCGCGCCGCGCTCGGACTCGCGGGCGCCGCGGAGCAGCTCGGCGGCGCGGCGCGCGCGATCGTCGTCGAGGAGTACCAGCCCGAGCCCGTATTGGACGCACTCGTCGAAGCGTGCCGCGGCGCGGATGTGGTCCTGCTGTCGAACGACACGTACAGCCAGGAGGTCGCCCCGCGCCTCGCGCACCGGCTCGGCGGCGCGTGCGTGGGGGATGGGACCGCGCTGTCGTTCGTGGACGGACGGCTGCGCGTGACGCGGCAGGTGTACGGGGGAAAGGCGAACGCGGTGATCGAGCTGCGGCGCACGCCCGCCGTGGTGTGGCTGCGGGCGAGATCGTTTGCCCCCGGTGTCATCCCGAGCGAGAGCGAGGGACCCGGGGCTCGGGTGGTGCTGCGAGGCGCGTCCGTCGAGCCCCACCCGCACAGGTCCCTCGCTACGCTCGGGATGACAACGCGGATCATCGAACGCAACACGACGGGCGGATCCGAAGCGCGCCTCGAAGACGCGCGCGTCATCGTCTCCGGCGGGCGCGGGATCGGCGGGCCGGAGGGGTTCGCGAACGAGCTGGAGCCGCTGGCGAAGCTGCTGGGCGCGCAGCTCGCGGCGTCGCGGGCGGCGTGTGACGCGGGGTGGGTGCCGCCGACGTGGCAGGTGGGGCAGACGGGGAAGAAGGTCGCGCCGGAGCTCTACCTCGCGATCGCGATTACCGGCGCGAGCCAGCACATGGCGGGGATCTCCGAGGCGAAGACCATCGCCGCGATCAACACCGACCCCGACGCGCCGATCTTCAAACACGCACGCTTCGGCATCGTCGACGACTACCGCAAGGTCGTGCCGCTGCTGCGGCAGAAACTGGCCGAGTTGAAGTCATGAGCACGGCGACGCGCGAGATCTACTGGAACATCTCCTACATCTGGGTGATGTACGCGCTGCTCGTTCCCACGTTGGGGATTGGGGTATGGGGAATGGGGCGGCGCGTGGTGCGGTGGCGTCGCGGCGGGGCGGCGGCGCGCTTCGATCGGCCGGCGGCGCGCGTGCGGCGGTTGCTCGATCACTCGCTGGCGCAGCGGAAGAACCCGATCTTCCACCGGCTGCTGACGTACGGCTTCATCATACTCACCATCGCCACGATCGTCGTGGCGCTCGACGCCGATTTCGGCACGTCGATCATGCGCGGGCGGTTCTATCTCTGGTTCCAGTCGCTGATCGTCGACGTCTTCGGCGCGCTGGTGCTGGTCAGCGTCGGCGTCGCGGCGGCGCGGCGATACGTTGCGCGTCCGGCGAAGCTCGTCTACACGAACGAGGCGACGCTGATCCTCGCGGCGATTTTCATCATCGCGCTGACCGGCTTCCTCATCGAAGCGTGGCGCATCCAGGCGACGCGCGATCCGTGGGCGATGTGGTCGCCGTTCGGCAATCTCCTCGGCCGCGCGTTCGGCGCGGTCATGTCCGTCGAGGCGATGCGCGTCGCGCACCGCGGCATGTGGTGGCTGCATCTCGTCGTCAGCTTCGCGTTCTTCGCGTGGCTGCCGTATACGAAGATGAAGCACGTCGTCACCTCGCCGCTCAACATCTATACGTCGAACCTGGCGCCGATCGGCGCGGCACTGAAGAGCGTGGACTTCGAGCGCGAACGCCTCGGCGTGAGGAAACTCGAGGACTTCACGTGGAAGGACCTCCTCGATCTCGACGCCTGCACCGAATGCGGCAAGTGCACCGACGCCTGTCCCGCGCACGCGGTCGGGAAGTCGCTCTCGCCGCGCGACATCATTCTGCAACTGCGCGATCTGCCGGAGGGCAGCGGGGTGATTCAGGGCGCGTCCGCGCCGGAGCCGCTGTGGGAGTGCACGACCTGCGCGGCGTGCGTCGAGGCGTGTCCGGTGTTCATCGAGCAGATGCCGAAGATCGTCGACATGCGGCGGCACCTCGTGATGGACGAGGCGGAGTTTCCCGACGGCATGCAGGCGGCGGTGCTGTCGCTCGAAAAGCGCGGGCATCCGTTCAGCGGCACGCAGGCGACGCGGCTCGACTGGGCGGACGGTCTCGATATCCAGCACGTGAGCAGGACGCAGGATGCGGAGCTGCTGTTCTGGGTCGGCTGCGGCGGCGCGCTCATCGAGCGCAATCAGAAAGTGATCCGCGCGACCGCGCGGCTGCTGCAGAAGGCGAACGTGAAGTTCGCGGTGCTCGGGCGCGAGGAGAAATGCTCCGGCGATCCCGCGCGGCGCATCGGCAACGAGTTCCTCTTCGAGATGCTGGCGAAGGAGAACGTCGCGAACCTGACCAAGTACAAGGTCCGCAAAGTCGTCACGCCCTGTCCGCACTGCTTCAACACGTTCAAAAACGAGTATCCGCAGTACGGCGGGATGTTCGAGGTGCAGCATCACAGCGAGCTGCTCGCGGAGCTCGTCGCCGACGGCAAGCTCGCGCCGGCTCCGAGCGCGAGCGTCACGTTCCACGATCCCTGTTACCTCGGCCGCCAGAACGAGGTGTACGAGGCGCCGCGCGCCGTCGCCGGCGCGAGCGTCGAGATGGAGCGGAGCCGCAACAAGAGCTTCTGCTGCGGGGGCGGAGGCGGGATGAGCTTCGTCGACGAGCCGGCCGACAAGCGCGTGAACCAGGAGCGCGCCGCCGAGGCGCTCGCCACCGGCGCCGATGTCCTCGCCACCGGCTGCCCCTTCTGCATGACGCAGATGCAGGACGGCATCAACGCGCGCAAGGGCGCGCGCGAGATGCGCGTGATGGATGTCGCGGAAGTGTTGTGGGAGGCGAATGATGGACCTGAACCTCACCCCTGACGAACAGCAGTTTCGCGACGAGTTCCGCGCGTGGCTGGCGGAGCACGTGTTCCCCGCGAAGAGCGTCGAGGAGTTGAAGCGCTGGCAGCGGACGCTGTTCGAGGGCGGATGGGCGGGGATCTCGTGGCCGAAGGAGTTCGGCGGGCGAGGGGCGACGCTGATGCAGCAGGCGATTTTCCAGGAAGAGCTCGCGCTCGCGGATGCGCCGCATCTCATCGGCACGATCGGGCTCTCGCTCGTCGGGCCGACGATCATCGCGATGGGAACGCCCGAGCAGAAGTCGCGCTATCTGTCAAAGATTCTCTCCGGTGAAGAAATCTGGTGTCAGGGGTTCTCCGAGCCGAACGCCGGCAGCGATCTCGCGTCGCTCGGCGCGAAGGCGATCCGCGACGGCGAAGATTTTGTCGTCAATGGCCAGAAGATCTGGACCAGCTTCGCGCAGATCGGCGACTGGTGCCTCCTGCTCGTGCGCACCGACTTCGAGTCGCCGAAGCACAAAGGCATCACCTGCCTCCTGGTCGACATGCATTCGCCCGGCGTGAGCGTGCGTCCGCTGCGGATGATGTCGGGCGACGCCGGCTTCAACGAAGTGTTCTTCACCGACGTCCGCGTGCCGGCGACGCAGGTCCTCGGCAAGGTGAACGAGGGGTGGACGACGGCGATCACCGCGCTGATGAACGAGCGCGCGAACCTCGGCACGGGCGTGCAGGTCATCTTCCGCCGCAACCTCAACGCCCTCATCGCGCGCTCGCACACCATCGAGCGCAACGGCAGGCCGGCGAGCGCCGATCCGATCGTGCGGCAGAAGCTCGCGCAGGCGTATCTCGAGCTCGAGATCCTGCGCATGAACACGAACCGCGCGCTCACGTCGCTGAGCCGCACCGGCGTTCCCGGCCCCGAGGGCTCGACGCAGAAGTTGTACTGGAGCGAGATGAACCAGCGCACGCAGCAGACCGCGCAGGAGATCCTCGGTCCGTACGGACAGCTCACCGACTTCGACAACGGCGTGTGGCAGTACAGCTATCTGCGCGCGCGCGGCAACACCATCGAAGCGGGCACCAGCGAGATTCAGCGCAACATCATCGCCGAGCGAGTTCTCGGACTGCCGAAGAGTTACTGACATGGATTTCGATCTCAGCAAGCCGCAGAAACTTCTCAAACAAAGCGCTCGCGAGTTCCTTGCGCGCGAGTGCAAGCCCGAGCGCGTCCGGGAAATCATGAGCACGGAGACGGCCGACGATCGCGCGCTCTGGACCGCGGCCGCCGATCAGGGCTGGACCGCGCTGATCATCCCCGAGTCGTACGGCGGGCTCGGACTCGGGATGGTGGAGCTCGCGGCGGTCGCGGAGGAGATGGGCCGCGCGTGCATGCCCGGGCCGTTGTTCTCGACGATCTTCGCCTCGGCGGCGTTGCTGCGCGCGGGCACCGAGGATCAGAAGCGCCGCTGGCTCGAGCCGATCGCCGCCGGCGAGATTCGCGCGACCGTCGCGATGGGCAACGAGCTCGTGATGGACGCCGAAGTCGCGGATCTGATTCTGCGATTCACGCGCGAGGGGGGAGTCGAGGAGATCGACAAGTCGGCGCTGACGATCGCGCGGATGGCGTCGATGGATGAGACGCGCAAGCTGTATTCGATCGGGGGGGGATCCCTCGACTTCGCTCGGGATGACACAGGGGCTCGGGATGACACATCCATCGACATCGCGACGGTGATGCTCTGCGCGGAGATGGTGGGCGGGATGCAGTGGATCCTCGACACCACCGTCGAGTATGCGAAGACGCGGCAGCAGTTCGGGCGCGTGATCGGGTCGTTCCAGGCGGTGCAGCATCAGTGCGCGGACATGCTGCTGCTCACGGAGAGCGCGCGCTCGGCCACGTACAACGCGGCGTGGGCGATGACGCCGCTCGCGGTGTCGATGGCGAAGGCGTACTGCTCGGACGCGTACCGCGAAGTCGGCAACCGCGGCATTCAGGTGCATGGCGGCATCGGCTTCACGTGGGAGCACGATCTCCAGCTCTATTACCGGCGCGCGAAAGCGTCGGAGACGTTGTTCGGTGACGCGACGTTCCACCGGGAGCGCATCGCGACGCTGGTCGTCGATCGGAATGAGAGTGTGGCGGCACACGCCGCCGAGGCGATGGTCCACGGAACTGCAAATCAGGAGACGGCACTATGAAACGTTTCATTCTTTTCATCCTCGTCCTGTTGCTCATTCCCGCATCCGCTTTCGCGCAGGCGCGCCTGACGGGAGGTGACCTCCAGGGAACCGTGCGCGACGACAGCGGCGCGGTCCTGCCCGGCGTGACGGTGACGGCCACGAACAACGCGACGAACCAGTCGCGCGCCGCCGTCACCGACGCCGAGGGCAACTACTACATCGCCGCGCTCGCGGCCGGCGTGTACAACGTGCACGCGGAGCTGAGCGGCTTCGCGCCGTCGACGAAGACGGACGTGCGGCTGCAGCTCGGGCAACGCCTCGACGCCGACTTCACGATGCGCGTCGGCACCACCGAGGCCATCACCGTCACCGCGAGCTCCGTGCTGGTCGACACCACCGAGCCCGCGGTCGCGACGGTCGTGAGTCAGGAGATGATCGACAGCCTCCCGACCAACGGCCGCAACTTCCTCAGCTTCAGCGTGCTCACGCCCGGCGTCACCACCGACCGCACGCCGCAGCAGGGCGCGTCCGCGACCTCGGGTCTCTCGTTCGGCGGCCAGCGCGCGCGCTCGAACAACATCATGGTCGACGGCGTCGACAACAACGATCCGATCGTCGGCGCGGTGCGCGCGACGTTCAGCCAGGAAGCGATCCAGGAGTTTCAGGTCCTGACGAACTCGTACTCCGCCGAATTCGGCAAGGCCTCGGGCGGGGTGGTCAACATCATCACGCGCTCGGGCACGAACGATCCGGGCGGCAACCTCTTTTACTTCTACCGCAACGACTCGCTGAACTCGAAGTCGATCTTCGAGCAGGAAGACGTCTTCGGCAACCAGGTCAATCGCGATAAAGCGCCGTTCGATCAGGCGCAGTACGGCGTCACCTTCGGCGGCCCGATCGTACGCGACCGCACGTTCTATTTCCTTTCCGGTGAAAAGCTATCGACGGACACGAACAACTTCGTGAATATCGATCCGGCCCTGGCCGCTGCCCTGAACGAATCCGGGTTCCCGGTCCAGATCGGAAATGTTCCGTACGAAGTCCGTGCCGACGAGTATCTGGCGAAAATCGATCATCAGTGGACGTCGTCCAGCAGCCTGGCGGCGCGCGCCAGCTACGCGAAGATTCTCAACGAGAACGTCGAGCCGTTCGGCGGTATCGTCGCGCGCAGCCGCGGCGCGCTGCAGGACCGGAAAGACTGGGCCATCGCCCTGTCGGAGTCCGACATCATCTCCACGCGCTGGATCAATGAGCTGCGCGGACAGTACGCCTCCGAGAAACAGCTCATCAGCTCCCTCGACCCGAACTGCAGCGGCACGTGCGACACGTTCTTCGAAGGAGGACCGACGCTCGAGATCACCGGCTTCGCCAGCGTCGGACGGCAGCGCTTCACGCCGCAGCCGCGCGACAACGCACGCTATCAGTTGAAGGACACGCTCAACTTCGCCGGCACGAAGCATTTCGCGAAGGCGGGCTTCGATTACAACTACGTCAAGACGAAGAGGACCGCCCTGCCGCTGCATTTCGGCGGGCGCTACATTTTCTCCGCGCTCCCCGCGGTGCCGGCCCTCGGCATTACCAGACCGCTCGTCAACGGCTTCGATGCGTTTACCTACAGACCGCCCGGCTGCAACAGCCAGGCATGTGCCGGCATCCCTGCCGCGTACGTACAGGGCTACGGCACCAGCGGCGACTCGTACGAGGATCCCGACATCGCGTTCTTCGTGCAGGACGACTGGACGCTGAGCGACCGCTGGATTCTCAAGATGGGCGTCCGCTACCAGCGGCAGTGGGTGTACGACATCGACTACACGGTGTCGACGCCGGGCGGCAGTCTCACCTATCAGATTCCGGACGACACGAACAACATCGCGCCGCGCGTGGCCGTCGTCTTCGATCCGCGCGGCAACGGGCGTTCCTCGATCCACGCTTCGTACGGCCTGTTCTTCGACAACCACATCATCGCCAACGCGCAGATCGGCAACGGCATCAACGGCACCGATCTGCGCACGCTGGTGGCGCGCTTCCCGAACTCGATCGCGCCGTGGCGCGCGCCGGGCCACAAGATCGCCGAGCCGGCCACTGCGTTTCCGAGTCTCGAGATCTCGCCCGACCCGGGACTGGAGACGCCGTACTCGTATCAGGGGGCGTTTGGTTATGACCGCATGCTCGGCGCGAACATGGGCGTCTCCGCCGACGTGGTCTATGTGCGCGGCTATCACCAGCTCGGCACGATCGATTACAACCCGGTCGTTCCGTCCCTCGGTGCGGGCCGCCGTCCGAACGACGTCGGGGGCGTCGCCGGCACCTCGGCCTCGGTGCTTCAGTACACCGACTTCGGCGAGACGGAGTATCGCGGGCTGACGCTCTCGCTGAACCGCCGCCTCGCGAACCGCTACCAGTTTCTGATGTCCTACACGCTCTCGAAAGCCGAGGACAATTCGACCGATTTTCAGAGCGCGTTCATTCCGCAGAACAACGGGCGCGGGCGCGATCCCAACAATCCGACCGGGCTGCCGATCGGATTTGATCCGCAATCGGAATGGGGTCCGGCGACGCACGATCAGCGGCATCGCTTCGTCCTCAGCGGGATGGTGCAGCTGCCGTGGAACTTCAACCTCTCGTCGATCATTACCGCAGCCTCGGGACGACCGTTCACGCCGCTCGCGGGATCGGACGCCAACGGTGACGGCGACGGCGGCGCGTTTCCTTCCGATCGCGCGCAGAGGATCGTCGGCGATCTGACGTCCACGGTCGGCCGCAACAGCGAGACCATGGCGAGTCAGGTGGTCGTCGACGCGCGTCTCAGCAGGCGCTTCACGTTCGGCGCGAACGGATTCGCGATCGAAGGCATCCTCGACGTGTTCAATCTGCTCGACCGCACGAACTACACGGAGATCAACAGCATCTTCGGCCGCGGCGCCTATCCCGGCACACCGCAGACCGACGCCGCCGGCCGCGTGACATATGGTTTGTACGAGCAGGCGCTGCCGGGTCGGCAGTTCCAGCTCGGCGCGAAGATCGTGTTTTGAGTGTCATCCTGAGCGCAGCGAAGGATCCCCCGATTGCGGGAGATCCTTCACCGTCTACGCGGCTCAGGATGACAAACTTGCATCATGACGAAACCTGTACAGCAACTGTTCGATCTCACCGGACGCGTGGCCGTCGTCACCGGCGGCTCACGCGGACTCGGGCTCGAGATCGCCGAAGGACTCGCCGAGGCGGGGGCTTCGCTGATGCTTTGCGCGCGGCGTGAGCAATGGCTCACGCCCGCGCTCGACGAGATGCGCGCGCACGGAGTGCGCGTCGAAGGACGCATCTGCGACGTCAGTAATCCCGAACAGGTGAGCGCCGTCATCGCCGCGACGATGGAGGTGTACGGCAGGATCGACATCCTCATCAACAACGCCGGCATCTCGTGGGGCGAACGGCCGGAGACCATGCCGCTCGCGCAGTGGCAGAAAGTGCTCGACACGAACCTCACCGGCGCGTTCCTCTTCGCGCAGGCGGCGGGACGCGAGATGCTGAAGGCGGGCTCCGGCGCGATCGTCAACATCGCCTCGGTCTCCGGCATCCGCTCCTCGACGCACGGCCCGCACTTTGCCGGCTACGCCGCGAGCAAGGCGGGACTGATGGCGCTGACGCGCGAGCTCGCCGCGAGCTGGGGACCGCAGGGCGTTCGCGTCAACGCCATCGCGCCCGGCTTCTTCCACTCGCGCCTCGCCGATCCCGTCATCGAGCACGTCGAGCCGGCGATTGTCGCGCGCAATCCCATCCCGCGCGTCGGCGCCGCCGGCGAGCTGAAAGGCGTCGCGCTCTTCCTCGCCTCCGACGCCTCGAGCTACATCACCGGCCAAACCATCATCGTCGACGGAGGCGGAACGATTGTCTGACGAGCGTCCCTGGTACCGGCACTTCGACTACTGGGTCCGGCCGCATCTCAACTATCCGCGGCGGCCGCTGACCGACATCCTGCGCATCGCCGCCGCTGACGTGCCGGACGCACCGGCGACGGCGTTTTTCGGCGCGAAGCTGACGTACGCCGAGATCAAGGCGCGCAGCGACAAGTTCGCGACGGCGCTCGCGCGGATGGGCGTGGTGAAGGGCGATCGCGTCGGCATCATGCTGCCGAACTGTCCGCAGTATCTGATCGCGACCTTCGGCATCCTCCGCCTCGGCGCGATCGTCGTGAACGTCAATCCGCTCTACACGCCGCGCGAGGTCGAAGTCGTCGCGCGCGACTCCGGCATGCGCGTGATGGTCGTGCTCGACCTGCTCGCGCCGGCGGCGAGCTATGTCGGACGGCTGATCGTGACCTCGTTCAAGGAACGCTCGCCGTGGGACGACCTCCTCGAGAACGTCGACGTCCCGGAGCTCCCGCGCGTCGACGTCGACCCCGAGAACGACGTCGCCGTGCTGCAGTACACCGGCGGAACGACCGGTGTTCCAAAAGGCGCGATGCTCACGCACTACAACATCTTCGCGAACGTCGTGCAGTCGACGACGCTGCACGTGCCCGCGCTGCGCCGCGGCGACGAGCGCTACCTGCTGGTCATTCCGTTCTTTCACATCTACGGATTCACGGTCGGCCTCATGGCCGGCACGTGGCTCGGCGCGCTGCAGGTGCTCATCCCGAAGTACGACGTCGACGCGCTGCTGAACGCCGTCCGCGACCATCGCCCGACCTACTTTCCCGGCGTGCCGACGATCTTCATCTCGCTGCTGCATCATCCGAACGTGCGCGAGTACGGCCTCGATCGCATCCGCGCGTTCAACAGCGGCTCCGCGCCGCTGCCGGTCGAAGTGCTCGATCAGTTCGAGAACCTCACCGGCGGCATGCTCAGCGAAGGCTACGGACTCTCCGAAGCATCGCCGGTGACGCACACCAGTCCCTCGCTGTCGATCCGCAAGCCAGGCAGCATCGGCATCCCGCTGCCCGACACCGATCAGAAAGTGGTCGACCTCGAGCACGGCCTCGACGAAGTGCCGCCCGGGGCGGAAGGGGAGTTGTGCATCGCCGGCCCGCAGGTGATGAAGGGCTACTGGAATCGCGAGGACGAGACCGCGATCGCCCTGCGGAAGGACGCGGACGGCCGCACGTGGCTCTACACCGGCGACGTCGCGACGATCGACGCCGACGGCTTCACGTACATCGTGCAGCGCAAGAAGGACATGATCATCGTCTCCGGATTCAACGTCTATCCGAGCGAAGTCGAGTCCGTGCTGTTCGCGCATCCCGCGGTGATGGAAGCCGCGGTGATCGGCGTGCCCGATTCGTATCGCGGCGAAGTGGTGAAGGCGTTCGTCGTGCTCAAGCCCGGCGCCGAGGCGAGCCTCGACGAGTTGCGCGCGCACTGCGTAGCCAACCTCGCTGAATTCAAGCGGCCCGTGAACATCGAAATTCGTGAGACGCTCCCGAAATCGGGAGTCGGGAAGATCCTGAGAAGGGTATTGAGAGAGGAGACGTGAGTGCTGAGTGCTGAGTGCTGCGTGCTGCGAAAATCACCTCGCGCAGCACTCAGCACGCAGCACACAGCACTTCCGAAGGAGCAACTGTGACACGTACGATCACCCGCGCCGCCGTCGTCGGCGGCGGCACGATGGGCGGTGGCATTGCCGCGCACTTCGCGAACGCAGGCATTCCGGTTTACCTCATGGACATCGCGCCCGCGGGAATGCTCGAGCGCATCAAAAAACACAAGCCGGCGCCATTCGTCACTGCGGCGACGGCGAGCCTCGTCACGGCCGGTCCGCTGAACGACGAGTGGCTCGCGGAAGCGGACTGGATCATCGAGGCGGTGTTCGAGAACCTCGAGGTCAAGCGAGAGCTGGTCGCGCGCATCGACCGCGTGCGCAAGCCCGACAGCATCGTCACCAGCAACACGTCGGGCATCCCGATCGCGCAGGTGGCCGCCGAGGCGTCGCCGGAGCTGAAGAAGAACTTCCTCGGCACGCACTTCTTCAATCCGCCGCGCTACATGAAACTGCTCGAAGTCATCCCGACGCGCGACACGGATCCGGAGATCACGAAGTTCGTCACCGACTTCGCGGCGGAGCGGCTCGGCAAGTCGGTCGTCCTCTGCAAGGACACGCCGAACTTCATCGCCAACCGCCTCGCCTCGATGGGCGGCGCAACGCTGATGGACTTCGTCCTCGAGCGCGGCGACTACACCATCGAAGAGGTCGACGCCATCGTCGGCCCGCTCCTCGGACGCCCGAAGACCGCCGCGTTCCGGCTGCAGGACCTCGTCGGCTTCGACGTCTCCGCGTCGGTGCAGGCGAACCTCTATCCGATGATCGAAGGCGACGAGTCGCGCGAAGTCCTCCGCTCCGCGCGCGTCGAGGAGCTGCGCAAGTCGCAGCTGGACCGCGGCCGCCTCGGCGACAAGACGAAGCAGGGCTTCTACAAGAAAGACGGCAAGACCATTCAGACGCTCGATCTGAAGACGGGCGAGTATCGCGAGCGGCAGGAGCCGCAGATCGCGTCGCTCGCCGAGGCGGCGAAGATCCGCGAACTGCCGAAGCGCGTGCAGTTCGTGCTGCAGCAGGACGACAAGGCCGGCGTGCTTGCGCGTCACGTCCTCTACAACGCCCTCGGATACGCGGCGCGCCGCGTGCCGGAGATCAGCGACGACCTCGCGAGCATCGATCGCGCCGTCCGCTGGGGTTTCTCGCACGACCTCGGACCGTTCGAGCTGTGGGACGCGCTCGGCGTCAAGGCGACCGCCGACGCGATGGAAGCGAACGGCGTCGCCGTCGCGCCGTGGGTGCGCGACATGCTCGCCGCCGGCAACGAAACGTTCTATCGCGACGGCAGCGCATACGACCCCGCGACGAAGTCGTACGCGCCGATCCCGAAGGATCCGAAGCAGCTTTCGCTGCGCGATGGCCGCGTCGTGAAGGAAAACAAGTCGGCGAGCCTCATCGACCTCGGCGACGGCGTGCTCTGTTTCGAGATCCATTCGAAGATGAACACGCTCGACGAGGACGTGCGCACGCTGCTCGAAGAGTCGATCCGCGAGCTCGAGAGCGGCGACTGGCAGGGACTCGTCATCGGCAACGAAGGCACCGACTTCTGCATCGGCGCGAACCTGAAGATCCTCGGCGCCGGCACGGTCGAAGAGCGTGTCCGCAAAATGCAGGACGCATTCATGGCGCTGCGCTACTGCGCGAAACCGGTCGTCGCCGCGCTGCACGCGCGCGTGCTCGCCGGCGGCTGCGAGATGGCGCTGCACGCCGCGCGCATCGTCGCCGCGAGCGAAACGTACATCGGCCTCGTCGAAGTCGGCGTCGGCCTGATCCCCGGCGCGGGCGGATGCAAGGAGCTGGTCCGCCGCGTCGTCTCGCCGCCGCTGAAGCGCACGCCGGTCGCCGACCCGCTGCCGTTCGTGCAGAACGTAGCGCAGACGCTCGGCATGGCGAAGGTCTCTTCGAGCGCCGCCGAAGCGCGCGAGCTCGGCTATCTGAGCGAGGGCGATCGCATCGTCATGAACCGCGATCACCTGCTGCACGAAGCGAAGCAGGAAGTACTCGAGCTCGCGGCGGACGGCTACACGCCCCCGGTGCGCGAGAAAAACTGCTACGCCGGCGGACGCGACGTGCGCGCCGCGCTCAAGACCGGCATCTACATGCTCCGCCAGGGCGGCTACATCAGCGACTACGACGCGTACGTCGCCGGAAAGCTCGCGCACATCCTCGCCGGCGGCGAGCTGTCGCACGCGGAATGGGTCGACGAGCAATACTTCCTCGACCTCGAGCGCGAAGCGTTCGCCGACCTGACCGCGCAGCCGAAAACGCAGGAGCGCATTCAGTACATGATGGAGCACGGAAAGCCGCTGAGGAACTGATGCGAGATGCCTTTTGGAGTGCGGCGACGCCAGTCGCCGCTTTCACTGCGGAGGCGCCAGCCTCCGCCCTCCGGCGAGGCCTTGCCTCGCCTCACCAAAGCGGCGACTGGCGTCGCCGCACTCCAGACCAGGAGGAACACTATGAATGAAGCCGTCATCGTCGCCGGCCTGCGGACTGCGGTCGGAAAAGCGCCCCGAGGCGCGCTGCGCACCACGCGTCCTGACGACATGGCCGCGGATGTGATCCGCGCGCTGCTCGACAAAACTCCGCAGCTCGAGCGCAGCGACGTCGACGACGTGATCCTCGGATGCGCGACGCCGGAAGGGGAGTCGGGGATGAACGTCGCGCGCATCGCTGCGCTGCGCGCCGGACTGCCGGACAGCGTCCCCGGCGTCACCATCAATCGCTTCTGCTCCTCCGGCTCGCAGACGATCGCGTATGCCGCGGAGCGGATCATGTCCGGCATGGCGCAGCAGATCATCGCCGGCGGCACGGAGTCGATGAGCATGGTGCGCGGCGCGAACCGCTTCCGCCCGAACCCGCACCTCATCGAACATCGCCCTGAGGTCTATCTCAGCATGGGACTCACCGCGGAGAACGTCGCGCGCAAATACAACGTCTCGCGCGAAGACGCCGACGCCTTCGCGTATCGCAGCCACCAGCGCGCGCTCGCGGCGCAGGCGTCGGGAAAGTTCGCCGACGACGGCATCGTGCCGCTCGACGTCGAGATCGTGGAGTCCGCGAAAACGCAGCGCTTCACCTTCGACACCGACGAGGGACCGCGCGCCGACACGACCCCCGAGGCGCTCGCGAAACTGAAAGCCGTATTCCATGCGAAGGGCGTGGTCACCGCCGGCAACTCGAGCCAGACCTCGGATGGCGCGGCCGCGGTGGTGGTGATGAATCGCAAGCGCGCCCAGGAGCTCGGACTCAAACCGCTCGCGCGCTTCGTCTCCTTCGCAGTTGGCGGAGTCGGACCGGAGATCATGGGCATGGGACCGGTGGTGGCCGTGCCGAAGGCGCTCAAGCTCGCGGGACTGAAACTCGACGACATCGACCTCATCGAACTGAACGAAGCCTTCGCCTGCCAGGCGCTCGCGGTCATGCGCGAGCTCGGGATGAATGAAGAGCGCGTCAACGTGAACGGCGGCGCCGTCGCGCTCGGGCATCCGCTCGGCGCGTCGGGCGCGAAGCTCACCGTGCAGCTCCTCGGCGAAATGCGCCGCAGAAAGTCAAAGTACGGCATGGTCACGATGTGCGTCGGCGGCGGACAGGGCGCGGCGACGATTTTCGAGAACCTGCAATGAACTTCGAGCTCGAGCCTTCGCTCGTCGAACTGCGCGATCGCGTCGCCGCGTTCGTGCGCGACGTCGTCATCCCCGCCGAGTCGAAGCCGCTCGACGGCGCGCTCATCGCTTCTTTGAGAGAGAGAGCCCGCGCGGCCGGCATCTACGGTCCGCAACTCCCGCCCGAATACGGCGGCCTCGGCCTCGGCACCATCGCCATGTGCGTGCTCTTCGAACAGGCCGGCCGCAGCTTTCTCGCCGGCTACGCGATGCACGTCGCCGCGCCCGACGAAGGGAACATGCATCTGCTGCATCTCTTCGCGACCGACGCGCAGCGCGAGCAGTGGCTGCGGCCGCTCGTCGAAGGAAAGATCCACTCCTGCTTCGCGATGACCGAGCCGGCGCCGGGCGTCGGCGCCGACGCTACGATGCTCAGGACGCGCGCGACCCGAGTGGAAGGCGGCTGGGAGATCAGCGGCCACAAATGGTTCGCGACCGGCGCCGACGGCGCCGCGTTCGCGATCACGATGGCGGTGACGGACCCCGACGCGCATCCGCGCAAGCGCGCATCGATGTTCCTGGTGCCCACCGACACGCCCGGTTATAAATTCCTCCGCAACATTCCGACGATGGGCGGACACGGCTTCGGCGGCCACGGCGAGATCGAGTACACGAACGTCCGCGTTCCCGACTCCGCGGTCCTCGGCGAGATCGGCGAGGGGTTCGCGATGGCGCAGATCCGCCTCGTGCCGGCGCGCCTGACGCACTGCATGCGCTGGCTCGGCGCCGCGCAGCGCTGTCTCGACATCGGCGTCGCGCGCGCGAAGGAGCGCGACGCGTTCGGGAAGAAGCTCGCGCAGCAGCAGTCTATCCAGTGGATGATCGCCGACTCCGAGATCGAGCTGCACGCGTCTCGCCTGATGGTCATGCAGGCCGCGTGGAAGCTCGAGCGCGGCGACGACATCCGCCACGAGTCGTCGATCTGCAAAGTCTTCGTCGCCGAGGCGGTGAATCGCGTGATCGACCGCGCGATCCAGATCTGCGGCGCACTCGGATTCTCCTCCGATCTCCCCCTCGAACACTTCTACCGCGAAGCGCGCGCCTTCCGCATCTACGACGGCCCGTCGGAAGTGCACCGGATGGTGATCGCGAGGAACGTGCTGCGGTGACGCGCTTCAACAACAAAATCGTCTGGATCACCGGCGCCTCCTCCGGCATCGGCGAGGCGCTCGCGGTGGCGTGGAGCCGCGAGGGCGCGACGCTCGTGCTCTCCGCGCGCAACGCGGCGGAGCTGGAGCGCGTGCGCGAGCGCTGTGCGAATCCGGAGCGCCACCTCGTGCGGCCGCTCGATCTCGTCGATGCCGAGGCGATCGAGCGGGTTGCGAAGGACGTGCTGCAGACCCTCGGGCAGGTCGACGTGCTCGTGCACAGCGGCGGCGTGAGCCAGCGATCGCTGGTCGCCGACACGGAGCTCGCCATCGACCGGCGCATCATGGACATCAACTACTTCGGCACCGTCGCGCTGACGAAGGCGGTGCTGCCGTCGATGCTCGCGCGTCGCGCGGGACACATCGTCCCGATCAGCAGCGTCATCGGCTATGTCGGCGTCCCGCTGCGCTCCGCGTACTCCGCGTCGAAGCACGCGCTGCACGGCTTCTTCGAAACGCTGCGCGCGGAAACCGCGAAGCAGGGGATCGCCGTCACGATGGTCGTCCCCGGCTACGTCAAAACCAACGTCTCCGAGAACGCGCTGCGCGGAGACGGCTCGCGCCACGGCACGATGGACGCGACGCACCAGCGCGCGATGCTCCCCGAAGACGCGGCGCCGAAGATCATCGACGCCGTCGCGAAGAAAAAGCCGGAGGTGCGCGTCGGAGGGAAGGAGATCCACGCCGTGCTGCTGCGGCGCTATCTGCCGAATCTCCTTCGCCGCGTGATGCGAGTGAAATGAGCGCCACCGCCGACACCGGCCCGGTCCGCGCGAGCGAGCAGCTCGACTGGCCGAGGCTCGAGGCGTACCTGCGCGAGCAGCTCGGCATCGAAAGCGGCGCAGAGATGCACATCGAGCAATTCCGCGGCGGCCACTCGAATCTGACCTACGAGCTGCGCTTCGGCGACCGCGAGCTCGTCCTGCGCCGCCCCCCCTTCGGCCCCGTCCCGCCGCGCGCGCACGACATGGCGCGCGAGTGCCGCGTCCTCGCCGCCGTCCACCCGCACTTCCCGCTCGCGCCGAAACCGTACCTGCTGTGCGAAGACGCGAGCGTCATCGGCTCCGTGTTTTACGTGATGGAGCGGCGGCGCGGCATCGTGATCCGTCTCGCCGAGCCGGAGTTTTTCGACGAAGCACTGCGCGCGCGCATCAGCGCGAGCGTCGTCGACACGCTCGCCGACCTGCACGCGATCGACGTCGCCGCGCACGGACTCGACGCGCTCGGCAAGCCGGCGGGCTTCGTCGCGCGGCAGATCAAAGGATGGACGGAACGCTGGCACGCCGCGAAGACGAGCGACGTGCCGGACATGGAGTCGCTCGCGCGCTGGCTCGACGCGCGCATCCCCGCCGACCCGCCGCGCGCGTCGCTCGTGCACGGCGACTACAAGCTCGACAACGTCATGCTCGACGCGTCGCGGCCGGAGCGGCTCGCGGGCGTCTTCGACTGGGAGATGAGCGCGATCGGCGATCCGCTCGTCGACGTCGGGATCCTGCTCTGCTACTGGGTGCACACCGCGTCGGCGGACGACGCCGTCGGCGGCGTCACCGCGCATCCCGGCTGGTTCGGCCGCGAACAGATCCTCGAGCGCTACGCCGTCCGCTCCGGCCGCGCGCTCGACGACGTTGCGCTGTACGAAGTCTTCGCCGTCTTCAAGCTCGCCGTGGTCATTCAGCAGATTTACGCGCGCTACGTCCGCGGCCAGACCGACGACCCCCGCTTCGGCCCCCTCGGCGACCGCGTCACGAGCCTTGCCCGCATCGCCACCCAACTCGCAGGAGCACACGCATGACTGACGACGTCCTCCTCGAACGCCCCGAAGAACGGATCGCCGTACTTCGCCTCAACCGTCCGCAGGCGCGCAACGCGCTGAACCTCGCGGTGCGCGAGGCGCTCGCGCACCACTTCACGCAGCTCGGCGAGGACAGCGACACGCGCTGCATCATCCTCACCGGCGGCGACGCGATCTTCGCCGCGGGTGCGGACCTGCGCGACATGGTCGAGCGCACGCCGGTCGACATGATTGCGCGGCGGAGCGAGCGGTTATGGGCGCCGATCGCGGCGTGTCCGAAGCCGGTCATCGCGGCGGTCAACGGCTGGGCGCTCGGCGGCGGCTGCGAGCTGGCGATGCACTGCGACATCATCGTCGCCGGCGAGGGAGCGAGCTTCGGCCAGCCGGAAGTGAAGGTCGGCATCATGCCCGGCGCTGGCGGCACGCAGCGCCTCGTCCGCGCGGTCGGAAAGTTCCGCGCGATGAAGATGCTGATGACGGGCGATCCCGTGCCCGCGCGCGACGCGCTGGCGATGGGGCTCGTCAGCGAGGTCGTCGCCGACGCGGACGTATTTACGCGCGCGCTCGACATCGCGAGAAAGATCGCCGCGCTGCCGCCGCTGGCGATCATGCAGATCAAGGAAGCGGTGCTGGCGGGGGAGGACTCGTCGCTGGAGGCGGGTCTGATGCTCGAACGGAAAGCATTCCAGCTCCTCTTCGCGACGAACGATCAGAAGGAAGGCATGCGCGCCTTCCTCGAGAAGCGCAAGCCGGAGTTCGAGGGGCGATGAGCGACGAGGGGCGGGCGCGCTACGCACTCATCGTCCTCTTCGTCATCAACGCGATGAATTTCTTCGACCGCGTGATCGGCGGCGCCCTCGGCGAGCCGATTCGCCGCGAGTGGAACCTGAGCGACAGCGAGCTCGGTGCGCTCGGCACCGCGTTCACGCTGCTCTACGCGTTCGTCGGCGTGCCGCTGGGACGCCTCGCCGATCGCGCGCCGCGCAAGTTCATTCTCGCGGGCGCGGTCTTCGTCTGGAGCCTGCTCACCAGCGTCTCCGGATTCACGCGCACGTTCTGGCAGCTCTTCGCGACGCGCCTCGGCGTTGGCATCGGCGAAGCCGCCTGCGCGCCGGCCGGCACGTCGCTCATCGGCGATCTCTTCCCGCCGCAGCGCCGCGCCCGCGCGCTCTCGGTGTTCATGATGGGTCTCCCGATCGGCATCGCGCTCTCGTACCTCGTCGCGAGCTACATCGCGCACGCCTACGGCTGGCGCACCGCGTTCTTCGTCGCCGGCATCCCCGGCATCCTCGCCGCGATCGCCGCGCTCTTCATCAAAGAGCCCGTGCGCGGGACGAAGGAGACCGCGCCGGTGCGCGCGAAGAGCGGCTCGCCGTGGCGTACGCTGCTCACGATTCCGACGCTCTGGTGGCTGATCGCCTCGGGTGCGCTGCACAACTTCAACATGTACGCGCTCGGCTCGTTCCTCGCGCCGATGCTGATGCGCTATCACGGCGCGGACCTGCGGCAGGCGGGCCTGATCACGATGACGGTCTACGGACTTTCCGGCATTCCTGGCCTCCTGATCGGCGGCGCGCTCGCGGACAAGTGGTCGACGCGTCGCAAAGACGGGCGCCTGCTGGTTGCCGCGTTCGCAACCGCGCTCTCCGTGCCGCTCATGCTCCTCGCGCTGATGCGCCCCGCGCACGAAGTCACGCTGTTCGTGCTCTTCGGCAGCCTCGCCTGCATGGTGATGTACGTCTACTACGCGAGCGTCTACGCGACGCTGCACGACGTCGTCGATCCGTCGCTGCGCGGCACGGCGATGGCGCTCTATTTCTTCGCGATGTACGTCCTCGGCGCGTCGTTCGGTCCGCTCGCGACGGGCATGGCCAGCGACTACTTCACGCGCCGCGCCGCCGCCGGCGCTCCGCTCGAGGCATTCCGCGGCGCCGGTCTGCATTCGGCGATGTATCTGCTGCCGGTGTTGAGCACGCTGCTGACGCTCGTGCTGTTCGCGGCCACGCGCACGGTCGCGCGCGACATGGAACGGCGATGAAGGCCGCGGTCTGCTACGCGTTCCACGAGCCGCTCGTCGTCGAGGACGGCGTCGAGCTCGACGCGCCGCGAGCGGGCGAGGTGAAGGTGCGCATCGCCGCGACCGCGGTTTGCCACAGCGACGTCCATCTGATCCACGGCGACTGGGCCGGCGGGCTGCCGGTCGTCGCCGGACACGAGGCCGCGGGCATCGTCGAGGAAGTCGGCGAGCACGTGACGCTGGCGAACATCGGCGATCGCGTGATCGTCTCGCTGCTCCGCTCGTGCGGGCGCTGCTTTCACTGTGTGAGCGGCGCGACGCACAACTGCGAAGGCGCGTTCGCGCTCGACACCGAGAGCCGCCTGCGCAACGCACGCGGCGAGGTACTGCAGCACGGGATTCGTGTTGCCGCATTCGCGGAGTCCGCGATCGTCGATCAATCGCAGGTCGTGCGCATCCCCGCCGCGATGCCGCTCGACCGCGCTGCGCTCCTCGGATGCGGCGTCATCACGGGCGTCGGCGCGGTGCTGAACACCGCGAAGGTCGAGATCGGCGCGAGCGTCGTCGTCATCGGCGCAGGCGGCGTCGGCCTGAACGTGATCCAGGGCGCCGCGCTCGCCGGAGCGAATCTGATCGTCGCCATCGACACCGTCGCCTCGAAGCTCGAAGCCGCGCGCACTTTCGGCGCGACGCACGTCCTCGAAACCGCCGACGCGCGCGCCGTGCGCAAGCTCACTGGCCGCGGCGCCGACTACGTCTTCGTCGCCGTCGGCGTGCCCGAGGCCGTGACGCAGGGGCTGGCCATGCTGCGCCGCGGCGGAACCGCGGTCATCGTCGGCATGCCCGGCGTCCGCGCCACCGCCGCCGTCCGCATCTTCGACGTCGTCTGGAGCGAGCAGCGCATCCTCGGCAGCCGCATGGGCGCCACCCGCCTCCACGTCGACGTCCCGCGCCTCGCCGACCTCTACCTCCGCGGCCGCCTCAAGCTCGACGAGCTCATCACCGCCCGCTACCCGCTCGACTCGATCAACGACGCCATCGCCGCCATGGAGAGCGGCGCCGCGCTGCGCAACGTGATCGTTTTTGGGGGGTCAGGTCTGGAATTTCAACCTTGACGAAGGTTGAAATTCCAGACCTGACCCCCAGTTCATTCACTTCTTCTTCGCGTCGGCCACGATCTTCTCCACGTCCGCCAGCAGCTTCTTCGCGTCGTAGAGGATCCCGTCCTTCATGACGAAGCGCACGCCGCCGACGCGTTCGACGGCGCCGGTGGTGTCGTTCACGCGGAGGGCGCCGGTGCCGTAGAGCACTTTCAGGTTGTGCACGGGGTTCTCGCCGACGAAGACGAGATCGGCGAGCATGCCGACGCGCACCATCCCGACTTCCGGCGCCTTCCCCTTCGGCGCGGCGAGCGACTCCGCGCCGTGCAGCGTGGCCGCGCGGATCACCTCGAGCGGGTGGAAGCCGGCCTCCTGCAACAGCTCCAGCTCGCGGATGTAGTCGAAGCCGTAGAGCTTGAAGATGTATCCGCTGTCGGAGCCGGTGGTCACCCGGCCGCCGCGGTTCTTGTACTCGTTGATGAACTCCATCCAGAGCCGGTAGTTGTTCTTCCACTCGATCTCGTCGCGCGTCGTCCAGTCGAACCAGTACGAGCCGTGCGCGGCGCGGCTGGGCTGATAGAACTTCCAGAGCGACGGCAGCGTGTACTTGTCGTGCCACTCCGCGTGCATCGCGCGCATCAGATCGCGGCTGGCCTCATAGATCGTGAACGTCGGATCGATCGTGAAATCGAGCTTCAGCAGCTCGTCCATCACCGCGGTGCGCTTCGCGCTTCCCGCCGGCGCGGCCTGCTTCCACAAACGGCCCGCGTTGCCGAAGCGATGCTGCTCGTCGTTGTAGTTGTAGTCGTCGGGATAATCCTGAACGGTGCGGTTGTCGAACAGCGACTCGGGGAGGCCGTACCAGTGCTCCATGCCTCGCATGCCGAGGCGCGCGGCCTGGAGGATGTTCATCCGGGCGACGCCCATCTGGCTCAGATGCGTCGTCGAGCCCATGCTGCGATTCTTCGCCTCATCGAGCAGCGCGGCGAGGATCTCGCGGTCGTACACCGGATCGCCGCCGCTGAGCACCTTCAGCCCTTCCATCCCGTTCTTCGCGCCCCACTCCACGAACTTCCGCGCCGCCGCCGGCGTGTTGAGCGGACCGCCCTCCCACATCCGCCCGCTCGTGAAGAGATACGGCACGATGCGCGGCGCGACGATCTCGTTCTTCGCGCTCCGCTCGCGCTCGTGATTCGTCCACGCGACGCCGTTGCCGGAGCCCGGCTCGCGAATGGTCGTAATGCCGTGCGCCATCCAGAGCTTGAACACGTACTCCGCGGTCGTGCCCTGCTCGTCGCCGCCGATGTGGCCGTGCATGTCGATGAAGCCGGGGAGGATGTACATGCCCGACGCGTCGATCTCGCGATCGCCCGCCTTCGGCCGCCGCTCCGCGTCGATCGCGACTTTCGGATACCCGACGCTGCGCACCTCGGCGATGCGATTGCCTTCGATCACGATGTCGACCGGCCCGACCGGCGGCGCTCCCGTCCCGTCGATCACCGTCGCGCCGCGGATCACCAGCCGCTTGTACGGTCCCTCGCCTTCATCCGCACGCCGGTTCGGCGCGTACGCGGGGTCGGCGAGGGCGGTGGCGGCGAGGAGGAGGAGGAGTGCCAGCGTCAGCTTCTTCATCGCGCGCGATTGTAGTGTGGAGGACAGGCAATCCTGCCTGTCGGTGCGATAATCATCGTCCCGTGAATCCGGCGCTGACGCTGTTGCACTCGGAGGACTTTCCGATCGCCCGGTACGCCGACGCGCTCACCCGCGAGGCGATCCAGCCGCGGCGTCTGGACCGGCTCGATCAACTGCTCGTCAACGACCCGTCCGCGCTGCGCGTCGTCCTCGTCGATCCGAAGAACGTCGACGGCGTGCGCGGGCCGATGCAGCTCGACGCGCGCACCGCCATCGTCGGCCTCGGACTCACCGAGCCGCCGAAATGGCTCGCCGGCGACACCGCGTACGAGCACCTGCCGAACGATCCCTCCGAGCCGCAGCTGCTGAGCGCGATCCGGCGCGCGTTCCAGTTCCTCTGCCAGAAACAGCGCGCCGACCAGCTCGAGAAACAGCTCGGCGAGCGGACGCGCGAGCTGCAGCAGGTCGCCGAAGTCGGCGCCGCACTCTCGACCGTGCGCGACCACTCCGTGCTCCTCACCATGATCCTCAGCAAAGCCCGTGAGCTCTCGCGTGCCGACGCCGGCTCGCTCTACCTTCTCGACGACGTCGACGGGCATCGCATGCTGCGCTGGAAGCTCGCGCAGAACGACTCCCTCGACGTCGACTTCGAAGAGCGCGTACTGCCGATCACGAAGAAAAGCCTCGCCGGCTACGTGGCCATGACCGGCGAGATGCTCGTCATCGACGACGCCTACAACCTCCCCGCCGATGCCGAGTACGAGATCAACCGCACGTTCGACGAGAAGAACGGCTATCTCACCAAGTCGCTGCTCGTCTTTCCGATGACGAACCATGCCGGCGAGACGATTGGCGTGCTGCAGCTCATCAACCGCCGCATGGCCGGCGTCACCGACCGCCTCAACGCGAAGAACGTCCCCGGCTGCGTCGTCGCGTTCGACGAGGACACCGCCGACATCATGCGCGCGCTGGCGAGCCAGGCGGCGGTCGCGGTCGAGAACAACCTGCTCTACGAAGCGATCGAGCGGCTGTTCGAGGGATTCGTCACCGCGGCCGTCACCGCGATCGAGCAGCGCGATCCGACGACCTCGGGTCACTCGTTCCGCGTCGCCGATTTGACCGTCGATCTCGCGAAGGTCATCGACCGCATCGACGACGGCCAGTATCGCGAAGTCTGTTTCACGCCCGATCAGATCCGCGAGATCCGCTACGCCTCGCTGCTGCACGACTTCGGCAAGGTCGGCGTGCGCGAGCAGGTGCTGGTGAAGGAGAAGAAGCTCTATCCGCAGCAGATCGAGATCGTGCGCGGGCGGTTCGAGTTCGTGATGAAGTCGGCCGAGAACGAGGCCAATCGCCGCAAGGTCGAGTATCTCGTCGAGCATGGCCGCGACGGCTACGACGCGTTCTGCGCGCGCGTCGACGAGGAGCTGGCGGATGAGCTGGCGCGATTGCGGAAGGATCTCGCATTCGTCGGGCAGTCGAACGAGCCGACCGTGCTGCCGGAAGGCGACTTCCAGTATCTGCAGGAGCTCGCGGGGCGCGACTTCGCCGACGTGCGCGGCGAGAAGCGGCTGCTGCTCGATCCCGAGGAAGTGCGCATCCTCTCGATCCGCAAGGGCAATCTCGATCCCGCCGAGCGGATCGAGATCGAGAGCCACGTCACGCACACCTTCAACTTCCTGCGGAAGATTCCGTGGACGCGCGACCTGGCGTCGGTCGCCGACATCGCCTACGCGCATCACGAGAAGCTCAACGGCCGCGGCTACCCGCGCAAGCTCACCGCCGATGGCATCCCCATTCAGTCGCGGATGATGACCGTCTCCGACATCTACGACGCCCTCACCGCCGCCGACCGCCCCTACAAACGCGCCGTCCCCACCGACCGCGCGCTCGACATCCTCCGCATGGAAATGCGGGACGGCCTGCTCGACGAATCGCTCGTGGAAGTGTTCATCGAGGCGAAGGTGTACGAGCGCGCCGGCGTGGCGCGGGCGTAGGTTGCGTTACCATTTTTCTCACCCGACCGGCGCGACTCCTGCAAGCCGTCAGTCGGCAGTTCGGGGTGATTCATGATCGAAGTCGTCGCCGTTCTGACCGCTTTCCTGCTTTCATCGGGCGACCTTCCCGTCCGCGCAACCGATGTCCCGGCCCGCTTCGAGGCGCGACTCGGCAGCCGCCCCGTGTGGGTGGCACGCGAACGTACGACCGCCACCGAAGCGCTGCGCCGTGGAGAGCTGACGGAGACGCAGATCGAGAATATTCGCTCCCGGATGGAGTCGACTTCGCGGTGGCGCGCGACAACGCACGGCGCTTCGGACGACGGTCGCTGTGCGGCGCTCTTTGCCGGGTACATCGCTGATGGCGGCGACGACAATTTTGCGGTCGGCTCGCTCAGCGCGCTTCGCGAGGTCGCGCCGTCGAGAACCGTGATGGCGGGCAGGGTCGTCGCAGTGCGGCCCGGTTTTCATAACGGCCAGCCGTTTTCGGTCATCGCCATCGATCGGCCAGCAGCATCGACGGTCTATCTGTTGTACCCGTACGCCAGAGTGGAGGTCGATGGCTCCCTGATCTGCAATGCCGATCCGAGCTTTGCCGATCTGCCGCGCCTCGGCGAGCCGATCGCCTTCGTCGCGTCAGCACCATTCGATGCGACGCAACGGCTTTACTACGTGCGCGGGGACCGCATCTTCTATGAGCGGGACAGTGCGGTGGTTTCGGCGCCCGCTCTAGCCATGGATCCCGATCTGCTCAACGTGAGATCGCTCGGGCAATTGCTGGAGCAACTCCACCCCGAGCGGCCTCCATCCCCACGCGAGCGCGAATGAGAACGGAGCTGAGCCATGCGCAACGTTCTGCTCGCGCTTCTCGCCGCCAGCGGTCCAGCCGCTTTCGCCCAGACCACTGACGCTTGCGTGCAGCAGTTGCCGTATCGCTCCCATGATGCCGCGAGTCGTATCTGTGTGACCTCGAACAATTTTCCGAACGATTCAGCCATCTACGGCTCCACCGACCGCTGGAACAATACGTGTGACGGCGGGGGAAAGATCCCCGTGCTCTGGCCGGGCTGCAGCAGCAGCCCATCCGTGACCGTGCAATATCAGGCGGGCCTGTCGACCAACGGCTACTACAGTTGTGGACAATATCAGGGAGGTCCGGGTGGCGCCGTCGACGGAAGCACCATCACGATCTATCAATGGGGCATGCATCAGGAAACCGGGCAGATCTATGAATGCGCGTCGGTGTTCGAGGATGTCCTGACGCACGAATTCGGACACGTGCTGGGGCTGGAGAACGTCAGCACGACCGCCTGCTCGAGTTACGTCATGTCGGGCCGGGGAACCATTCAAACGACGGAATGCTCCCAGACGAACGCGATGTGGACTACTTATCAGGAGGAGATGCAGCAGCAGTGCGAAATGACTTGCTGGGGCACATGCACCAACGGGATTTGTGATCAGGTCAACTACGTCGGCACGCCAATCCTCATCGATCTCGACGACGACGGCTTCCACCTGACCGGTGCCGGCGATCCCGTTTGGTTCGATCTTGACGCGAACGGCGTGGCGGATCTCGTTTCGTGGACATCCCGCGGAGGCGACGGCTTTCTCGTACTCGATCGCAACGGAAATGGCCGGATCGACAACGGCCGTGAACTGTTCGGCGACTCCACGCCGGTCAGCGGTGGCGGAACGGCGCCGAACGGATACGAAGCGCTCGCGGACTACGATTTACCCGCGATGGGCGGGAACGGCGATGGTCTGATGAGCGCCGCAGACGCAATCTGGCAGTTCCTCGATGTGTGGATCGATGGCAATCACGATGGGTTGAGCGATCCCGGTGAACTCCAGAGTGCATCGTCTGCCGGAGTGGAGATCATCAGTCTGAAATACACGCGGTCGAAACGCGCCGATGAGTTCGGAAATGCGTATCGTTTCAAGGCAAAGGCGGTTGTACGCGACAAACACGGCCGGGCGCACAGTTGCAATACGTATGATGTCCTTTTCGTGCGAGGGCAAGCGCCGTGAAGAGAAACCGGGCATGGCCGAACCCTGCAAACGCGCCCCCCACCGACCGCGCGCTCGACATCCTCCGCATGGAAATGCGCGACGGCCTGCTCGACGAATCGCTCGTGGAAGTGTTCATCGAGGCGAAGGTGTACGAGCGCGCGGTCGTGGTGCGGGCGTAGCGGTTACTTCTTCTGCTTCGGCGCCTTCCCTGCCGTTGCCACCGAGATCGCGCTGGTGGGGATCCAGTAGAACTGCGCCGCCGGCGTTGCCGGCTGGTTGGGAATCGGATTCACCGCCAGCGTGAACTCCGAATACGGCGGGATCGGGAGCAGGAACGAGTTGCCGAACGCCGCGATGCCGCCTTCGGTGAACAGCAGCGTGCCTCCCGACGCGATCGCGGTCACGCTGCCGACGGTGCCGGAGATCCACGCGAAGCCGGGCTCGGTCGTGCCGTTGATCACGCCGAGCACGAGACCGGGAACGTCGTCCGTGACCCAGCCGCCGGGGGTGAGGGGGATGTAGTAGTCATTCGATGCCATGTGCTGCCTCCTTGTCTCCCCACGACCGCAGCGCATGGCCGTTTTTCCATCCGGCGGCTTATCATTCCCTCTGTACTTCCCTTCAGCAATGGATCCGGAACAGCTGTTCAGGGACAACCTCCCGGTCATCGACCGTGTGTGCCGGGAGGTGTGTCGCGGTGCGCGCCTGCGCGAGGACGATGCCGAGGATTTCGCGTCGTCGGCGCGGCTCGCGCTGATGGAGAACGACTACGCGATCCTGCGGAAGTGGGAGGGGCGCTCGACGCTGGCCGGCTATCTGAGCGTGGTCCTGCGGCGCCTGCTCGCCGACCGCCGCGATCACGAGCTCGGACGCTGGACGCCGTCCGCGGAAGCCACGCGCCTCGGCGCGAGCGGCGTGCTGCTCGAGACGCTGCTGCTGCGCGACGGCCGTCCGCTCGATGAAGTGCTGCCGATCGTGATCGCGCGCGATCCCTCGCTCACCGCCGCCGAGGTCACGGCCATGGCCGAACGACTCCCGCGCCGCCACGGAAGGCTGCGCGCGGTGCCGCTCGAAGACGCCGCCGAGACCTCGCTCGCCAGCCGCGAGCGCGCCGACGCCCGCGCCCTCGCCGCCGAGGCGCGGCGGATCTCCGCGCGCGCCGGCGAGATCGTGCGGCAAACCATCGCGGCATGGTCCGACGAAGACGCGATGATCCTTCGCTTTCACTACGGCTCGTCGATGTCCATCGCCGACATCTCGCGCATGCTCCGCCTCCCGCAGCGGCCGCTCTATCGCCGCATCGAGGCGCTGCTGTCGCGGCTCGGCTCCGCGCTCGCCGCCGCGGGACTCGACGCCGCGGTGCTGATGAGCGTGATCGGGGAGGCCTCGCAGGAAATGGATTTCGGCTTCGACGGGAAAACGCATTCCATCCCGCCGTCGGGAGAAGTGAACCCGGCGGCATCGGGCGAGGAGCAGCGATGAGCCACGAGAACCATCGTGCATCGTGCCTCGATCCGGAAACGCTCGCCGCGTTCGCGGAAGGAAAGCTGATGCGAGCGGAGATCGCGCCGGTGCTGGCGCACCTCAGACATTGCCCGGACTGCACGGCGGACGTCGCGGCATTGCGGCCCCGCTCCTCGCGCCGGCCGGCGCTTCCGCTGCTCGCCGCAGCGGCGGCGATCGCGATCGTCTTCTCCGGCGCGCTGCTCCTCCGCAATCGCATCGTGCGCGACCGCGATCCCATCCGCCGCCTCGTGTCGCTCGCGCCGCGCGACGCGCGCATCGTCGAGCCGCGCGTGTCGGGCGGGTTCGCGTGGTCGCCGTGGAGCGGGCCGATGCGCGAGTCGGGCACTGCGCCGGATGCCGGCCGGTTGAAGCTGGCCGGCGCGGCAGGGGAGATCCTCGATCGCGTGGAACGCGATCGCTCGCCGGATTCGCAGCGCGCCGCCGGCATCGCGCTCCTGCTCGTCGATCGTCCGCTCGATGCCGTGGCGAGGCTGCGCGCCGCCGCGGAGGCGTCGCCGAACGACGCGCGACTGCGCAACGATCTCGCCGCCGCCGAGTATGCGGCCGCGGCGCGGATGCGCACGGACTCGCTGTATCCCGCGGCGCTCGCCGACGTCGATGCCGCGCTGCGCATCGACGCGCGGTTCCCCGAGGCGCTGTTCAATCGCGCGCTGATCCTCGAGCGCCTCGGGCTGTCGCAGGCCGCGCGCGAGGCGTGGCAGCGCTATCTCGTCGTCGATCCTTCGTCGCCCTGGGCGAAGGAAGCGCGCGAGCGTCTCGCGCGACATCCCGAGACCACGACCGACAGGCAATTCCGCTCCGAGCAGCCGCGCCTCGAACGGCTGGCAGCAGCCGGCGACGACGCCGCCGTCGCGGAGCTCGTCGGACGCTACCGGCAGCAGAGCCGCGCGTTCGGAGAAGGGGAGTACCTCGGCCACTGGGGCGAGGCGCTGCTGAAACGCGAGAGCGCCGAGGCGTCGCGGCAACTGACCGTCGCCCGCGCGCTCGGCGGCGCGCTCGCACGGCTCTCGGGCGAGCGTCTGCTGCAGGACGCCGTGCGCGCCATCGACGCGGCGACGCCGGAGCGGCAGCGCGCGCTCGCCGAAGCGCACGTCGCGTATCGACGCGGACGCATCGCCTACAGCCGGCAGGCGCTCGCCGATGCGGAGACGGACCTCCGCCGCGCCGCGCGACTCTTCGCGCGCGGCGGCAGTCCGATGGCGCTGCCGGCGCGCTACTACGCCGCGAGCACGCGCTACGACCAGCGCGACGTCGCGGCCGCGCGCGCGGAGCTCGAGTCGCTGCTGCGCGAAGCCGCGGCGCTTCCGGGTTACCGCGCGCTCGCGGCACACATCCGCTGGGAGCTCGTGCTCTGCCTGACCAACGACAACGACTGGAGCGCGGCGGCGTCGCTCGCGCGCGAGGCGGCCTCCGCGTTCTGCGAGCTCGGCGAGACGAGCAACTGCGGGTTCCTCGAAATGCTCCACGCCAACGTGCTGGTGACTCTCGGCCGTCCCGACGAAGCGTGGACGACGCGGATCCGCTCGTTCGAGATGCTGAGCGCGAGCGGACGCGGAGACCGGCTGCAGGTGAGCCTCGGCGACACGGTGGCCGTGGAGCTGCGCAGCGGACATCTCGAGGTCGCGCGCTCGCTCGCGCAGGTCGAGCGCGGCGCGCGGCGCGATGGCGGCAACGACGTTCTCGCCGCGAACGCGCTCGCGCGCCAGGCCATTCTCGAAGCGCGCGCCGGCGACGATGCCGCCGCCGCCGCGACCGCGCGCGAGTCGGCCCTGGTCGCGGCGCGCATCCGCGAGCCGGGACCGCGGCGGCGCGCGCTCACCGACGCCGACTTCGCGGGTGGCGTGGCCGCGCTTCGCGCCGACGCGCGCCGCGCGGCCGGGCTGCTCGACCGCGCGATCGACGGCTATCGCGCCATCGAGGCGCCGCTGTTTCTCGCGGAGTGCCACCTCCTGCGCGCGCGCGCCCGCATGCAGAATGGAGAGCGCGAAGCCGCGCGGCGCGACCTCGACGACGGAATCGCCGCGTACGAACGCCATCCGATCGAGCTCGCGGAGGGCGTCGTCGGCACCGGCGTGTTCGACGCCGGGACCGCGCTCTATCAGGACGCGCTCGCGCTGGCTCTCGATCGCGGCGACACCGCCGCGGCGTTCGCGTACGCCGAACGCTCGCTCGCGCAGCGCGGCGCCAGCGCCGAGGCCGTCGATCTCGCCGAGATCCAGCGGCGGCTGCGCGGCAGCGCGGCGATGCTGCTCGAGCTCGCGGTGCTGCCGGAGGAGACCGTCGTGTTCAGCATCAGCGCCGGTCACGCCGTCGCGCATCGGCGGACGATCGCGTCGGCGGAGTTGATCGCGCTCGCCGGCGCTGCCGCGCGCGGAGAGGCGTCCGCGTCATCGGCACTTTACGAACTGCTCATTCGTCCCGCCGCGTCGCACCTCGCGGCGGCGCGGCAGCTGATCGTCGTTCCCGGGCCGCGCCTCGAGCACGTACCGTTTCCCGCGCTCGCCGACTCCACGACGCATCGCACGCTCATCGAACAACTGCCGCTCTCCTTCACGCTGTCGGCGAGCACGCTGCGTCCGGCCGCGCGCGTCGCGCCTCCGCGGGCGATGGTCGCGCTCGAGCTGGCGTCCGATGCCGTCGCGCTTCCCGAAAGCGTGGAGGAGCTCGCGGGCGTGCGCCGTCTCTACGCGCATTCGACGGCGCTCGCCGCGAACGACACGACGCTGCCGCGGTTTTTCGCGGCCGCGCGCAACGCCGACGTGATTCATCTCGCGGGTCACAGCAGCGGCGATCCCTCCGTCGTCGACGCCGAGCTGCTGATCGGACCTCCCGGAAATCGTGAGCGGATGTCGTGGCGCACACTCGCTCCCGCGAACCTCGGCCACGCGCCCGTCGTCGTGCTCGCCGCGTGCAACACGCTGCGCGCGCCGCAGGCTCCCTGGATGCGCGGTCTCAGCCTCGGCGGCGCGTTCGTCGCCGCCGGCGCCGGCGACGTCATCGGCACGCTCGCGCCGATTCCCGATCGCGACGCGCGCGTGTTCTTCGAAGAAGTACACCGCCGCCTCGCCGCCGGCATGAGCGCCGCCGAGGCCGTCCGGCAGACGCAGCTCGAGCTCATTGGCGATCCCCGCCGCACGGTCTGGAAGTCCGTGGCCGTGCTCACCACGCGCATCCCAACAACCTGAAAAGAGAGGAGAGAAACCATGGGTACCGTAACGATCACCTTCGTCGGCATTTGCACGCACTTCGTCCAGGTCCTCGAAGCAACGATTCACCGCACCCTGCTCGTGAACGCGGGCGGACAGAACGTCATCGACGGGATCACCATCCCGCCGCACTTCGCGTCCATGACCATCTCGCCGACCGTCGACTTTCCGGAGCAGCAGACGATCTCGCTGATGGGGCAGAACGTCGGCGTGACGAACGGCGTGGGGCGCGTCTTCTACGAAGAGAGCTTCTTCAGAACCATTCCGGGTCTGGCCGCGCAGATGGCGGGAATCGACGCGCTCTCGGAACCGGCGAACGAGCAGGGGTGGCCGGCGGTCGCCTCCGTGTTCACGACGCTCTCGGGAACGTTCTCCGCGTGTCTGCTCGGCGGAAAGGCGGCGCAGGCGACGCTGGTCATCGAGACCAGCGATCCGAACGTGAAGCTGAACCTCTCGCCGCTGCCGGGCAACCCTCCGGGCGCGGTGACCGGCGTTTACGAGCTGGTCTCGCCCGCCACGGTCGTCATCAGCAACAGCGCTCCGATGGAGGATCCGGCGACCGCGCGCGCGCATTTCCTGCTGCACTACCTCCTCGCCGCGCAATTCCCCAACGCCCCGCAGATTCCGCTGACCCTCGAGGGCGTGACCTGTCAGTCCCCCGGCACCGACAGCGTCGGCTGCTCGGACGCGACCTATCCGTAGCAGCTGTGCCGTGCGTTACCATGTTCTCCATTCGGAGGACACGATGGCCAAAGGCAGAGACACCCGAAAAGAAAAGAAAAAGCCGAAGAAGGATAAGAAGTAGCAACCGAGGTGTGCGGTCACGAGTGAAACACAGCCGCCCCGTACCGCACCTTCTTCCCCGGCTCGAGGCGCACGCGCTCGAGATCGATCCGCCCCGGCTCCACCAGCACGACCACGCTCGAGCCCATGTGGAACGTGCCCAGGCGGTCGCCGGCGCGGATCGGGATGCCCGGGGAGTAGTCGCGCACCGCGGTCTTCGCGGTGCCGGCGGTGTTCGAGATGAACGAGTCGTACACCACCGAGATCTTTCCGACGTTCGTCGCCCCGATCATCACCGCCGCCACGAGACCGAACGGCGACTCGATGTACGTCGCCACCCGCTCGTTGATCGAGAACAGCTCGTCCACGTTCGCCATCGACCAGTCATTCACCGGCCACAGCTTGCCGGGGATATGCACGCTCCGCGTGATGTCCCCGCTCGCCGGCGAATGTACGTGGTGATAATCCTGCGGCGAGAGATAGAGATTGAAGAACGCGCCGTTCTCATAGCGCCGCGCCAGCTCCTCGTCGCCGAGGAAGCGCGCCAGCGTGTAGGTCTTCCCCTTGATCTGCTCGAGACGCCCGCCGCGAATCACGCCGAAATTGCGCAGCGTCCCGTCCACCGGACTCACGAAATCGCCTTCGATCGGACGCAGTCCCTCGCGTAAGTCGCGAATGAAGAAATGCCCGATCGACGGATACTCGTGCGCCGGCTTCCCCGCCTCGTCGACGTCGATCTGATACGTATTCGCGAACCAGTGCACCAGGCGCCGCGCGATCGGACGCGGCCAGCGGGCGTGCACGATCCGCCCGATCGTGCGGCTCAGATGATTCTTCGGAACGTAGCGCAGAAATCGATACACTCGCGGGAGTATTGCATGCAGCACGCCTCCTCATCCTCCACCCCGCCGCCCGGCCTCGAGCCGACGCACGCCGAGCGCGCGCGCACGCTCCTCGTCCGTGAGCGCATCGGCACGCTGGCCACACAGTCCGTGCGCCACACCGGCTTTCCCTTCGCCTCGGTGATGCCGTACTCGCTGACCGAAGACGCCGCGCCGGTCTTCCTCATCAGCGGCATGGCCATTCACACGCAGAACCTCCTCGCCGACCCGCGCGCCAGCCTGCTCGTCGTGCAGAGCGGCGCCGAGTCCGACCCGCTCGGCTCGCCGCGCGTGACGCTGCTCGGCACCGTGCGCCGGCTCACCGAAGTCCCGGACGCGATCCGCGCCGGCTATCTCGAGCGGCATCCCTCCGCGAAGTACTGGATCGACTTCTCCGACTTCTCGTTCTTCCAGCTCGACGTCACCGACGTCTACTTCGTCGGCGGCTTCGGCGTGATGGGGTGGGTGAGCGCGGGCGACTACGAATCCGCCGAGCCCGATCCGCTCGTCGACGCGTCCGCGCAGATCATCGAGCACATGAACGCCGATCACGCCGACGCGTTGCGCGCGATCACGCGGCACTTCGGCGGCCTCGATGCCGAGGAGGCCACGATGGTCGCGTGCGACCGCCTCGGGTTCGTCGTCCGTGCGCGCACGGCGGAAGGGATGAAGGGCGCGCGCATTCAATTTCCGGAGCCCGTTCAGTCGAGCGAAGACGCGCGCCGCGCGCTCGTCGCGATGACGCGCGAGTCGCGCGCGGCAGGATAGCCATGGAGATCGAGCTGCACGTCGAAAGGCTCGCGTCGGAACGCCGCTGGAACCGGCTGCAGGAGCTCGACGCCGCGCCGCCGACGTCGGGTGTGGTGCTCGGCCGGTTCATTTCGTTCCGCGACGACGACACGTTCGTCTGGCTGCACGGCTTCCGCGATCGCGAAGAGCGCCTCGCGGCGAAATGCGAGTCCGGCGTGCGCGCGCTCGCTCCCACGATCGGCTCGACCATCACGCGCTTCGAAGACTTCGCGCGCATCGCCGAGTCGCCGATCCTCGAGATCCGACAGTACCGCGTCGTCCCCGGCGCGCGCGCCCGTTTCGCCACGTTCCTGCGCGACCGCACGCTCGCAGAGCAACTCCGCCTCGGCATGACCATCCACGGCCCGTTCGACGACCTCGATGACGACAACATCCTCACCTGGTTCCGCGGCTTCCCGGGCCTCGTCGAGCGCGATCGCCGCAAGGCGGCGTTCTATCAGGGCGAGTACTGGCTGAACGAGCTGCAGGACGAAGCGTTCTCGATGATCGAGGACTACTCGAACGTGATGCTCGTGACGCCGGCGTGACTCACTTCCGCCCTTCCGCGAACACCAGCAGCTGCCACTCGACCTTGCGTTGCCCCGGCTCGTGCTCGTGGTGGCTCAGCGGCGGGAGCCGATGCCCTTTCGCGATCGCGATCTCGTCGCCGCAGCCCACGCAGCGATAGACGCCCGCGTTCTCCGCGGTCGTCCCCGGCGCGTGCTTCGTATCGAACGCGGCGTTGCTCGTCTGCATCAGTGCTTCGCGATATTTGTATTGCGCCACTCGAAGCCTCTCGCGATGAAGGACCTCCTCGTCCGCGGGTATCCGCCGGTGGATCATCGTTCGAAGGAGTGATTGCCTGCGAACCTCTCGCGGCGAGGAGGTCACTGATGAGACACGGATACGTTGCTTTTGTGGCGTGGCGGTACGGATTGGAACGCAACTTTCTCGAGCGACCACGCAGGCAGCGGCCGGAGCCCACCGCGCGTGCGGATGCCGTCCCACTGCAGGATCCAGGGATCGGGCAGCGGCTCCTCGGTCGTGAGCAGGTAGTACGTGTCGATGCCGTACGGCGGCGTGACTTCGAACGCGCTGTTGCGGCCGAGGGCAATCTCCGATGACGAAGACGGAAATCGATTCTCGACCGAGCCATGCCGCGGAAAGAGGAGGAAGCTCGCGCCGCTGCTGTCGATGACGAAGACGTAGACGTAGCGCGGAGACGCCGGCGCCGCGCTGCGCAGCACGACTTCGTACGACTCGCCGCCGATGAGCGTTGCGTTTGCGCGCTCGCCCGTCTTCACGTTGCGCAGCGCGAGCTGCAACGGCGAGGGCGGCGACTCGAGCTCATGCCACGGCTGCGGTTTGCGCAGCACTTCCAGCATCGCGCCGGATTTGACGGGAGGCCCGGCCGCGACGCGCGCCTGGCTTCGGCCGAGTCCGAGCAGCGCGGTGACCGTGAGCCGTGTTGTCGCGAACTGCAGTTCGGAGCCGATCGACAGACCGTGCGCCCACCCGCCCTGGAGGAGCACAGTCCCGTTGCGCCGCACTTTCTCGACGAAGACCGCGGTGCGATTCGCGTCGCGGACGGCCTGCGCGCCGAGGAAGGGAGCGTTGCGGGACTCGGCATTGCCGGCCATCACCGGCGCCTGAATCGGCATTTCGCCGCGCAGCCGCGCCTGCGCGCGCAGGAACGTCTCGCTCGCACTCTCGCCGGCGGACGAGTCGCGCATCGCGCGCAGCAGCGCCCACGAAAACGCGCCGTGAAACCTGCGCTGCTCGTCGCGCGTCTCCCACGCCTGATCGAAATCCTGCGCCGCCGAGAGAACGAGTGCGCCGCGGTCCTCGGGGCGCGGCAGGCGCGTCGCGTCCGCGACGTCGCGCAGGTCGGGCCGCACTCCCCGCCACGTGCCGCGCTCGGATCCGCGCGCGCCGGAGCCGCTGTGGCAATTGTCGAGGATCACCGTCAGCCGTGCGCCCCGGTCGAGGATGCGATTGAATCGAGCGCGCAGCACTTTGTCGCGGATGTCGCCCGCGTCGGCAGGCACGATCGACTCGTCCATCCGATCGGGCTCCTCGGAGAGGGAATTGCGCACCTGCGAGCCGTGGCCCGCGTAGTAGAAGAGCAGGACGTCGCCTTTCGCCGCGGAGCATACGAGATGTTGTTCGAGCGATTGCAGGATCGCCGCGCGCGTCGCCTGTTGATTCGTCAGCGTGACGATGTCGCGATCCGCGAACCCGTAGCGAAGGGTCAGCATCTCGCGGAGCGCCTCGACGTCGTTGACCGCGCCCTGCAGGTTCTTCCAGTCGCGGTCCGGCGCCGTCTTCTGCGCGGGTGTGTAGTCGTTGATGCCGATGAGCAGCGCGCGACGCGCCGCGTGCGCGTCGGCGGTTCCGAGCGCGCACAGCACGATCGCGCAAAGCGCGATCCGCCCCATCATCCGCACGGCACCACCGCCCCCGCCTCGGCGGGACTGACTTCGCCGAACGTCCAGACGCGTCCGGAGCTGTCCTTGTAGGCGACGCCGCGGAACGCGCGGTCGCGCGAGAACTGCTGGATGCCGCCCGCGTACACGTCGTATGCGCCGACGCCGTAGTGCAGCGCGTTCACCATCGATTCTTCGAGGAGGATCGCGGTCTCGACGTACAGCACGCCGCAGTCGCTGCCGGCGGCGCGCCCGCGCACATCCCAGCGCGACAGCGCGGAATGCGCGTATCGATCGGTGAGCGCACTCGCCGCGCTCTTCCGCGCGACATTCTGCGCGGGCTGCCGGTTCGAGTTGCACGAGACGGTGCCGATGAGAGTCAGGAGAGTGATTGCCGCAATGCGCTTCATTTTTTTTCTCCAGATCGGGCCGCCGCCGGTGAGGCGGCGGCCCTGTGACACCTAGGGCTCGGCGGGCGGACAGATCGTCCACTCGTAGGGACTGCGGCCGACGTTCAGACGCATCGCATTGAGCAGCTCCGACCAGAGGTCCTCCGGCGGATGCACCGACTGCCACGTGACCTGGGAGTACGACGACGAACCCGGCGCCGCGCCGGCGAGCGGCACGAGCCGCGCGGCGGACGACGGCGGGTTCTCCGTCACGTCGTAGAAGCGCTCGAAGTGCTTGCCGACGCCCGGCGTGCCGCTCGGCGCGGAGGGGATGAGCGGCGGGAGATTGAGCACGGCGATCTCGATGCGGTCGTTCTCGTCCGGCGTCAGCGTCATCGTGCGACCGGTGCTGTTGTCGAACTTCGACTCGACGAGCTGAATGCTGTCGCCCGAGACTTCGATGTCCGCGCCGATCCACGTCGCGATCGCCTGCGTGTACGACGAGGCGTTGCCCGTTCCATCGAGGCGCTTGAAGTGCACGGGCGTGACGTCCGTGCCCATCCGCGCGATCGAGTACGTGAAGACCTTGCCGCTCGTCAGACGGAACCGCGCGGCGACGAGGCCGGCCGGCGGGTCTTCGTCGAGGACCGAGTCATCGAGGCCGCAGGAAGGGCAGATTTCCTTCAGATCCGCGAGCCAGCTGTAGTCCTCGCGCTCCGCCGACGTCGTGGGGATGATGCCGTTGCGAACGCCTTCGACGAAATCGAGCGCCGGCAGCTCGGGATCGCCCGAGCCTTTGACGAGCGAGATCTCGGAGCCGGTGAGCTGCCATGCGCCGCCGCCGTCGAGCGCCGTTTCGAGCGCGTCGACCGCGGCGCTGGTGGACTTGTCGCCGAACACGAACGTCGCGATGTCGGCGTCCTGTTTCGGACAGCTGCCCGTGCAGCCGCCGGCGCGCGCCAGCAGCAGCGGTTTGTGATAGGTGAGGGTGGTGCCGTCGGAGATCGCGTGTGCGTGTCCGACATTGAGCAGGACGATGTCGAGCTGTGTGCCGTTGCTATTGGGGATGAAGACCATCATCCCGGTGAAAAGAATCCTTACGATGAAGTCCAAGGGGTGTTCCTCCGTCAAGTCGTTTTTGCGTCGACTCGAACGGTGACGATCCGTGACCGATCACCTGGAACGGAGCCCATGCCAGAATCGACCTGAGGCCGCGGTTTCCGTTCCGGAGCATTTCGCGCTGTGCGGCCTGCAGTGCCATCGCAGCGTCGCTGCCCTGTTCGTAGCGACGATGGAAAGACACCGACAGCGGTTCCGCTGTGGCGTCCTCCACGTCCCACAAAGTGCCCATGACGGCCGGAACGCCCGCGGTGATGAGAGGCCGCACCAGCGGCGAAACCCCCTCGGGACCGACTGGATGCCCGCCCGCGCTGCTGCACGCGGACAGGACGAAAAGACGGGTTTGATCGAGGTCCAGCTGCTTCAGTAATTCCGCGGCGGTAATCGCGCCATTGTTGCCCGCGAACAGCAGCATCGAGTTCCACGGCTCGTGCTCGTTCACAATGGAATGCCCGGCGAAGTGAATGATCGTCTTATTGCGGGCGCGTGCGAGAAACTCCGCCAGCGTCGCGTCCGCACCCGTGCGGATCTCGGCGTTCGGATAAAACTCGCCGATTTGTGCGACCTCGGTTTGTGCGTGCGGAAGCGGCTTCAATCCCTGCGTAAAGTCCGTTGCAGTGAAGGCCGGATTTCCGATCAGCAGCGCCGACGGACGGCGGCTCGGTTGCATCGCCCGATCGCGCAGGAGTGAGTAGACGTAGAGCGTCGCGCTCCCCGCGATCTCAATCGGAGTCCGTTCGATGAGATAGCGCTTGTCGCGGCTGTCGTAAAGCGCCGCGAACGGGAGGCCGTGCATCGCGCCGTCCGGAACGATGACGAGACGCGCGAGCTCCGGGATTCCTTCCAGCGGTTGCGCGAACAGCTCGTCGTAGACGCGTGTCAGCAGGCGCTGCAGGCTTTTCTCGTCGCGGCGGGCTACAGACTGCTGGATCGCGCGGCTCCAGTCGCGTACGTTCTCCGCGGTGGCGCGCTGCCGGAGGTGCCGCACGCCTTCGCTGGAGACGACCCATGTGTAAGTCGCGTCCTCGAGGACGGAGTATTGAAGGAGCACGGTACCGCGCGGCAGCGATTTTCGGATCGCGCCGAGGTCCATCGGCTCGCCGCGCCGGACGAGGTTCTCGAAGGCGACTGGCGTGCTTTCGAGGCGAAGGATCAGATCGAGCGGCTCGAAGGCGCGCGATCGCTCATCGACATGGAACGCTTCCTCCCACTGCCCGCTTTGCGCGAAATGGCGGACCAGACGGTCGTAGGTTTCATCGGTGCGCGCGAAATAGGCGCTCCAGTACGCCTCTCCCTCGCCTCGCTTCCGTTCCTTCAGCAACCGCACTTCTTCTTCACGCAGTTCGCGTAATGCCGACTCGAGATCGCGCGCTTCCTCGCCGGCGCGTCTCGCGAGCCGCGCCGCTTCCGCCCGCTGTGCAAAGAGATCCGCGCGGAAGGTCCGCAATTCATCGCCCGGAACGATCTTCAATGCCGCGGTGAATTCGTCCAGGGCACCGCGTGGATTGGTCTGCAGCAGAAACTGGCCGCGAAACTCGTGCGTTCGTCCCTGTAAAAGGCTCTGTGCCGAGTCCGGCTTGCCGATCAGGCGAAACGCCTCGACGAGATCGCTGGTGGCGTCTCGAATGAGTCCGAGCTGTAATTCAATGCCGGCCCGTGCGCGGAGGGCGATTCCGACCTGCTGCTGCGCGGTCCGAATGTCCGCGAGTCGATCCGGCGGTACCGCGAGGAGATTGTTCTGCTGATTCCGGACCGCGGCTTCCTGGTACATGAGCGCCGCGCGGCGGTATCCGAGAGCGAGCGCCGCCTCGGTGATCTCGCCGAGGATGACGTGTCGCCGTCGCGCATCGACGATGCGCGGCAGCGCGCGGGCGGCAAGCAATGCCTCGCGGAACGCCGGCTCGCGCTGTCCCATGAGCCGGTACGTGCCGTTATTGCTTCTGTGGATGCTCGCGACCATCTCGACGTCCGCGAGACGCGAGAAGGTATCGAGTGCCGCGCGATAGTCCGTCATCGCGTCGAGATACTGTCCGCGACGCTGGTGGAAATACCCGCGCGTCGATTGCAGACGCGCGAGCACGCGCGTATAGCGGTGTTTGCGCGCTTCCGCCTCGAGCGGCTCCAGGAGCGCCAGCGCGCGCTCACTCGTCGTCGAATCGAACCGGAGCAACAACGCCTGCTCGATCTCCGCGATCAGATAGAGCGGACTGCCGGCACGACGGAGCAGCGGCGCCGCATCCGCGAATCGTCGCGCTGCAAACGCGACATGTCCCTCATGTGCGCGCGGCATCGCCTCCGCCGCCTCGAGAACGTAACGATCGCCTTTGAGTCGTGCCGATAATTCCGCGGCCATCGTATTCGCCGCCACGGAATCGTTTTGCGGCAACACGACCTGCTCGAAATAGTCCATTGCCGGAGTCGGAAAATCTGCAATGAGCTTCCGCACCGCGGTGCGGTCGCCCCGCTGCAACGCCGTTCTCAACGGCGCAACGTTCGATCGCCATTGTGCCGCTGCGTTCGGCACCTGCAGACGCGCGAGATGCTGGCGCGCCTCGCCGGCCCACGGCGTCTTGTCGGTCCTTGCGACGCTTTTCCAGGACTCGATCGCCGCGTCATGGAGTCCGACTGTTTCCTGAATGAGCGCGAGATTGAATCGGCTGGCCGGACTCTCCGGCGCGCGGTCCGCGGTCTCGAGCGCCGCCAGCAGATCCGACAGATGATTCTCGCGGTACGCGCGGAGGTAATACGCCGCTGCGACGTCGCTCAGCGCGTTCGGGTCGGCTGCGGCGAATGCCTGCAGGCGCGCGATGGCGTTGTCGGTGCAGTGCGGCCGGGATGCGAGCTCCTGCAGCGCCTCCGCCTGCGAGCTGAGGATCTCGAGGCAGCTCTCCTCCTCGGCGCTTTTGCGCCCGCACTCCGGCCCCTCGCACGGCCGCCATTGCGCCCCGGACAGGCGCGGTTGCACGCTGCGGGGCCACACGGCGACGGTTCCGGTGTCTCTCTCTTCGAAGCAGCCAAATGCGAGGCTGCACAGCGCGGCGATCACGACCGCGACTCTGTTCATGGAACGCATAAGATACGCGATTCGCGGAGGCTAGCTGGTTCGATGAGGATTCGAAACGCCAACAATGACCAGGACGAGCGCTTCCGGGCTCTCTATCAGAAGTACTACTGGCGTGTGGTCCGCTTCTTTGTGCGCGCGTTCCGGTTTTCCGAGGAGGATGGCGAAGAGCTGGCGCAGGAAGCCTTTCTCCGTTTTTACGAGGCGATGGACGAATATCGCGGCGACGCGGAATGGGCCTTCTTCGAGACCATCGCTCGCAATGTCGCCTACAACAGGATTCGCTCGGCGAAGACGCGGAAGCGCAGCGGGCAAACGATCGAGCTCGACGATCCGCAGAACGCCGGAAACCAGCCGTACGCGCCGGAAGAGCCCGATTACGCCGAGCGGCAGCACGCGGCCGTGCAGCGGAGGCAGCTCTACGACGCGATCGCGGTGCTGCCCAATGGTCAGCGCGAGTGCGTGCAGCTCTGGCTCGATGACTTCAAATACGACGAGATCGCGACGGCGCTTCGCATCACCATGGACGCGGTGAAATCGCGTCTCCGCGACGCGAAGAAGCAGTTGCGCTCGAAACTGGGAGACGACTCTCCGCTCCCGGAGGAAGAACAATGATCACGAAATTCAACAATGAACCGCCCACGGCGGAGGAGATGCTCGCCTATACGCGCGGCGAGCTGTCATCCGAGGAGGAAGCACGCGTGCAGGAACGGCTGGTGGCTCATCCCGATCTCGTGCGCACGCTCACGGAGCCCTTTCCGACGGAAGGTGCAAACCCGGGCGATGCCGACTATCTGTCCGATGCGGAGTTCGCGACGCACTGGGCGTTGATGCAGAAGCGCATGCGCCGCGAAATGCCGGCGGCGGGTGGCCACGTCGTGCAGTTCTGGCGTTACTCCACGGCGATCGCCGCGACCGTCGCCGTCGTCCTCGGCACACTCCTCTTGCAGACGAGCCTGAAACTCGCGCAGCCGCGCGCCGTGTGGGAGCAGCAGGTCCTTTTTCCCGACGGCCGCCGCGGCGCGAGCAGCGAGACCGCGACGCTGACGGCAAAAGGCGAGTCCGTCCTGCTGATCATGCCGCTCATCGGTCAGCGCGACTACGATCGCTACCGCATCGAAGTCGTCGATGCCGCGTCGGAACGTCCGATCTGGAGAAACGATGCGCTGCGCCCCGAGGACGATGCGTTCGCGATCCTCGTCCCGCGCCGCTTCCTGAAACCCGGCACGTACCGAGTCGTCATCTACGGCATCTCCGGCGCCGGAGAGGAGCGGCTCGCGACGTACTCGGTCCGCGCGCCGGCATAGCGCGAGGACCAGAGCCGCTTGCCGTACTCATCGAACGCGGCGATGCTCGAGCGCGTGGCGGCGACGATCTCCGTCGTTCCATCGGAGTCCAGGTCGACCATCATCACCGTTGCGACGAGATCGCCGAGATCGCGCCGCCAGAGCGGCGAGCCGTCTTTGGCGAACGTCCGGATCACCGAGCCGTCCGCTGCAACGCGTGCGGGCCCGTCGAGCGGAGGAGGTGAAGGGGGATGGCAGAGCGACAGCGGCATCATGTGCGTATCGCCGTCGGTGCAGACCTGGATCGCGCCGTCGGAGGAATCGCGGCCGTGCCGGCGCATCCACCGCTTCACCTCGCGGTTCACGTAAGTGCGCAGCGTGGCGACCGTGACGACGCCGTCGATGAGGCCTGCCTCGCAGCGCAGGCCGTCGAGCACCGCCTTCGTGAAGACGCCGTTCTGCATCGTGTCGTCGTCGTATGCGTACTTGCCGGCGGCCGCCGCGTAGAAGACCACCTGTCCCTCGACCCGCGCCATCCGCTGAACGAGCGGCGCCGCGGTCATCGGATCGTGAGAAACGCCGCGCGTGGCGCCCGGCACCCATTCGCGGCACGCGTCGATGAAGATGAGCGAGCGCCGCGCCGCCGACTTCGCGGCGATGTCGAGGATCTTCTGCGTCGAGAGCGCGGTGTCGGGAAAGCGGAAGAGCGACGTGGAGGCGAGGAGATACGGCGTGCCTTCGCGGACGAAGCCGTGCGTCGCCAGCGACACGATGAGGATGCCGTCCCGTCCCGCGCGATCGGCCTGCTCCTGCAGCAGCACGCGGATGCGCATCTGGTCCGCGGTCGTCTCGACCCGCGCGCCCATGCGCTCCAGCTCCGCGAGCCGGCGCCGCGACGATTCTTTCTGCGGGCTCCCGGAGAGGATGATCACCACGCGCTTCGGCGAGACGAGGCGGACGCGCGGCTCGAACGCGAAGAGGTACGCGAGATCGACCGCGTCGTCCGCCGCGTACGGCACTTCGAGTGTCTGGTCGTGCGTGAACTTGCGGATGCCGATGAAGAGTCCGGCCGACTGGTCACGATCGAAGCTCGCGCTGTCAGCGATTGCATCCGGCGCGGACAACGGCCATACCGAACGGCTCTTCCAGACGAGCGGCACGAACGTGGCCGTCGCGATCGCGGCGGAGGCGACGCCGAGAACCAGTGGCTTCCAGATTTTCACGGATCGCCATCTCAGACACCGTTGCGCCGCGTTTGTGGTTTGTAGCGTGCGTTCCCTTCGCCGCGGCGCCCGAGCTCTCTGCCGTCGTGAATGTCGATGTAGAACGTCGTGCCGGATGCGGTGGAGATGGCGATCTCGCTGCGCGCGTCGTGATCGTGATCGACGATCTCGATGCCGGTGATGCCTTCCGGCTCGACGACGCCCGACCACGCCGGCCCGTCTCCGACCTTCCTCGGGTTGAGTGCGACCACGCGACCTGCCGAAGCGGCAATGATCCGCGATGCGTGCCGCGTGCTCCTGCGACCCATCGCGATGTGCTGCAGCTTCATCGGCAGCTCGCAGTGCGCGGACGTGCCGTCATTCGAATGGAGCACGATCCGCGAGCGAGTGGATTGGTCATCCGCGTGCAGCGCGACGATCACGCGATTCGCCTCGCGGAAACGATTCCCGACGAGAAACGTCTTCAGCGGCAGTGTCTCGTCGGCGGACCAGAGCTGCTTGCCGGCGGCATCGAACACCGTGATCCGTTCGCGAGTTGCGGCGATGACTTCCGGGATGCCGTCGGCGTTCAGGTCCGCAACTTCCGCTTTGACCACCGGCGCGTGAAGGTCGGCAGGCCAGAGCAGCGTGCCATCCTTCGTATGCGTGCGAATGACCGAGCCGTCGCTCGCGACGCGTGCCGGTGCGGTGTCGGGCGGCTCGAGCCCGCACACCGACAGCGGCATCTTCCACGTGTCGCCGTCCATGCTGACCTGGATCGCGGATTCGGAGGACGGATGGCGGTGCGCTTCGAGCCACTCCTTCACCTCACGATTCACGTACCGCTGTAACGTCTCGACCGTGACGGCGTCGCGGATGCGGCCCGCGCCGCACTGCAGGCCATCGATCACCGCTTTCGTGAAGACGCCGTTCTGCGCCGCATCGTCGTCGTACGCGTACTTGCCCGCCGCCGCGGCGTAGAACACCACCTGTCCTTCGATGCGCTTCATGCGATCGATCAGCGGCGCCGCCGTTCGCGGATCCGCGGTGCCCGCGCGCGTGCCGCCGGGAATCCACTCGCGGCACGCGTCGATGAACAGCAGCGAGCGCCGCGCCGCCGACCGGGCCGCGACGTCGATGATCGTCTGCACCGGCAGCGCCGTGTCGGACAAGCTGAAGAGGGAGCTGGAGCCGAGGACGTAGGGCGTCCCGTCTTCGACGAATCCGTGTGTGGCGACGGAGACGATGAAGATGCCGTTGCGGCCGGCCAGCGCCGCCTGTTCCTGCAGCAGCACGCGGATCGCCGCCTGGTCCGCGTTCCGATGAACCTGCGCACCCGCGGCCTTCAGCAGGTTGAGGCGGTCGCGCGAGACTTCCTTCTGCGGGTCTCCGGAGAGAATCAACGCGACGCGCCTCGGCGACACGAGACGCACGCGGCGATCCATCGCGAAGAGGTACGCGAGATCCACCGCGTCATCCGCCGCATATCGCACTTCCGGCACTTCCGCGTTCGAGAATCGCCGCACGCCGACAAAAATCGCCGCCGATTGCTCGCGATCGAAGCCCTCGGACTCCGACGGCATCTCGGCCACCGGCAGCGGACGCACGGATCGCCGGTGCTGCCATGCAATCGGGACGAGCGTCGCCGCCGTCGCCAGCGTCGCCGCCGCGATCCCGATGGCCAGTGGCTTCGAGGCTTTCACGAATCTCATCGCATCAGACACTACTTTTCGGGGGTTGTGGGAACGGCGTGACCCGTACAATCCCACCATGCCCCTCCACATCGGCATCGTCGCCTGCTCCGCCGAGGGGGCGGCGCTTTGCTATCGGACCATCTGCGTGGAAGGCGCGCGGTATCTCGGGCCGCACGCGCATCCCGAAGTCTCGATGCACACGCACTCGCTCGCGGAGTATGTGAAGTGCCTGGACCGCGGCGACTGGGAGGGAGTGGGGGAGCTGATGCTGGCGTCGGCGAACAAGCTCGCGGCAATCGGCGCGGAGCTGCTCATCTGTCCCGACAACACCATCCACCAGGCACTCCCGTTTATCGCCGACCGATCGCCGCTGCCGTGGCTGCACATCGGCGAGATCGTCGCGGCGGAGGCGCGCGCGAGAGGGTACCGGCGCATCGGCCTGACGGGTACGCGGTGGCTCGTCGAGAGCGAGGTCTATCCGCGCGAGCTCGTGCGTCCGAACTCCGCCGAGCGCGAAGAGATCAGTCGCATCATCATGGACGAGCTGGTGTGCGGCGTGGTCACACCCGAATCCGTCGCGTACGTTCAGCGCGTCATCGCGCGCATGAGGGACGAGGGCTGCGACGCGGTGATCCTCGGATGCACGGAGCTCCCGCTGATCCTCGACGACTCGAATTCCGCGTTGCCGACGCTCGACTCGACGCGGCTGCTCGCGCGCGCGGCGCTCCACCGTTCGTCGAAATTCGAAGACACGTAAATCCGATCGCCCGCGAGCCCGACCATGTAGTCGAGGCCGGGGACATAGAACGCACGCGGCTCGACCTGCACCATGCGGTAGCTCACGCCGTTGCGCGACATCGACAACCGGCGTTCCGCGAGCTCGATCGTCAGCACGTCGCCATCGGGCATGCCCCAGCGGCCGGCGAGGCGTCCGCGGTCCTCCTTCGGAACCGCATCGACCGCGGGCGCGGTGAGCGATGGCAACTCGCGGCCGTCGAGGATCGCGTTTACCGCGCGGACGATTCCGTGCTGCATCCACGGGTCGATGGTGTTGTTGGAGACGTAGACGATCGAGCGGCGCGAGCGCGTGTTGCGAAAGACCTCGCTGTGAAAGCCCTGCAGGTGTCCGGCGTACGAGAACAATTCGCCGTCGGCACTGCGATACCAGTTCCCGAGCGTCAGCGCCGAGGCCGCGCCGCCGACTCGTGCGAACTCGGTTTGCGCCTCGGAGAGCGGTGAAGCGTTCCAGCGATGAAGGTCGTGCGCGGAGATGTAGATGTTCGAGCCGCCGTGAAATGCCTCCATGTCGAACACTTCGTTGAGCTGCAGCTTGCCGTCGACGCGGCGATAGCCGACCGTGCGCACGCCGGGAAATTCGCTCAGCCGCCCGGGACGCAGAAACGCGGACGTGATCCCGAGCGGAAGAAAGATGCGCTCGCGGAGCAACTCACCGAACGGCTTGCCCGCGGCGCGTGCGCCGGCGAGCGCCGCGAGGTCGTATCCGAAGCTGCTGTATTCGAACGCCGTTCCCGGCGCGGACACGAGCGCCGGCTTTTCATTGCCGAGGACACGCAGCAACTCCTCGGTGGTCCGAATGCGATCGGGAGGGAGGTAGCGGTCGAAGAAGTCGTAGTCCAGCACCGGCAGACCGCTGCTGTGAGAGAGCAGGTGGCGCAGCGTGATGTCGGGATACGGGAGCTCCGGCAACAGCCGCTGCGCCGGCGCATCGAGGTCGAGAGCTCCGTCGCGCGCGAGCATCAGCACGATCGCGGCGGTGAACGTCTTCGCGAGCGACGCTCCATCGCTCGGCGTGTCGGGCGTGAACGGAACCTGCCGCTCGACGTTCGCGAGTCCGTACCCTTTCTCCCATACGACCTCGCGGCCCTGGCCGACGACGACCGCGCCGTCGAAGAGACCGCGCTGATGCAGGTCGCTGAAGAGCGCGTCGAGGCGTCGCGGCGCATCGGTCGTGCGGCAGCCGGACGCGAGAATAACGATGATGAGGATCGCGCGACGCATGCCTACAAAGTACGCCTCAACCGGGCTCAGCGCAGCTCCCGGGAGAAAGCGGTTTGCGCCTTGCACACCAAATAACCTATGGAGGTGCGCCTATGAAGAACAAGCTGCCTGTGCTGTTCGCGCTTTGCATGGCACTGGCTGGAAGCGCGCAGGCATTGGACACGGAGGGGCTGATCGCCCTGACGGAAATGCCGGTTGTGGTGGCGGACGTGACGGCGCAGCCGAACGTTCCGCAGGCCGAGCTCATCACATTCGTCACGACGCTGAACCGCGCCGCGGTACCCGCGCCGCAATTCATCGAAGTCGTACGCTACGCGCCGGTCGCGATCGCCGACCGGACGCAGCCGGAGTTCGTCACGTACGTCACGCAGCAGTACGACCAGGGGATCGTCGGCGAGCCGCTCGCGCTCGCGATCGCCGATCGTTACGAGAGCATCGGAGTCCGCGGCGTCGATTTCAAACCGGTCGCGTTCGATGCGCTCTCGCTGATCGCGATGCCGCTGGCCGTCGCCGCGGTCGCCGATCTCGTCGACGTGCCGCGCAGCGATCTGATGACGCTCATCGCCTCGCTGAATCAGGCGCAGGTGCCGCCGACGCAGTTCATCGAAGTCGTGCGCTACTCGCCCGTCGTGTTGGTCGACCGCACCGAAGCCCCGCAGTTCGTCCGCTTCGTGACCACCGAGGTCGATCGCGGCGTCGTTGGACGCCCGCTGGCGATCATGGTCGCCGACCGGCTGCGCGACAACGGAGCGGACATCGACGTCATCACCACGCGCGAAGTGATCGCGGAACCGATCGCCGTCACGCGCAACCCACGCGAAGTCCGGGTTGCGAAGACTCATCCGCATGGCGGACCTCCGGGCCAGCTGAAGAAACAGCGCGGCCTGCAAACCGGAGCCGAGGTCGTTCACGGAACGAAACCGGGCCGCACCGTGCGCGTCGTGAAGGAGCGTCAGGTCGCGCCGCCGGTCGTCATCTCGCGACCGCGGCACGGCGGAGGCGAGGGGCATACCCGCGGCCGCGGCAATGACGGCGGCGGCGGACCCGGAAAAGGAAACGGACAGGGCAAAGGCAAAGGAAAAGGGAAGGGATGACCATGCGAAACGTACTGGCAGTCACGATGGTGCTGCTCGCATTCGCGGGCGGTTGCAAACAAACGGAGACGCAAAGCGCGTCGTCGTCGGAACAGACCCCGGCCGTCGCGCAGACCACGCAGGAGCTCACACCCGAGCAGCTGGGCGAGCTCGGCGCGCAGATCCGCAAGACGCCCGCCGAGGCCAGCGCCCTTCTCGCGAAGCACGGCCTGACCGAAGCGACGTTCGAAGCACAGATCCGCAAAATCACCGAGAATCCCGACGCCTCGAAACGCTACGCCGAAGCCTACCGCAAAGCGAGCGCCTAGTTTTTGGGGGGTCAGGTCCTTCCAGACCTGACCCCAACTGAACCGACTTAACGTTCCGACGGCCTCTCCCTCGTAACCGACCTACGACCCCTGTCCCGCGAAGAACAGCACGCCGCCGTGAGTCCGGCGATGCCCGCGCCGAGGATCACCACGCGCTTGCCGTTGCCAGACCTCCTTACGTATTCATTTGTGGGGAACGTGAAAATGATAACGCGAAACGGGCGGAATAGCGTCCATCAAACGGACGCGTCCTGTCACTCTGCCGTTGCGCTCTGGCGCAGGAGCAGCTCCGGCTTCGTATACGCATCGAACACGAGAACGCGCGAGTCGAAATTGTCAAGGGTGATGCCCTCCATGTGGACATTCCGGCCTTCCCTCGTTAAATTCGGACGATGGAGTCGAGACTGTGAGCGAGTCCTCCGACGCATTCGCGACCGCGCCGCATTCGCGAGGCGAGATCCGCTTCCATATCGCGGGCGGGGTGATCAATGGCGTGGTCTGGATCGCCGCGCTGGTCTGGCTCGTCGTGCGCTGGCAGACCGTCGCGCCGCGCTGGCCGTGGCTGGTGCTGGCGATTCTCGCCGGCATCTACGCGGCCGATCTCGTCTCCGGCCTGTTGCACTGGGCGTTCGACACCTGGTTCGACGAGGACATCGCGTTTCTGCGGCGGATGGTGGTGCAGGTGCGCGAGCATCACGTCTACCCGAATCGCATCTTCCGCTACCACTTTCTCCATGATGCCGGGACGCTGTCCTGGCTCGCGCTGGCCGTCGCCGGCCCCGCGATCTTCATCGCCATCCCGTTCGACGCCGGCGCGGTGGTCCTCGGCGCGCTGGTCTTCGACATTCTCCTCGTCGGCATGCTCTCGTTCCACAAGATCGGACACCGCGCCCGCCAGCCGCGCTGGATCCGCGTGCTGCAGAAGAGCCGCCTCATGATCTCCGCCGCGCATCACAGCCAGCACCACGGCGGCAATCACGACTTCAATTACTGCCTCATCAACGGCTGGGCCGATCACACCCTCGGCCGCGCCGGATTTTTCCGCGCGCTGGAGTGGGCGATCGCCCGTGCGACGGGCGCGCAGCCGCGGCGGAACGACCATGAATGGCTGGCGCGATTCGACTACCTGGCGGTCCGGCCCGAGGCCTGACGGTTCGAATCGCCTACCGTCGGTGCCGCCAGTAGCCGGGGCGCCTGCTCTGATGCGCGACTGCGGTCACGAAGACGTGGTTCTCTCGGACGCGGTAGAGGATCGTGTATGGAAATCGATCCAGGACAAACCGTCGCTCACCGCGCCGCCCGATCGGATAGCGAAGCGGGGCTTCCAGAATATTCGTGATCGCGTGATCAATCTCGAGTGCGAACGCCTGCGCGGCGACCTCGCTGCGCGCGTCGTACCATTCGCGCGCCCGGGTAAGCTCCTCGTCCGCTTCAGGATGAAACCGCAGCGCGTTCATCCGCGCCGGAAGAGCTTCGCCCGGACTTCTTCCCACGGAATGGTCGCGACGGCGCCGGATTCAATCTCGCGCCATCTGCGCTCGGCTTCTTCCGCCCAAAACTCCTCGACGTCGGGATCGGGCGGCGGTTCCAGGCTCTCGATGAGCAAGCCCGCCAGCGTGGCGCGTTCGCTCTCCGGCAACTCGAACGCCTGTCGAAATACATCTTTCAGATCGCGAGCCATCGGCCCATTTTACCGCGATCCCGAAACCTCGCGTTCCCCTCCGCCCATCCCGCAAAACACCCCATACCCCACCACCAGCCCCACCCCATACAACACCGTAATCGCCACCGTCCGCGGATGCGCGAGCGGATTCGTGACGCGTGCAACCACATCCGCCAGCAACCCGAACGGATCCGTGAGAACGTGCCAGCTGTTCCAGCGCAGGAAGCGGCCGAGGTAGATGCCGAAGCCGCAGAGGAACAGCGCGGCGATCGCGCAGAGCCACGACTGCACCACGCCGAGGCGGCGGCGCAGCGCGGACTGGACCTCGGCCACCGACACGTAGCACAGCAGCAGACCGGCGACCGTACACGACAGCAGCAGCGCGACGTCGAACCACAGCGGCACCGGCGGGCGAGGGCGGAGATGCAGGAAGTCGGTCGCGATGTATGGCGCGTTCGGCAGGAACGCCAGCCACGCCAGTCCGCAGACCAGCGGCAGCGCCACCGCTCCGTCGCGCCGGCACGCGCGCGAGAACGCCGACGCCGCGACGGCGGGGACGATCGCGAGGATCAGGTTCCACAGCAGGAACGCGTACGTGACCGTGCCCGACTTCATCACCCGCACGAACAGCAGCGCCACGCACCAGGAGAGCAGGAGCAGAATGCCGAGGACGCGATTCATAGCAAGCACTTTACTGCATCAAGCGCGCCCGGCCAATATCATGGGTGGATGCGCTCCCTCATCGTCGTGCTCCTTCTCCTCGCGACGCCGCTGGCAGCCGACGACGTCGGCAGGGTCGCCTTCGCCAACTCCGGCGCGGCCGACGCGCAGGAGCCGTTCCTTCGCGGGCTCGCGCTGCTGCACAACTTCGAGTACGACAGCGCCGCCGAGGCGTTTCGGGAGGCGCAGCGGCGCGACGCGTCGTTCGCGATGGCCTACTGGGGCGAGGCGATGACGTACACGCATCCGATCTGGTTCCAGCAGGACGCCGCGGCCGCGCGCGCCGTGCTGCAGCGCCTCGGCGCGACGGCCGACGAGCGCCTCGCCAAAGCGAAGACCGAGCGCGAGCGCGACTACCTCCGCACGCTCGACGTCCTCTACGGCGAAGGCACGAAGCCGGCGCGCGACTTCCTGTACGCCGACGCGATCGCCGCCCTGCACGCGCGCTATCCCGACGATGTCGACGCCGCCGCGTTCCACGCCCTCGCGCTCCTCGGCACCGCGCACGAAGGCCGCGACTTCGCCATCTACATGCGCGCCGCGGCCATCCTCGAGGAAGTCCTGCCCGCGCATCCGCGCCATCCCGGCGTGCTGCATTACCTCATCCACTCTTACGACGACCCGCAGCACGCGCCCCTCGGCATGCGAGCCGCGCGCGTCTACGGCGCCGTCGCGCCCAACGCCGGCCACGCGCTGCACATGACCTCGCACATCTTCATCGCCATGGGCATGTGGGACGAAGTCATCGACGCGAACCGCCGCGCCATCGAGGTCGTCAACCGCGAGCGCGCCGCGAAGGGAAAACCGCCCGCCGACTGCGGCCACTATCCGACGTGGCTCCACTACGGCTACCTCCAGCAGAAGCGCGGCGACGACGCGCGGAAGGCGCTCGATGCCTGCCGCACCGCCGCATTCGCGCAAACGGCGCGCAACTGGTACGAGGCTTACGCGACGATGCGCGCGTACCACGTCGCGAGCGGATTCCCGCTCACCGCCGCTGACGCGGTCGCGATGCCCGATGGCGCGGACTACGCGCGCGCCCGATACACGCTCGCGTACGGAGACGTGCTCGCCGCAGCCGCGCGTGCCGACACCGACGCAATCACCCGGGCCGTCACACAAATGCGCGCGCTGCAGAAGGACGCGCTCGCGGCGATCGCGAAGGAAGTCACGGCCGCGAACCCGGCCGACCGCATTGCCGCCGACGTGATGGAGCAGGAGGCCGAGGCGCTGCTGCTCGTCGCGACCAACCGGCGCGCGGTGGCGATCCCGATCCTCGAAACCGCCGCGAATGCCGAGCGCGCGATGCCGCTCGAATTCGGCCCGCCCGTCGTCCCCAAACCCGCCGCCGAGCTCCTCGCCGAACAACTCGCCGCCGCCGAGCGCCTGCCCGACGCCGTCGCCGCATACGAGGCCGTCCTGCAACGCACCCCCGGCCGCACCGTCGCCGTCGAAGGCCTGCGCCAGCTGAAAACCGCCGGCGTGAAACGCGAGCCGCCCGCGCCGCACGTGCACGTGCACTGAGGGCTGCGCCCCGGTCAGCAACCCAGCAACCCAGCAACCATTCCCTTACGATAGGCGCATGAATCACGAACACCATTACGCAGCGCACCTCATCTGGGACGGCAACCGCGGCGACGGCACGGCCAGCTATCAGACCTACGGCCGCGAGCACCGCGTCCTCATCGACGGCAAGCCCGACCTCCGCCTCACCGCCGACGCCGCATTTCGCGGCGACGCCAGCACGCTCAATCCCGAAGACCTCTTCCTTGCCGCCATCTCCTCCTGCCACATGCTCAGCTACCTCGCGCTCTGCGCAAAGTACGGCATCCGCGTCGACGCCTATGAAGACAACGCGACCGGGACGATGAAAGAGGACGGCAAAGGCGGCGGGCGCTTCGAAGAAGTGACGCTGCGGCCCGCGGTCACGCTCGCCGACGCGAAGGACGCCGACCGTGCGATGCAGCTCCACGAGCGCGCGCACGCGACCTGCTTCATCGCCAACTCGTGCAGCGTCCCCATTCATCACGAGGCGACGATCCGCACATGAAGGACCTCGCGATCGCCCTCGACCACCGCCCCGGCGCGCTCGCCGAAATGGGCGAAGCCCTCGGCAGAGCCGGCGTCAGCATCGAAGGCGGAGGAGTGTTCGCCGCCGAGGGCAAAGCCATCGCGCACTTTCTCTTCCACGATCCCGCCGCCGCCCGCGCCGCACTCGAAGCCGCCGGCATTCGCGTGATAGCCGAGAACGAAGTCCTCGTCCACCGCCTCCGTCAGGACGAGCCCGGCCAGCTCGGCAAATTCGCGCGACGCATGGCCGACGCCGGCGTCAACATCGAAGTCCAGTACAGCGACCACGATCACAACCTCATCCTCGTCGTCGACGACCTCGAGCGCGCCCGCGCTGCTGCCCTTTAGGAGTGCGGTGGCAAAGCCACCGCTTTTAGATCTCTAACGATTCTCAGCGATCCACCGCTCTACTTTCCCGATGGCGGCGCGCGCAGTTTCGACGGACACGTGCGGCTTGATCTCGTGGAGGCGTCCCGCAAGCTCGTCGACCGACGCATTTGCTTTTTCTCGTCTGAGGAAGAGCGCAGTGGCGAGAGGCTCCAGGTCCTTCACGCCGAGGGGTACCAGCTCATGCTCGACCCACGTGATGTGCGGTTCGAGACGCTCCAGCGTTGAATGGAACTGCTGCTCCACCTGCGGGAAACGCGGCCCCACTTTGTAGTTGGCCCCCCATTCGTGAGGCGCCGTCCGGACGACGTCGAGCGCCTCCATCGTTCCGAGCGTGTCCCGGAGATCGAACGAGAACGGACCGTAATAGTAGATGCGGAACGCGGCCGAGATTGGGGCGCCGAACATCTCTTTGAGGAAGTAGGCAGACTTCTGCAGGAGCGTCTCACCGCAGAAGCGGCCGGTCGTCTCAACCCGACCGACAATCGTGCCGAGGATCGCGAAGTCCCTCAGTTCGTCTACCGTCATGCCTTCTCCTTCGTGGGCGTTTTCAGAATACCTCGGAGACTCGCCTGCAACCACCGATCCGCGTCGCGGCGAAGCTCGGATTTCACAAACACACGATCGAACGTCGCTGCCGGGATCCGGTCGAGCACCTTCGATTCCTCCAGTGACGAGACGATACGGCCATCATCTCGTTCGACCGCGAAATCCATCGGCTTCGCTGGTTTCGTCTCGCGATCTCGCGTAACAGCATGGGTGCCGAACTCGGATTCTGCAGCACGTAGAACGAGGGCTGCCGCATTGATGTTCAACGTGAGGTCGTACTGCGTCGGCTCGTACAGGACGCGATCGAACTGTCGGGTGAGGATTCGCCGGGCCGCATCATGCCCGGGATGTTGTTCATCGCCCGCGGCGGCGGACATTTCGACAAAAACATTGTTGTCGGTGAGTCGGAGGTGTTCGTCAATCGTTGTCGGATAGATCCCACCTGGCAGAATGGCGCGGAGGAATGCTCGGAGGTGGAGATCCAGCGCGCGGCGCGTTCGATGGAAATAGAGTTGTTCGAACATGAAGTAGCGCGCGAGCTGCAGACCTTCGGCTGCATGCATTCCGCCGCGTTCGATTCCGATCGTCGGCTTACCGGTTCCCGGCGAAAGAAGCACGCGAAGCGTGTCGATCAGGCGATGGTGATCGAAGTGGCCGTACACGACACCGGCGTGAAGCGAGTCGCGAAGCAGGTAATCGGCGCGGTCGGCCCCGAAGGCGTTGCCGGTGACGATCTCCGTGAGAAGCTCATGCCATGGCGTGAATTCATTGGGATCGCCCGGCCAGTCCTTCAGGCCGACGGCGACTTTCGCGACATTCCCATCGATGTGATGGTCGATTGATCGCGCGCGCGGCCTTGGTGGGTACACCCCTTACCCCCGGCAGGAAAACAGAGGTCAGATTACAATTTTCTGTATTGCACTCTGATCCCTAATCTAGGTGCTGGAAGGATACCTTTCGGCTT